>ERZ791923.1884-NODE-1884-length-20912-cov-3.462579_pt1 | contig 20912 bp, 19 predicted proteins | sample MGYA00510133_ERZ791923 | MGnify/ENA primary metagenome ERZ791923 (study PRJEB30046, sample SAMN00792106) | human gut metagenome | study: EMG produced TPA metagenomics assembly of the A metagenome-wide association study of gut microbiota in type 2... | reverse complement strand
AATCCGAAGTTAAGGAGGGGAATTTGGATGGAGCAAACCGTACTGCTTCAGATGAAAGACATTACAAAGAACTTCCCCGGCGTCAGGGCGCTCGATAAGGTCAGCCTGGAGGTCAAGGCCGGAACGGTTCACGCGTTGATGGGCGAAAACGGCGCCGGCAAGTCGACACTGATGAAATGCCTGTTCGGCATTTACAACAAGGACAGCGGCCATATCTATCTCGAAGGCCGGGAAATCAATTTTTCCAGCAGCAAGGAGGCGCTGAACAACGGCGTCGCCATGGTGCATCAGGAGCTCAATCAGGCGCTCAAGCGCTCGGTCATGGACAACCTCTGGCTGGGCCGGTACCCGAAAACAGCCGGTTTCGTGGTCAACGAAAAGAAAATGTACCACGATACCGTTGAAATCTTCAAAGAGCTCGGCATTGACGTCGATCCGCACCGGATCATGAGCACAATGCCGGTTTCGCAGCGTCAAATGGTGGAAATTGCGAAGGCGGTTTCCTATCACTCGAAAATTATTGTATTTGATGAGCCGACGTCGTCGCTGACGGAGGAAGAGGTGGAGCATCTGTTCCGCATCATCAACATGCTCCGCGATCGCGGTCTTGGCATCATCTACATTTCTCATAAAATGGCGGAGATCAAGCGCATCTCCGATGAAATTACCATCATGCGCGACGGCCAGCATATCGCGACGAAGCCCGCCGCAGAGCTGGAGATGAACGACATCATCCGCCTGATGGTCGGCCGTGAGCTGGGCAACCAATTCCCAGAGAAGACGAATAAGCCGGGCGAGACCTATCTCGAGGTCAAAAATCTTTCCGGCATGTATAACCAGCTGCACGACGTGTCCTTTACGGCGCGGCGCGGCGAGATTCTGGGGCTGGCTGGTCTGGACGGCAGCGGCCGGACGGAGACGCTGGAGACGATTTTCGGCGTGGCTACGCGTAAAACCGGAACGATTTTGCTGGGCGGCAGGGAATGCAGGAACAAAAACCCGCGCCAGTCGATTAAGAACCGCTTCGCGCTTCTGACCGAGGAGCGCCGCGCGACCGGTATCTTCTCAATCCTGAACATCCGGGAAAATACGGTCATCTCCAGCCTCAACAAGCATAAGCGCTTCGGTTTTGTGCTGAGCTCGAAGTCCATGAAGGCCGATACCAAGTGGTCGATCGATGCGATGCACACGAAGACACCCTCGCAGGAAACCAAGATCCGTGCGCTCTCCGGCGGCAACCAGCAGAAGGTCATCATTGGCCGCTGGCTTCTGACGGACCCGGAGGTTTTGCTGCTTGACGAGCCGACGCGCGGCATTGATGTTGGTGCGAAATATGAAATTTATCAGCTGATCCTCGACCTTGCGAACCGAGGCAAGACGGTTCTGATGGTTTCGTCTGAAATGCCGGAGCTGCTCGGCGTGTGCGACCGGATTCTGGTCATGTCCGGCGGACAGCTTGCTGGTGAGGTGGACGCGAAAACCGCGACGCAGGAAGATATCATGCGCCTTGCGGCCAAGTATGTATAAACAGGAGGTCAAACTATGGCAAATCCTTTGAAAAACATGCAGCGGACAAGAGAAGAATACAGAAGCATGGATCGGCTGGATCGCCGCCGCTTCTGGAGCGACAGCATTCTCAATAACGCGCTGTACATCCTGATGTTCGTCTTTGTCGTCTATACTGCAATCAAGAACAAAAACTTCTTAGCCCCGGGTTCGATTGTTAATATTCTCTCCCTCGTCGCGGCCTCTCTTCCGATGGCGCTCGGTATCGCGGGCTGTATCGTCCTGACCGGCACCGACCTTTCCGGCGGCCGTGTGGTCGGCCTGACCTCCGCAATTGCGGGCGCTCTTTTGCAGGACCGCACAATCTCGAGAAAGTTCTTCTCGAGTCTGCCGGAGATCACCGGCGGCTGGATTCTGCTGACGATTCTGTGCGTCGTGCTTATCGGCGCGATCATCGGCATGGTCAACGGTTTCTTTGTCGCGAAGTTCAGCCTGCATCCGTTCATCGTCACGCTGGCAACGCAGCTGATCACCTACGGCTTGATCCTAATTTTCTTCATGCTCAACGAGAACAACGGCCAGCCGGTTTCCGGTCTGTCCCAGGAGTATAAGAATGTCATTTCCGCGCCGATGATTCAGTTTACGACCAAGTCCGGCGCGCCGATTTCCATCCCGTGGTATGTTTTGTACGCGGCCATCTTCGTATTCATCATGTGGTTCATCTGGAACAAGACCGCGTTCGGCAAGAACATGTTTGCCGTCGGCTCCAACGCCGATGCGGCGCGTGTTTCCGGCGTCAACGTGTTCTGGACGACCGTTCTGGTCCATACACTTGCGGGCGCGATGTACGGCGTGACCGGCTTCATTGAGGGCGCGCGTATCAGCTCCATCACGCAGTCGGCCGGCCTTAACTACGAGTGCGACGCCATCGCGGCGTGCGTCATCGGCGGCGTTTCGTTCGTCGGCGGCACCGGCAAGATCAGCGGCATTGTCCTCGGCGTGTTCATCCTGCGTATCATCTTCGTTGCGCTGTCCATGCTCGGCATCAATGCGAACATGCAGTACATCATCAAGGGCGCAATCATTCTCGCGGCCTGCTCGCTGGATATGCGGAAATATCTGGTCAGAAAATAAGACCTGCTTTTTCAGGGGGAGATGCTTGCATCTCCCTCTTTTTTGTGGGGCTGCTTCCGGTTTACTTTTTGGGGCAAAGCCGCTATAATGGAGCCGAAGAAACGAAAGCGGAAAAGAGAGAACGAGATGGCTGACGTTGGAATTGTATTTCAAAAAATGCTGGTGCTGCTGCTCATGATGAGTGTTGGCTTTCTTGCGGGGAAGACGGGCGTTATGACGCAGCAGAGCAATCACTGCCTGTCGGTGCTCATCAACAAGGTGACCATGCCGTGCTTGCTGCTGCATGCGTCGGTCAGCGGCGAACGCGTGCTGGGAAATGGTGACGTGCTGCTTTTGACAGGGCTCTATTTTGCGGGCTTCGCGCTTCTCATTGCGCTGGCAAGGCTCTACCGGCTGGCGCTGCATCCGGCGCGGGAGGACGGCGGCGTGTATGAGCTGCTGATGATCTTTCCAAACAGCGCGTTTATCGGCATCCCGGTCGCAGCGGCGATTTATGGCTCTACGGCGGTGTTTGGAATTTCTCTTCTGAATCTGCCGTTTTACGTTGCGCTCTATTGCTACGGTGTCAGTCTGATTCAGGGCGTCCCGATGGGGAAGGTCGATCTCAAGCAGATTTTCTCGCCGCTCATGATCACGTCGATCCTTGGTCTGGCGCTCTACCTCTGCAACATCCGGCTGCTGGACCTTCTGGCAGAGCCGATGCAGACCATCGGCCAGATTTCAACGCCCGGCGCGATGATGCTCATCGGCTCTACGCTGGCGGATGTGCCGCTCAAAAAGGCGGTATGCAATTGGCGGCTGCTTCTTCTGGCGGCGGGAAGGCTGCTCCTTGCGCCGGTTGCGGTGCATCTGGTGTTCTCGCTTTTCGTAAAGGACGAGATGCTGCTGGGGCTTGTGACGCTGATTGCGGCGATGCCGTCGGCATCCTTTGTGAGCCTGCTTGCGGCAGAGTATGAGAAAAACGAGGTGCTGGCGGCGGAAGGCGTATTTTTGACGACGATTCTCTCGGTCGTGACGATCCCGCTGATGACGATGCTGTTGCTGTAAAACCGGCTCTGGCGGATGCTGCATGCAATTTTTACGGAAACTTTACGCAAAGGGATGTTAAAATCTATATATCTTGCAGGATTTTTTTCAGAACTTGTCCGGGATACATTGCAAAAGCTGAAAATATCTGCTATATTATTTTCGGCATGAGTTCATATGATGGGGGATATACTATGAATACGCAGCATCTGCAATATCTGATTGAAATAGAACGAACCCGCTCCGTTTCCCAGGCTGCGGAAAATCTGTTCATCGGCCAGCCCAACCTCAGCCGCATTCTGCATGAGATGGAAGCAAACCTTGGCTTCAAGATTTTTGAGCGGACCAGCAAGGGCGTTCGCTCGACCGAGCGCGGTGCAATTTTTTTGCAGCACGCCAAGAGCATCATCCGCGAGCTTGAGCGCATCGATGCGCTGGGACCGCGCCACCCGGTAGAAAATAGGCTCCGCATCTGCATCCCGCGCGCGGCGTTCATCCTTGATCTGACGGCGGACTATCTCAACACGCTGCCGACCGACCAGAATCTCGACTCGGTAGTGCGCGAGTGTCATGCGCGGCAGGCAATCGAAATGCTGGAAAACGGCGAGGTCGAGGTCGGCATCATCCGCTTCCGCAGCGAATACCGTGATTATTTTGAAGAGCAGAGCGTCTCGCGCGGCTTCGGATTCCAGATTCTCAGCCGCTACCGCTATCAGCTGCTGCTGCCGCAGACGCACGCGCTGGCAGATAAGCAGCTTATCACGGGGCAGGATTTGGCAGGACTTCCCGAGATTGTCCACGGCGATACGTTCCGAAAAGGGCCGAAGGTGGAAGAAGGCCTGCGGCGGAAGATTTATACCGTTGACCGCCTTGCGCAGCTGCGGCTTCTGGAGACGATTCCGGGCGCCTATATGTGGTGCGCGCCGATTCCGGACCGGTGCCTTGCGCGCTGGAGCCTCGTGCAGAAGCCGAGCAACATCAACCAGACCGTCTACCACGACGCGCTGGTTTACCAGCTGCAATACGACATGACGCAGATTGAACGCGGCTTTGTTGAGTTTGTGCAGCAGCGGTATCAGAAATAAGCATATCCGGCGTTTTTTTGATGGAAACGGATGCCTGATACAAAATATGGGTTATATAAAAACTGACATAGTGGGAATGAAAAATACATTTCCCTTCTATGTCAGTTTTCGTTATAATTCAGTATGAAAGAACCGATATAAATTTATCGGTAAATAGAGAACGATTAAAAAGGACGGGATCGATTATGAGTAAGATTACTGTGATTGGCGCGGGCAGCGTCGGCGCGACCATTGCCAACGACCTGATGATTCAGGGTACGGCTTCCGAGATCGTGCTGGTCGACATCAACAAGCAGAAGGCGTTCGGTGAGGCGCTGGACATCTATCAGGGCGCGCCGTTCTGTTCTCCCGCCATCGTCCGTTCGGGCGACTATGAGGCGGCGGCAAACTCCGACATCGTGATCATCACCTCCGGCCTTCCGAGAAAGCCCGGCCAGACCCGGCTGGAGCTTGCGCAGGTGAACGTCAACATCCTCAAGGACATCACCCCGCAGATTGTGCGCGTCGCGCCGAAGGCCATCTATATCCTCGTTTCGAATCCCGTGGACGTGCTGACCTATGTGTTCCACAAAATTTCCGGGCTTCCCGAGCACCAGATCATCGGCTCGGGCACGATTCTTGACACCAGCCGTCTCCAGTCCGCGCTTGCCAAGCGCTTTTTCATCAGTCCGAAGAATGTACACGCGCACGTCTACGGTGAGCATGGCGATTCTTCGTTCGTGCCCTGGTCGCTGGTGCACATCGCGAACAACCACGTGAACGTCTACAAGGACTCGTCTCCCGACCGCGAGCGCATTACCTGGAAGGGTGAAGAGGAGTATGAGGCCATCGAGCAGTTTGTCAAGACCTCCGGCGGGCAGGTCATCAAGGCCAAGGGTGCGACGTTCTACGCGGTCGCAATGTCGGTCTGCCACCTGTGCAAGTGCGTCATGAGTACGGCAGGTACGGCGCTGACCGTCTCCACAATGATGCACGGCGAGTACGGCGTGGAGGATGTGTGCCTTTCGACGCTGGCGCTCGTCGATACCACAGGTGTGCGCGGCAAGATCATGAACCATCTGACGGACGAAGAGGTTTCGAAGCTGCAAAACAGCGCGAACAAGCTCAAGGAAGTCATCAGCCAGATCACGTACTGAGGAGGCGCTTGCATGGACTACCGCATTGAACACGATTCCATGGGCGAAGTGAAGGTCCCGGCGGACAAATACTGGGGCGCGCAGACCGAGCGCAGCCACGAGAATTTCCCCATCGGTGTAGGTCTTGAGACTATGCCGCGCGAGATCACAAGAGCCTTTGGCGTCCTGAAGCTGGCCGCGGCCAGAGCCAACCACGCGCTAAAGCCTGAAAAAATGACAGACGAAAAGCTGGCGGCCATTGAGCAGGCGGCGACCGAGGTCATGGAGGGAAAGCTTTTCGAGCACTTCCCCCTCGTTGTCTGGCAGACCGGCTCCGGCACACAGTCGAACATGAATGCCAACGAAGTCATCGCCAACCGCGGCAACGAAATTGCAGGCAAAAAGCTTCTGCACCCGAACGACGATATCAACATGTCCCAGTCGTCCAACGACACGTTCCCGACCGCGATGCACATTGCGGCGGTGGAAGCCATCGAAGAGCAGGTTCTGCCTGCCGTCGACAAGCTGACGGCGACGCTTCGAAGACTCGAGGCGGAAAACGAGGGCGTGGTAAAGTCCGGCCGGACCCATTTGCAGGATGCAACGCCTATTAAATTCTCGCAGGAAATCTCCGGTTGGAGAAGTTCGCTTGAAAAAGATCGGCAGATGCTGCTTTTATCGCTCGATGGGCTTCGCGAGCTTGCACTGGGCGGTACGGCCGTCGGCACGGGGCTCAACGCCCCCAAAGGCTTTGATGTGAAGGTCGCGCAGGAGATCTCCAACATTACGGGCCGGGACTTCCGCACGGCGGAGAATAAATTCCACGCGCTGACCTCGAAGGACGAGCTGGTCTTTGCGCACGGCGCGCTTAAGGCCTTAGCGGCGGATATGATGAAGATCGCAAACGACGTGCGCTGGCTGGCCTCCGGGCCGAGAGACGGCCTCGGTGAGATTTTCATCCCTGAAAACGAGCCGGGCTCCTCCATCATGCCGGGCAAGGTTAACCCCACGCAGTGCGAGGCGGTGACGATGGTCGCCGTGCAGGTGATGGGCAACGATGTGGCCGTTTCGATGGCCGCCTCGCAGGGCAATTTCGAGCTCAACGTCTTCATGCCGGTCTGCATCTATAATTTCCTGCAATCCGCGCGGCTGCTTTCCGAGGCCATTGTGTCCTTCAACGACCGCTGCGCCTGCGGCATTACGGCAAATCGCGAGAAGATGGCGCATAATCTTCACAACTCGCTCATGCTCGTCACCGCGCTCAACCCCTACATCGGCTACGAAAACGCCGCCAAGACGGCAAAAAAGGCCTACAAGGAGAATATCTCGCTCAAAGAGGCCTGCGTGGCGCTCGGGTTTCTGACGGCAGAAAAATTTGACGAGGTATTCCACCCGGAACAGATGGTATAACCGGAGGCTGACATATGAAATTTCAATACTTCCCCGGCTGCACGCTCAAGACAAAGGGCGTGCGGCTGGATACGTGCGCCAGAAAGGCGGCGCTGGCACTCGGCTTTACGCTCGAAGAGCTTCCCGAATGGCAGTGCTGCGGCGCAGTGTATCCGATGGCGCGCGATGAGATTGCGACAAGGCTATCTTCCGTGCGCGCCCTCATGGCGGCAAGAGAGGTGGGAGAGCCGCTTGTGACGCTGTGCTCGGCATGTCATCATGTGATCAAACGCGTGAACGGCGACATGAAACATGACGCGGATATCCGCGCGAAGGTCAACAATTACTTAAAGCTCGATCCCCCCTACGCGGGCGAAACCGAGGTGCTGCATTACCTGGAGGTACTGCGGGACAAAATCGGCTGGGAGAATGTCAAAGCCGCGGTCAAAAATCCCCTTACGGGAAGAAAGATCGGCGCGTATTACGGCTGTCTACTTCTTCGCCCGAGCCGGGAGATGTGCTTCGACGATCCCGAGAACCCGACCATTTTGGAGGACTTCATCCGCGCCATCGGCGCAGAGCCGGTCTACTACGGCCTTCGCAACGAGTGCTGCGGCGGCTACACGACGATTGAGAACCGGCAGTATGCCCACAAGCAGGCGCAGAGAATTGCAGATAATGCAAAGACGGCGGGCGCAGAATGCCTGATCACGGCATGTCCTCTGTGCCTTTACAATCTGACGCAGAATACGGACGGCGGGCTTCCGGTCCGGTATTTTACAGAGCTTCTGGCGCAGGCGCTCGGTGTAGAGGAGGCGTGAGATGGAACAGAATATGATGGATACCATTGCGCGCATCTCCGGTGTGAACCCGAGGAAATGCATGCGCTGCGGAAAATGCACGGCCTCCTGTCCTGCGTTCGACGAGATGGAGTACCACCCGCACCAGTTTGTCTCCATGGTCGAAAACGGTCGGATCGACGAGCTCCTGGCTTCCCGGGGCATTTATACGTGCCTGAGCTGCTTTGCCTGCGTGGAGCGGTGCCCGAGAAACGTCGAGCCCGCGAAGCTCATCGAGGCCGTCCGGCTGGCGGTGATCCGCAAGCAGGGCGAAAATCACCTGCATGCCGAGCAAATTCCGGCCATGCTGGATGACGAGCTTCCACAGCAGGCGATCGTGAGCGCGTTCCGGAAATACAAGCGGTAAAGGAGGGGGAACATGCAGAAAATTGGCGTATTTGTCTGCCACTGCGGCACGAACATTGCTGCGACGGTGGACGTTGAAACGGTTGCGAAAACGCTTGGCAAAGAGCCTGGCGTGGTGTTTGCGACCGACTATCCCTACATGTGCTCCCAGACCGGCCAGCAGATGATTCAGGATAAAATTCAGGAGTTGGGGCTCACAGGCGTGGTCATCTGTTCTTGCTCGCCCCGGATGCATGAGCAGACGTTCCGCAAGGCCTGCCACAAGGCGGGGCTCAACGACTACATGGTTGAGATCGCGAACATCCGCGAGCAGTGCTCCTGGATCCATAAGGACAAGCAGGAAGCGACGGAAAAGGCGATTATTTTAGGCAGAGCCGCGATCGCAAAGGTGCAGCTGAACGCGCCGCTGACCGCCGGAACCAGCCCCGTTACGAAGCGGGCGCTTGTCATCGGCGGCGGCATCGCGGGCATTCAGACGGCGCTCGATATCGCGGAGGCCGGTTTTGAGGTCGATATCGTCGAGAAGCAGCCGACCATCGGCGGCAAAATGACGCAGATCGACAAGACGTTCCCGACGCTTGACTGCGCGGCGTGCATTTTGACCCCAAAAATGGTCGACTGCGCGCAGAACGAAAAAATTCACATCTACGCCTACTCGGAGGTCGAACAGGTGGGCGGCTTCGTCGGCAACTTCCACGTGAAAATTCGCCGCAAGGCCCGCTTTGTAAACGAGGACGTCTGCACCGGCTGCGGCGCGTGCACGGAAAAGTGTCCGCAGAAAAAGGTCCCGAACGCGTTTAACCTCGGCCTCGATACCCGGCGCGCGATTTACATCCCCTTTGCGCAGGCGGTTCCGAAGGTTGCGACGATCGACCCTGACTACTGCAACATGCTCAAAAACGGCAAGTGCGGCGTGTGCGCCAAGGTCTGCACGGCGGGTGCAATTGATTATAAGCAGAAAGATACGATCATCGAACGTGAATACGGCGCGATCGTCGCCGCGACGGGCTTTAACCCCATTGATCTTTCGCAGTTCGACGAGTTCGCTTACTCGAAGAGCCCGGACGTTGTTTCGAGTCTGGAGTTTGAGCGGCTCATGAACGCGGCAGGCCCCACGGGCGGAACGCTGCTTCGTCCGTCCGATGGTGCGCACCCGAAGACGATCGTCTTTGTCCAGTGCGTGGGCTCTCGGTGCGAGGACGCGCAGAAGGGCAAGAGCTACTGCTCGAAAATCTGCTGCATGTATACGGCGAAGCACGCAATGCTCTGCCGCGAAAAATATCCTGATACGGACGTATATGTGTTCTATATCGACGTGCGAACCCCCGGCAAGAACTTCGATGAGTTCTACCGCCGCGCCGTCGAGGAATACGGCGTGCACTACATCAAGGGCATGGTAGGGAAAGTTGTGCCAGAAAACGGAAAGCTCAAGGTGCAGGCTTCTGACCTTCTTGATAACCGGCAGCTGCACATTGACGCGGACATGGTCGTCCTCGCGGCAGCGATTGAGCCCGACAAATCTGCGCGCTCGGTCGCGACAATGCTGACGGCCTCCATGGATACGAACGACTTCTTTACCGAAGCCCACCCGAAGCTCCGTCCGGTCGAAAGCCCGACGGCGGGCGTGTTCCTGTCCGGCACGTGTCAGGGCCCGAAAGATATCCCCGAGACGGTTGCGCAGGCCTCCGCTGCGGCGGCAAAGGTCATTGGCCTTCTCTGCAAGGACAGCCTGACCTGTAACCCGTGCGTGGCTGAGCCGAACGAGCTCATGTGCAACGGCTGCTCGAACTGCGAAAAGGTCTGTCCCTACGGCGCAATTACATACATCGATAAGGAGTTCCGGGGCCCAAACCGCACGACGCTCATTCGCCGCGTGGCGCAGGTGAACCCGGCAGTCTGTCAGGGCTGCGGCGCGTGCACCGTGGCGTGCATGTCCGGCGCGATGGACCTCAAGGGCTTTTCCAACAAACAGATCATGGCGGAGGTGGACGCAATATGCAGGTAACCTGGAAACCGACGATTGTGGCGTTCTGCTGCAACTGGTGCTCCTACGCGGGTGCGGACCTGTCCGGTACGAACCGGCTGCAATACCCCGCCAATGTCAAAATCATCCGCATTCCGTGCTCGTGCCGCCTGAACCCGATGTTCATTCTCCGCGCATTTCAAAAAGGCGCGGACGGCGTGATCCTCTGCGGCTGCCATCCCGGCGACTGCCACTATACGACCGGCAACTACTACGCCCGGCGGCGCATGACGCTGCTGTTTTCCATGCTCGATTTCCTCGGCATTGAAAAGGGGCGCACGCGCGTTGAATGGGTCTCGGCGGCGGAGGGCGCGAAGTTTGCCGCGACGATGAACGAATTTGTCAAAACCATCACGGAGCTGGGCGAAAACCGCAGATTGGAGGACCTCAGATGCAAGGAGTAAAGGAGAAAGTCTTAGAGCTGCTGGCATCCGGGAAGGCGCAGCGGGTGCTCGGCTGGAAGACGGGCGAGTTTTTCTACGATCTGACTCCCGGCGTATTTGAAAGCGCGGAGGAGGTCGAGCGGGAATTTGAGTACGGTGTGTTCGCGGGCGCGAATTTGTCGAAATACTGCATTGCGGAGAGCAAAAAAGACGGCGTGACGGCGGTATTTTTAAAGCCGTGCGATACATACTCTTTTGTCCAGCTTTTGAAGGAATATAAGATCAAGCGGGAAAAGGTCTACATCGTCGGCGTGCAGTGCGATGGCATGTGCGACATGGAAAAAATCCGCGCTGCCGGCATTTCGGGCGCAACTGCGGTTTCAGAAGACGGCGAAAACCTGAAAATTTCCACGATTTACGGCGAAGAGACGATGAAAAAATCGGACGCGCTGCTTCTCAAGTGCAAGACCTGCAAGAGTAAGAAGCTCGTGATCTTCGACGAACTGCTGGGCGAGCAGGGTGAAGACTGTCCTGAGAGTCATCGGTTTGATGAGGTCGAGCGGCTGGAAGCAATGAGCCCCGAAGAGCGGTTCTCATTCTGGCGCGGGGAGCTCTCGCGCTGCATCCGCTGCAACGCATGCCGGAACGTCTGTCCCGCCTGCACGTGCGAGACGTGCGTGTTTGACAATCATAATCTTGGAACCGACAACAAGGCAGCGGCAAGCGACTTTGAGGAGAACTTCTTCCACATCATCCGGGCGTTCCACGTGACCTCCCGCTGCACCGACTGCGGCGAGTGCTCGCGCGTCTGTCCGCAGCATATTCCGCTGCATCTTCTCAACCGCAAGTTCATCAAGGACACGAACGAACTCTACGGCACGTATCAGGCCGGCGCAGACTTAGAGTCCCGGCCGCCTCTGATGGACTTCCGCAAGGACGACTGCGAGCTGTCTGTGGTCTATGAGAGAGGGGGCGTGAAGGGATGAAGAAGCTTGCTTTGAAAGAACTGGACAGTCTCTTTGCCGCCATCGCGGCGCAGCAGGCGCTCTATCTGCCGCAGGACGACGCGGCCGGTCAGGCGCAGTTTGCTGCCTGGAAGGAGGGCGCGGCGCTCTCCAAGCGGCTCAATACCGCGCGCTCGGCCAAGGATTTATTCTTCCCGCAGGTGGAGAACCTCGCCGGATTCAAGCGGGAAGGGAAATCTATCGAAATTTTTGAGACGCGCGAAGACGTCCAGCCGTTCACGGTCTTTGGCGTGCGTGCGTGCGACGCGAGAAGCTTTGAAATTCTCGATAAGGTATTTCTGAAAGAGCCGGTCGACACGTTCTACGCTTCCCGGCGCGAGATGGGAACCGTTATCACGCTCGCCTGCACGAAGCCGGACGAGACCTGCTTCTGCCGGAGCTTCGGCATCGACCCTGCCGATCCTGCGGGCGACGTGTCGTGCTGGATGGATGAGGAAACTCTCTACTGGCAGGCCAATACCGCGAAGGGTGAGACGCTCACAAGTGAGCTTCCCATGCTTGAAGACGGCGGTGAGGAAGCTGTGAAGGCCCAGCAGGAAGAGCTGCATGTAATTTTAGAAAAACTGCCGCTGGCCCAGCTCGATTTGAGCAAGGTCGGGGCAGGAAAAACCGAAGCGCTGTTTAACCGGCCGGAGTGGAAGAGCCTGTCTGAAAGCTGCCTTGGCTGCGGTACCTGCACGTTCGTGTGCCCGACCTGCCAATGCTACGATGTGCAGGAGTTCAATACCGGCAAAACCGTCCGGCGCTTCCGCTGCTGGGACAGCTGCATGTACTCCGACTTTACGAAAATGTCGGCCGGGCAGCCAAGACCCACGCAGCTCGAGCGCTTCCGCCAGCGCTTCATGCACAAGCTGGTCTATTTCCCGGACAATAACGACGGGCAGTTTGGCTGCGTCGGCTGCGGAAGGTGCTTGCAGAAGTGTCCGATTCATATGAACATTGTAAAGGTCATCAAAACGATGGGAGGCGGCGACGATGCGAAATGACCCTTTGATCCCGAAACTTGCCGTTGTGACAGATATCCGCGTCGACACGCCGGACGTGAAAACCTTCCGCGTGGTGGGATTAAGCGGCAAAAAGCCCTTCGAGCACATCCCCGGCCAGTGCGCGATGCTGTCTGTTCCCGGCGTGGGCGAGGCGCTGTTTTCCATCACCTCGAGCCCCACGGAGGAGGCATTTGTCGAGTTTTCCATCAAAAAGTGCGGCTGCGTCACAAACTGGCTCCACGACATGGAGCCGGGACAGGAGATTACGATCCGCGGCCCCTACGGAAACGGCTTTCCCGTCGATACCGCGTTCGCGGGCAAGGATCTGCTGTTCATCGCGGGCGGCATTGGCTTAGCCCCGCTGCACTCGGTCATCAACTACTGCCGCCATTACCGAAGCCGCTACGGCAAAATTGACATCGTCTACGGCTCTCGCTCGATGGAAGACCTTGTCGACTATCCGGAAATTGAGAATGTCTGGTGTAAAGAAGATGGCATTAACGTCCATCTGACCATCGACCGCGAGCAGCCGGAATGGAGCGGCCACGTGGGCTTTGTGCCAAATTACGTCAAGGAGCTCGGCTTCACGACCGACAAGACCGTCGTCATGTGTGGCCCCCCGATCATGATCAAGTTCACGCTCGCGGGACTCATGGAGCTCGGCTTTGCGCGCGAGCAGGTGTATACGACGATGGAGCTCAAGATGAAGTGCGCGCTCGGCAAATGCGGCCGCTGCAACATTGGAAACAAATACGTCTGCAAAGACGGCCCTGTATTCCGGTTCGATCAGCTCGATGAGTTGCCAGATGAATATTAAGGAGAATTGCAATGGAAAATATGGTAACTGTTTTTCTGTTCGGCAAAAAATATGAGGTGCCGGAGAGCCTGACGATCATGGAGGCCATGGAGTATTCCGGCTACCAGCTCGTGCGCGGCTGCGGCTGCCGCAACGGCTTCTGCGGCGCGTGCGCGACGATCTACCGCATCGCGGGCGACCGAGAGCTGAAGGCATGTCTTGCCTGCTCGACAAAGGTCGAAAATAACATGTATGTGGCGACGCTGCCGTTTTTCCCGCTCGTGAAAGAGGTCTACGACATCGAAAAAGTCAAGCCGACGCAGCAGATTATGATGCAGCTCTACCCGGAGATTTACTCCTGCGTCGGCTGCAACGCCTGCACGAAGGCCTGCACGCAGGGACTCAACGTCATGCAGTACATCGCCTACGCCCAGCGCGGAGAATATGAAAAGTGCGCCGAAGAATCGTTTGACTGCGTGATGTGCGGCGTGTGTTCGTCGAGATGTCCTGCTGGGATCTCGCACCCGCAGGTTGCGATGCTCGCGCGCCGGCTCAACGGCAAGTATCTGGCCCCGCACTGTGAGTACTTGGACGTTCGCGTCGAAGAGATCCGCGAGGGAAAATTTGAGGCGCTGATAGAAAACCTGATGGAAAAGCCCCTGAGCGAAATCAAGGAGCTTTACAACCACCGCGAGATTGAAGCGTAAGGAGGCGGCGAGATGTATACAGATCCGAAAATTCTAGAATCCATCCGCAAGGTCGAGGCTGCGCGGGCGGAAAACGTCAAGCTGAACCCGGCGCGTATGAGCGCGGAGGAAAAAGAGGTCTTGCTCAAGACCTTCCACCCCGACTACCGCGAAAACCAGTTCACGACCCTTCGTGTTGGCCCCAACAAGGGCGGCAAGGTGCCGCTCGAGCTGGCGGCTCTTTTAGAGGGCAAGCCGAGAATTGACCTTGAAAAGCCGCATCTGGAGCGCGTGGACTATGACGCGGACGTTTTGATCATCGGCGGCGGCGGCGCGGGCTGCTCGGCAGCGATCGAAGCTGACAACGCGGGCGCGAAGGTGCTGCTGGTCACAAAGCTCCGCATGGGAGACGCAAACACCATGATGGCCGAGGGCGGCATTCAGGCGGCGGACAAGCCGAACGACTCTCCCGCGCAGCATTTTCTGGACGCTTACGGCGGCGGACACTTCGCGGCGCAGAAAGACCTTCTTTACAAGCTGGTCACCGAAGCGCCGGAGGCCATTCAGTGGTTATCCAGCCTTGGCGTAGAGTTTGATAAAGCGCCGGACGGCACGATGATCACGACCCACGGCGGCGGCACATCCAGAAAGCGCATGCACGCGGCCAAGGACTACTCTGGTGCGGAGATCATGCGCACGCTCCGCGACGAGGTTTTAAACCGCGGCATCGAGGTCGTGGACTTCACGTCGGCCATCGAGCTTTTGAAGGACGAAAACGGCCGCTGCGCGGGCGCGGTGCTCCAGAACATGGAGACAAAAGAAATTCTGATTGCCCGGGCAAAAACCGTCATCCTCGCGACCGGCGGTGCGGGCAGACTCCACTATCAGGGCTTCCCGACGTCCAATCACTACGGCGCGACGGCAGACGGCCTGATCCTCGGCTACCGCGCTGGCGCAAAGCTTCTGTATCCGGACACGCTCCAGTACCACCCCACGGGTGCGGCCTTCCCGGCGCAGATCTACGGCGCACTGGTGACAGAAAAGGTCCGCTCGGTCGGTGCGATGTTAATTAACGCAGAGGGCGAGGCGTTCATGAATCCCCTCGAGACGCGAGACGTGGCGGCGGCTTCCATCATAAGAGAATGCTCCGAGCGCAAAAAGGGCGTCAAGACCCCGCTGGGTGACGCGGTGTGGCTGGATACGCCGATGATCGAGATCAAGGGCGGCAAGGGAACGATCGAAAAGCGGATCCCTGCGATGATGCGCATGTTTGGAAAGCACGGCATCGACATCCGCACCGAGCCGATCCTCGTCTACCCGACGCTTCACTACCAGAACGGCGGCCTGCACATTACACCGGACGGCCAGACGGATGTGGAGAACCTGTTCGCCGCGGGTGAGGTCGTGGGCGGTATCCACGGAAGAAACCGGCTCATGGGCAACAGCTTGCTCGATATCATCGTCTTTGGCCGCAATGCCGGACGGAACGCGGGCGAAAAGTCGAAATCCGTCACCATTGGCGCGCTGACGCTTTCCCATGTGGCGGCCTTTGAGGAAGAACGAAGCGCAGCGGGCATTGAGACAGACACGCTCTCGCCGCGCCTGCTCCCGGATTATACAAGAAAGAGAGATTGAGAGTATGCAGCTTGCAGAGCTTTTAGAGGCCATGATGATCATCAGCTTTGGCATTTCGTGGCCGCTTTCCATCATCCGTTCCTACCGCAGCCGCTCGACCAAGGGCAAGAGCATCTTCTTCAGCTTTTTTATCCTGTTCGGCTATCTCTGCGGCATTACCGCAAAGCTCATCGAGCACAACCATAACCTTGCGTTCTACTTCTACATTCTGAACATCACCATGGTGACGATCGACATCTGCCTCTACTTCCGAAACCGGAAGCTGGAAAAGCAGAGCGCATAAAACCTTTGTTTCAACGCAAAAGCCTCTCTGCCGGAAAGCAGAGAGGCTTTTGCTGTGATCTGAAGCGATTTGTAGGGGCGGACGACCCTGTCCGCCCAAAGGAAGTTTCGAATTCGCCGAAGAGTTCCGTGAAAACCGGATTTTTCTGCGGGCGGACAGAGTCGTCCGCCCCTACGGAGTGCGGGGGATTCGTTTATCCAAGGGGTTGATCGAAGGTATAGCCGAGGTTTTCAAGGTAGGCGGCTGAGCGGACGGCGTCTTTGGTGATGGTGAAAGAATAGTAGTTGGAGAAGGAGCCGGGGCCGCCTGCAACCTGACGAGCAACATACTGATCGATTTGCGCGTCAGTCGGGGTAAGAAAGAAGGATACGTAGATAGAAGCAGAGTCAGACATCTTTGTTTCCTGTGAGAAGGAGGTGATATGCGTTTTGCCAAGCTCTGTGTCCTTGAGATCGGGAAGAATGCAGGTCGTGTAGAACGTGAACGCTGTATCCCCCGACAAATGGCGGGGCAGAGCAGTATCCTCCGTACTGTAATCCTCGATGCCGCAGTAGACAAAGGCAGAATCGTCCTGACAGAACTCTTCCGGAATGGCGCAGCGGCTGAGCACCATGGACGCAGAGTTTGCGATCGCGTCATACCGGTGGATCAGGCTGTCCGGGTCATTTCGCATGGCGTCGTTGTCAGCCAGACGGTAGCGATATGGGAGCGCAGTACCGTCCTTCAGATAGTAGGTGAAGAAAACGGAGGTCGCACCGTCCGCGCCGGCTGTTTCGTTTTCCTTCCGGCGTTCGATGGCGAGCGTCTGAAAATCTGTGATAGCTGCAATATCCGACCGATCATACGCTGTTCCGAGATAGGCAAGGTCGATATAGGAGATCTCGTCTACATCGGGCACATGGGAATACAGGCCCAGAACATCATACCGCGCAGCTGTGCAGCCAAGCACAAGAACCAGGCACACTGAACCAAAGCGCAGCCATGTCTTTGCACCGTGGAAGACGGCAACAGTTTTTTGAAGCATCATCTGCGCGATGAAATACCCCAAAAATGCGCCGATGATCAAAAACAGCAGTGTCCGGCGGAAGGCCTCGGCTCCGAACAGAGACGACTGCATCGAGGAGATCACGTAGCAGAGCACAATGGCGCAGCCGATGGTAAAGCAGTAGAGAAACACCGGGCGCAGCGGCTTTACCGCGATCACATCTCCGGAGCGCTCCATTTCGCGGCGGCGGAAGACAAGAAGCGCAAGCGCGGCAAAGACGATACCGGCGACGGCCAGAGATGCGAGATAGCCCCAGCTGGAAAAAACATACCGGGAAAAATCTGCGCTGCCGTCTGTAAGCTGTGCCGGAGAGACAGAAAGTCCATAGGTCATGATGTAGGCAATGGGGCTGAGCTGATAGAAGAAGGTAGCAGCGGGGCTGGTTCGGCCGCTCATACCGTAGACAAAGTCCGACAGCAGATACTGCACGGCGTAATAGATGACGGAGCTGGTAAAGTTCAAAATCACGTATACTGCAGGCATGGCGGCAGCCTGACCAATGATCATCGCCAGAAGCACTGCAAAGCCGTAGAAGCCGGTGAACGCCAGCATACTTGTTCCGAAGAAGCACGTGCAGGCGTAAAACTGCGGATAGCCATGCAGGAGCGTGATGCAATAAGCGGTAAGGGCAGTCAGAAAATTACCCAGCATGACCATGAGGAAGCCGACTGCAAAGTTACTGACGAACAGCACCTCGCGCCGCACGGGTAGGCTGGCGTAGAAATACGACGCATTCGCACGGAAGAGCCATGAAAATAGCAGCCACGCCGCGAGAAGGCCGATCAGCGCCGAAAGAATCGAGCCGACCGTGCAGAAATTCAGAATGCGCTCACAAAGACGCCCAGACAGAGAGTCGTAGTATTCCGGCTGATAGACGAAGCTGATGAGATCACCGGGCAGAATAAACAGCCAGAAGACCAGATAACAGATCCAAAGCGGCATCGTCTTTCGAAGACTGCGCTTGAAGATCGCGGCATCAAAGTACGAGGTTTTTGACGTCATAGTTCACACCTCCGAGTTCATAGATGAATATTTCCTCTAAAGACAGCGGCAGCAGATCGCAGAGCAGGGGATTGCACTGCTGCAAAAGACCCGCAATTTCCCGCCGGTCGCCGCGGACAATCAGCGTCTGAATCCGGCCGGTCATGGATTTGTGCAGCACGTTCAGCTCCGGCGGAACCGGCCGGTCGGTGACGAGCTGGACCTTCACGATGTTTTCCTGCAAATCGGAAAGCGAGCGCTCGAGAAGCATCTTTCCTTCATGCAGCACGCCGACATGGTCGCACACGTCTTCCAATTCCCGCAGATTGTGAGACGAGACCAGAACCGTCGTTCCCCGCGTGGCCACGTCCTCCAAAATGACGCTCCAGACCTGCTTGCGCATCACGGGGTCGAGTCCGTCGACCGGCTCGTCGAGCACGAGATAGTCCGGCTGCGTACAGATGGCAAGCCAGAACGCCGCCTGCTTCTGCATGCCCTTGGAAAAGCGGCGCAGCGGCTGACGTTGGTCGAGCTTGAAAATATCCGCGAGGGCGGTAAAGCGTTCGTCGCTGAACGCGGGATAGAGCCCCTTGAAAAACGACTTGAGCTCGCGGATGGTTGCCCCCGCATGGCAGCTTAAATCGTCCGGGATGCAGGCGATGCGCGCCTTTACGGGCGGGTTTTCAAAGACCGGCTCGCCGCCAATGAGCACTTCGCCGGAATCAGGGCGGTATACGCCTGTGATATGGCGGATGATCGTCGATTTGCCTGCGCCGTTGGGGCCGACCAGACCGTAAACAGAGCCCGTCGGGACGGTCATCGTCAGGCCATTTAACGCCGTGAACCCATCAAAGCGCTTGGTGAGATTTTTGACTTCAATCATGCTTCTTCCTCCTTTGCGTCCAGCTGCGCGAGCAGCTCGTCTCTCGTCGCGCCGAGCACGATAGCCTCCCGGGCAAGGGAGCGGATCTGCGCGAGGAGCTCCTGCTTTTTCTGCGCCTGCAGGGGGCTTGACTCAGCGGCAAACGAGCCCTTACCGGGGACACTGATGAGGTAGCCGGCCGCTTCCAGCTCGCGGTAGGCGCGCTGAATGGTGTTCGGATTGATGGAAAGCGTTCCGGCCAAATCCCGCACAGAAGGCAGCTTTTCGCCCGGGGCAATCGCGCCGGAGAGAATCAGGCGCATGAACTCCTGACGGATCTGCTCATAAATCGGCCGCGGGTCGCGGTAGTCCAGATGCAGCATGGGAACCTCCCTCCTTAACTGTATTATTTGTTCTAGCACACTTATAGCACACGGAGGAATAAAAGTCAACGCCCGACAGAAAATCTTAAGAATTTCCGCCGGGCGGCGTTGCAAGGTGCTTTTGGAAAAAGGAATCGAGGATATGCATGAAGAAAGCCCCTTCGGAAGCTTGCTTCCGAAGGGGCGGGGGAGTTCTTACATGTCGAACGGCTCCATGCTGAGGACGGGGTGACCCTTCTCAGTCAGGAAGTTCAGCAGCTCTTCGGGATCGCCCGAAGCGCAGGTGGTCTCGTCAGCGACCATGTCGGCAAAGTTCTCGATGCCGTACAGGTCCTTGGCGGTCTCGTTCATCTTGTCGCGAATCTGATCCTTCAGATCCTTCGGCAGCCAGACCAGACGGCCCAGACCGCCTTCGGCCTTCAGGAACTTATGGGAGGCGATGTAGTGCTTGCCGTGGCCCATGAAGCCCGGGGTCTGCACGCCGCCGCCGGTCATGGAGGCCATTTCGGAGAAGGTCATGCCGAGCGGAGTCATGCCGGCGAATTCACGGCAGGTGATGACGACACCCATGGAGACGGGCTCGATGCCGCAGATGCACTCGAAGCAGCCGCAGGAGGTCATCGGGTCCTCGAGCAGGGAGTACAGCGTGACATGCTCCAGCGCACCGTGGGAATATTCCGCGACGGCCTCGTCGACGTCTTCGTACCGGCCGGTACGCTCGTCGAGGCAGCGCTCCTTGGTGACGACCTGGCAGGGACCCTGCGGGTCAAGCTCATTGGTGGCCTTGGCGTCCAGCCAGGACACAGCGCCGCAGAGGCCGAGACGCTCCGGCGTGACGATGCAGACGTGGCTCGGAGAGAACGCCTGGCACATGATGCAGGAGTAGAACACCGGCACAGATTCGTCGGTCATGGACTTCAGACGCTCGTCGCGCTTATCAAAGACCTCGTTCGCGTGCTTGCGCAGCGCGGCGTTCGGCTCGTCGCCGACGACGATCTTGACCTGGCACTTGTCAACAACGGTGTCGAATTCGGACTTGATCTTCGCGTACAGGACTTCGCCGATGTGGCGGAAGCGGAAGCCAGCCTCAAAGTCGGCCTTGCTGATACGCACGCGGATCATGTCGCGCTGGCCGGTGTGCATCAGACCCTCAACGCAGTTCAGGAACTGGTGGATCTTACGCTCGAAGACCGGCTCGAAGTCGGGCTGCATGTTCTTGCCCGCAACCTCGACGGTGTAGCTCAGGGAAATCTTGGAGCCGCATTCCAGCTCATCCAGCTCGGGACCCTCGACGACGATTTTGTGATCCTCGACCTCGGAGGCGTCCTTCGTGACGACCAGCTCGAAGCAGTCCTTGCGGGAGC
>ERZ791923.1865-NODE-1865-length-21017-cov-3.480679_pt1 | contig 21017 bp, 24 predicted proteins | sample MGYA00510133_ERZ791923 | MGnify/ENA primary metagenome ERZ791923 (study PRJEB30046, sample SAMN00792106) | human gut metagenome | study: EMG produced TPA metagenomics assembly of the A metagenome-wide association study of gut microbiota in type 2... | reverse complement strand
CTCCACGAAACGATCCGGATCGTTTGCCCGAAAGCCCCCCCTGTTTCTGTACCTCAGAATGGATGGCCCACAAGCGGCTGCATCGTGGGAGACGAATGGAGCCTTGCGTGGCGCGTTCTCGATGCGCAGTTTTGGGGAGTCCCCCAGCGCCGCCGTAGAATCGCGCTTGTCGCAGATTTTGCAGGACAATCCGCCCCCGAAATACTATTTGAGCGCGAAATCGTGTCTGGGGATTCTGAACCGGGCGAAGCGCCGCGGGAAGGAACTTCCGGAGCAGCTGCGGCTGGCACTTATCCAGCAATCGCAAGGAGCATTACCGCCCGATACGACGGGAGCCCATGCATAGACCGCGGACCGAATATCGTCTTCTGCCTGCAAGGAAACGGGATAGACCGCGCAGAGACGGCCGGCTGCAACGGCAGAGGCTGGAAGGAAGATGTGAGCTATACGCTCAACACAATCGACCGCCCCGCGGTATGCGCGGCGTTCAAGCTCGGCAACGGTGAGCGGGCTCGAAGCATTGGCTACGCCGAAGAGCAGTCTCCGACGCTCAATGCAGAGTGTGGCGGAAACAAGCCTGCGATTCTGGATATGACGCATACAGACGCAGCGCCATTGACATACCGGCAAAACGGCTTCGGGGATTACAAAGAATCAGACACTGCCAGCAGCTGCAAACAGCGCGACTTCAAAGATGCAACAGATCTATGCACGCAATACGGCATCGTCCGTCGCTTAACGCCGCTGGAGTGTGAACGGCTGCAAGGCTTTCCGGACGGCTGGACGGACATCGGCGCGTGGACGGATACAAAAGGCCAGGTCCACAAGGAATCCTCGGACAGTGCGCGGTATCGGGCGCTCGGCAACAGCATCGCCATTCCGCCGTGGACATACGTCCTGCGCCGTTTGAGCCTGTTCACGGGCAGCGCACATCCGACAATGGCGAGTCTGTTTGACGGCATTGGCGGCTTTCCGCTGATATGGCAGCGGCTCAACGGCGAGGGAACCTGCCTCTGGGCAAGCGAGATCGAGGAATTTCCGATAGCGGTCACAAAATATCATTTTTCACGGAAAGGCGAGTAAAAATGATCGATTATGAAGCATTTATTACGAAAAAGAGTACGCAGGCGCTCCACGCCGCAAGTCTGCAAGTATCGCTCGACGAGCTGAACCCGAAGCTCTACCGGTTCCAGAAGGACATTGTGCGCTGGGCGCTGGCGAAGGGGCGGGCGGCGGTCTTTGCCGACTGCGGGCTCGGCAAAACCCCGATGCAGCTCGAATGGGCAAGCCAGATCATCAAGGCGCAGGGCGGTATGGTGCTGATTCTCGCGCCGCTCGCCGTAGCCTCGCAGACTGCCGCCGAGGGCGTGAAGTTTGGCGTGCCGGTCACAGTCTGCCAGAGCGCGGATGATCTGCGCCCCGGTGTCAACATTACGAACTATGAGCGACTGGACAAGTTCGCCGGGCAGACCTTCTCGGGCGTCGTGCTGGATGAGTCGAGCATCCTGAAATCCTTTGATGGCAAAGTTCGAAATCAGATCATCGACTTCTTCAGCAAAACGCCGTTCCGTCTGGCGTGTACCGCAACGCCCGCGCCGAACGACTACATGGAACTCGGCAACCATGCAGAGTTCCTGGGCATCATGTCCTACACGGAAATGCTGGCGATGTTCTTCGTCCACGATGGCGGGCAGACCTCGAAATGGCGGCTCAAGGGACACGCCGAGGACGTGTTCTGGCAGTGGATGGGCAGCTGGGCGGTCGTTATGGGCAGCCCGAACGATCTGGGCTATCAGGAAGACGGCTATGACCTGCCAGAGCTGCGCGTGCATGAGATCATCGCCGACGGCGAAGAGCCGACGACGGAGCCGATGACATTGACGCAGCGCCGCCAGGCACGGCGCGACACGCTGGATCTGCGGTGCAGAGCCGCCGCCGATCTGGTCAACACCTCGGATGAACAGTGGCTTGTCTGGTGCGATCTGAACGACGAAAGCGCGGCGCTTGCGTCCATGATCGACGAGGCGCAAGAGGTGCGCGGCAGCGACAAGCCCGAAAACAAGACCGGGCGGATGCTGGCATTTTCCTGCGGGCTTCTCAAGTGCCTTGTCACGAAGCCCTCGATTGCGGGCTTCGGCATGAACTGGCAGCAGTGCAGCAAGATGATCTTCGTCGGTCTGTCCGACAGCTATGAGCAGTATTATCAGGCGGTGCGCCGGTGCTGGCGCTTCGGGCAGAAAAAGCCCGTGGACGTTTACATCGTCATCAGCGCCCGCGAAGGCTGCGTGAAGCAGAACATCGAGCGCAAGCAGGCAGACTGCGAGAAGATGCGCCGGGCAATGCTGGAGCAGTCACGCGAAATCACGAAAAAAGAATTGCAGAGTACCTGCCGAATTGCAATGGTCTACGACCCGAAATCGGCGATGCACCTGCCCGATTGGAGGGAATTTAGGAATGAATGTGCTTAATGAAACCGTGTCTGAGCGATTCGCTATGTATCAGGGTGACTGTGTGCAGACGCTGGAAGGGCTGCCCGAAAACGGCGTGCATTATGCGCTGTTTTCCCCGCCCTTCGCAAGCCTCTATACATACTCGAACAGCGACCGCGACATGGGCAACAGCCGCGACGATGAAGAATTTCAGTATCATTTCGAGTATCTGATTGCCCAGCTCTACCGCGTCATCATGCCCGGTCGGCTGGTATCCGTCCACTGCATGAACCTGCCCGCGATGAAATCGCGCGACGGCTTCATCGGTGTGAAGGACTTCCGCGGCGATATCATCCGCAGCTTCACGGAAAGCGGCTTCATCTTCCATTCCGAGGTCACGATCTGGAAGAACCCGGTCACAGAGATGCAGCGCACAAAGGCGTTGGGGCTTCTCCACAAGCAGATCCGCAAGGACTCCAGTATGTCGCGGCAGGGTCTTCCAGATTATGTGGTCACGTTCCGAAAGCCGGGCGAGAACCCGGAACCCATTGCGCATGACTATGAGACATTCCCAGTTGACGTGTGGCAGCGGTACGCTTCGCCCGTCTGGATGGATATCCGACAGTCGAACACATTGAACCGCGCGGCAGCTCGCGGCGAGAAGGACGAAAAGCACATCTGCCCGTTGCAGCTCGACGTGATCGAGCGGTGCATCGAGCTTTGGACGAATCCGGATGACATCGTACTCGACCCGTTTGCGGGAATCGGCTCCGTGCCGTATCAGGCGGTCAAAATGGGCAGGCGCGGGCTCGGCGTGGAGCTGAAGGCAGAATACTATCAGCAGGCGGCGCAGAACTTGCAGAAGGCAGAAGCCGACTACAAGGAACACGGCGCTCCGGAGGCAGTGCTTCTGCGCTGCCCGAACTGCGGCATCAAGATCCCCGGCACGGTCTGCCCGATCTGCGGGGCTGAGCTTTAGAGGACAAGGCTATGGGACGGAACAATAACCCGTATTTCAATAACAGCGGATATCCGGACCCGACGGCGTATGAAGCGATCCGCGCGGTAAGCCGCGAACAGAACATGAGCCTCGACGGGAAGGTGACAATGCTCTACCGCGTTCTGCATTTCATCATTTCCGAGGCGGGCTTCGAGGTCGTCGGCAATATCGAGCTGAAGCACAAAAAGAGCGGGAGGCGGTTCAAATGAGGGACACGTGGATGACCTGGTACAAGCTGCGCGAGTTTTGGCGGCGGCGCGTGACCGGGCGCTGCTGCCGCCGGTGCAGGAGCTTTCGCGGAGATTATGAGATCCCCGGCGCGGAAACGGGCATCTGCCTGTTCTGGAAGGACTACCGCACATACGGCGAAATCTGCGAATACTGGAAGAAAAGAGGGTAAAAATCATGCAGAACGACAGACAAATTACAATTTCGGTCGGTTCCTCCAGAAAAGCGACTTTCTGGCAGGCGCAGACGCTGCTGCTGTCTGAACTGTATGAGAAGCTGCGCATCCCCGCACGCGGCACGGAGACAATGGCGGAGTACCTGAGTCTTCCGAAGACGAAGCAGGACGAGCTGAAGGACGTCGGCGGCTATGTGGCGGGCACTTTGATCGGAACACGCCGCAAGGCGGGCGCAGTGGCAGGGCGTGACGTGCTTACGCTCGACCTCGACAATATCCCTGCCGGGCAGACGCAGGCTGTGGCGGCTCGCGTGGAGTCTCTGGGCTGCGGCTACTGCATCTACTCGACGCGCAAGCATCATCCTGCCGCGCCGCGGCTGCGCGTGCTGTTTCCTCTGAACCGGACCTGCACGGCGGACGAATATGAGCCACTGGCTCGCCGGGCGGCGCAGTATATCGGGCTTGAGTACGCAGACCCGACGACATTTGAAGCCTCGCGCCTGATGTACTTCGGCAGCGTCTGCAAAGATGGCGAGTATATCTACTACGCCGCCGACAAGCCCATGCTTGACGCGGACGCGATGCTGGCGACCTATACCGACTGGCGCAATGTGAGCGAGTGGCCGGTGATCCTCGGTGCGAAGACCCCGAAGCAGCTTGCGGCAAAGCAGGGCGATCCGACGGAGAAAAGCGGCATCGTGGGCGCGTTCTGCCGGGTCTACGATATCCCCGCGGCGATGGACAAATTCCTTCCCGGTATCTATGAGCCCGTAGACAACGCCCCGGACAGGTACACGTTCACAGGCGGCAGCACGACGGGCGGCGCGGTTTTGTACGATGGCGGCAAATTCCTCTACTCACACCACGCGACCGATCCTGCGAGCGGGCAGCTGGTCAACGCTTTTGATCTGGTGAGGCTACATCTCTATGGCGATCAGGATGACGACGCGCAGCAGGGAACCCCGACTTGCAGACTGCCCAGCTACAAGGCGATGTGCGAGAAGGCGGGAGCCGATGAAGCCGTGGGCGGGCTTCTCGCCGATGAACGCTGGGAGCGGGCGCAGGATGCGTTTGAGCCTGTCCCCGACGGCGAGGACGACAGCAGCTGGCGCAAGCCCCCGATGATGGAGCTTGACGCACAGGGAAGACCCCAGAAGACCATGAAGAACCTGCATACGACGCTGCGGCATGATCCCCGGCTGAAAGGCCGGCTTCGGCTGAATCTGTTTTCTGGGCGCATTGAGGTAAACGGCGGGCTGCCGTGGGTCCGTCCGACGGACAGCGCGATCTGGAGCGACGAGGACGCGGCGCAGCTTCGGTTGTATCTGGAGCCGTTTCTCGGCAAGATCTCAAAGCAGGATCTTCTGGACGCCGTAGCGGCGTGCGCGTCCGATCAGGCGTATCATCCGATCCGCGACTATCTGGGCGGCTTGACGTGGGACGGCGTTTCCCGGTTGGACACGCTTTTTGTGGACTACCTCGGCGCGGCAGATACGCCCTACACGCGGGCGGCGACGCGCAAGGCGATCACGGCAGCGGTTGCGCGGATCATGAACCCTGGCTGCAAGTACGATACGATGCTGGTTCTTGTGGGTGCACAGGGGCGCTATAAGTCGACCATTTTGGCAAAGCTCGGCGGGGAATGGTTCTCCGACTCGCTGCGCACGTTCGGTGACAAAGACGCGATGGAGACGATTCAGGGAACTTGGATCAACGAAGTCTCCGAAATGCAGGCGCTGAGCAAGGCAGATTCGAACGCCGTCAAAATGTTTCTGTCAAAGGTAAGCGACTACTATCGCCCGGCGTATGGGCGGTACGCTGTCGACCGCCCCCGGCAGTGTGTCTTCTTCGGCACGACGAATACCTATGACTTCATCGCGGACGAAACCGGCACGCGCCGCTGGCTGGGCATCGATATTGACGTGCATCCACGGAAGAAGAATGTCTTCACGGATTTTGACGCAGAGCGCGACCAGATCTGGGCGGAGGCAGTCATGCGCTTCACGCTGGGCGAGCCGTTATATCTGCCGCCCGAGCTGGCGGCAGAAGCGCGGGGCGTGCAGGAGGCGCACCGGGAGCGGCATCCGTGGGAGGGCATCGTGCAGGATTTTCTGGACGAAGAGATCCCCGCGGACTGGAGCAAGTGGGACTTGAATCAGCGGCAGATGTTCCGCAACGGGGCATCCCATGACAGCGCCCAGCTTGTCAAGCGGCAGCGCGTCTGCGCGGCGGAGGTGTGGTGTGAAGCCCTCGGCAAAAACCGCGGCGATATGCGGAAGAAGGACGCGCGCGAGATCAATCAGCTGCTGTCTGTTATGCCGGGCTGGGTGAGCATCGGAATCGCGAAAGCGGGGAAACCGTACGGCGCACAAAGGTGCTATGAAAAGGTTACATTGTAGGTTACATTTTGCGGGAAAAGTTACATTAGGAAATTATGGAAATGACAATACGCCTTTGCAAAAAAAGTTACATTCTCGAAAAATGTAACCGCAGATGTAACCGCAAATGTAACCGCGTTTTCCCAGTGGTATCAACGGTTTTCGGGCTAAAGGTTACAAGGTTACATTTTTTCTCTATAGAGAAGAAAATAAAAGAGGTAAAGGCTAAAAAAATCTATACGTCTTAATTTTGCGGATGTTACGCGCGTGCGCCCGCATGCGCGCGAATGTGGCGGGATGTAAAGGAGGCTGGAATGAAAGAATCAGTGATCGAAGCAAAGATGGGGCGAATGGTGCGCGGGCAAGGCGGGCTTTTCTACAAGTTCGTTTCGCCCGGCAATCCCGGCGTGCCGGATCGGATCGTCGTGACCCCACGCGGCGATGTCTATTTTGTCGAGCTGAAGATGGACGTCGGCAGGCTTGCCGCTGTGCAGAAATGGCAGAGGCAGGAGCTTGAAAAGCGCGGGGCAAATGTCCGCGTGCTGTATGGGCTTGCGGAAGTGCAGGCGTTTGTGCAGGAGGTCTTCGGGGCATGAAGTTTGTACCGCATGACTATCAGCGTTACGCCATCGAGCGCATGATTACAGACCCCAGTATCGGGCTGTTTCTGGATATGGGACTCGGCAAAACGGTTATCACGTTGACCGCGATCAACGACCTGCGCTATAACCGATGGGCTGTGGCACGCTGCCTTGTCGTTGCGCCGAAGAAGGTTGCAGAAGCAACGTGGACGAAAGAGGCGCAGAAGTGGGATCATTTGCGGCACCTTCGCATCGTGCCGGTCATCGGAACCGCGCAGCAGCGGATCAAGGCGCTTTTCAGCCCGGGTGATGTGTGGGTGATCTCCCGCGACAATCTGCCGTGGCTGTGCGACTATCTGCGGCAGAGCTGGCGCTTTGATATGGTGGTGCTGGATGAAAGTACCAGTTTCAAGAACAGCCAGAGCAAGCGGTTCAAGGCGCTGAAAATGGTGAGACCTCGCATCAGCCGCGTCGTGGCGCTTACGGGTACGCCGTCGCCGAACGGGCTGATGGATCTGTGGGCGCAGGTTTACCTGTTGGACGGCGGCGAGCGGCTGGGCAAGACGATCACAAGCTATCGCGAGAACTTCTTCACGCAGGATTATGCAAGACCAGGACAGCAGTACCGCACATACACGGCGCAGCCCGACGCGCAGGATCGGATTCAGGCGGCGATCTCGGATATCTGCGTGAGTATGAAGGCGTCTGACTATCTGGATCTTCCGGAGCTGATTGAAGACATGATCCCCGTCGCGCTGGATACGAAGGCGAAGAAAGCCTATCAGACGCTGGAGCGGGAAATGCTTCTGGAGGTCGGCGACGAAACGATCACGGCGCAGGGCGCGGCGGTTCTGAACGGCAAGCTGCTTCAGCTTTGCAGTGGCGCGGTCTACGACGTGAACGGGAACCCTGTGGAGATCCACGACTGCAAGCTGGACGTGTTCATGGAGACGGTCGAGCAGCTTTGCGGTGAACACGCGCTTGTGTTCTACTGGTTCCAGCATGAGCGCGACCGGCTTCTGGCGGCGTGTCAGAAAGCGGGGCTTCGGGTGCGGGTGTATCAGGCGGCGCAGGATGCGGATGACTGGAACGCCGGGAAACTGGATATCATGCTGGCGCATCCTGCGAGCTGCGGCTACGGGCTGAACTTGCAGGACGGCGGGCATCATGAGATCTGGTATGGCTATCCGAACTGGAATCTGGAGCTGTTCCAGCAGGCAATCAAGCGGCTACATCGGCAGGGGCAGCAGAAGCCCGTGATCTGCCATTATCTCTACGTTCCGGAGGGGATGGACGAAGTGATGATAGCCGCGATGCACGAAAAAGGCGACCGGCAGGAATGGCTGATGCAGGCGCTGAAGGCGAAAATACAGAAGTTTACAAAAGTAGACAACGGAGGTGGTGAAGCATGAGCAGACCACGGTATGACTGGTGGGGCTATGTGAAGGGCATGATCCGCCGGTATCCTGCGCTGTGCAGGCAATACTGGGATTTACATAGCCAGAGCATGACAGCGTTCTACGGTCCGCAGGGCGGCGCGGGGGATGACGCAAGGAAAACGGAGCGGCTGGCGATCCGCGAGCTGCCAGCGACGAAGCAGCGCGAATATGAGGCAGTTCGGCTGGCGGTCGAGCAGACGCGGCTACGGCTGAACGGCGACGCGCGGCTTCGTGTGATCGATCTGGTTCTCTGGAAGAATCAATGCACGCTTTACGGCGCTGCGCAGAATGTGCATTGTAGCTTGCGCACGGCGAAGCGATGGCACGGTGAGTTCATTCGGCAGGTGGCAAAAAACTACGGGCTGATGGACGGCGAACAGCAATAATTTGTAGGCGAAAAATGAAAAATGGCACTCCAGAGCCTTAAAAACATGATATTATGCTATCGTGGATGTTTGCGAAGGACATCGATTCATACCTCCTTTTCTATAGGCAGGGGCGCTTTGGGATGGGCGTCCCTGCCCACTTCATCCACGGCAATTTGATTCTTTGAGCTATCCGGTCTTCCGGATGGCTCTTTTTCATGGGAGGCGGTGATTCTGCTTGGCAAAGCTGACACCTAAGCAAAAAGCCTTTGCGGCAGAATACCTGGTAGACCTGAACGCGGCGGCGGCAGCAACGCGCGCCGGGTACTCCGAGCGCACAGCGCGGGCGAAGGGCTATGTGCTGCTTCAGAATCCGGACATTCAGGCGGAGATCCGCGAGGGCATGGCGCAGCGGGCGAAGCGGCTGGAGATCTCGCAGGATATGGTCATTCAGGAGCTGGCGCGGATTGCGTTTTTCAACGCCACACGGGCGGCGCGTGTGGTCAACAACCAGTACGGCGCGCAGGTCGAGTTTACGGACACGGAGGAACTGACGGACGATGAGCGGGCGGCTATCGCCAGCATCGAAGAGACGAAGCACGGCATCAAGGTTTCAAGCTATGACAAGGTGCGGGCGCTGGAGCTGCTGGGCAAGCATCTCGGGCTGTTCGACAAGGCGGCGGGCGCAACGCCCCCGGACGCTATCGAGGCGTTCGTGAAGGTGACGAAGCCGACGCAGGAGGAACTGGAGGCGCTATATGCCAGCGAGGAATAATCATGCGTTTGCATTCCGCCCGTTTTCTCCGAAGCAGCTGAAGCTGATGTACTGGTACATGGACGGCAGCCCGTATCAGACCTGCGACACGATTATCGCAGACGGTGCGGTTCGTTCGGGAAAGACAATCGCGATGATCTGCGGCTTTTTCCGCTGGAGCCTTGCGGCGTTTCAGGGCGAGACGTTCATTCTGGCGGGCAAGACCATCGGCGCTTTGAAGAAGAACGTCATCGGACCCGCGCTTCAGATCCTGCGGGGCTGGGGGCTTTCCTATGTGTATATTTCCTCGGGCGATGAGGCGCGGATCGAGGTCGGCGAGAATGTCTACTACCTCTACGACGCGCACAACGAACGAAGCCAGGACCGTCTGCAAGGCTTGACGGCGGCGGGGGCGCTGGCGGACGAAGTGGCGCTGTTCCCGCGCAGCTTCATCGAGCAGATGACGGCGCGATGCAGCGTCGACGGGGCGCGGATCTGGCTGAACTGCAACCCGGAAAGCCCGGCGCATTACGTGAAAACGGAGCTGATTGACAAGGCTGCCGAAAAAAATATCTGCCATCTGCATTTTCTGATGTCGGATAATCTTACGCTGTCGCAGAAGACGCGCGAACGCTATGAGCGGATGTTTTCGGGCGTCTTTTATCAGCGGTTCATCCGCGGCGAATGGGCGATGACAGACGGGCTTGTCTATCCGCAGTTCGCAAACGATCCGGGCGCGTATCTGCTGGACACCGCGCCGCCGATCCACTACGCGGCTATCGGCGTGGACTTCGGCGGCACGGGCTCGGCTCATGCGTTCGTGCTGACAGGCTTCACGGCCGGCTTTGAGCAGGTTGTGGTGCTGGATGAATATTATCACAACAACAAGCATCAGGGCGTTCTGAGCCCGAAGCAGCTGGATCAGGCGTTCGTCGATTTCGTGCGGCGGGCGAAGGCGCGATACCGCGTCTATGCGGTCTACTGCGACAGCGCGGAGCAGACGCTGATTCAGGGCCTGCGCGTCGCGGCAGCAAAGGCGGGGCTGGGCGTGGAGATCCGCAACGCCCGCAAGGGCGAGATCTGCGACCGTATCGCATTTTATAACAGCATCATCAGCCAGAACCGGCTGCGGGTGCTGCGGGGCTGTGAGGCAGTCACGGACGCTTTGAAGCACGCAGTCTATGACCCGAAGCATCCGATGGAGGACATTCGGCTCGACGACGGAACGAGCAATATTGACTCGCTGGACGCGCTGGAATATTCGACAGAACATGTGCAGGACAACATCATGTATCTTGCCCTGCGGAGGTGAACATGAAAGCAATTTTGCAGTATTTGCAGGCGCGGGGTTTCGGCTGCGCGTCGGATGCGGCGTATGAGCGCATCGAGGTCTGGCAGGCGTGGTATCGGGGCAAAGTTCCCGCGTTTCACACATACCGCCAGTATAACGGCAAACGCAAGCTGACGCGCCAGCGGCGCAGCCTCGGCATGGCGAAGGCGGTTGCGGAGGACTGGGCGAATCTGGCGCTCAATGAGAAGGTCGAGGTCTGCGTCAGGGGAAAGCAGCTGGAGAAGCGGGTGCGCGAGGTGCTGGAAAACAACAATTTCCGGGTGCGCGGCAATCAGCTGCTCGAAGAGACGTTTGCCCTCGGAACCGGCGCTTTTGTCGAGCGGATGGACGGCGATGACGTGCGCATCGACTATGTGCGGGCGGGCATGATCTATCCGCTTGCCTGGCATAACGGCGCGATCACGGAATGCGCGTTTGCTTCGGAGCGGCAGGTGCAGAAAGAGAAGCAGGTCTACCTGAACATTCACAGGATGGAGCATGGGAAGTATGTGGTCGAAAATCATCTGTTCCGACGCACGGGCGATCAGCTGACGGAGATCCCACTTCCGGAGGGTGTGGAGGAAGTTGTGCGGACGGGGCGCGATGAACCGCAGTTCCAGATCATTCGTCCGAACATCGCGAACAATCTGGAGCCCGACTGCCCGATGGGCATTTCGGTCTACGCAAACGCCATCGATCAGCTTGAGGGGCTGGATCTGGTCTATGATTCGTACTGCAACGAGTTCAGGCTCGGCAAGAAGCGGATCACAATTCCGATGACGATGGCGCGGATGGCGATGGAAGAAGACGGTTCTATCGGGGCGGTCTTCGACGACAACGATACGGAATTCTATGCCGTGCCGTCGGACGAAGGGAATCCGCAGAAGATCGAGGAACACAACATGACGCTGCGCTATGAAGCGCATGAGGCAGGCGTGCAGACGGCTTTGAATCTGCTGTCGTTCAAGTGCGGCATGGGGCGCAACCGGTACAACTTCAAGGATGGACAGGTCAAGACCGCGACGGAGGTTGTGAGCGAAAAATCCGATCTTTATCAGTCGCTGCGCAAGCATGAGCTGCTGCTTTCCGCGGCGCTTGTGGCACTGGCGAAGGCTATCGCGGGGATGCTGGGCGCGAGCGCGCAGGATGTGACGGTCAACTTCGACGACTCGATCATCGAGGACACGGGCGCGGAGAAAGACCGGTTCTTGCAGGAGATCCGCGACGGCGTGCGGCAGAAGTGGGAATATCGGGTGAAGTTCTTCGGCGAGGACGAGCAGACGGCGAAGGCTATGACGGCATCAGACAACAGCGATGAAGAACAGCTCTTCCCGGAGGTCTAAGCAATGGCAGAGCTGGACGATCTGCTGCGCGACGGTCCGGATGCGCTGGTCGAACTGTACCGGCAGGCGGAGGACGATATTCTCATCGACATGGCGCGGCGCATCAAGGAATATGACTTTTTCATTCCTGCCGCCCGGTTCCAGAAAGCAAAGCTGGAGGCGATGGGGCTTGTCTGGCAGGAGATCCTGCGGCGGCTGTCCGCGCTTACGGGCAGGACGCAGGAAGAGCTGACCGCCCTCTGGAAACAGGCGGCGGCGCTGGCGGCGCGGGAGAATCTGGCGGTCTATCAGGCAGGCGGCATCTACGACGCGGGAAAGCTCGACCGGAAGGCGCTGAACGACGTGCTGCGCGGCGGGCTCAGGCAGACGGCGGGACTGTTCCGCAATCTGACACAGACCACGGCGCGGGCCGGGTCTTCGCAGTTCGCCGACGCGCTGGACAGGGCATGGCTTCAGATTTCGTCCGGAGCATTCGACCGGCAAAGCGCGGTGCGGATGGCGGTGCATGAGCTTGCCGAAAAGGGCGTCTGCGCGGCGCGGTATCGCTCTGGTCATGCAGACTATCTCGAAGTGGCTGTCCGACGCGCGATTGTGACGGGGCTGAACCAGTCGACGCTGCGGATGCAGGAGGCGCTTGCCGATCAGATGGGCTGCGATCTGGTCGAGGTATCGGCGCACAGCGGCGCTCGCCCGAGTCACGCCGAATGGCAGGGGCGCATTTATAGCCGCAGCGGAAAGGATAAACGCTATCCGGATTTTGTAGAGTCGACCGGCTACGGCACGGGGGCGGGGCTCGGCGGCTGGAACTGCCGTCACAGGTGGTATCCGTATGTCGAAGGAACGCCACGGCGGATGACGGACGCGCAGCTGGAGGCTCTGGACAAGCCCGCATACCGGTATCGCGGGCAGGACATGACCGCATACCAGGCGGAGCAGAAGCAGCGGTATTTTGAGCGGCAGATCCGCAAATGGAAACGCGAATACCTCGCGGCGCGGGAGCTGGGCGAGGATACGGCAGAAGCGGCTGCAAAGCTGCGCACATGGCGCAGGGCGCTTTCCGGATTCCTGAAGGAAACGGGACTCAAGCGGCGCTCGGAGCGCGAGCGTGTGGAGGGCTTCGGCAGAAACGAGGCTGCAAAGGCGACCGCGCAGGCGAAGAAAACAGGCTGATTGAACCGCCCGGGAGGCGGTTTTTTCATACACAAAATCACATCCACGAAAGGAGAACAATCGCATGGAATTTCTCAGAGAGCTTTTCGGCGATCAGGCGCTGACCTATGAGCAGCTGCATCAGGCGGTGCAAAGCCGCGGCTTTGATGTGGTCAACGCACAGGGCGGCGCGTATGTGCCGAAGTCGCAGGTCGACACGCTTCAGGGCAGTCTGTCGGCGGCGAACAGGAAGCTGGAGGGCTACGACCCGGAATGGAAGGAGAAGGCGGCGGCAGAGCAGCAGAAGCTGGAGCAGCAGAAGATGGATTTCGCCATCGAGAGCGCCGTTGCACGCGCAAAGCCTTACAACGTCCGCGCGGTCATGGGGATGCTCGACCGGACGAAGCTGAGCTTCGCAGGCGGCGAGGTCATCGGACTTGACAAGCAGCTGGCGGATCTTCGCAAGAACGAGGAAACGGCTTTCCTTTTCCCCGAGGAAAAGAAGACGCAGACCGGCATGAGTCACGAAGGCGGGCATGAGGTAGGCAAGGACGAAAACAAGAAGGAACGCGCCAACGCGGCTTTGAGAGCGGCGTTCGGTCACTAAGAAAGGAGCAATAAACAATGCCGAATATTATTTCCAGACAGGACGCTGAAGCTCTGATTCAGGAGCAGATCGTCGGTACAATCAGCCAGGAGGCCCCGCAGCACTCGACGTTTATGCAGCTGGCGCGGAGACTTCCGAACATGACGAGCCGCCAGACCCGCATTCCGGTTCTGGATATGCTGCCGATGGCTTACTGGGTCAACGGCGATACGGGCTTCAAGCAGACCTCGATGCAGAAGTGGGAGAACGTCTTCCTGACTGCCGAGGAGCTGGCAGTTATCGTGCCGATTCCCGAAGCTGTCCTCGACGATGCGAGCTTCGACATTCTCGGCGAGGTGCAGCCGCGCGTTATGGAGGCGATCGGGCAGTGTGTGGACTCCGCCGCGATCTTCGGCGTAAACCGCCCGGCGGGCTGGCCGATGGACATCATCTCCCGCGCAAGACAGGCGGGCAACAACGTTGCGCCGGGTTCGAGCCCGAACTACTACGACAAGATCATGGGCGAAGACGGCATCATCGCGAAGGTTGAAGCCGCCGGCCGCATGGTCACGGGCGCGGTATCCGGTATGGGCATCCGCGCAAAGCTGCGCGGTCTGAAGGGCACGGACGGTCATCCGATCTTCGTCTCTTCGATGCAGGGCGCGACGCCCTATGCGCTCGACGGCGCTCCGATGTACTTCCCGCAGAACGGCAGCTTCGATGAGACTGTCGCGCAGCTCATTGTCGGCGACTGGTCGGAGGCTGTGTATTCCATCCGCCAGGATGTGACGGTCAAGATCCTGACTGAGAGCATCATTCAGGACCCGGTGACGAAGAACATCGTCTACAACCTCGCGCAGCAGGACATGATCGCGCTGCGTGTCAAGTTCCGCGCGGCATGGGCGCTGCCGAACCCGGCAACCCGTATGAACGCCGAGCGCATGAACTGCCCGTTTGCGTATCTGGAGCCCGCGACTGCGGCTACCACCTACGCCGTTACCTTCACGGTGAAGGACAACGCGACTTCTCCCGCGGTGATCTCGGGCGCAATGGTCGACGTGGAGGGCGCACGCAAGAAGACCGGCGCGGACGGTACGGCGGTCTTTAACCTGTTCCCCGGCAGCTATGATGCGAAGGTCACGAAGAAGGGCTGCAAGCCTGTCGCGGTATCCTTCGACGTTTCGGATGAGGCTGTGGCGCAGGCGATCACGCTGGTTAGCGAATAAGGAGCGCCGCTATGACGGCGTATGCAAGCTACGTCTATTATCGCGATGAGTGGTGCGGCACGATGGCAAAGGAGGACTACGACCGCCTGAGCAAGCGTGCCAGCCGCTATCTCGATACGCTGACGATGCGAAGGATTCAGGGCGCGTGGGCATCCGATACGCGCGTAAAGGACGCCTGCTGCGCCGTGACGGAAGAGCTTTACAATCAGGAGGACGGCGGTGCTGCCGTCGCCTCCGAAAGCCTCGGCTCGGCGAGCGTGAGCTATGCGTCCGGTACAAACGCGAAAAGCCCGGATGCACGGCTTCGCAGCGCGGCGGCGCAGTATCTTATGACGACGGGACTTTTGTTCTGCGGGATGGGGTGATGCGATGCGCAGATTCTGTACGGATACGGTGACGCTGTTTCACTATCTCGGAGAGGTCGACCGGAAGGCAAGCTATGAGGCGTTCGTTCTCAAAAACGTCCGGCTGGAGGAAAGCCGGGCGATCGGCAACGGTACGGCAGGCAAAACGCCTGCCGATACCGCGACGCTTTACATTCTCGACCGCTATGCCAGCAGCCAGGAATGGGGGCTTTCCGACGATGGGCGCGATATGTTCTGCCCCGGAGCGGTGCAGAAACCAGAGGACGCGGGGACGCTCTATCGCGTGTCGGCTGTCCTGCGGCGTAAGGCGGCGCGTTCGCGTCTGAACCATTGGGAGGTGCTGGGCAATGCAGATAAGCGTGCAGTTTGACAGCGATGACCTGCTGCGCCGGTTTGAGCAGCGGTGTAATACGGCGCAGATCTGGCTGGACAGCGAGATCCTGCGCTCAACCGAGCCGTTTGTGCCGATGGATCAGGGAGATCTGATTGGCAGCGGCGTGCGCGGCACGGTTCCCGGCAGCGGGCTTATCGTGTATAACAGCCCGTATGCGCATTATCACTACGTCGGTCTGGTGCGCGTGGGGCGTGCGCCAAAGAAGCTGACGAACCGGAAGATGAACTATTCCCAGCTGCATCAGGCAGGTCAGGAGCGCGGGAGCGCGTGGTTTGACCGCAGCAAGAAGGTCAACCTTGCCGCATGGATTGCGGGCGTAGAGCGGGCAATGAAAGGGAAACTGTAAATGGAAGAAAGAAGACCGATTCCGTATGCTGACAGCGCAGAGATTGCCGCCGCGCTGATGGATCATTTGGAGAAGCTGGACGCGCTTAAGGGCGGCATTCGGCTCAACGATCCGGACAAGGGGCCGTGCGTCGCGCTTCAGATGCTGCCCGGCTCCGGGAAGACCGCAGAATACATGGACGGGAGCTATGAAGCCCGGTATGATTTCGCGGTTCTGCTGCGCATCGACGGACGCGACAGCGCACAGCGGCTTGCCGCGGCGGGGCTTCTGGACACGATCAGCCGGTATTTGCAGACCAGTTTCCCCGACATCGGAGAAGGGCGTAGTGTGTCCGGGCTGGAGGCGTCTTCTGCGCCGTGTACGGCGGCGGTATATGAAGACCAGACAGAGGACTGGCAGACCACATTCACGATGCAATATATGCAGGAGGGATAAACAACTATGGGATTTCCGAAAAACTATAACCGGAATATGGCAATCAACCTCAAGGGCGACGCGGCGGCGGACGACTACAAGCTGATTGCATCCGGTATTCTGTCTCGCACAAACAGCATTTCCGAGTCGAAGTCCAGCTATCAGTACATGGACAATCGCGGCTCGGCAGATACCGACGTGACCGGACAGGAGGTAAGCGCGGCGTTCACGGGTCATCGCAAGATCGGAGACGCGGCGCAGGACTACATTCTCGACGAAGTTCTCTACGATCTGGACAAGCGCGAGGTCGAGTTCCTCGACTATGACGATTCCATCGCGGCGGGCAGCCCGAACGGCTGGAAGGGCAAGGCGCGGCTTCAGATCACGGACAACGGCAGCGGCAACGCGGCAGACCGGCAGAGTATCAGCTTTACGCTCAACTACATCGGTAAGCCTGCCCGCGGCACGGTCACGAAGGACGCGAGCGGCAAGCTGACGTTTGCGCCTGCAACCTGATATGCAGTATCCGAAGAACTATGAGCGGCTGGTGCTTCTCAATATTGCGGACGCGGACGAGGGGGCGAACTTTCGCCCTCTTGCTGCGGGCGTGATGAGCAGGAGCCACAATTTGCAGGAAGAAGCCGCGGCAGAATTTTACGATGAAGACGGTCCGCGCCCGGAAATGACGGCGCTGCGGCAGACGTATGTGATCGAGTTTCAGGGGCATCGGGCGTCGGGCGACGCGGGGCAGGATCGGATCTTTGACGATCTTGCATATGATGTGAGCCGCCGGGCGGTCGAATTTATCGATTGGCTGCCGTCGGGCGCGGCATGGCGCGGCGTGGGCTTGCTGACAATTACAGACAGCGGCAGCGGCGAGGCGGCGTACCGGCAGAATATCAGCTTCAGCATCCACGCGGCAAAACGGATGCGCAGGGGTACGCTTCACTACGACGAAGAAGTAGACCGCTACGAATGGGAGGAAGATTTCAATGGGCTTTGAATTTCGCAAACAGGACAGCGTGGAGATCTGCGGCAAGCGGTACGCGCTGGACATCTCCAGCCCGGAGTTTATCGGGGCAGTTACCGAGGACTTCGCGGCAATTTTATCGAAGTATAATGTCTTCCAGCAGCTCCAGAACGACTGCATGAAGCCGGGGATGACAAAGGAAGACATGGAGGCTGCAACAAAGCAGCTCATCGAAGAGAATCAGAACATTGCAGAGCTGGGCAGGGATTTTATTATCCGGGCGCTGGGCAAGGATGCTTATGAGCAGATTTTTGCCGGTCGTGCGCCCAGCTCTGTCGATCATATTGAGCTTTGCGCGTACATTTACCGCGAAGCGATGCGCCAGCGGCAGGCACTGGTGAAAAGTTATGTAAACAAGAACAGGAGGGAGCGCCGTGCTGCTGCGAGAGCCACCAAAAAGTCTGGAGGTTTCCGGGAAGGTTTATAAAATCCATACGGACTTCCGGATTTGGCTGGGCTTGCAGGCGTTATTTCAGGAAACGGTGCTGACAGCCGAGGAAAAGGCACTCATCGCATGCAGGCGCGTGTATGGAAGGAACATCCCCACGGATATAAACGTGGCGCTGGACGCGCTGCTGTGGTTCTACGGGGCAGGGCAGGACGCGCCCGATGACGAGCCGCCCGGAGAACGGCTTCTGGACTGGGAGCAGGACGCGGCGGCGATCTGGGCGGACTTTAAGCTCTATCACAGAATCGACCTGCGGCTGGTGCGGATGCACTGGTGGGACTTTCTGGCGCTTTTTACCGCCCTTCCGGAAGGGAGCGTCATCCGCGGGCGTATGAGCCTTCGGGCGGTGAAGCTCGGAGAGATCAAAGACCCGGAGATGCGGGCAGAGTACGCGCGGCGCAAGGCACGGGTGCGGCTGGACGGTGACGCGCCAGATATGGATGATTTTTATGCGCATATTGCAACGTAAAAAAAGCCGCCCCGGTGTGGAGCGGCTGGACGGCTATGGAATTTTATGGCGGACTTCATACGCACTTCGCAGCGTTTCCAGAGGTGTGAAGAACAGCGCCTTGCGGCGGAAGAAGTAGGAGAGATTCAGCGCGGTGAGGACGAGCGTGATGGGGAGAAAGAGCTTGCCGCCGGTCGAGACAAACTCCAGAATGAAGGCGGCGTGCGCGAGAACGTTCACGACGAAAGACGCGGTATCGATCTGGCGGATGAGAACGGCGTTGATAAGAAACAGGACCATGACGGAAATGTGAATCCAGTAAAAAAGATCAAGCGGCTCTTCGCCCATGGTGAGGACGCTCAAAACGCGCGAAACGGCAAGCCAGGGAAGAATGATGTTCATATAGACCTTGAGGTATTTCATGCCGACGCAGTGGGCGGGATAGTAGAGCATCTTTTCGTCGAGATGGCGGCAGAGGGAAAAATCGGTGGTATAGTTCCCGTTTTCGATATAGCGTTCGTCAATTTCGCCGGTGGAGACACGGAAGAGAAAATAGACGATCAGCGCGACGAGGGCGACGGGAATCATGGAGACGCAGAGGACAGTCAAAACGGACATTGCAGTTACCTCCAGAGTTTCATCCTACGGGAAATTGTAGCGTATTTTCTGGAAAGAGTCAATGCCGGGAGGGTAAAATGGGCAATTACGATGGCAGCGTAAAAATTGATTCGAAGCTGGATCTCGACGGGCTGAAAAAGGCGGTCGGGGAGCTGAAGCAGGTCATTTCCGACGCTGTGAGCGATATCAAGCCGAAGCTGGAGGAAATCAACGAGGCGGCAAAGAACACCGGGCAGGAGGCAGCCAGCGGCGCGAGAGCGGCAAAGGAAGGCTTTGCAGATCTCGGGCAGGGCGCGGAGCAGACGGCGCAGAAGGTGCGCACCGCCGCCTCGGCGTTCAACATGGACGAGGCACGGGAGCAGCTTCGGCTGCTGGAAGGGCAGCTTGCGCAGACGAATGAGAAGATCGAGGCGCAGCGGGCTGTCGTAAAGCAGCTGGAAAAGGAGCTGCGCGTGGCGAAGTTCTCAGATATCGGCGTGGAGAACGCGGAAAAGAAGCTGGATGCGGCGAACCGGGCGCTGGAGGGGCTTTATCAGGCGGCGGGGAACTGCTATGAAGAGATCGACCGGCTGCATGAGCAGATGGGAGACGCGGCGGACGCCGCCGACACGATGTCGGAAAGCACCGATCAGGCGGCGGAGAAGACCGGAAAACTGGCAGATGCTGCCGCTGAGAGTGCGGAAAAGGTCGGCAAGACCGGCGACGCACTCGACCAGATGGGCGAAAAATCCGAGAAGGCCGGCAGCGGCGCAGAGGGCGCGGGCAAGAAGGCGAAGAAGTCCGGGGACGACGCGAAGAGCGCCTCGGAAGGCTTCAATACGATGACTGTTGCGCTCGGCAATCTCATCGCCCGCGGCATTGAGAAGCTGATTACAAGCCTTGCAAAGCTGATTGAGAACACGCAAGAAGCCCGGCAGAATATGGCGAAGCTCAAGGTGAGCGCCGAAGAAGCGGGCGAGAGCATGGAACACGTCGAAGATTCTCTGCGCAAGCTCCAGGGCGTGAGCAGCGACAGCAAGGACAATATTGAGGCGCTGGCGAATCTGCTGCAAGCGGATTTTAAGGGCGAAACGCTCGATACAGTCGTGGAAAATCTCGCGGGCGCGGTGGTGCGGTTCCCGGAGACTTTGAAAATTGAATCGCTGGCAGACAGCTTGCAGGAGACGGTTGCGACCGGTAAGGGCGTCGGGCAGTTCGCGGAGCTGCTGGAACGCTGCGGCGTGGATATCGATTCCTTTAACGCCCGCATGGAGGCAGCGGGCGGCACGGCGGCGCGGCAGAACATCGTCATGCAGACGCTGGCGAACACAGGGCTTGCGGAAAGCTACGCCGCCTATGTGCAGAACAATCAGGCGCTGGTAGAAGCAGGCGAGGCGTCGTTTGACTATGAGCAGGCGATGAACGATCTGGCGGGGACGCTGGAGCCCGCGCGGTTCGCGGTCTTGCAGACGATCAGCGATTTTATTGAGGAAAACGGCGAGACGCTGGAACAGTGGGGGCAGATCATTCTGTTTGTCGTTTCGACGATTGTTGAGATGCTGAAGATGCTGGCAAGTCTGCCTCCGTCGGTCACGATCATCATTACGACGATCATTCTGGCGATCACAATTTTTACAAAGGTCAACAAGGCAATCAACGACGGAACCGGCGCAATCGGGCAGCTGGCGGGCGCGTTCCGCGCGGCAAATCCGTCGCTGATGCAGACGGCGATGATCGTAATGATGGTCGTTGCGGCGGTGTCGCTGCTGGTGTATCTGCTGGTTGCTTTGACAGAGGGCGCGGAGCGTGCCAGCTCCACGATGGACGCATTTGCAAAGCGATCGCAGAGTACGGCAAGCACAGTTTCCTCGGCGGTCAACACAGCAAAGAGCCAGGGCAAGCAGAACGGGTTTGCGCGCGGCACGGCTTCGGCTCCGCGGGGGCGGTTCCTCGTCGGTGAGAATGGTCCGGAGGAAATTGAGCTGCGCGGCG
>ERZ791923.1864-NODE-1864-length-21023-cov-10.649752_pt1 | contig 21023 bp, 19 predicted proteins | sample MGYA00510133_ERZ791923 | MGnify/ENA primary metagenome ERZ791923 (study PRJEB30046, sample SAMN00792106) | human gut metagenome | study: EMG produced TPA metagenomics assembly of the A metagenome-wide association study of gut microbiota in type 2... | reverse complement strand
ACAATAAAAAGCCTATGTCCTCACAAAAAGGTATAGGCTTTTGTCAACAATCTGAGCACTATTTTAAGTAGTGCTTTTTTTCTTTTGTCTAAAAGAAAAAGGTTTGAAAAAAAATCAAACCCTACTTAAACATATTATGTCTAAAAAAGTATACGGTCGCAACCACACAGGCCAAAATAGCCACAAAGCTTGGGAACCATACAAATGGAAATGGCAACTGCACATTCATTCCGTAGAAACCGAAAATAATATTGGGGATGGCCATTACGATTGTGATTACAGTTAATTTGTTCATGACAATATTCATATTGTTAGAAATGATACTTGCGAATGTATCCATAGTTCCTGCCATTGTATTTGAATAAATATTACACATCTCAATGGCCTGATGAATTTCAATCATGACGTCCTCTAACAAATCCTCATCTTCTTCATACAATTGAATTTGTTTTCCACGCATAATTTTATTTAATGTTACTTCATCCGACTTTAACGAAGTCGAAAAATAAACCAATGATTTTTCTAAACCTAACATTTCAATCAACTCATCATTTTCTACCGATTGATGTAACCGCGTCTCAGCACGACTTGATAGACGATCAATTTGGCGTAGACAAATCAAAAATCTTTGTGAAATACGCAAAGCTAAAAGTAAGAAGAACCTCGTTTTTAAACGCGTATCCATACCTTTGATTCTTCCTTGTGACATTTCTAAAATGCTCCAGTTTTCATACAAACTAATTGTGACTACATATCCTTTTAAAATCACAATACCAATTGGCAATGTGGAATAAGTTGAATCAATCGAATCATCATCTTCATTTTCCGCACTTGGATAGTCAAAAATAATCAACAACTGTCTAAAATCATCGTCATAATCCATATGCGAACTTTCTTCTTCATCCAGTGAAGATTTGACAAATTCAGGTAAAACACCAATTTGTTCAATCAAATAATTTCTTTCTTCTTCTGTAGGTGCAATCGCATTAATCCAACAGCCTGGTTCTGGTTCTTGAATTTTACGTGTTCCATCTTCAAATGTTTTATAAAACTCTAACACAATTTGTCCTCCTTATATCTTAAACGAAGACAAATCCCATGTCTCCGAACATATATACATTTTTATTATTAAAATAACTCGGGTCTGGAGACATGTTTCCACCTACTTTCTACTAGAGAATATTGTATCATATTCATGTCATTTTCTTGTAAATTTTCACAAAAAAAGACTAGTAAAAACTAGTCATAAGGTTTGTATTCCACTGTTTCTTTGTCAAAATCAATAAACAATTGGAATGCATTACGATCTTTGTCTTCATCCCAGATTTCAACAAACTTAGGTGTAACTTCAATTAGAATTTCTGTATCTACATGTGAATATGCATTGTAGCTTTGCCACAAGAATTCTTTGTATTTCTTTTCAAAAATACGACCAGGTTCATCAATAACCAATCCTAAATTTTTAGCTGTACCCTCAACTTGCACACCATTAAAGCACATAGCTACTCTATCATTTTTAAATAATTGTTGCGTTTTTCTAAAGTTTTTATCTGTCTTAAAATAAATTTTATCATTGTAGAAAACACAACTTACATTTCTTACCATAGGATAATCATCAACACAGCTTGCCAAAGCCATGATTTTATAATCTCCTAATTTTTCATCCATAATTTTTTTTGCTTCTAAAAGTTCCATTTTTCTTTTAACCTTTCATTACTAATATTAAAACAACAATTGACACAATAATAAATGCACTCACAATTCCAACATCTTTTGTAAGAGTTTCATTTGTGTTCGATTGAGGAACAAACTGTGTATTTCTCAATGCGTTTACAAGTGGTTTGTAGATCAACATCGCACATGCAGCATTCAATGTACACTTAATAATATTGAATGGAACAATACCTGGAAGTAACATACCAACGACTGCACTTCTTGGCATTTGATAATAAATTGGAGTAATAATATAGTTCCATAAAGTCATACTCAATGTGCAACATACAGTTCCTAATACCAAACCTGCAATGGCTCCTTTTTTAGAATGTTTATATTTGTAGATACAGGCAGCCACACAAGCGAATGTACAAGTAGAAATCACATTCATCAAAACATCTAATAAGTTTCCTCCACGGAATACAATTTCTAAAAATGAACACAATAGACTCATAATAAAGGATGTCATAGGACCATAGATAAATCCTGCAATCACAATAATGATATCTTTTGGATCATAGCTTAGAAAAGATACGGCTGGTACAATTGGAAATTGTATCAATAAATTTAAAACCATTGCCATCGCACTTAAGATTGCAATTGTTGTTAGTTTCTTTGTTGAACTCATAAATCATCAATCCCTTCATATATCAACTAAAAAACGTGCCTAAAGAAAATCCTCTAGGCGCGTTTAAATATACAAAAGAATATATAAAAACATCTTCTTCCATCCAGACTATACTGTCGCCACTGGAATTTCACCAGTTCCTGCAAAATGCTCGCGGGGTTTACCGCCGATAGGGAATTTCACCCAACCCTGAAGATTTAATTTATGCAAATTAAGTATACACTTGTTTTAGATAAAAAAAAAGAGCAATTTTTTTGCTCTTCATGGTTTCTTAAATCATAAGCCATGTTCTGTTCCACTTACGTGGTGACAGTCATTTATCTATAGCAATGCTATCCAGCTTTCCTTTCGTTTCATTCCAGCCGGTTCCCCTACCAAATTTGGGTTTCTCGCTTGTGGGGTTTACCCGTTCCACCCTATACGTTTCCATATAGATTCGTCTCTGTGGCACTTTTAAAGTTTGTTTACATAGTTTCCCTTAGCAAACAAAACAGCCGTCAAGTAAAAACTTGCCTAGACTTATTTATTCATCTAGCACAAACACTACAATCATCACAGATTGTGCGAGCATGGACTTTCCTCTAACTATCTAAGTAGCCAGCGACTGTCGATTTAATACCTATTCTTCACTTTGATTGAATACAGCTTTTTCCAAACGTGCAATACGTTTTAAGATATCCACTGTGTTGCTACTTCCATTCACAAAATCAGAATTTACTTTTTCATTCAAGTTTTCATTCTCACTTTGTAGTGCAAACAATTGTTGCTGCAACTCTTTAATTTTTTCTTCATAACGAGTCACTGCAGCACCTAATTCTTCTACTTTTTCATCGTATTTCTGATAGTCTTCAATGACCATATCTAGAAATTCATCTACTTCAGCAGGGGCATATCCCTTCAAGTCTACATGAAATTCTTTTTCATAAATTTCTTGCGCTGTCAAATTCATATCTGTTGCCATATATATAGTCCCCCTATATCTACTTAGATATTATGAAGGTTTTAACAGAAAAAATCAACTCTGAGTTTTGAGTTTCATTGAATGTTCACTCTTTTTCATATATAATGTTCCTGATGAGCACTATTAAATATCCGAATGGAATTTCGACCATAAATACAATGCAATCAAAGAGTTATAGTTCAAGAGGTATGCGCCTTGAGAATGATATAAATGACTCCAATAAATATTATCGGGAGCTTGATAAAGCTTTGATTTATAAAAAGCCTACGCCGGTTCAAGTTGTTCATGTTGATTATCCGAAAAGGCAACGTGCAAAAATTACTGAGGCTTATTATAAAACGCCATCTACAACCGATTATAATGGTGTATATCGAGGTAAATATATTGATTTTGAAGCAAAGGAAACCAAAAACAAAACGAGTTTCCCACTCTTTATGATTCATCCTCACCAAATCAAACACCTAAAAAAAGTTGTATTTCATGGAGGTATTGGTTTTTTTATCATTCGATTCAATTACCATAATGAAACCTATCTTGTAGATTCAAAGATGCTCATAGATAAAATCGAAAATATAGATAAAAGTTCCATACCTTATACTTGGTTTCAAAATCATGGAACTCTTATTCAAGAAGGATTATATCCTAGGTTAGCGTATTTAAAAGTTTTAGATGAACTCTATTTTAAGGAGGATAAGTAAATGGCCCAACCACAAAATGAACAAAAAAAGCCAACAGCACCAAAGACAAACAGAAGAAAATTAGATATATGGAATAAACTTGCCGTAAGCATCCTATCTATATTCTTAGTTGGATGTATATCTGTATTCTTTGTACTTGTGAATATTATTAATGATCCAGATGGCATGCGTTTTTCACAAGACGGCTTAACAACATTGTCCAATTCAAGATTATATGACTCTTCAGGAAATTTATTCTATGAACTCGGTGATGAAATCCGTGAAGACGTTACATATTCACAGATTCCACAATCGGTAGTGGATGCCTTCCTTTCTATTGAAGATTCACGTTTCTTTGATCACAACGGATTTGACTTGCCACGATTCTTAAAATCCGCAATGGCAAACTTAAAATCTGGTAGTTTTTCACAGGGTGGTTCAACCCTAACGATGCAGATGATTGATAATGCATTTACGAAAAACCAAGAAAAAAAGATTGAAACAGAACAAGGCTCTGTTTCAACAGTTCAAAAGTTAAAATTAAAAGTACAAGAAATCTACCTATCTTTAATTGCTGAACAAAGTATCAACAAAGAACAAATATTTGAATATTATGTAAACCGAATTTGGTTTGGTTCCGGAAACAATACGCGTGGTATTCAAAAAGCAGCACAATACTTCTTTAATAAAGACGTATCCCAATTAAACTTAGGTGAAGCTGCATTCTTAGCTGGTTGTATCAATGCGCCAGACACATATAACCCATTAAACAATTTAAACGAAGCCAATACGACAACAGATCACTTGAAAGCAGCTCAAAATCGACGTAATGTGACTTTGGAATTAATGATGCAACATGGATATATTACAGAAGAAGAATATAATCTTGCTTCAAATCAAGACATATCTTTCTCTTTACAATATATTGAAAGAACAAGTGATGATCCAAACCAAGCTTATATTACCCAAACACTTAGTGAAGTTATGGAATTGACCGGACAAGATCCTGCCATTATTCCAATGGATATCTATACCGCATTAAATCAAGATGCTCAAAAACAAGCCGATGAAATCTGTAATGGTAATATCGTACAATATCCAGATGAAGCATTCGATGTAGGTTTCTCAATGATTGAAAATGATACAGGAGAAATCATTGCGGTAGGACCTGGACGCCGTTACCACTCTGACTCTGTTAAAATTGATAACTCAACAGATTCTAAACAACCTGGTTCAACAATGAAACCATTGCTTGCCTATTCAAGTACATTTGATATTCTTGGCTGGTCTACAGTTCACCAGGTAAACGATAAGAAAAAGGATTATTGGAAGAATGGTTCTTATGCACCAGTAAACTCAGATGGTAAATACAATGGTAAAATGAGTTTGCAAGACGCATTAGGCGTATCAAAAAATACAACAGCCGCGCAAGCTATGATTGATTTAGTAACAGCCAAAGGCTATGATTACTGGATCGATTTCTGTAAGAAGCTTGGTTACGATGAAGACGTAGCTAATGCATTCAATGAACAATATGCGATTGGTGGTTCTGGAATGTATGCGAGCACTGTCCAACAAGCAAGTGCCTACTCTATGCTTGCCAATGGTGGTAAACGTGTAGATGCCCATAGAATTCGTAAAATTATTCGTAGATCTGATAAAAAAGAATTTGAAACAAAAGCTCAAACACATGAATTAATTAGTGAACAAGCCGCTTGGATGATGTCGCAATTGCTTGAAAAAGTTGTTAGTGGTGGCTACAACAACTACAACAACATCCTAATGAGTAATTATACAGTTTATGGTAAATCAGGTACTTCCGATTGGCAAAACGAAGGTGCTCAATATGGTATTCCTGCTGGTACCGCAAAAGATGAATGGTCTTTAGGTTATACAAACAAATATACGATTGCTTGCTGGAGTGGATATACAACAGAATATATTCAACAAGGCTACTACATTACAATCTATGATTTAAATGTTGCGACTGCATTCCATATTTCTCACTATATGTTAGATTACATGCAAAAATATGCGACATATTCAGCTATTGAAAGACCAAGTGGTATTTCCGATTATAAGAACGGATATATCAAAGATGAGTTTAAATCAAAAGGTGATACAGCTTCTGAAAGCACAGACGCACAAGAAGCATGTGTTGCCGATGGTGGTGAATGGGATGAAGAAGCTGGAACTTGTAAGAAAGCTGACGATGAAGAAAAAGAAGCATGTGTTGCCGATGGCGGAACTTGGGATGGAACTACTTGTAAAAAAGAAGATACAGAAACCAACGATGCAGAAACAACATGTGTAAATAATGGTGGTACTTGGGATGGAAGTGCTTGTACATATCCAACTACACCAGATCCTGAACCAACACCAGATCCTGAACCAACACCAACACCAGATCCTGAAAATCCAACAGGATATTTCTGGTATGATCGAAGAAATTTATATAACATATTTGATAGACTTTAGTAAAAGTGCTCAATTGAGCACTTTTTTTGTATACAAAAAAACAGGGATAATCATTTCCCTGTTTCAAGTATCGTATTCGCAATTTGAAGTTGTTGATTGCTTGGCGTTGGTATTCCTTCTAAAGGATATTCTAAACCTAATTCTTTCCATTTGTAAGCTCCTAACGTATGGTATGGAAGGACTTCCACTCTTTCTACATTTTTTAATTGAGCAACAAATTGATGTAATCTTTTTAAATATACTTCATCCGTATTAATAGTTGGCACTAACACATGACGAATCCATACAGGTTTTTGAATGTCTGATAAATATTTAGCGAATTCTAAAATATTTTGATTGGTATGCCCAGTTAATTCTTTATGCGCCTTTTCATCAATATGCTTAATATCTAAGAGAACTAAATCTGTAACTTTCATAAGTTGTTTAAATTTAAAAAAGAAAGGTTCTTCAAAAGTAAAGGGCTGTCCACAAGTATCTAAAGTTGTATGGACCCCTTCTTTTTTGGCCTGTGTAAAAAGCTCAATCAAAAAATCAATTTGAAGAAGTGGTTCTCCACCACTGACAGTAATACCTCCATTTTCTTTCCAGTAAGGACGATATCGCAAAGCTTTCTTTAAAACAGCCTCAGCACTTTGATCGGGTTCTTTTACTTTCCAAGTATCCGCATTGTGACAAAACTTACAACGCATATGACACCCTTGCATAAAAATGACATATCTTACGCCTGGCCCATCTACAAGGCCAAATGTTTCAATTGAATGAATAGCTCCTAACATCCTGTCCTCCTAACTAGAAAGAGCCTTATTAAAGGCTCTTATGACATGTACGACTAATAACATCTAATTGTTGTTCACGAGTTAAATCAATAAATTTAACAGCATAACCAGAAACTCGAATAGTAAAGTTAGCATATTCCTCTTTTTCTGGATGTTCCATCGCATCTTTTAATTTTTCTACACCAAATACATTCACATTCAAATGGTGAGCACCCTGATCAAAGTATCCATCTAATACATTGACTAAGTTATTCACTCTTTCCTCTTCACTATGACCCAACGCATCCGGATTGATTGTTTGCGTATTACTAATTCCGTCTAATGCATATTCATAAGGAAGTTTTGCGACAGAATTTAATGAAGCAAGCAATCCATTTTGTTCTGCACCATAAGCAGGGTTAGCACCTGGTGATAATGGCTCCCCAGCTTTTCTTCCATCAGGCAAAGCACCAGTAGCTTTACCATATACAACATTTGAAGTAATTGTAAGAATTGAAGTTGTTGGTTCACTATCACGATATGTGTGGTGCTTTTCAATCTTACGCATAAATGTCTTTAATAACCATACGGCAATTTCATCCGCACGATCATCATCATTTCCGTAGCGAGGGAAATCTCCTTCAATTTCATAATCAACAACCAATCCATCTTCATCACGAATTGTCTTAACCTTTGCATATTTAATGGCACTCAATGAATCCACTACATGAGAGAATCCGGCAATACCTGTTGCGAAAGTTCTACGAACATCTGTATCAATTAAAGCCATTTGACTTGCTTCATAATAATATTTATCATGCATATACTGAATTAAGTTCAAAATATTTACATATAAACCTGATAACCAATCCATCATGATATCGTACTTATGCATAACTTCATCATAATCCAAATATTCACTTGTGATTGGTTTATATTCTGGACCCACTTGAACTTTTGTCTTTTCATCTATACCACCATTGATCGCATATAATAAACATTTAGCTAAGTTTGCACGAGCCCCAAAGAACTGCATTTCTTTACCCGTTTGCGTTGCACTTACACAGCAACAAACCGCATAATCATCACCCCATACAGGACGCATTACATCATCATTTTCATATTGAACACTACTTGTATCAATACTTACTTTTGAAGCATATTTCTTGAATGGTTCTGGTAAATTTGAAGAATATAGTACAGTCAAGTTTGGTTCTGGACTTGGTCCCATATTTTCAAGTGTATGCAAGAAACGGAAACATGTTTTAGTAACCATGCTTCTTCCATCCATGCCTAAACCACCAATATCTAGTGTTGCCCAAACTGGATCGCCTGAGAATAATTGGTTGTAGCTAGGAATTCTGGCAAACTTAACCATTCTAAATTTCATAGTTAAATGGTCTACGATTTCTTGAATTTCACTTTCTGTAAATACACCATTTTCTAAATCTCTTTCAAAATAAATATCTAAGAAAGTCGAAATACGACCTACGGACATAGCCGCACCATTTTGTGTTTTAATAGCTGCTAAATATCCAAAATATAGCCATTGTACAGCTTCTAAAGAGTTTTTAGCAGGTTGAGAAATATCATATCCATAGCTTGCTGCCATGACTTTCATTTCTTTTAACGCCTTGATTTGTTCCGCCAATTCTTCACGCTGACGAATCACATCATCGCTCATTGTTCCATCGCCACAATATGCGAAATCTTTTTGTTTCTGCTCAATTAAGTAATCAATACCATAAAGTGCAACACGACGATAATCACCAACGATACGTCCACGACCATATGTATCTGGTAAACCAGTCACAATCTTGTTGCGACGTGCTAAACGCATTTCTGGTGTGTACGCACTAAATACAGCATCATTGTGAGTTTTATGATATTTTGTGAATATTTCATGTAATTTTTCACTTGGTTTATATCCATAAGTTTCGCATGCCTCTTCACTCATACGAATACCGCCATAAGGCATAAATGCACGTTTTAATGGTTTATCTGTTTGTAAACCAACTACCTTCTCTAAATCTTTATCTAAATATCCAGGGCCATAAGCTGTAAGACTTGAAACCACTTCTGTTTCCATATCCAATACGCCACCTTTGGCACGCTCTTCTTTTTGTAGTTTTTGAAGTTTTTCCCACAAAGTATTTGTCGATTCTGTTGGACCTTCTAAAAAGCTTTCATCCCCATCATAAGGCTTGTAGTTGTTTTGAATAAAATCACGAACATCTACTTCGTCTTGCCATTTACTGCCTTTAAATCCTTGCCATTGTTCTTTCATGATTGCCTCCTTCAAATGACAGTTAGTTTCAACTAACAATTGATTAAAGTTTACTATGATTTCTTCGAGTAGTCAATTAAAAAGACCCACCGAAAAGACAAAGTAAACTTGCCCAGACGGTCGGCCTATAACATCATACTTCATGTGGTAACTCCACTTCCGTCAGTCATATGATATTCAAATCATAACAAAGAACTATCCATTACGCAAGCGTTTTCATCATGGACATGAATTTAGCTTTGTGCTTCTCCAATATTTGTCATTTTAAACCCCTCTCCATGCACTTCATGCGATTCGACAACCACAAAGAAAGATTCTGGATCCTCTTCTTGTACCGCCTTTCGAACTTGATACATTTCTTTACTGTTACATGCACACATTACCACTTGCATATCATCTTGTTTATATCCACCTTGTGCATTTAAAATCGTACTTCCCCTTTGACTTGTTTCATCAATCACCTGACAAATTCTTTTTCCCTGTTTTGTGACAATAAAAGCAACTTTACCTGAATTTAAGCCATAAATCATTTTATCGACTACAACCGCAAATAATAAATTTACAATCATACCATAAATCATTCCATCTACATCTTTAAATAGAATACCACCCACTAGAATAATTCCAACATCTGATAAAAAGGCGATATTTCCTAAAGATAAATGTGGTCTTAATGCCTTTACAGCCATGATGATAAAATCAGATCCTCCTGTAGATGAATTTCTTGTATAAATCATCGCATAGCCAATTCCACCAAAAACTCCTGTACATAGGGCAGCTAATAATCGATCTCCTTGGTAAACTGGAAATAATGGTGCCACATAGTCGATAATCAATGAAGATACAATCATACAGCGAATGGAACGGATAAAAAACTTCTTTCCTAATAATTTGTAACAAAGTATCGCAACAGGTATATTCAATAGAATGGTTGAAAAACCAATAGGAATATGAAAGAGTCGATAAAAGATAATTGAAATTCCCGAAAATCCTGTCATAGGAAACTTAGCTTGTACGGCAAAATTATAAATTCCAATCGCAACAAAGATACTGCCAACTAATTCCCACATCATTTGTACCAATAATTCTTTTGTCTTATTCATAAATACCCCCCAAAAAAAGAAGCGTCTAAGACCAAATCTTACAGTGAAATCACTGCACCTACGATTTGATCCTAGACGCTTTAACCACTCATCCGGTGAAGAGTGAACGTTATTTTTAATGCACCAATCTATTGTATGGAACATGATCATTTAAGTCAAGAAGAATCAGCTAATTCGCCATTTGTGGTATGTTCAATCTATACTAAAAATAGTAATGTTTTAGATGAAAGGAGGCCCATTATGGACACTAAAAAGATAGGAGCCTTTATCGCAATGAATCGCAAGAAAAAAGGATATACACAAGAGCAGTTAGCTGAAAAATTAGGTGTGACAAATAAAACCATTTCACGATGGGAAAATGGTCATTATATGCCAGATTTATCTTTACTTGAACCACTCAGTAAAGAATTAGATATCACATTAAATGAACTTTTAGCTGGAGAAGAAATCGTTAAAGAAGAGGCTATGGAGTATTCTGAACAAAACCTAATCCAAACAATTGATTATACAGACAAGAAAATCAAGAATGAACATAAGAAAATATCATTATTCATTATTAGCATAGGTATTTTAATATCCCTTTGTGCATTTACTGTTTTCCCTTCTGAAAGCAGTTGGGGCAGTATCTATTCTATGATTGGATTGTTCTTATTTGTAGTTGGAATATTTAGAGAATTAAAGATCACTTCTCTACTCAAGAAAGGATTGATTTCAACAATTTTATTCATTTTACTTTTAGGCATTTTCTTTATTTTCGACTATGCCAGTGTAAGCCAATTTAAACAACCACCCATCTATCGACTGACTACAACTACTGTATTTAGTGATGATGACAATAAAATGATTGAATACCAAAATCCATTCTACAATGTATTTCGCATCAATGCCGATACACCCAATGAATATTACTTAATTGACAACAAGAAACAATATACCATTGATACCGTTCCAACAAGTCCTTTTAATGTGGATAAAAGTTCATTTGAACAACTAAAAAAATATAAAAGTAAATATATTGGAGACAACAGTAATACTTCCCATTTACTAAATGCTTTACCCCTATCGGAATATGGCTATGTATTTGAAATTGATTCTGAAAACTATGGACTTACAATAAACTATAATTGTACAGATTGGTACAACAACGAAAACTTATATATACATAAAGCTCTAGTGTACAATTCTGTATCTCTATTCAAATGGATTGATAATCTTGAATACATCACATTTAATTTTAGTGGAAGTAGCTATACAATTACACGAGAACATTGTCCACTCAACAAGAATATTGAACAAAAAATCAATGATAATGAATTTGTATCCGATAGGATGAAATTGTTTAAGACAAAATAAAAAACGCAAACGCGTTTTTTATTTATTTATGAATAATTTCTTCAGCACGATCTAGTGCAGCACTAATACTAGGCTGGAAGTTAACTTTACCAACAAGCTCAATAAAACCTGCCTTTTCCATGACTTTCATTGGTTGATCATTCACATGTGAGAACACAATCGTGATTCCTTTGGACTTGCAAACCTGAACTAAATCTTTTAATGCGTTTAGTGCCGTACTATCTAATGCAGGAACACTGCGCATACGAAGAACTAGGCATGTTGTAAAATCTTTGACGGCAATTTCTTCAATTACACTAGCTGCCCCAAAGAACAAGGGTCCTGAAATCTCATAAACACGAATTTGAAGGGGAAGCTTTTGAAGGTGTTCATCAACATCGGGTGTATCCTCATCTACATATGTCCAGCCATTAACCTTTGTTTCTTCACTCATACGTTTAATGAATAATAAACAAGCAAGTACCATTCCTACTTCAATGGCTACAACCAAATCAAAGATGACGGTTAGCACAAATGAAGTGACTAAAACAATAACATCACTCTTAGGTGCTGTTTTAACTAAGTTCACAAAGGTACGCCATTGGCACATATTGTATGCGACAATAAATAGAATCGCTGCAATGGTAGGCATTGGAATCATTCCGGCATATGGCATCAAAACAACTAATACAATGACCAATGTGATGGAGTGTACCATACCGGCAATTGGTGTTTTTCCTCCATTTTTAATATTGGCAGCTGTTCTTGCAATAGCACCTGTTGCAGGAATTCCTCCAAATAAAGCGGATGCGATATTTCCAGCACCCTGCGCAACATGTTCCATATCCGAGCGATGTTTACCGTTAATCATGCCATCGGCAACAACACAAGAAAGTAATGATTCAATGGCAGCCAACACGGCTATGGTTAGTGCATTAGGCAGTGCATTTTGAATGATATTTAATGATAAACTTGGAAAACGCAAAGATGGTAATGCATTACTGATTGTATAAAGATTTCCAATTGTATTTACCTTTAAAGGCAAGAATTGAACCATCAAAATTCCTGCAATAACGGCTAAAATTGAGCCTGGAATTCTTTTAAAGATATATGGAGCAATAATCAAGATAACTAAAGATACTCCACCTACTATGACGGTATCCATATTGATTGTAGAAAAATGATGGAGCACAGCTTCAAATTTTTCAACCGTCTCAATAGGCTTTACTCCATTTGGATAAGTTAATCCAAAGAAATCTTTTAATTGTCCAATCACAATCGTAACGGCAATACCCGAAGTAAAACCTGTCGTAATGGTAAATGGAATAAACTTGATTAGGCTTCCAAAATGACAAAGTCCCATCAAAATCAAAAAGATACCCGCAAGAATAGTGGCAACAATAAGTCCATCCATTCCATCATGGGCTACAATTCCAGCAACAATCGTCGCAAATGCAGCGGTCGGTCCTGCAATTTGTACACTGCTTCCGCCTAGTGCTGAAATGACAAAACCAGCTACGATTGCAGTAAATATTCCGGCTTCCGGTCCCACACCTGAAGCAAGTGCCAAGGCGATTGATAATGGTAATGCGATAATAGCGACAATAATTCCAGCTGTTACATCTTTGACAAGCTGAGACTTATCATAGCTTTTCAGCGATGAAAGTAACATCGGTTTTAGTGAATTCATTTGTTAATATCCCTCTCTTTTTAACAACCTTTAAAGTATACCATAATTTAAGGATTTTTAAGGATATTTCTATAATACTATTTGATATACTGAATATATAACGATAATAAATCAGGAGAACACTATGAACAAAAAGACTAAAATTATAATTTTAATCTCATTATGCATTTTAATTGCCATTATAGGCATCTATTTCTTATTTCCAAAAGGAAGCAACACCCAAAACATCTATGTTCAAAAAGTATCTACAATCATTGGTTCTTCTAATACGGAAAACCGATATTCAGGTGTAGTAGAATCCTCAGAAACTGTAGATATCAATTCTGATGGAAATAAATCCATTACTGAAATGTATGTTGAAGCTGGTCAAAAAGTAAGAAAAGGCGATAAATTATTTTCTTATGATACGACTGAAGCATCCAATTCCATCGCCCAAAAGAAATTGGATATGGAAGCACAGAACAATGAAATCGCTGCTCAAAATAATACAATTGAAGATTATAAGGCTGAACTTAATAAAGGTGCAGATAAAGTTGAGATTCAAGCTCGAATCAACGATGCTAGTTTCGCGATTCGCCAGGCTCAAAATACAATCAAGGCCACACAGACTGAAATTGATCAGTTGAACAAACAAATCGAAAATTCGACCGTTCTTTCGACAATTGATGGAATTATTAAAGAAGTCAATAGAGATGGTGGAACGGGTGAAAATGGAAACCAAAAGCCATTGGTGTCAATTACACAAACTTCTGATTTTAGAGTAAAAGGCTCTATTAGTGAAATGGGATCTATTTCTGAAGGAACAAATGTTATTGTAAGAAGTCGTATAAATGAAGATCAAATTTATAAAGGTACAGTTACCAAAGTGGAAACAGACCCTCAATCCAATTCTAACAATAACGTTTATGGAAATGATTCAAATGAATCTGCATCCAAATATCCTTTCTATGTCACTTTAGACAATAATAAAGGCTTAAAACTTGGACAACACGTCTATATTGAAGTGGATAATGGACAATCCACAAAGAAAAAAGGAATTTGGTTAGATGCGAGTTTTATTGTTTCGGATGACAATGGAAATTCATATGTATGGGTTTCTGAAAAAGGTAAATTAAAGAAAAGAAAAGTGGAACTTGGTAAAACCGATGAAGAAACATCTACCACAAAAATCAAGTCAGGACTAAGCGAGGATGACTATATCGCATGGGCTGATGATACATATAAGGAAGGTATGAAGACAACGACGGAATATCAAACGGAAACGGATGGTGATGCGAATGCTTCTTAACCTTAAAAACATTTATAAAAATTATGGAAAAGAACCATTGATCGTTCCAGTTTTAAAAGATGTGAGTCTTGAAGTTGTACAAGGTGACTATGTTGCGATTATGGGACCAAGTGGTTCTGGTAAAACAACACTTATGAATATCATCGGATGTTTAGATCGAGCAAGTACGGGTACATACCTATTTGAAGATGAAGATATTTCTGAAATGAATGATGATGCATTAAGTGATTTAAGATTAAATAAAATCGGTTTTGTCTTTCAAAACTTCAATCTTCTAAGTTCGGAAACCGCTCAAGAAAATGTAGCTTTACCCTTAATTTATGCAGGAATCCATAAAGAAGAAAGAAATCATAGGGCTGATGTTGCCTTAAGTAAAGTTGGTTTACAAGATCGTACAACTTTTAAACCAAGCCAATTGTCCGGTGGACAAAAACAACGTGTTGCGATTGCCCGCGCCCTTATCAATCATCCTAGAATTCTACTTGCCGATGAGCCTACAGGAGCACTTGATCAGGCGAGTGGTAAACAAGTTATGGAATTGTTTAAAACTTTAAATGATGAAGGTGTGACAATCATTATGATTACGCATGATGCAAGTGTCGCAAGTCATGCCAAAAAAATCCTTCATATCATTGATGGAGAAATCATTGAAAATAAACAAGGAGGTGCAGCATGAAGCCTTCTATAAAAAAAGGAATTATTATTACTTCTGTATGTGCATTTACTTTAGTTGGAATTAAGTTTTATTTAAGCTCATCTAATACGGTTGAGGTTCATTCTGTATCTAGCTTAAATACAGGCTATTGGGATAATCCAGCTACTTCAACAGGTCTTGTATCTAATAGTGATACGCAATCCGTACTATATGATTCTTCTAAAACAATCACACAAGTCTTTGTCAAAGAAGGGCAACAAGTAAGTGTAGGCGATCCATTGTTATCTTATGATTTAACTACACTTCAAAGTGCAGTGGATACAAGTCAATTGGAAGTGGAAAAAGCACAAAATGCGATTACACTTGCCAATCACGAATTAAAAAAATTATTAAATACAACGCCTGTTCCAGATGTTGTTGAAAAACCAGAAATTCAAGATCCTACTCCAGCACCATTGCCTAGTGTTCCTACAAAAAATGAAAATGGCTTATATCCATATATTCTTTCTTTATCCCAAGCCGAAAAGAATTTTACAGACTATAAGATTTATTATACAAATACAGAAAGTGAAGCCCCTGAAAAAGGACCTAAAGAAGATGTAAATGCATGGAAAGAAGAAAGAATTAAAAAAACATCGGATCATACATGTTGGTATTGGATTGAATATACATATACAGACGGTTCAAACAATGCGTATGATTCAAAGGATGTTGTAGAGTATTATAGTGACAAACAAAAGGTTCCTTATGAAGACATTTCTACAGTTGGAACCAAAAAGAATCCTTATGTGTTTAAGTTAAGTGAAGACCAGGGATTTGTGTACGGAAAACTATTTTTAGACAACAAGAATCTGAATTCTTATTTTCGATTTGATGTGTATACAAATGATGGTGAAATCAGTTCTTCATGGCTTGTTCGTTGTGACAAGTTTGCCACTAAACAATCTATGAATGAAGGCGATATGTATTCGGTGATTTCACATACGAAAGAAGAACAAAAGTATATAGAGACCGAACAAAATCAAAGTCCAGATAATACATCAGGTTATACAGAAATAGAACTTGCGAAAGCCATTCGTGATAAGAAGCAAGAATTGAAGACGTTAGATTTAGATTTAAGAAAGGCAAAGCTTTCCTTAAGTGAAAATAAAGCTTTATTAAATGACGGCATCGTTCGTGCAAAGCGCAGTGGTATTGTGCGTAATATAAAAGATCTATCAAATCCTATTCAAGATGGCAGTGCCTTTTTAGAAGTGGCAACCGGCCAAGGAACTTATATTAAAGGAAGCATTAGTGAATTGATGTTAAACCAAGTTAAGGTTGGCGATACCATTTCAGCTTATTGCTGGACAAATGGGGAAACATTTGATGCCAAGATCCAAAGTATAGATACAGTTCCTTCTTCTAGCAGCAACTATAATGGTTCAGGTAATCCAAATGTGAGCTACTATGGTTTTGAAGCAATCGCCAAAGATGCCTCAAATGTTGCGGTTGGTGAATATTTAGAATTAACCTTCCATTCAAATACAGATACAACGAGTTCGATTTGGCTTTCAAAAGCTTATGTCAAACAAGAAGGAAATAAATATTATGTTCTTAAAGAAAATCATGGAAGATTGAAGAAGCAATATGTAACGGTTGGAAAGATTGTCTGGGGGGATACAGTCGAAATTAAAGAAGGTCTAAAAGACACGGATTGTATTGCGTTTGCGTATAGTAAAAATGCCAAAGAAGGCGTTAAGACAAAGAATATGTCGGAGGATGCATCATGATTGAAAATATAAGATTATCCTTTCGAGGCATTTTTGCCCATAAAATGCGATCCTTCTTAACAATGCTTGGAATCATCATTGGCATTGCCTCCATCATTGCGATTGTTTCTACAATTAAGGGAACAAATGATCAAATTGAAAAGAATCTAATTGGTTCCGGAAATAACACGGTAAAAGTAGCTTTATATCAAGAAGATTTGGAATATTCTTTCGATGCAGGCATTCCAAATGGTGTACCTACCGTTTCAAAAGATACACTTGAATCTTTAAATAATATCGAGCATGTCCAAGGTGCTACGCTTTATCGTTCAAGACAAAGTTATCAAGCTATATTCCGTAATAACACTTCTTTAGATGGTGGATACATCATGGGTGTGAATCAAGACTACTTCTCAATTGCTGGACTCACCATCAAACAAGGAAGAGGCATTACAGAAGATGACAACAAGAAATATAGGCAAGTTGCCGTCTTAGATGAAACAAGCGCAAAACTTTTATTTGGTGAAGAAAATCCGATTGGTAAAACGATTGAGATTTCTTCAACACCATTCACAATCGTTGGTGTTTGTGCAGATAAAGAAACTTTTGAGCCTACAATGGAAAGCATTGATGATTATCATACATATAATCAGTCTACGGGTTCGAAAGTCTATGTTCCAAGTGAATCTTGGCCAATCTTCTATCAGTTTGATGAACCGCAAAATGCATTACTAAAGGTGGATGCCACTTCGAATATGACTCGTGTTGGAAAAGAAGCAGCTACTATCTTAAATACAAATGTTTCTTCTTCCAGTGTTCAATATAAAGCACAAGATTTATTAAAGCAGGCTAAAGATATTCAAAATCTTTCTAAATCTACAAATGCGATGTTGATCTGGATCGCCGGTATTTCCTTACTTGTAGGTGGTATTGGGGTTATGAACATCATGCTTGTAACGGTAACCGAAAGAACGAAAGAAATTGGTCTTAAAAAAGCTATTGGTGCTAGAAAAAAAGCCATTCTATTCCAGTTTCTGACTGAAGCTGTCGTACTTACTTCGATTGGAGGTATTGTAGGTGTATTAACAGGTATTGGTTTAGCTAAATTAATATCAATATTCAATGGTACTCCTGTATCCATTAGTATTCCAGCCATGCTATTATCCGTATTATTCTCTATGGCAATCGGAATTATTTTTGGATTACTTCCTAGCTATAAGGCTGCAAATCTAGATCCAATTGAAGCTTTAAGGCATGAATAAAAGCTGTAACTTATGTTGCAGTTTTTTTATTTGAATTCCATCACTGCATATGTATAATAAATGGTTCCACATTCTGTTTGAAATGTATATACATCATATTTTCCACTAAACCATCCTTCCGTAAACATTCTTTCATTAAGTTCAGCTTGTGCAGCCGCATTCACTTCACTCCAAGATGTATATCCACCATATGGAACGGTATCATCACATGCGGGTACTTGTTCAACAACAGGTTCACTACTTGGTGTATTATCAACTGGTTGTGTATCATAAACAATCGTTTCACTTTCAGTTTGTGGTTGTGACTGTGGTTGTTCTATATATTCAGGCACTTCATTATTTTCAGTTATTGTTGATAAGTTGTTATCTTCAACTTTTTCATCCTGAACTTTTGGATTCTCACTGATGTCATTTACTTCATTTTCTGCAACATTATTACTAGCACATCCTACTAAAATCATTGTGAACATTAAAAATTTAATCATCAAGCTTTTATTTAACATATAGTAACACCTACTTTCCTTCTTGAAGTAAACCTTCAATTTGTTCATTAAAAGATTCAACAAATTCTCTAAAATATTCAGGATCATTCATGGCATCCTTTTTAATGTCTGCCAATTCCTTGTCTGAAATCTCTAAATAATGATCTATCATTAACATTTCATCTTCTACCCAATCGGCATATGTCGCATAATTTTCTTCTTTTATAGAGGATGGTTTTTCATAATTAATTTCTTTATTGGCACATCCTGTAAAACAAAGTAACACAAACATCAAACCTAATACTTTTTTCATTTTCTATTCCTTCTTTCTAATACATTTGATAAATACGATTCATATAATTATAAATGTCCATATTGATCCACCTCAATTCTTTTGGATTATTCACATACATAGCGCCTGCCTCCGCAAAAAATTCATCCGAACCAGAAGCACCATACTCTCCTAAACAAGACGCGTAATTTTGATACAAATATTGCCATTCTGAACTATCTGAAATACCATGTACGACATATCCATTTCCAGAAGCATAATCGAATAGATGTGTTAGTTCATGAGTGACTGCACTTTTTTGATCTTTATATATATTTGGATCCACCTGCAAAGTAATGGAATCATCACAATAAGATGCATATGCGTACACTGTGCCTAGTTCATCCGAATATGTCATTCCATTTGAAGTCACAACACTTTCAAAATTTGTCGGATCACAAATATGAATAATTTGACAATTATTTAATAAAAACTGCAGCTGCGTTCTAATATATTGATCCACATACTTTTGTACATCGCCCACCTTTAGACTATTCCCTGGAATAATATGAATGGTTGGTAATCCTTCATAATATAAATATTCTTCTTCAACAATTTGGTTATAAGCCTCTTCTTGTTGTCTTAATACCTCATTATATTGTTCTTTAGCCAAAACATAATCCGAATAGGTTGGATTTAATACAATCGGTAAAGCTAATACAATAGCACTTAAGAAACCAAGCTTCGCAAATTTATTTGTCTTCGCCTTCTTTTGATTCACATAGTTTCTACATTCTAATAATTGTTGGTACGTAAAATCATTAAAATGAATTTCATACGCAACTCTTCTTTCTTCCTCACTCAATCCATCAATTCTTGCTGCTTCTTCATCACTTAATTGATTACGAATATATTCAAATCGATATGAATCTAAATCATCCTCTTTGCGATAAAGCAAAACATAGACAAATAGTGCAATTAGAATGGCGACTGTAAAACACAACTCAAAACTAAACGCATTGATCAACACTTGATCCATTACACTTGGATTTGGCGTAACCAACATATCTTGATATCCATACATCAATGAAAATACAACCACAAATACAATCATCGAAAACATCATTTTATTTTTACTCATAATCAATTTTTCCTTCTACTTAACAATAATTTAAAAGTTCTTTCTTATAATCGAACTTACGCTTTCCTTTTCGCGTATACTTCTTCTTATTCTTGTAAATATTTCCACCCTGAATACACGCATCCAAATGCATAAAATTAGGAATTCTTAATCCTCGTACTTCATATCTATAAACATGTTTTTTCATTTTCTTTTCCTCCTGTTTGTTTGCACTCTTACTATACTATCCATATTGTTCTTTCATAATGGTTTTAGTACATAATTACATGTACACTTTTTAAGCTTTATTAACCAATTAATCAAATTTATACAAATCATTTTTAAACACTATTTATAGACCGTATACAAAAAAAGATGATCATTTTTCAACAATCATCTTTCCTTGGATATTATTTTTTTAATAATACTTTCGCATCTCTTAAAATTCGATCTAATTGTCCAATATACAATTCAATCCACATTTCAACCTTAACTTTGCAGAATTTGTATAACTAAAAAATAAAAGAAGCATTAGTAGCTGAATTCACCAATGCTTCTGTCAATATATTT
>ERZ791923.1863-NODE-1863-length-21037-cov-5.600848_pt1 | contig 21037 bp, 30 predicted proteins | sample MGYA00510133_ERZ791923 | MGnify/ENA primary metagenome ERZ791923 (study PRJEB30046, sample SAMN00792106) | human gut metagenome | study: EMG produced TPA metagenomics assembly of the A metagenome-wide association study of gut microbiota in type 2... | reverse complement strand
AATTGTTTCTACCATTTTTCTTACCCTTTTTGATAACTCTTATTTGTTATCCCCTTTCTTATTACATACATAGTATAACATATATTTTTATGTATAACAATATATTTTGTTAAATTTGTTAAAAAAATTTAACAATAAAAAGGTGTAAAATAATTACACCTTTAAATAATAGTTGTATTTGAAATTGATTCTAAATTTTTAAGATGATTTTTAAAAACTTGTTTTTCTTCTAATGTGCAAGAATTATAAAGTTCACTCAACATCTTTCTAATAGTAGATAATAATGTTTCAAGATTATCAATATTTCTATTGTGCATATAATTAACAAATAAACCTTGGATATCCATAATAGTTTCATCAACATTACTTTCAGGAACTAAATCATATTCTTGATTTATTTTATTTATTTCAGCAAGTATTAAAAATGCCTCAACATCAAATCCTTTTTTAAGTTGATTTTCAGCTAACTCTTTAGCAATGGGAATACTTTCCTCGAATGTCATATGATTACATTCCTAGCATTACTTTTACAACTGCTAATTTATCAGTGTATTTTCTGATGCATTTTTCCCAACAGTCTTTATCTTCTTGAGATAAATATACTGAATCTAATTCATCATATTCTTCCATTCCCATTTCTTTTAAATTTGATGCATGTTGTAATTCTTGCATTGCCATATCATGATACATTTTTGACCATTGAGGCTTCATATTTTTATAATATACATATGATTCTGCATAATCTCTAGCACTGCATAATTCATCTTTAATAGAATCCATATACATTTCTAGTCTTTTCATAATAAACACCTCCTAGCAAATTTTAGTTACAACAACATCAAAATCCCCTGTAACTTCTACACCTGTATTAATGAATTGTAATACTGTTGGAGAGTCACAGCATCTTCCTAAATTATTGTCTTTAACTTGAACTAAAGTAGTAATAGGAACATTAACTGAAGTTGTAATTGTAGCTCCTGTGATAGTTCTAGTTGCTTGAGGTTGATTGATTCCATTTTTAGTCATGCCAATAACCACATTTCCAGCAGTACTTGCTAAAACTGTAGCATTAAAAACAACTTCATAAATACCGCATTTATTTAATTGAATTGTTGATACACCATTTAATTCAGCAGTACATCCTTTCTTTAAAGTCACGCTGTTAAAAGGAATAATTCCTGTTGTAGCAACTACACTTTGATTTTTTGAATAAGCTTCTAACATAATAATTTCCCCTCTCTATAATAATTTATTTTTAATAAAAAGTGGGAAGTTGTTCTAGCATTCCCACTTAACCTATAGGCATACTACAATGCTCATTTAATATTTAATTTTTTAGATATTAGAACATCCGCAACCTGAATTAAATACAGGACTAAATCCTGCAGTATAAGTAGTTGCATTTGGATATCTAACTACACCACACATCGCTGATTGTAGTTGTAATTGATTAACTTGTGCTTGTAATGTTTCAATTTTGTTTTGAGCCAAAGCATCAAGAATCTTTTGAGTTTGAGCTGTTGTGTTTGCATTAATACTAGCAGTATTAATAGCTCCGTTATAATTAACACTATCAATAGCTCTTTGAGTTGTGCAGCAACAGTCAGCTAATTGTGTTTGAGTGGCATTAAAATTTCTTAATGTTTCATAACCTAAATTACTTAATCCATTTTGAAGTCCTTGATAATTATGTTGAACATTATCATTTAATCTTCCAACTGAATTTTCTAGGTTATTGAAATTCATAGCGTTACATAATCCAGCTTCAGTTACAGGTTCCCCATTGAGATTTCTAGTTCCTCCAAAGAAACCTCCTCCACCAATCATTAATAAAATTAGCAATGCGAAAATCCACATTCCGCCATCAGCACCACCAAACATTCCGTTAGTTTTATCAGTCACTGCAGCAATGTCGGCTAAAGATACTCCTGAATCCATAAGTCATTTCTCCTTTCTTTTGTTAAATTTATATGAAAAAGCTTTAAGCTTATTTCATCATTTTTAAGATTTCATTAGGGTCAATGTTCATATCTTTACATTTTTGATAAAAAACATCTTTTGGGTTTTTACCTTCACACATTTTCATGACCTCTTGAACTTGAGGATTAGATTGAGCCATATTCATCAAAGTTTGTTGAGGATTCCTAGCAAAGTTAAACATATTCATCATATTTTTAACGTTTGACATTATTGGATTTTGATTTAATTGTGTCGAAGTCTTGTTGAACAAACTGCTTGCCATAGTCCATCATCTCCTTTTTAAAATTTTCAAATTCTTCTCTACTCACAAAATCATTTGATGGTTGAGAGACTTGTTGATTGTCTAAAATTTCAGTAAAAGAAAATTTTCTAATATTTCCAAAGCCTGCTCCATCAGTTTGCTTTATATACATAATGTCACTATTACCATCAAACAAAGCAACAGTACTATTTGGAGCCATTTGATAAGTTTGAGCACCTTGTAAACCATTTACTCTTATTAATTCTTGAGGTACTAAATTATTTTGAGTACTCATATTATTTAAGTTATTTAAGTTTTGATTATTATAGGATTGCATGTTATAAGGGTACTGCATACCCATTGAGTAGGGATTTTGATACATAATGTATAACCTCCTTTGTTTTTACAATAAAATTGTAAAATAAAAAGTACACTATCACAATGTAATGATAGTGTACTAAAAGTGTACAATTATAGAATTTTTAAAATTTTCTTATTAACTTTTTGACTTAATTTTCTTGCATAATCACTAGATATATCTAGTTCTTCAGCTATTTGTTCTAATGGGATACCTCTTGCTCCCATTTCAAATAAATCTTTTTCATAATTTACAAAATTGCATTTATTTCTAAATAGGTCTAGTTCAGGTTCAGTAAAGTCAGAAATAATCATCTACGCTTACCTTTTCTTCTTCTACTTCTAGGTCCATTTCTTCTAATAGTTTTAGTTACTCTAATTCGTGCCATTATTAATAGTTCCATTTCCATCTACATAATTAGCATCACCATTATCATTTGTTTCAATTTGCGTAGTTGTAGTTTCTTCAGTTGGAAGATTCCAAAAATACAACCAAGCAATATTTGTAGCAAAGAATAATAGTAACATTGTAATAAATGCAATAAACCATCTTTTAGATTGAGCTTTGATTTCTTTTAGACAATCAACAGCTAGAGTATCATGTTTTTCTTCCATAGCACTATACCCCCATTAACGCCATGATGGTATTTTTACCTGCGATACCGTCAGCAGTTAAGCCTTTTGATTTTTGGAATGCTTTAACGGCAGCTTCAGTATTGTTTCCAAATTTAGCATCAGTACCTTGAGGGTTGAATCCATAACAGTATAAAGCAACTTGAACTGCTCTAACCATTTCTTGATACTCACCATTTCTAACATAGTGACGACCTAAAGCATTGATGGTTTTAGACCCACATTTTCCATCAACTGCTAACCAAGCATTATAATCATGATTCATAGCAATTTGGAAACATCTAATAATATTAGCTTTTGTTTTAGGTCCATAGATTCCATCAGTATCAATTTTAACTCCTGTATAATTGATAGTATGTTGTTGGCCTAAAGCAATTAAATCATTTCCTTTGGAAGTTGATTGTGGTATTGATGGTTTTGAAGTTGAAGTAGTTGAGTGTTCTTCATATCTAAAATGATAATCCCATCCACCTCTATAGGTATAGAATGAACGTGTACAAATTTCTTTTCCTGTTTGGTCACCAGTTTTACCGCCTGTAGTTTTTCCTTTTTCGTTAATTGAGGCGTGCACAATGTTTTTAGCATCAATACACATAACCACATGATGTCCTTCTTTTAAGAAAATATCTCCACGTTTTCTAGGTGAATCAATAGCAATAGCTTTAAAACCATTTTTTAATAATTGTTCTCTTAAATTTCTAGTGGTAGAGCTACTATTTACATTAAATCCAGCTTTATGCAAAGCAGTACCAACTAATGATGAACAATCATAATTAGGACCATTTCTATGTGCTTGGTCATAACCATGTGAATTATCTCTAGCGATTGCTTCCATAAATGATACTGCAGTTTCAATTTTTGACATTATTTATCTCCTCCATATTTTCCTGATAATAATTTAATCCAATTTTTAACTAATTCATAGCATCCTGTAGCACCTAATCCAATATAAGCACCAATTACAGCTTTTTCAAATGTTCCATATAAAATAAAATATGAAACTCCACCAACAAATGCTAAAATAGTTGGAATAAGCTTATTATTAATCACTGCATCATTAGTCCATGTTTTAACAATATATCCAATTAAAACACAACCTAATAATACTGCGGGATTAATAGTTTCTAATAAAAAATCCATTTAAAAACCTCCTTTCTTTTTAACATTATAACATTTATATACATAATTTAAAAGTATTTATAATTATGCAACTCTCTCCCAAATATATGTCAATTTAGTGGGTTGAATATTTTGAGAATCACCAGAGCCTGAATTTTCAGTATACATGAAAACTCCGTGATTAGTTGCTAGATTATTACTAGGTGTACCTCCTGCAACTGCATTCACCCCTGCATATACGTTATTAGAATAAGTTCTACCCCAGTTAAATACATGACCAGGCATATGGTGTTGATGTTCTTGTAACCATTTACTACCAATAGTTTTTCCTGCAGCTTGATTAAATGTTGTATGAGTATTTTCGTCTGTATCATCCTCATTGATACCACCTAAAACATATCCTTTAATTCTCTCCCATTTAGTTCCTGGATAATATTCGTTAGGGTCAAAATCTTTTCTTGAGTTATATATTTGAGTTCCTACAGGTGGGTATAAATACGAACTAGCTGGAAGTTTGATTGAAAAACTATATTGAGTATTGACTCTTTTTAATAATAAATCTTCTCCTGTGAATGAAAGACAATTAAAAATAATATAATCACTATTTTCTTCACTTGACAATAATCTAATTTTCATTTGAGCATTTCCATTAAAGTAAGATTCTTGAACACTATATTCAAGTTGACCATTTTCATTTTTAGATAAATTGCTAGATTTAATAACATTTGATTGAGTATCAGTTATTTCAATAATATAATTAGTTATTTGAGTGTTAAGAGGAGTTAAATAAATCAATAAAGAATTATTACCACTATCTACACTATATAATCCATTTTTAGAAGCATCATTAAAATCATAACTTAAAATATTTTTCATAATAATAAATTCCTTTCATAAAATATAATTTAAAAGTATAGTCTTTATTTTTGACTATACTTTAGTCTCTCCACCTCTTCTTTAACTTCCGAAAGATTATCTTCAACTTCATCTATACGTTCATGAATTCGTCTATGACTATCTTTATTTGAAACAGTAAATTTATCAATATTACTTTCAATAGCAGTAAGTCTAGTCATCAATTTTGTAATTGTAGAATTCAATTTAATTATAGGATTTCCAACTGCCAAGAATAAACCTACTAAAGTTCCAATAGAAAGGACTACAATCCAAGAAATTTCATATTCTAACATTACTATATATCCTCCGCATCTAATTCTATATAACCCCCATTCAACTCAACATAACCAACTGACGCACCTAACGGACCACTGATGTTAGTTTGAGTGTATATAGTAATAATTGACTGAAATTTAGAGCCAGTAGCACCTGCGCCTTTTGAAGTATCAGCTTCTGCTATAATAGTATTACCATTTCCAGCACGCACGACAACTTTAGTCATGTTATTTAGGCTAATACCCACAATAGGAGTTTTGTGCATAACGACTGGAAGTTGTAGCATAATATCCACGTTTTTAACAGTTTCACCTGCAATACAAGGCACTCTAGATAAAACATTATTAGTTATTTTCCAATAGTACCGCAAACATTTATTAAATTCATCTGCATATGAAAATGTATAGATTCCTGTGAATTTTTTCCCACGTTCAAATTTAATCCATTGAATATATGGAGGATTCATTAGTGTACTCGAATCATTATGCATATAGCTTTCATAATGTGATATTGAAACTCTAGGATTAGTTTCTTCATACCTATGAAATTCTATTTTATACAATTTTCTATTATCTTCAGCTGTTAGAACTGTTGTAAATTTTTCACCAGGTGCCAAATTATCATAAAATGTAAATGATTTTTCGTCTAGATCCTTTAGTTTAACCGTTATTGTGTAATAGCCTTGTATCATTTTTTCACTTACTTCTGAATGAATTTCTTGTACTAAATCACCATTCATAGGTCTTATACCAAATTTACTAATGTCCATTAGTGCAGAACTAGTTGAGTTATTAAACAAATGCCACATATCGATAGTACGTGTTTTACTCCAATCATACGAATATGTTGTGCTACCTATTTGGTTTACAGGATTTAGAAAATAACCATTAATAATAATATTTTCATTTTCAATATAATCAGTTTTTTCTTTAATCTCATCAATTTCAATTTGTAATTTTCCTGCACTATCAGTCGAAAGTTTGTCCTTCATTTGATTGAACCAAGTATTAAATTGACTTTCGTACTGTTTAAATAAAACTGAGTAATCAACCTCATCTATAGTTCCAGTCACCCAACCACAAATAGAACTATCAGGACGAGTGTCTGTGATGTTTGATTGTGTAATAGTAGAAGATTTTGCTGACACTAAAACATTTGCTAAAACAATATCTTTAATAGTATCATTATAAACTCTTGCTGGAGGCGTTGGTGATGTTGATGCAGTACCTTTAATAACTTTAATTTCAGCATTTCTAACGGATAATGTATCATCAACACGCATTACAATTCTATCAATTCTATCTTGAGTGCTGGCAGAATCTAAAGTCAATGTTACATTTTCATTTACTAAAATTGTAACTCCTCCAACCATACAGCTTCCTTTATTTACTTGAACTCCTAATGTACCATTTTCGACAACTTGCAAATTACTTGAAGGATTAGGAAATACACCTTCCTTAAAATAAGTTTTTAATAGATTTCTAAAACCTTTTGAATCAGTAGCTCTATCATAAATAGGTGTTCCATCTGATTCATAGCTTTGGACTTGTGAATCAAATGGGAATGCTTGAATATTTTGTGCCATAATAATTACCTCCTTAAATTATTCTTATTTCTAATTACATTTCCTATTTTAATTTCAACGGAAATGTCACCTTGTTTCATTACCTCGTAAATTTCAACAATTCTTGCTTCTAATTGTATGCCATATTCATCAAGAACACAGTCAACTTTTGTACCTAAATCATAGTCTTTCATATATTCATATCCTTGAGGTATAATTTTAAAGTCTACTGTTTGTTCAATGACATAATCCAATGATTTTTCTAAACCTTTTTGAATAAGTTCTTCCTTATATTCTTCTAAAGTTTGTTTTTCATCATCAAATTGTACGTCCCTTTGGTCTATGAACTGTTTATATTTATAATTACCATTTGATAAATCTAAATAAGCCACTATACGATTTTCAGCTTTATCACTTCCTGCAATAATAAAGTAATTTTTATATTTTGATTTGTCAATATTGATTGTAGGGTTTTTAATAGTATCTTGAACTGTTGAAAATGTAACAAATTCATTTCCTTCAGCTGATTGTGTTTTATCCTCTCCTTTATAAATTATAACATTTAATTCATCATTCTCAAAATTGTATACACATTTATAACTCATTTCTTGTGTTTGTAGGGTTTCATAGCATTTATCAGCTAATTCGCTTCCTGTTTCTTGATATTCAATAGTAGAACTTACTAGTCCTTCTTGATGTGTAATTTCTTTGATAGGAATATCTTCTTTGTACTGCCTTATCATATTTTCTACAGTTTGAATGAGTTGTCCACTACCATAGAAAGTAGGATAGATAACTTTATCATTTAATGTTCTTTCTAGAAAATACCCTGAAAGCTGAACATATTTAGTATCTTCCATTTTTAGCATCTTTTTGACTTCGCCAGTTTCAGGTCTATCTTTGGTATAAATGTATTTAATGTTTGCTGAATACTGCTCTACGGGAATTATGATTGTAAAATCACCATACGTATAATATTTTCTATTCCATTGCACATTAGTAGGAGTTAATAGAGTTAATAATTGGAAGTTAGCATCTAATGCTTTAAATTCCAACATATCTTTGATTATAGTAGATTGTAACACCTAATGAGTTCACACCTTCATCAGCATTAAACTTAATTGTGTTACTACCGATATCAAATTTTAAATCATAGAAAGAAGAATCTCTACTAGTTCTTCCAATTATATTAACTCCATTTTTTCTAACTGTTGCAGGTGTACTTGTTAAATCAATAATAATAGTATCATCTTTCACAAGTGTATCATTTATCTTAATAAATTTATCGTCTTTATATACAATAGGATTTTTAACGACACCTTTTGCTAAAAGTACAATTTTAGGATATGTTTCTACATCTCCTGTATTTGATAATTCAACTTCATCTGCAAATTTATAATGGCTAAAAATAAATCCTTTGTTGACTCTTGAGATAAATGGAAATCCAAATTTAGGAATAACTGAAGCAATATCTTCTCCAAATTCATCAACACTCAATAAATATGGTTGCATACATCTTATAGTAAATTGTAATTCTAATCTCTTATAAATGTTCTTGTTCGGTAACGAAAATTTGTATAGACTTCCTTCGCACCATCTAGTTCTTCCTTGGTATGTTAAATATACTTTAAATGTGTGCTTAACACCAAAAAAGCTAATACAAGTGTCCCGAAGTATAGATAATAAATTTTTATTATACATATAAGCTTTTATTGTTCTATCTTGAATACCTACTCGTTCTGACGATAAAATACCTCCATCACCAAAAGCTTTATCTTCATATGAAATTGTATTTGTCACATAATCCCAGCCATCTAATCCATCACTAGGAATCATCCATAATGTGTTATCAAGGATGAACTCTTGTCCATCCTCTCTAACTACTCTTACTTTTACATCTTGACTAGCCATCTATCATCATCCTTCCATTTGATACATTTGTTGTAACCTTAATTCTCTACTCATTTCATCAACTGATGCAATAGGTTGATTGATATTAATTTCTTGATTAAATTTGAATCCTTGAATTGCTAAATCTCCTAAACCATTTGAAATATCCATATTCATAATATGTTGTAACGATTTAACACCATTTAATAATGATGTTTCTATTTGAGACATTGGGTCATCTTCCATGAACCCTTCAACAATACCCATGCTCAAGAATTTACCAACCTCATTCTTCATAACCCTTGAAGGAGAATGAATTCCAAAGAATCCTTTGATTCCGCTTAAAATCCCACTGCAGAATCCACCAATTTTACTCAAAATCCAATCTTTAACTGAATTAATACCATTCCATAACCCTTTAATCATATTTTTTCCAATATCAGTTATTCCTTTAATTCCATTATTGAATACGTTAGTAATTGATTTTAAAATAGTTTTTGCATGACCACCAACATTTGAAGCCATTGATTTAATACCATTTCCAATACCTTTAATTATATTGGCACCTAAATTTAACCAATTATAAGCTATGAAAACTGATACAATAGCTTTAATAATTTGAGGAATGTTTGCAATTAATGTTGGGATAGCTTTTATCAAGCCTGCTATTAATTGTACAATTATTTCAAAACCTTTTGCTAAAATTGTCGGGAAATTATCATTGATAATATTAGCAAAAGTTGTAATGATTGTAGGAACATATGCAATTAATATTGGGATGGCATTTGTTATTCCTTTAACTAAATTACTTAATAATTCAAAACCTTTTTGAATTAAAGTTGGAGCTGAATTTGCTATACTTGTTGCAAAATCTTGAATTATTTGAAGTAATTGAGGTAATACAGTTGGGATTGAATTTACAAATCCTGCAGCTAAAGAATTCAATAAAGTCAAACCTAATTCTAATAATTGAGGTATACCTGATAATATTCCACCAATAAGAGTATTTATAAGCGTAAATCCACTCGTCATCATTATTGTGCTCGAACTTTCAAATCCAGCTTTCAATCCTGAAATAACTTGTGAAACAATAGTACCTATATTGCTACTTAAGGATTGTCCAAATTTAAACAACTGAGGTATAGCGTCATCAAGAGCAATAGCAATTTTTTGAATGAATTGTGATACTGTACCTGCTAATGATAATGAGCTACTATCAAAACCTTTTAAAATAGTGTTCGCTAATTCAGGAATAGCAGTAGCAAATCCTTGAATAATTGCACCAACCATATTTACTCCTGCAACGATTAATTTTGGCAAAATTCCTATAACAATCTTTGGAATTCTTTCCACAATTTTTGGAAGCATAGTTTCAATTAATGTACCTATCCCATTTAAGATAATTTCTATTCTAGGAAATATATTATCTCCCACAGTATCAACACTTTCAACAAATTGATTGATTAATTCTTGTAAATTAGCATCATCACTACCTAAACCTGTTACAAGATTATCCCAAGATGCTTTCATCATATTAACGGAACCTTCAATAGTTGTAGCAGCTTCTTTTGCTGAAGTTCCTGCAATACCCAAGCTTTTTTGCATAACTGAAATAGCGTTAACAATATTTCCAAAAGATAAATCTCCGTCTTTAACAGTGACATTTAACTCTTTTTGAATTTTAGTCATTTTAGAAGCATCAGTAATTAATCTTTTCATTTCTTCTTTTGTACCACCATATCCTAACTTCAAGTTATCAAGCATTGTATAGTTTTGTTTTGCAAAACCCTGATAAGCCCACTGTATAGATTCTATAGAAGTACCCATTTTATTAGCATTATCGGACATATCTATCACTGCTCTATTAGCATAGTCTGCAGCCTTTTGAGTATCTCCTCCTAATGATTGTAATAAGGATGCACTAAATCCTGTTACTTGTTCCATATATTGATTTCCGCTTATTTGAGCAGTCTTATAAGCTTGAGAGGCATATTCTTGCACTTTTTTAGAAGCATCTTTAAATAAAGTATCAACGCCACCAACAAGTTGTTCATATTTAGCATATGATTTTGTAGCTTGTGCAGTTAAACCGGCTATGGCAGTAGATGAAGCTGTTACAGCCACAGCTGTACCTTTAACAACAGCACCTGCTACTTGTTTAGCTCCGTTGGCAACTGAAGAACCAAAAGATTTTAGTTTAGCCCCGAGCCCGTTAAAATGATTGTTCATTTGATTAGTGGTTCCTTGTGTATCTTTGGCTAAATCTTTTAATTTCTTCTTTAACTCTTCAATACCTTCTTTTAACCCTTTTTGGTCAAGTAGTGTCTCTATTGTAACTTTACCATCATTCATAGATTATAACCTCCTTCCCGTTAAGTATTATAAAATTCTTCTCTTATTTCTTTTAAAATTTCATTTGTATTCTTATTTTCTTTTTTTGGCAGTGACCATATATTTTTTAATTTTTGACATTGTTTTTCATACGATTTATTATCTTTTTTATAACTTCTAAAGCCCATAATTTGGGACATAATAGTTGATTCATTTAATCCAATAAATAATGCTTTAAACATATGCCAATGCATATCACATGATGTTAAATCTATATTATATTGAGACATAAAAGAACTAACTATATATTCCCCATCTTGAATATAATCCCATACAATATCATTTGATGTATCAGTTGATTCTATTGGTGTTGAATTTTTATTATTATAAAAATTTATTAGTGCTTCTAAAAATTCTTTTTGATATGCAATGGCTTCTATTGCTAATACATCATCTTTAATAACAAAGAATAAATCTATATAATTAAAATCCTTAAAAATAGAATCATCCTTTAACATTTCTCCAAATTTTAACCACTCTCTAAAATCTGTGTATAATAAATAAGACTTGCCTCCTACATTTATGGAATTCGGCAAGCCTTTTGTTCTTAAATCTATCATTTTTTATTAACAGTTAAATTTTGAGCTTTGTCCATTGCATTGATAAGTTCAATTAATTTGTCATATGATGATAAATCAATATCACCTAATGCGATAGATTGGTTAAAATTATTTAACGGTTTATTGTATGTTTGAATAATTGATAAATATAGAATATTTAATTCATTAGGGTCTACGTTGTTAAATTTGCCTAGAGCTTTTTCACAGTTTTCTTGCCCTAATAAATTACACACTAATTCATACATTCCTTTACATTTTTCTTTAAAATGTAATTCAGGTTTAGAGTTATATAATTCTTGTTTTTCTAATTGTTCAGCAATTTTTAAATTATATTTTGGTAATGTGAATACGTCACCATTAAATTCTACTTGATAGTCCATTTAAAATTAACCTCCTGATTTAGTAAATGTTGGAGCACCACTTGTAATTGCATACGTTCCTTTTTCAATGTCTCCACCCATTTTAATTGAAAAAGTAATTTTTCCATCCACTGTATTTAGCACTTTTGATGTCAAAGTTGCCACACATCTCCAAGCTTTCTTTTCAGTTCCGCCAAAGCACATTAAGAAAGGTACTTTAACATCACTGCCTACAGGCATATTGAAAAATTCATTAAACATAAAATCATAAATAGGATTTCCCTCGTAACAAGCAATTTCTTGAGGTAATTCAGGTTGATTTCCATTGATTTCAGTTACCGCATTTGCAAAGCAAATATAATCCATATCTTCTTCACTTTCATTCATTGTCAATTCAAAAATTGTAGAGTAATCAATTTGTTTCCAACTAGATGATGCAAAAGTTGTATCTTTAGTAACATCTAAAAATGGGATGAACTGATTTCTAGTTAATTTTGTCATAGCTGCCATAATTCTAATCTCCTTTCATTTGTAAATATTGAATATAAAATTGTCCTTCATACCGAGCAATAGAAGTATCTTCTTGTAAAGTATATACTTCAGGAGCTTTATATAATGAACCAATTTCATTAACTATATAGTTATCTCCTAAAATAGGAAATTTTTGTTTTAAATTCATATCTTCTATAAATTTAGTAATTTTATCAAACGAATTTATTGCTTCTAAATTTAAATCACTTGTACCCTCATCATATGATTTCACTAGATTTATATTGAACATAAGTCTAACTTCCATTGACCCGTCAATAAATTTATTTAGTATTTCACTACTTGAATTAGAACTTACTGAAGCAGTATCAGGAATCATTGGGATAACATTAAAATAAGTATATCCATTTACTTCAGGACAATCTCTTAACCATATTGAAATAGCTTCATATATACTATTCATTTATCTTCCTCCACGTTTAATAAATTCAGACACACTTCTAGCAACTTCATCTTTTTTATCTCTAAAAGCTGCCTGTTCCCAATGTGATTGAGCAAATGGGTTAACATCTTTACTATAATTCAAAGGCCTACCTTTACTAGATACACCTTGCCATTGATACCTAGCATACTTTTGATTATATGTAACTTTATAAGGTTCAGTCACATAATTATTCATTAACATTTTTGTATCGGCAGGAATATATTTTTTAAATTGTTTAGCCCATGTTTCTGCTAAATATATGCCCACCTTGTCATTTAGTAATTTAGCAATTATAGTATTTGATGGACTTAATTCTATTTTTACCTTCATAGTTAAATACCATTAACCCTAAATTGATAACGAGTATCAAATTTATTTTCTACTTCTTCAATATTTCTAATTTCACAAGCATTTGGACTATATTTATTTCTAATAGAAACTATGTTATTAGGAGTTATCTCTTTTTCTTTGATTTCTTCTAAAATAATAATATCTTGGTTTGATAAAGTAAAATAAGCATCCTTATTTTCTAATTCTTTCCATTTATAATAAGGCATATATTTATTAGTAAACGGAATCAAGATTGTAAATTGAGTTCCCATTGAAACAACTTGTCCATTAACATTGGAAATTTTAGTTCTTGAATAAGTACAACTTTTAATAACTGTTTTATACCAAACATCTAAACCAGTTATAGCATCAGTTCTTTTTAATTTATTTAAAATTGTAATATTACCTTGCACGATATAACCACCTACCACGATAGAATAATTCTGGATATTCATATAAATATTCATGTGCAATAGTTGTGAATTTTTCTAAAATAACACTTTCATTTTTCTTTGAAGTGTCATAACCGAAAGATTCAATTCCATTGCTATAGCTAGTTAATTTATCACTTACATTTGTACTATTTTCATCAAATAAAGTATTTATTAATTTAACTTCAAGTCTTTTAATAGATTCAGGTACTGATTCTAACTCATTAACCAATAATTCTAATTTCTTACAGGTTATATAATTTAATTTTGATTCTACTTCATATTGTAAATTGGGGAATGATTGTTGGTCACATTTCCCTCCAAAGTTTTGGTAATCTGAAAAAGAAATATAATTCATTTATCATTCCCTCCTTTACTATTCATCTTTAGTCGGTTCTTTTGGTGGTCTACCTTTTTTTGGTTTTTCCTCAACTTCAATCCCACCCATTTTCTTATACATTTCAATACAATCATGATTATTGGTTACAACTCCTGTACCATTTGGCAATTTAATCTCCATGCTAAATTACCTCCTTCTAGGATTGTTCATTTCCTTCATAATAGATGATTGTTTCAGGTGTCACTGCTTTTGTTCCATAATAGAAGAACATTTCAACAGCTACTGCTTCACTTAAAGGAATTCTTTCAGCTGTGTAAGGAACACTTCTAATAGGTTGTGCAATAGATTCATTCATCATAGCTTCAAATTTAACACCTTCAGGTAATCTATTTGAACTATGACATCTTACACCATGATAATAGAAGAACTCTTCAGTTGTAGTGTCAACATTTGTATTTACAACTTTATCTAAATACATACGCATTTTAGAATAAGTGTCGGGGTCAAAAACGATTTGTAGCATTGAACGGTCTAAACCATCAATATAATCATTTTTTAAAGTTTCTAAATGTAAGATAGCTGATTCTACAATTTCTTGGATTTCAGTTACTCCTGTAGCATGTTTAAATTCAGTTCCTTCAGTTTTACCTACTTCAAAGAATTTTGTATCTAATTCAGCAATTAAACGTTGAGCGTGGTTGGCTGAACGTTTAGCAACTAATCCATCAACTCCTAATAATCTAACGTCTTTTTGTTCAATTTCTTCAACAAATTCTCTATCAGTATCAATAGGAATTGTAACTGTTTTACCCTTTACATTATTACCTTTTCCACCTGTACGAGCAGTACCATAATTTTGAGCGGTTGCATTAGCAAAACGTTTTGCTTCTACCGTACCTGCTAAAGGGTCACCTGATAAATCAGTATTTTTTAATTGTACTGAAACTGCACCTTTTTGCACATTTTCAAGAACACCCTCATAAGCTTCTTTTAAAAGCATTTTTCCATCACTAGAACCATCCAATAATACACTTAATGATTCAATTCTATTTTGTGTTTTTACTGCCATATAATTTTTCCTCCTTTAATTTTTTACCAAATTACAGGATTAGGACGTTCTGCATCTTCAGATTCATCTACATCTTCAGGGTCATCAACTTTACCTGATTTTCCTGAAAATTTAAGAGTTGGTTTTGTTGTTTGTTTCTCTTTTAAGAAAGCTCCTTCATCATCTTTCTTATAAGTTTCTACATAATCATCAAAACCAATTAATTCACCATCTTTCATTTTTAATTCATCTTTCATGATTTCACTTAAAAATGCTTTTTTAGCTGAATTAGAACTAAACTTTAATCCTGCTACTTTTTGATTTACTGCAAATTCATAAGCTTGTTTTTGTAATTTTGTTTCAGAATTTTTCTTGTAATCAGCATATTCCTGTGTCAAAGTATCAATCTTTGCATTTGCTTTATCAAGTTCTTCTTGACTTGTTCCTGCATCTTTTAATTGTTTTTGTAACTCTTTTAAATCATCATCACGTTTTGAAATATCAGCTTTATAGTTTTCAATTTCAGTTTCTTTTGATTTTAAATCATTACTAATTTTTTCAACTTCATTAATTGTTTTATAATTTTCATTAAAAGTTGAATTAAAATCTTTTTTCTTGTCTTCAGGAATTTCAATTCCAATTCCTTTCAAAATGTCAAAAATGTTTTTCATAAATTAATGTCTCCTTAAAATATTATTTTAATTGTGTTTTCCACAATCTAGGTTAACTTACATTATTATTATAATAAAATATTATTTTTATTACAAGTACATAACTATATTATTTAATCTTCATCATAACCATATACATATGTCCTATTAAATCTCGGTGTAATACCTGATTTTTTAGCAACATGATAATATAATGACTTCAATTCTCCTAATTTTGTTTCTTGTTTTTTATAATCAAACCCTGCTGAATCTAAAGCTAAAATTTCATCTTTTTTATATCTCATTTCAGTTTCAATAGAACGCATTAATTGTGATGCTTCATATTTAGTGTATTCTTTTCCTTTGATTGTAACTTTATCCGTAGATTTCTTTTTCATTAATTCTAAATCTTCCTTTGTGTATGTTTTTGGGGACACTCCTAAAATGATATAAGAAATTCCATGTCTACAATTCAATGTTCCAATAGGTCTTTTTAATTTATCGTTTAATTTTTCATAAGCTTTAATAGTGTATTGCCTTCCTTGATAAGGTAAATGGTCTTCAGCACATAAGCCATGAGCATCAATTTCTACTCCATCAGCGCCATATTGATTCCCCATTTCTTTTCTAATGCCATTATTGACCTGTCTAACACCCTCTAAAATATTCATTCTGCAAGCACTGTCTAATCTTCTTGTTCTACCACTAGCATATGTGATTCTCATTCCTTTTCTAGCTTTTGATAATAACATTCTTTTCATTACACTTTCATAGTCGTCCATTCCTGTGGCTACTGTATCAATAGCTAAATCAATAATATCTCTATAATCTTTTGAAATGGCAATTGTATGTGACATATTTATAAATGTGCCATCAGTTAATTTCTTAACTGATTCAATGTAACTATTCAAAGGTTTATTTTTAGAAAAAGGAGGCTGAGCTACACCCTTATAATTATATAAATCAGCTACATCCTTATATTCTTCTTCTGCACTTTCAAAATATAATTTTTGAATGTCTTCTAAAGCTAATCCTGTTTCTTTAACTAACATAGAATTAATTTCTTTGATATTATTTCCCATCAAAGCTAATTGTTCTAATCTATGCAAGTTGTCTTTATCTAATTTTCCAATAGCTTTAATTTGTTTAGCCATCATTTTTAAATAGAAAGTATTCACTTTACTAAATCTTTTAGCTATTTCAAAAGCTTTATTTGTAAGTTCAGTGGGTGTAATAGCCATATATTATTCCTCCTCTGTTTCTAATTCATTTGTTTTTGAACCATTATTAAATAAATCATTCATCATATTTTCTTGTTTTTCTTTTTGCATATCTTTAATTTTTTTAGTTGCAACCTCTAAAGATTCTCCTGTATACCAAGAACGTACTTCAGCTTTATCTAGAATATCAGCCTCTACTAATTGAATCTTTTGTTGAAGTTCAGTATCAGTATCAGTTAAGACGCTATCTCCCCATTCAACCGTAGTATCATAATCCCCATCGGGTGCTAATTCATACAAATCAACTAAAACATTCATGGCATAAACTGTATCCATTAAAGTATCTTCCAAAGCTTCTTGATGTGATACAATATTAACATATGCTTTTTGTTTTAAAACTCTAATTTCAGTGGCAGTTCTCGCTTCAGCTTCTACATTAGAAATAGTACCTCTAGAAAGGCATAAGTTATCTTCAATTCTCATGAGGATATTGTTTAATCCATCTAAATAACTAGCATCTCTTAAGGTTGGAGCGAAAGCATTATAAGTATCTGATTGTCCTAAATCCAAAGAACGATATAATCTATCTTTCATTCTATCCATTACTGAATGAGTACCATAATAGCCATTTTCATAATGCAAAGCAGTAGGGTCTACATCAATAGCTATTTGTCCACCCTCATATTCCCAATCTAGCCTACCAAATTGTTCATCAGCTTTTTGTATTAAATTAACAGCATCACCAAAGAACGATACTCCTAGTGGTGAATTCATATCAACATTATTTGAAATTGGTTCACAATAATAACCATATAAAGGTTTTTCTACATTCTCAATTTCTACTCTAGGTTCTAATGTGGACCATTTTTCTACTTCAGTTAATGGAATTTCTTCACCTAGTTCTTGAGTTGTATTTTCATCTCCATTTGCATCTAATTTAATTTTAAAAGCTTTGTTTTCAATCGTGACAGTATTATATTCAAATGTTTGCCTTTCTACTTTTGTATATAAAATTTCACCGCTTCTAAATTGGTCTAAAAATGCAATATCCACAATATTCCCATCATCATCAAAAGCAATAGGATAAAACTCTCCTTGATAATTGAAGTCAAAATAAACTTGACCATTTTTAATATAAGGCCTGATGATAACTCCGCCTAAAGCTAACGCTTTTTCATATACTTTAGGAAGTTTTTTAATTAATTTTTTCTTATAAACGTTGTTCAAATAGTCAGCCCTTGTTTTAGTTTCTTCTTGTTTGTCATTGTCTACTTCGGTACTAATATTTGGGTCTATAATATCAGTTTTCATTTCACTCAAAACTTGCTGCTTAAATGATTTACAAATTAATTTTGGAATACCAATAGAAATAACTCCTGTATCATTATTAACCCAAGGAGCTTTATTCTTATACATTTTCTTCCATAATGATATAGACTTCATCATAGTATCGGAAATACTAGAATCGATACTATTATCAACTTTAGCATTTCCAATCATTTTATTTATAGCTTGTATAATTAATTCAATAAAGTGTTTAATCATATTATTCCAAACCTCCCTTATATTTGATTAATAATTAGCTCATTTGTTTCAAATTCACTTATATTGTTTTTACCATATAATTTCAATGTAAAATAATTATTATTAGTAATATCATTTGGTACTAAACAAGAATTTCCTTTAATTAATAAATTAACTTCTTTGTCCTTCCCATTTGTTAATTTTATTGCTTTTCGACTACCTCTCCAAGAAGCATCAAAGTCAAATAATAATTTTAAATAATTATTACTATTCATAACTATATCATCAAAATTACAGTTTTTATTCTTTTCTAACTTTTGACCTGAAATATTAAATAATAATTCTCTCATTTTATATCTCCTTTAACTTTTTCAAATTGATTACTAATTTTTGGAATCATACGAGCAATAAAATTAACATTATCCTCATTGTGAATTCCATAACCAAATTCTATCCCTGCTTCATGTAAATAAGCATGTACCATTTCATGCAATAATGTATGTTTAATCCATGTATCATCTTTCCAAAGATAAATTCGTTTATCATCATAATGGACATAACCATCACTATTATTTGCTAACATACAAGAATCCTTTTTTCTAATATGTTAATTTCATATTCTTCTCCTAAAATATTAACGACCATATCTAGCACCTCCACGTTTCTTCCATATTTGTTCCGTTGCATATCTAATACAGTCAATACTATGGTTGTCTAAATCAGGATATGCACTTATTGGTTCACCTTCCGGTGTTGTTTCATATTGATATTTAGAAAATTCTTCTTTAGTGTTTGGACATTTAATTGGGTCTATTACTATCTTTAATAGTGATTGTAACCACTTCATCCCAAATCTTACTGAATCAGGACCTTTTTCAGCTGCTCTAGCATTAATTCCATATGTTCTATATTCTTCTACAGACTTTTGTTCAGCACTGTCACAAGTGACTATATCATATCTTGTTAAACCTTTCTCATTTAATAATACATTAGCAGTATCTTTATTTGATTTCTTATTACATCTATATTCATCAAATATATACAATGTCATTCTAGCACTATCATAATAGCACCCACCAAAATGGAATGGGTCAGGATACCAACCCCAATCGACACCATATAATACTTTATCAAATGAAGCTATTTCATTATCAGTAATTTCTCTAATTTCTAAATTATCAAATACTTCTAAACCTTGACCTACAGGAATACCTAAATATTCATGCTCATAAGCTTTTGGATTTATCTGTTTTAGCCATTCAGCATCATCAAAAAATTGTTTACCGAGCCATTGTTTTGGTACATCTCTATAATCGCTGTCATGTACTATTCTATCAGGTTTTCCACTTGATGCTTCTACATTAATCCAATGAGTGTTAGAAATAGGCACGTTATAAGAAAAGAATGTATAATATCTATCTCCCCCACGAATAGTAGACTGATTAATATTACGAATTTCATTCATACCTTTTAATTGGTCCGCTTCTTCAAACCATCTAATAGCAATGTACATTCCCTCAGGTGGTCTAATAGATTTAATCTTTTGCGGGTCATCTCCACCTCTAAAATAAATCTTTTGCCCTGTTTCTTTTAAAGTTATCTCCATTGGCGATACCGTGAATTTGAATTGATTCGTTAATCCTAAATGGTCAATAGCCCACTTAATTTGCATATAAACGGAATCTTTAAGAGTATTTCCAACCTCTCTCATCACTAATGCACAATAGTTAGGATTGTTTTTCATTAACTCAATAGTCTTTTCTCCTATATACGTTGATTTAGTGGAACCACGTCCGCCCCTTAACCAAAACTCACTATAATCAGGATTATCAATATCTCTATTCAAATCTACAAATGATTTAGCTATATCTTTAGCAGGAATATAGAATGATGTATTTTCTTTCTCTTGTTCTTTTTCTGCTAATTCAGTTAATACTTGAAAAGATAAAGCATTTCCTTTCATTGCGGACCTTGCTTGTCCTGCAATCATTGATGCCATCACAGTAATATCTTCATCTTCAATTTCTTTACATAATCCTTTGACTGAACGAACGTTCTTTTTATTTGTTTCAGATTCAAGCATCATTTTGGCTAGTTGTTGCATGGTTTTTTTCTTTCTTCTTGCTTTACCACTAGCAATACCCCCCATACGTGCTATTTGACTTTGTTGTTCTTTTGTTCGTTGGTTTTGAGGAATCAAGTGTTTTGAGTTATCACCAGGCATTAAATCACTTCCTTTACTTAATAAATAATA
>ERZ791923.1817-NODE-1817-length-21560-cov-4.428924_pt1 | contig 21560 bp, 12 predicted proteins | sample MGYA00510133_ERZ791923 | MGnify/ENA primary metagenome ERZ791923 (study PRJEB30046, sample SAMN00792106) | human gut metagenome | study: EMG produced TPA metagenomics assembly of the A metagenome-wide association study of gut microbiota in type 2... | reverse complement strand
CGGAGCTATTATCGGTATGAAGATGGAAAAAGAGTAAAGCATACTGTCACACCTGTCTTGGGAGAAAAGGCCGCTCATAACGGAAAAGTGGTTTACAGTCTGGACTTTGAGGTAACACCCCATCAGTTGCGGCATACTTACATCACCAACATTATTCATGCGTCGGTAGATCCCAAAACGGTTCAATACCTGGCAGGCCATGAAAGCAGCAAGATTACCATGGACATTTATGCAAAGGTTAAGTACAACAGACCAGATGAGCTGGTCAGATCAATGAGTTGCGCGTTTGCAAGCTGGGACGCAGCACAGTAATAATAAAACAGGAAGTAAAGCAGGAGCGAGGCAAGGATGTCTCGCTCTTTGTTTTACATCAGCCGTATCTTTGATTAAATCGAGGCTTTCTGATAAAAAGAGAGTGTAGATACGGAGACTACACATTATCAAGAAAGGACGATCAAAGATGGCAAAAAAGAAAACACAGATCCCGAAGTACGGGACCATTACATTGAAAGGAATCCAGTATTACAGAACCAGGATTACGGATGCAGATGGCAAAGAGTTGAGTTTGTATGCCGCTACTTGTGAAGAATTGTATGAGAAGCAGTTAGAGGCCCGGAAGCAGGTGGAAGAAATTATCTTTCACCGGCAGCACCCGACAGTAGCCGAGTATGGAGAGAAGTGGCTGCTGATGCAGTCGGCAAAGGTGTCTGCGTCTACACTCAGAGGTTATACGAGGGATATGACAAACTATATCATAAAACCTCTGGGAGAGATGTATATGGAAGAAGTGACCGCTGACGATATTCGGCTGGCGCTTGTTCCATTGTCAAAGAAATCGGAAGGCTTATACAATAAGGTCAATATGCTACTCAAGTGCATTTTTTATGCGGCAGAGAGAAACCAAATTCTTGAACACAATCCCTGTGCGGGAATATCCGGTAAAGGCGGAAAACCGACAAAAAAGAAGGAGGCATTGACAGATCAGCAGGTAGCCGTGCTTCTGGATACAGTCAAGGGGCTTCCTCCATATTTGTTTATTATGCTCGGTTTGTATTCCGGTCTGCGTCGGGAAGAAATTCTTGCACTGCAATGGGATTGTGTATTTCTGGACGAGGATACACCTTATCTATCGGTGAGGCGGGCATGGCGTACAGAGCATAACAGACCCGTGGTTTCTACGGTGCTAAAGACTCCGGCGGCAAAAAGGGATATTCCGATACCGAAGTGTTTGGTGGATTGTCTGAGAGAAACGAAAGAAAATTCCATATCAGATTATGTGATCGCTGACAGCAAAGGAGAGCCACTGGCTGCCTCGCAGTTTCAAAGAGTGTGGCAGTATGTCGTTGTCCGCTCCACTAAGCCCCGGAACTATTATAAGTATGTAAATGGGGAGAGTATCAAATATACGGTTACTCCAACGCTGGGTATGACCCAGAAGAATCAACCCCAAATCAGATATACGCTGGACTTTGATGTGACACCTCATCAGCTGCGGCACACTTACATCACCAATCTTCTCTATGCGGGCGTTGATCCAAAGACAGTACAATACCTTGCCGGACACGAAAACAGCAAAACAACTATGGACATCTATGCAAAAGTGAAGTATAATAAACCAGAGGAGTTGTTTGGGGTAGTAAATGGTGCGTTTCATCAGGCTATCGCTGAATGAAAAAAGGCCGTTTTTTATGGTCCGCACACCGGATAACTGAGAAGCCGAAAGCCGGAAAAGCCCGGAATATCAAGGAAAAACAGCTCAAAAACTCGCGCAGTACGGCCTGAAGGCTGCTCGTCGCGCGCCCCAGTTCAGCAAGCGCTGAGTTCCCTTCTGTACCAAGCATTTTGCGCCCTATGGCTGTTATGGCAGTCATGGGGCGTTTTTGTATGCAGTCGGTTTTGTGCAAAAGATCTGCCTGTACGGAAATCATGGAAAGCCTTGCAGAGTCGGCATTCTCCGGACTTTTCAAGCGTGAAATCTGTGCAAAATCAGGAGGCTCTTATTTGCATAATGATGTATTTTTTACAGTCATGCGCGGCTGAAAAAGTCCGTCGCTTGTCCGGCTGATTTTCTCGACATTGCCGACATCCTTGTGGACGTAGGTGTTCATGGTCATCGTAATTTTGGAATGTCCGGCAATGCTCTGCAAGGTTTTGATGTCTACGCGACCTGTGGCTTGCAGCTGGGTCAGGAAGGTGTGGTGAAGCACATGCGGGGTCACACCCTTGGGAAGGTTGACTTTCTTGCAGATTCGCTTTCATGTGTTTCGGAAGGAACGTTCGCTTAACGCGTCCTCGTCGCCTACCACATATTGGGCGAAATCTTCGTTTGCTGGCATGTGATTCCGCAAAATCTGTTCCAGCTCCGGCAGCAGGGGAACTTCACGGAGCCCGGCCTTGGACTTGGTTAGCTTTTCTATGGGTCAGTTGTTGATGAACGTGATTTGTCTGCGCACATGAATGAGCTTACGTATGTACATAACTTCTTGCTGATATTCTCAGCTCATGTGAATGGGTCATTCTTGTCATAAGTTCGCTGCAATCCGTTCCGGCTGCGGACACCAGCGTCAATCATGAGCCGGATGCCTTTACCCCCTCATACTTGATGACCATCCACGCTGTGTATGTTGTTGGTGTGTTCGATGTGGTACTTGGAGGCGTTGGAAATCAGAAAATCCGAAACTGTTCGTGATTTCAGCGGCGCGAAGCCGTTGTCATCACACCAAATAGCGTAGTGCGCAGCAGAAGATAACCGACGAACTCTTGGAACATGGGAATGTCCTCTGGGAAAAGCAGCTCATCAAGAAACGCTATCCACTTTGTTGGCGTTGGAGCATCAGGATTGTAGACCACCGGGAGTCGTGTGCGGACAACATGACGAGCAGTGCTATCCAATGTGCCGTCCAGAAACAGCGTGCCGTTTTTCAAATGAATGCAATCTTCCTCCGGCGGAAATTCCGGCACATACGCAGTGATTTTCAGCACCTCAATGATGTTCTTGATTTTGTTGGGAACACCGGAGCAAATGTAGGAGTGGATTTCTTGAAAGATGACTTCTTTCAGTGGTGTGCAGTCCTGCATTCGACCATTTGGCGTGAAGAACGAACCTTCACTGAAAATCAGCTGATGGGTTTGCAGAAACGCGGTACAGAATAGCGGCTCGCTGAGATTTGTGCCGTCGAACCATGCGGGGAAATTTGCAGACGAGCAGAATTGCTTCTTGGACATTCGGGTTCACTTCCTTGTGTTTCAAAAATGCGTTGATTCGTTGGATGGAACGCTTGTGGGAAGCTATCCAGCGATTCGCAGGTTTCTGAATTAGCCGTAGTGGTACAGCTGCCATTCATCTGTGTAGGCTAATTCGAGTGTCTTGTTTGAAAATCATAATCATAGAAATCGCCTCCTTTATCTTCTGATGGAGAAGAACTGCTTCTCCACCATAACTGGTAAAAAATTTGGCGTTTTTTACGCGATTCGCAAAAATTTAGAAAAATTTTTGAGGAGGCAGTTTGAAATCACTTCATCCTGAATCGTTGGGCGCTTGGCGGCAACATAGCAGTAGACGAGAGCAGTTCATTCTTGACAACAGCCTCCTTTCTGTTCATGTGAAGGGAAATTTATATACCCCCTTCACCCTCGAACTGTAGAAAAAACACCACTTTGCGACACGATTTGAAGCGGATTGAAAAATTTTTTCTGAAACTGCTAACAGCAAGGAATGGGGGAGCGCTATACCGCTAATTCATTAGCATTACCATGCGTAGAGCTGCTGCATTCACAGGCATTCTAAATTTAGATAAACAAAAACCCTGCTTGCTAATTTCCGCCTCCGTGGAGGAAGAAGTAGTAGCAAGCAGGGTCATTTTGCTAAAAATGACGATTAGCTTGTTGGAAACACATTTCCCAATCCCAATGAATGTAGCGCGGACGCTGTGGTTATATCGTCATGAAAGATGCAGTCAGTGTCCAATTGAATACAGAAGAGCGGATAATAGCGTTCAGATTTCCATGCATCTTTACACTTTTTTCGCTTCACCATCCACCATCGGGAATACAATCCGCACCTCGAAAATATCCTTCATCACGTTCATGGTGCAGTGCCCTTGGTGTTTTTCGCAAATCATGCTGATGCTTTTTGTGCCGAAACCGTGGTAGCGCTTGTCCTGTTTGGTGGTCAGCGGCAGATTGTTTTCAAACTGCGGCGCAGTAAGCAAATAGTTCTCTTCCTGAATGACAAACGTGCCGCAAGTGCTTTGACCAGTAAGGCTGATGAGACGTTTGCTGGGAATTTTGATTTGCTCAACAGCTTCGATGGCATTGTCCAGCAAATTGCTGAATAGGGAGAAGATTTCTGCATCAGAGAGAAACTGCAGCGGCTGTCCGTCGATGCTGCATGTCAGCGTGATCCCCTTCTTTTCGCAAAGGAGACTGCGATTCGTCAGCACAATATCCAGTGCATGATTGCCGGTTTTGAAAATAGAATCGTAGATGTTGACGGTTTCTTGAAGCGCCTTGACTTCATCGGGCGGAATCACGCCGTTCAGCGCGGAAATTTGATGCTTCAGGTCATGGCATTTTACGTTAATGAGGTCGATGATGTCTTTTTCAATTTGAAATTGCTTGCTGTCGTCTTCCGCCATTTGCAGCACGGTGCTCTTTTCGATTTCTGCCTTGCGTGCAGCAAGCCAGCCAAATTCCACATAGAAGGACAGCAGTGCCGTTAAGCAGGAAAATACCATAATATAACTCTGCACTGACGGAAAACCGATGGCTGCACGATGCGCAAAGGAATTTAAGAAAATTGTAACCAGCACGGCGATACAGCTGACAACAATCTGTATGCGGTTGTTGAGCATCGTTCCCCGGTAGTCAGCTTTTCGAATCATGGTGAAATAGAGGATAACATAATATCCCGCCGTGATGCAAATCAGCATGAGTGCTCTGAGAAGTGGGTGCATGGAAACGCTGATGAAACGTATTAATAGCAGATACGTTCGCTGACTCATGTGCTGCATACAGTAACCGGCAGTGGAACAGAACAGCATGGCCCAGAAATCGCATTCAAAGCAGAAGCCAATGGACAGCAGCGATAGGCAATACAGCAGAAAACTATCCAGCACACGGAAAAGCAGAGTCACGGTATCGTCCGGCGGAAGGGCGTAAACAAAGGCATCAGAACAGCATTTGTAGAGGATGACCACGCCGGTACAGCAAAGCAGACGAAGCGGAAACATTTTTTTTCGGGGCAGTTTCATCGCGACAATATAAACGGCGATAAAGAGGGCAGAAAGATAACTAAAAGAGCCCCAGATATTGGTCAGATTCATTGAGTATTTGCCCTCCGTTCGCAGAATTGGGTCATTGCGGCAAGAAAGTCCTTGCGCCGGGGATGAGAAATTGCAAGCGGCGTTTTGCCGACATAGACGGTATAGCCATCAATGCGGCGAATGTATTGCAGATTGACCAAATAGCAGCTGTTGCAGCGGAAAAAACCGTGCGGAGACAATTCCTTCTCCACGTTTTTGAGTGTCCCGTACGTTTCGTAATCATGAGAAAGTGTGTGGTAAATCAGCGTGTGCGACACTACCTCCACATAGAGCAGCTCACTGAGCGGCAAGTGGGTGTTGCCGTCCGCGGTAGGAATCACCACGCTCTGCTGACGGCGCTGCTGCTGTGTCTGGCAGTAGCGAAGAACCTTCTGCATTTTCAAATAGAAAGCATCGTAATCCAAAGGCTTCAGAATATAATCCAGTGCACTGACTTCATAGCCGTTAATAGCATAGCGCGCAAGGTTCGTGACAAAGACCAGTGCGACGTTGCTGTCGATTTCACGCATTCTGCGCGCTGCGGACAAGCCGTCCATGTTTGGCATTTCAATGTCCATAAAAATCAAGTCAAACTGCGAATGAAACGCGAACAAAAACTGCTGGGCATCGGGATAATGCGATAAATCAAATACTTCCTTGCTTTGCAGCGACAGCTTTTCCAGACAGGCGGTCAGCTGGTCATCGGCACTTTGATCATCCTCGACAATAGCAATGCGAATCATGGCTGCCTCCCTCATCGCGCAGTAGATGTGCAGATACGGCTATCTGGCACTATTTCACGAAAAAACGGTGCGATGCATGATGATTATAACAACTACCTGCTCAAAAGTCAAGTTTATGGGGAGAAAATGCAAGGATACGCGAAAAACAGCACAAAACGGGAGGAAAATGCTAAGATACAGCTATCCGATGATTGCGGAGAGGCAATCAATCAAAAGGAGGAGGAATGAAACATGAAGAGAACGGTTTCCAAGTGGCTGTCGATTCTCAGCTGCACGGCGTTGCTGTGTACGTCGATTCCTGCGGCGTTCGCAGAGGGCACAGTGGAGGAATCGCTGGTGCCGGTGACGGGCGCACAGACGGGTTTTGTGCTTTCGCAGGGCAAGTACTACACTGATTTCGCGAATTTGGCGCAGGAACGCGCGGCGGCAAAGGCGCTGAATATTCAGGTGGGTGAAGAGGGCTTTGTGCTGCTCAAGAATGACGGTGTGCTGCCGCTGGATAGTGCGACGACGAAGGTGTCCATGTTCGGTTTCCGTGCTGCCAACATCATGATGGGCGGCGGTGGCTCTGGCTCTGGCCGTCCGGGGCAGTACGGTGTGCCGAAAACCTCGCTGGAAGATGGCATGAAGCAGGCGGGCTTTGATGTCAACGAACGTCTGCTGTCCTTTTACAGCACAAAGTCGGCAGAAGTGAAGCCGACGGATATTCCGGATTCCATCGCCTACACTTACGATACTTACAGCGATGCAGCGCTGGTGGTTGTTTCCCGTTCCGGCTCGGAGGGCAGGGATGAAGTGACTTACGGCTATGCGCAGGACGAGAATGCTGACCCGAATGCGCACATGCTGGAGCTGACGGACACGGAAAAAGATCTGATTCGCTACGTGAAGGCGAATTTCCCCAAAGTCATCCTGATTGTCAACTCCTCCAATGCGATGGAGCTGGCGGAAGTGAATGCGCCGAAGACGGAGGACAACCTCGGCGTTGATGCGATTCTCTGGGTGGGTCATACCGGCAACGACGGCGCGGCGGCAATCGGCAACATCCTCTCTGGCAAGGTTTCGCCGTCCGGCCGCACTGCGGATACTTACGCGGTCGATTTCACCAAAGATCCGACGTTCACGAATTTCGGCTCGAATGGGCAGAATTTTGAAAACGGCGAGCGCATGAACAACAACGTCTATGTCGGCGATACGATGACGGATTATCACTCCGTGGAATACCGCGAAGGCATTTACGTCGGCTACCGTTATTATGAGACGAAGGGACACGATGCCGGCGAAGCATGGTATGACGAGAACGTCGTGTATCCGTTCGGCTATGGTCTGAGCTACACCACCTTTACGCAGGAAATCGAGGGGGACATTGCGCCGACTGGGGTGATTCATGCGGCGAATGAAACCATCACGGTGAAGGTTCGTGTGACGAACACGGGCGATGTGGCAGGCAAGGACGTTGTGCAGCTGTACTACACCGCGCCGTACACCGAGGGCGAAATTGAAAAGGCGTATGTCAATCTGGCAGCGTTCGGCAAGACGAAGGAGCTTCAGCCCGGCGAGAGCGAAGTGGTGACGCTGCAGTTCGTGGCACAGGATATGGCATCGTTTGACTGGAACGACGCCAACGCCAACGAATTCCGCGGCTACGAACTTGACGCTGGCGACTATGTGCTGTCCATCCGCCGCAACGCACATGAAGAAATCGCGTCGATTACCCGCACGGTTGAAACGGGCTTGCAGTGCGTGACTGACTACACCACGGGTGCGGAAATCAAGCCGCTCTTCTCCGGCGATGAAGGACTGGAAGCCTACATCTCTGTCAATGAAACGCTGGAAAACAATCAGATGTCCCGTGCGGACGGACTGGAAGTTCCGGCTGCCGCAACGAAGGAAGACCGCACTTGGGATCAGGCAGTTATTGATGAACTGGATGCCCAGAAGGAATATTTCAGCCTGAATGACACGGAGGATTCGCCGTGGTACGTTTCGCAGGTTCCTGCGACTTGGACGCAGAATGCTGGTACACGCGATGAAAACGGCAAAACGGCGATTCAGCTGGCGGATTTGGCTGGCGTGCCGTACACCGAGCCGAGCGTGGTGGATGGCGTGGCAGTTGCCTCTGACGATGAAGGCACGAAGAAGTGGGACGAGTACATGAATCAGCTGACGTGGGACGAAATGGCGACCATCGTCTCCTACGGCGGATTCGGGCAGCCTGCGGTAGAAGCTATCGGCAAGAAGCAGAACGGTGCGTATGACGCGGCGGCACATCCCTTCTGGAATGGCGGGATGTTCGGCGGCGCACAGGCACCCGAAAATCAGATGGGTACGAACTGGGTTACGCCGGCTGTATGGGGCTGCACATGGAACACGGAGCTGCTGTATGACATTGGCATCATGACGGGCAACGAAGCGCTGCTGTTCAATATCAATGGTCTCTATGGCTTCTCCCTGAACATTCATCGTTCTGCGTTCGGCGGCCGCAACTTCGAGTATCTCTCCGAAGATCCGCTGCTGGCCGGCAAACTCGCGGCGGAGCTGAGCAGTGCTGCGACCGAAAAGGGCCTTGTGACCTACACGAAGCACTACATGATGAACAATCAGGAAACGAACCGCAATACGAACGGCGGCGTGATTACATGGGCGAACGAACAGGCCATCCGCGAAATCTATGCCAAGCCCTACGAACTGGCGGTCAAGGAAGGCAACAACTCCGCATTCATGACGGCGTTTAACCGTATTGGCTTGTCCACCTGTTCGACGAACTACGCGCTGCTGGAACTGCTGACCCGCGGCGAATGGGGCTTCTGCGGCCATAACGTGACGGACTACATGGACTATCCGGAATATCGCTATACGAACCTGATGGTTCGCGCGGGCAATGAACTGCCCCTTGGCGGCCCGAACAAGCTGATTGGCAAGGGCAAGGGCGGCAACAGCTCCAGCACCGAAGGTACTTGGAGCGCAGAGCTGAACACCGTGCTGGTGGCGGCCGATACGGCCAGCGCAGAAGCAGCTGATGCGGCGCGCCGTGCAGGGGAGGATGCGTCCACCTACGAGACGGTTCCTTCTGCAACGCAGTATTTCGCTGTCCGCAAGGCAGCGCAGCGCGTTTTGTACTCCAACGCCAACTCCAATGCGATTCTCAATGGCTATGAGAATCATATCGTGGAAGAGTTGGAATACAAAGTGGGCGACAAGTTCGGCGGTTGGGGCGGCGGCAAGAACATCATTACGCCCCTCTTTACGGCGCGCTATGCTGATGTCAGCGACATCAAGATTGTGAATGCGGATGCGATTCCCGGTATGAACCTTGGCGCGGACGGCGTCGCCTCCGGCACATTCAACGAGGCTGGCGACTACACTGTCACGGCGACGGCGACGGTCGAAGGCTGGGTCTATGTGCAGCTGACGCTGACGATTCACGTCAAGTAATATGGCATAACTCGTTTACTGGACGGATTCGCGCTGGCGGACAAGCGAATCCGTCCTTGATTTTCTGATGAAAGGGAAGGAGCAAAGTTTATGAAGCGAATTACAGCGATGCTGTTGATGATTTGCTTATGCTTGATGGGGCAGAGCGTGCTGGCTGAGAAAAAAGTTGGCAAGATTGCTGTTGCGCAGGAACCGACGAAGATGGATTACTGGGTTGGGGAAGAATTTTCCGCAGAGGGCGGCGTGCTGCTGGTGACATACCGCGACAAAACCACTGCTGAAATTCCGATGACGGATGAAAATGTGAAGCTGCCTAACGTCAAGACAAACACACCCGGCCGCAAGGCAGTGAAAGTGACTTACGGCGGCAAAAACGTGACCTTTTATATCAATGTGGCAGAAAAAGGCGCGGAAGTGACGTTCGAGCTGAATTACGACGGTGCACCAGAAGCGCAAAAAGAAGCGGCACGTCAGGGCAAGGGCGTAGAAGCGCCGGAGAATCCCGTGCGTGATGGTTATACCTTCGATGCGTGGTATACCGATGCTGCCTGCACGGTACTGTATGATTTTGCGCAGGTGGTTGAACAGCCCATGACACTCTATGCGAACTGGCTGGCGGACGATGCCGTGTATTATCCTGTGACGTACAGCTTGAACTATTACGGCGTACTGCCGGACGGTTATGTGCAGCAGGTAAAATCCGGTGAAACGGCACGGATGCTGTCCTTAGCGCTGGTACGCGACGAATTTGAATTTATCGGATGGTATGCCGATGCAGCCTGCACCGTGCCGTATGTGCAGGAAAACGCGATTGAAGGCGAAACGACCATCTATGCGGGATGGAAATCGCTCAAAATGGGTGCAGAGACGTATACGTTTGAAGCCGAACAGACCAGCTTGCTGGGCAAGGAAGGGCCGGGCATGTCCGGTTCTGCATCCGGCGCATCCATGATAGTCAACGATGCGACGAATCTGGACGCCAGCAATGGCAAGTATGTCTCGTACCTGTATAAAAAAGGGCTGTCGTTGGATTTCTATCTGGCGAGCAGCGAAGCGGTGTCGGATGCAGTGCTGACGCTGCGGGTTGCGGCGGAAATGGACAACATCAGCCTCTCGCCCGATAACTACACGATTGAAATCAACGGTCAGCCGGTGATGTTTGATGCGATTGCACTGGAAAAAGGAGCAAAATTTGCAGACTGCATTGTTATTCAGAACGTCGCTTTGCAGGTCGGCGCAAACACGATTCGCCTTGTGACGAATAACAGCGTGAACCCGATGGGTGAAGGCATGGGAACGTATCAAGGCACAGCGCCGATGGTGGACTGCATCAAGCTGACGACGACGGCGGTTGTAACGTGGGATGCAAACTACAATCTGCCAATGATGTACTGATTTCGCGGAGGAGAACATGGCGCAGAAAACGAAGAAAAAGCTGATTCGCGTATGGGCAATTGTCAGCGCACTGGTGCTGATTCTGCTGACCGTCGCGACGGTGCTGACGCAGTTTGTCATGCAGGATGTGCTGGCCTCTCTGCTGGGACGCGACGTGGCGGTTTATGCCGAGGGCGTGACACCACTGTATACCACCGAATACACGAACAAGGACGAAGTCTATCAGGCGGCGAACAAACTCAACGAGCGCATCTGCGAAGAAGGCTTTGTGCTGCTCAAGAACGAGGGAAATGCGCTGCCGCTGGCATCAGGCAGCCGCATCACTGTGTTTGGCAAGAACAGTGTGAACCTTGCTTATGGCGGTTCGGGGTCGTCCGGCGGCGATAAGTCCGCAGCCATCGACCTCTATACCAGCTTGCAGAATGCGGGCTTTGCGGTCAATCCGGCGATGAAGCCTTTCTATGAGGATGATAAGCGCTCCAGCGCACGCCGCTCAGAAAATTCCACCAACTTGGATGACGGGAATACCGTGTTTTACTCCATTGGGGAAACGCCGCAGCGCTTGTATACGAAGGAAATCACGGATACCTACAAGGATTACAATGACGCGGCGCTGGTTGTGCTGACCCGCATCGGCGGCGAAGGTTTTGACCTGCCGCGTTCAATGAAGGATGTGGAAGGGGCGCGGCAGGACAGCGACCACTACCTGCAGCTTGATCAGAACGAAACGGACTTGCTGGCGGCGGTCTGCGAGGCAGGATTCAAGAAGGTTGTTGTGCTGATTAACAGTGGTTCGCCGATGGAACTGGCATTTTTGACGCATCCGGATTATTATGCCTATCAGGACAAAATCGACGCAGCTATCTGGATGGGCTTCCCCGGTGCATCCGGCGTGAATGCGCTGGGACGCATCCTGAACGGCGAAGTGAATCCGTCCGGGCGCACGGTTGATACCTACGCGGTGAATTTCAAGAACAGCCCGGTGTGGCAGAACTTTGGCGATAATCTGATTACCGGCAAGGACAGCGGCGACCGGTATCTTGGGCTGGAAAACGAAAACTACTACTTTGTGGACTATGAGGAGAACATTTACGTCGGCTATCGCTATTACGAGACGCGCGGCGCGGATGACCCGGAATGGTATGCGCAGGAAGTGGTGTATCCGTTTGGCTATGGTCTGAGCTATACGACGTTTGACTGGACACTGGAAAGTGCGCCGGAAAACTTCGTCCTCAGCGATGTCAGCGACAAGATGGAAGTGACTGTGCGCGTAAAGAACACGGGCAGCGTCGCTGGCAAGGACGTTGTGCAGCTCTACGGTCATGCGCCGTATACGCCCGGCAGCGTGGAGAAGTCCGAAGTTGTTCTGCTGGACTTTGCCAAGACGCCGCTGCTTTTACCCGGCGAGGAATGCACGCTGACGCTGACCTGCGACCCGTACTATCTGGCATCCTACGACTATACGGACAAGAACGAAAACTGGGATAACTGCTTTGAACTGGATGCGGGTGACTACGCACTGTACGTCAGCAAGAATGCGCATGACCGCGTATTTGAAGTGCCGTTCACGGTGAAAGACGACATTATCATTAGCGAAGACCCGGTAACAGGCAATACCATAGAAAACCGTTACACGGACTTGGAACTGGACAGCTCTGATTACCATCTCCAGACGCTGCTTTCCCGCGAAGATTGGGAAGGCACGATGCCGGAAGCGCCCTCTGTGGATGACCGAACGGTGGATGAAGAATATCTCGAAGCGCTTCAAAACCGCGACCACAACAATGAAGAGGCGGATGCGCTCTTTGACTTGGGGCTTCCCGCAACAAGTCAGACGGACATTTCACTGGTGCTTCGCGACCTGCTGACGGATGAAAATGGGCAGAATCAGCGAGTGTCGTATGATGACCCGCGCTGGGATGCGATTCTGGACAAGCTGTCTGTCGAGGACATGGTGAAAATGTGCAACATGGGCGCATTCAAAACGAATGAACTGCCCATCATTGGCAAGCCTGCCACGAACGACACAGATGGCCCGACTGGCTTCACGAACTTCATGGATCGCAGCGGCATCTACTGGAAGTGCTGCTATTACTGTGCGGAAGTCGTCATGGCTTCGACATGGAATCAGGAGCTGATGGAAGACATCGGCGAAATGATAGGCGCGGAAGGATTGATTGGCGCGGATGGAAAGGGCAACAATCTGCCGTATTCCGGCTGGTATGCGCCCGGCGTCAATATCCACAGAAGCCCCTTCGGCGGTCGCGATTTCGAGTATTTTTCCGAAGACGGACTGTTCAACGGCAAAATGGCGGCGGCGGAAATCCGCGGATGCGCCAGCAAGGGCGTTTACTGCTTCGTGAAGCACTTTGCGCTCAACGAACAGGAAACGCATCGTTCCTCCAACGGTTCGGGCACTTGGGTGACGGAACAAGCAATGCGCGAATTGTACCTGCGCCCGTTTGAAATCGCGGTCAAGGAAGGGCATACCACAGCAGTGATGAGCTCCTTCAACCGCATCGGTACGCGCTGGACAGGCGGCGATTATCGGCTGCTGACTCAAATCCTGCGGAACGAATGGGGCTTCCAAGGCATGGTCATCACCGATTTCAATACGACCTCCTACATGAATTTGCGGCAAATGGCATATGCAGGCGGTGACTTGAATTTGGGCAATGACATGACGCTGCCGGACGTTATTCAGCCGAACTGGTGCGACGCATCCGACCCGGTGGACATGCAGATCCTTCGCCAATGCGTGAAGAACATTCTCTACACGGTGGTCAACTCGAATGCCATGAACATCAGCGTGGCATACTATCGCCCTGCATGGTGGAAAATCACAATTTATGTGGTGGATTTCGTGGCGGTTGCGGTGATTGTGTTTACAGGGATTCGCTGTTTCCGCGGAAAAAAGGAAGAGCATAGCGCAAAGGCATAACAGCAAAGGGGCAGCAAGCGAAAGAATAGCTTGCTGCCCCGTATTGCGTTCGTCATGAAAACAAGTCTTATACTATTTCCAGATTCAACTGCGCCATCTGCTTGCGCCTTTTTCGTTCTGGCGTCCGCTCACTCCATTTAGCGTAGCGCTGCTACGCTGCATTTCGTTCCCGTTAGCCAGAACGAAAAATTCGCCGCGCATCTTGGCGCATTTTCATTTGGAAATAGTATTATGCCCATGCACCCGCTATCATAGGGGAACGTTCTACAACAAAAGTGTAGATTTTCTGACGGCAGTTGGTCATATCCGCGTCCGTATAGCTTGTGGGGAGACTGTGCCACAGCGTGTCGCGGATGATTTTTGCCATTTTAGCGCGGGTGGTTTCCTTTTCGCGCCAGTTGTTCATATTGGCGATAGCTTTACGAATGGTGCTTAGCAGCTCTTTCGCAGAGGCTTTCAGCATCTTGATTTCCTCCTTGGACAGCGTGTCCTTTTTCAGCAAATCAAAAAGCGCAAGCTGCTCTTCGTTGTCGAAGCCCTCACGGATATAACGCTCCGTTTCGATGTCCAGCTCATTGGCCAGTGCCAGCAAATCGGTAAAGGACTTTTCGATGGCAGCACGATTCTGTTCGGCGTTGTAGTTGCTGATAATGGTTTGATACCGCTCGTAGTAGTCGATTCTTGTTGGATTGCGAGCCATCATTTCAGCAAGACGACTTTCAATCAGCTGCTGCAAATCCCGCAAAAGCAGATTCTGATGTTTTCGCCGCATAAATTCCGCGCGAAGCCGTTCAAAATCAATTTTGCTGATGTCAAACGTCTTATCCTTGTTATCATCACTGATTCTTACATCAATCGCGTCGCTAACAATATCATTGATGCGCTTCATCAGCGTGGAATTGTCGGAATGAAGGACACGCGCGTGCATCACATCGTAAATCGCGCTGATGGCATCCTTCTCCTTGCGCTCGCTGTCCAGCTGACCATGTTCGACATACTTGAACATGCGGAACAGCTCACGCGCGATGATACCGAAGCGCTTGCGCGTATCTGCATCGCCGGAAAGTGCATCCGCACCATCTTGCACAGACTCGATTCGTGCAAAGCTGTCGCTGCAAACGGCGGTGTCCAAATTAAACGAATGCGCCAGCATCAGCTGTCGGATTTCGTCGATAACTGCACGAATCTTGCTGTACAGCTGGCTAATATCCGGCGTGGGGTCAACCGCAATTCGCCCGCCGGATGTGTAGTCTGCCAGTGCCTGCCGAAGCGCTTTCACAACGCCGATGTAGTCAATTACTAAGCCGTTCGTTTTGCCCTCGCAGACGCGATTGGCGCGGGCAATGGCCTGCATCAGCGTGTGCGCTTTCAGCGGCTTGTCCAGATACAGGCAGCTAAGGCTCTTGACATCAAAGCCGGTGAGCCACATGGCGCATACGAATACCACGCGGAAAGGATTTTCGCTGTCCTTGAACTCTTTGTCCAGCCTGCGCTCTTCCATTTTGGCGCGGTGCGGGCGAATGTCCAGCCCCCAGTTGTCGAAGGTCTGCCACTCGTTCTGCTCCTGACTGATGACAACCGCCATTTCGGTTTCTTTCATCCATGCCAACTTGCGCTGCATTTCCTGCGCTTCCTGCTGGGAAACCGTGCGCAGGCTCGCATCTAACTGGCGGATGGCATCTTGCCAGTATTCCTGCACGAAATTGTACATGCGCACGCAGGTCACTTTGTTGATGCACACGAACATCGCCTTGCCTGTGTCCCACATGTCGGTGTAGTGCTTCACAAAGTCCTTTGCGATGGCGCGCAGCCGCTTTTCGGCGGTGATGATGTGAATATCCTTCGCTAATTCCCGTTCCATTTTTGCCTGCTGGTCGGGTGTAAGGTTTTCACTGTCAAGCAAATCGGTCAGTTCGTTGGAAATATTGGGATTGGTGATTTCCAGCTGATCGGCGCGATTCTCGTAGTAGAGGGGAACCGTGGAACCGTCATCGACCGCCCGTTTGAAGTCATACACCGATATATAGCCGCCGAAGGTGCGCTCGGTGATGTTGTCGTAGGCGAACAGCGGCGTACCGGTAAAGCCGATGCGGCTGGCGGTGGGCAGCAGCTTCATCATGTTGTCGGCAAAAAGCCCGTTCTGCGTGCGGTGAGCTTCATCGCTCATGATGATGATGTCGTGATTCGGCGTGATGGGGTCGGGGTGGTCATTGTTGAATTTCTGAATCAGCGTGAAGATATAGCTGGGATTGCCCTTCAGCATCTCAACGAGCCGCGCACCGCTGGACGGGACAAACGTGCTGGATTTCATGCCGTTAAGACATCCGCAGCTCTCGAAAGTAGCGCTAATCTGCTTGTTCAGCTCGTCCCGGTCGGTCAGCACAATGATCGTCGGACTGCCCGAAAACTTGCGGCGGATTTTCTGCGCCAGAAACACCATGGAGTAGCTTTTGCCGCTGCCCTGCGTGTGCCAGAATACGCCTAACTTGCCGTCGCGCAGCTTGCGATCTCGATAGGCTTCAATGGCTTCATTCACGCCGAGATACTGGTGATTTCGTGCCAGAATTTTGGCAGTATGATTGTCGGAATGGTCATAGATGATGAAGTTTTCCAGCAAATCGAGGAAAGTTTCCTTTTTGCAGATACCGCGCAGCATGGTTTCCAGACTGACAACACCCTGTTCGCCCTCATTCAGGCGTTTCCACTCGCTAAAATACTCATATTTGCTGCCCAATGTGCCGATTTTGGATTCCACGCCGTTGGAGAGCATCACAAAAGCATTGAACCAGAACAGTTGCGGGATGGTATGCTGATAATCGTGATAGTTGGTATCATAGGCTTGGCGAACATCCACGCCGAGCTTTTTGAACTCCACAAACAGCAGCGGAATGCCGTTCACAAAGCCGATAATGTCCGCACGGCGATGATACAGTGCGCCGTCAATCTTCATTTCCTTTACGGCGAGAAAGTGATCATTGGCGGGGTTGTCGAAGTCGATGAGCCGTGCCATGCGCGTTTCCATGTTGCCGTTTGGCAGGCGGAAATTGACGGGAACGCCGCCAGTGATGAGGCGGTATTTTTGCTCGTTGGTTTGCATGGGCGTGGCAGAAAAGGAGGTTTCCATGAGCGACTTGACCACGCTGTCTGCATAAGCCTCCGTCATCCAGCTGTTCAGGCGGAACAAAGCCGGACGCAGGTACTTGGTGAGCAGCACCTGATGGTAGTCTGTGCGCCCCAACGTGCCGTTTGCGCCCAACGTTTCACGGTTGTGCGCATAAACCAGCTCCCAGCCCAGCTCGTCGTGGAGCAGGTCGCCGGCGGCACCTTGAACAAGGACGTTTTCGGAATAGTCATAACTCATAGAAATACTCCTATATATTTTGATCAAAGAAGGCTTTTGCTTTTCCTATACGCTTGACATTATCGAGTTCGAGTTTGGCAAGAAGGTACATCTGATAGATGTCGTCGTACCATTCTTCAATTTCAGTTGATGACAATTCTTTTGCTTCAATTTTTTCTTGGTTATTGTGGCGAATAAAGAAATTTAGAGAGCGGAACAAATAATTTGTTGAATTTCTGTTAATTGTATTCAGTTCAGAACGAAAGGGTTCAATATCATCAGCTAATAATTTTAGAATGGACAACTTTTCAGTGAGTTGTCCCTTTAAGCGGTAATGATTGTACTCAAAAACACTCACCGCTAATTCAGATTTAACTATTTCAGCAACTGCAAGAGCTTGCGGTGATGCTGGAACAATAATATACAAGTTATCTTTTACAATGATTTTATATCCAATCTCATCAATAGAAGATTCAATATTAGCCATGATGAATTGAGCCTGCTTTTGGAGATAACGGTACGGTGTAATAATAAAATGTGCTTCTGAAATAAAATTATAAACATACTCACTCAAGGTTATAAACAGTTCAAGCAATTGCTCTGAACTATGAAAAGTGCCGCGCATCTCTGAATACGGTAAAAAGTTATATCCATACAGTTTGTTGTAGTCCCGAATGGAGATACTTCGTTTAATCAAATGACGCGGTAATTCCCTGAAATGCTGAGATATAAAACTAAAAAGAGTACTGGAATTGTAATTGTCAATTTTGATATTTTCATAGAAGAATAAGTCATACAATTGCTGATATTCGTTTTCGATATTGAATGGCGTTTGAGAAAGAATATCGACAATATTTCTTCGCATATTATTTATACCTCCATTTCTCCGTTTATCAATTTAGGCAAAAGTCGGTCACGGGCTTCAGTAAGCTGTCGATTTTGCAAAGCAAGAACTGTACATTTATCTTTAATTGCACTGATTTGCTTATTAAAACGACGTAGCAGAACGCTATCAGGAATCAGAACGGGATACATCTTCATGGTGTTCCAATCGGCTCGCGGCATTTTTGCCCCTTCCTTGCAGGTTTGATAAGTGTAGTCAACAAACTCATCGCTGGATGCAGTCATGAGCAACAAACAATAGTACTCGTCGTTTGCATTCATGACAATAGAATCGGTGGAGCAGATTCCGTTGCAGATTGTGAAGCCAACTTTATGGAAATAGGGGCGGATTTTCCCGAATAAAATATCACCAGCGTTGAATCTGAATTTGTTACTGTTTACCTCTTCGGACATACCCCAATCAGCCAAGCAAAAATCATTTCTCGGAATATGCTCAAGCCCAATGTAAGGCATTCCCGGCGAGATTTTATCAGGGGTAAGGGCATCTTTTTTGATAATACATATGTCGTCAAAGGTGCCTTTCATCCACCCCTCCGGTACCCCATCCATCACCTTCACGCCCTCATGTCCCGGAAAGCGCAGTTCCACAAACCACTCTCTATACAGCCGTTGTGCAGCTTCTGCCAGCAGCTTAATTTGGCGGCGGTTGTTTTCAATCAAATCATCGTAAGCGGAAAGGATGGAAGCAATACGGCGCTGGGTGGGGAGGTCGGGGAGATTGTTAACGTTCATACTGTGAATGTCAGGAATGTTAACATGAGCAACTGTTGCACCGTGAGCTTTGCTTAGAAGTTTATATTGCTGCTCAGGTGCCAGTAAATAATATACGAGATAATCAGGATATACCATCTTTGGATTTGGGCGAATCAGGACGGTTCGTTGTCCGAGACAAAACTTCAAGTTATTTTTGATGATTGCTGCGTTGCCAGCTGGTGCTTCACGAGCAAGAATGATGTCATTATCCTGAGGTACTGCTCGCACAGTGCGTTCGTTGTAGACGGCCTCTGAAACACGGTGAACTCCATCGAGTGAAAAACGACCAAATCCAATATTTGGTGTACGAATCAAAGGGTATCCATTACCTTCGTCAGGAGCTGTTGAATGAGGACAATCTGCTATTAGAATGCAAATATCATCAAGTATCATACCTCCATCTCCTCCCAATTCCGCGAGATGGTTTCCATCAGTGCGTCGCTCTGCTGTTGCAGCGTCAGCAGTTCCGCGTGGATTTCGCGCATCCGCTCCGCAAAATCCACATCATCCGCCTGCTGCGCCTCTACACCCACATACGCGCCGGGGGTTAAACTCCAATTCTTTTCCTCAATTTCCTGCAACGTGGCGGCCTTGCAAAGACCGGGAATGTCACGGTATTCGCCGTCTCCGAATTTGTCGGTTAGCCAGCACGCTTCCTTCGCAATTGTCAGCTTCTCCTGTATGGCAGCGAGGAATTCGTCATACTGCGCCTGTATGCGCTTCTTGTCCTTGCGGGCTGCCGCGGCAACGGCATCCTTGCATTCTGCGGTGACGCTGGCTATCTCTTGCTGCAGCTGCTCGGCGCGCTGGGCGAAGGTGCAATCCGCCGCCATATCAAGCGCGGCGCAGTAGTCAGCCACCAATGCGTGGTATTTCTCTGTTTCGCCCCGATGCAGCCACACGATGGCGTTCAGGTTCTTCATCTGCCACGGACTCCACTCGTTCAGCGTGCGATCCACGGCGGTGTAGTAGTTGCGGCTGTCGATGAACAGCACTTTGTCGCGCAAGTCGAGTTTCTTGCCCTTGTCGAAGAACCATAGCGTGCAGGGCAGGCTCTTGGTATAGAAGAAGTTCGTACCAACAGACAGCATCACATCCACCGCCCCGGTGGACACCAGCTGACGGCGAATGTCTCGATCGCGCCCGTTGCTGTCGGTGGCGGATGCTGCCATGACAAAGCCCGCACGCCCGTGCTCATTCAGATAGCTGTAAAAGTAGCTAATCCACAGATAGTTGGCATTGCTGACTTCTTTGCTGGGATTCACGCTCGGCATCCCGAAGGGCAAGCGCCCAGCAGCGAAGGTACTCTCGCTCTTGACCTTGTCCACATTGAAAGGCGGATTCGCCATCACAAAGTCGCACTTGCCCTCCAGACCAAAATGGTCGTGATAGAAGCTGTTCGCATCGTCCCCGGAAACGATTTGCGCATTCAGCCCATGTACTGCCATGTTCATCAGGCACAACTTGGCATTGTATTCCACCTTCTCTTGACCGTAGAAGGTCATGGCCATATTCGCGTTCGCGCCGTACTGCTCAGTGAAGTCCGCAGAGGAAACGAACATGCCGCCGCTGCCGCAAGCGGGATCCAGCACAATACCGCGTTTGGGCTCGATGATGTTCACAATCATGCGCACCAGCGATTTGGGCGTGAAGAAAACGCCGTCATCCGAGGCCACCGCCGGGGCAAACTTGTTGAGAAAGTACTCATAAATGCGCCCGATGATGTCGTCCTGAATGTCGTTTAGGGCACTGTTGTTGAAGATGCGCAGCAATTCCCACAAGAGTTCGTTCTTGAAAGACGTGTAGGTCTTGGGCAGCACGCCGCTCAGCTGAGGGCTTTCTGCTTCTATCAGCGTCATGGCGTGGTTGACCTTTTCGCCGATGTTGACTTTACCCGCTTCCAAGTTCAGCAGATATTCATAGCGTGCTTCTTCCGGCAGAAAGATAGCGCTTTTCTGCTGGAAGTCGATGGATTCCACCGGCAGTACACGCCCGTTGCGAACCGGGCGGTCTTTCATAATCTCGGCTTCCACATAGCGGAAGCGGCTATACGCATAGCGCAGGAAAATCAAGCCCAGCACGGGCATACAGTATTCCTGACTGGTCAGCTTGCTCTCTGCTCGGAGCAGGTCGGCGGATTCCCACAGCTCGCTTTCTAACTTGCGAAGGTTAATCATGGTGCATGTCCTCCAGTATATCACACACAGTGCGACCACACATGATGCGGCACTAACTCTATTATACCTCTTGAAGTGCATTCAGGTCAATTGCTAAATCAGCTGTGCCTTGCTTTTTGCATGAAATTTGCAAGGTGCCTACAGAAGCTCTTATCGCTTGATATGAATGAGTGGCCGAATGGAAAAGAACAAATTTTCAAAATGTACAGTATCATCTTTAGCGACTGCAAGGAGCAAAGCACACAAAAGCTGTATTCCGAGTTCCTTGCACGGAATGGAAATAATCAATCATTGAAAAAAGAACAGAATGCTGCCGATGAAACTGAAAAGACCGAGCAAAATGGCGAGAAAAATTTATTGCTGCCGCAGTCAGCAGTAGATTCGGAATCGGGAGCATTATCTTCCGAAAAAACAATGTGCAAGGAAAGTGAATGCGAGAATAAGCAGGATGAAGTAGCTGCTACTGCGGCTGAAGAAAATAATGCACACCAAAGACAAGCTGGAAAACTGTCCGAGTGCGTACACCGCTGAGCAAAATCACCTCGACCGGCGAAATTGAGCAGCGGTTCC
>ERZ791923.1761-NODE-1761-length-22131-cov-9.099384_pt1 | contig 22131 bp, 20 predicted proteins | sample MGYA00510133_ERZ791923 | MGnify/ENA primary metagenome ERZ791923 (study PRJEB30046, sample SAMN00792106) | human gut metagenome | study: EMG produced TPA metagenomics assembly of the A metagenome-wide association study of gut microbiota in type 2... | reverse complement strand
GAAATCCGGCGAGACGGTGTCGAGCACGGTCTGCACGGCAAGCGCCGCGTTGACCTTGCACATGCCGGTCGCGGCGAGCACCATCCGCAGGCCGCCGATCCGGCCGATGTGCAGCGTGAGCATGGCGCGTGAAAGGCGCTGCTCCTCCGCCAGATGGGGCAGGAAGGGTGCAAGCTCCTCCTCCGCCGCGCAGAGGATCGCGCCGCAGCGCGGGTCGTGTTGCATGTTCTGCATCCCCCTTTTTCCGTTTTCTCCATTCTATCGCATTTTTCGATGAAAAACAAGTCATAAAATCGGGAGCCGTCCGAAATGTTGCAGTCTGGTAAAGTGATCATTTCAAAACACTGAAAATGGCATTTGCAAAGGCGAGCAATAAGGCTCTGACTCAAAGGTCAGAATCTTATTGTTATCTATATTACAAAGAAATGGACTGGCCGGCGGCAGGATTGGAGTATGATGCACGTGCAGTTGGCTGTGTACTTTGCCGACCGCATGCCGGACTGACCGGCTGCACATCGGTATGTCAAGGTCTGTGCGGTGCGACAGCATCGCTCCGATGAACGGAGGCTGACGCCTCCGCCCTTGACATATCCTCGAAGCGCTGTTATTTTTATAGGCAAGGCGGAAGCAGCATGCGCTGCTCCCGCCTTAAAATTATTTTGCTCTATTTGTACCACAATTCAGCGTTTACATAGAATTTGGAATTGATCCTCGTGGCTGATTTTAGGACCTCTTTCTACCAGAAGGTGTCCAACTTGCACTTACAATTTGCGTTTTTCTTTCCACCAAATCAATAGCAATGTGCTGCCATCTGCTATCGGTGTTTAATCATTCACCAAGCAATTGCCATGTATGTATCTACCGTCCGCTAAGAACAGCATATGGTGGCAGTGGCTCTCCAATTAATGGCAAGGCATATGTGCGGAACTCATCCGTTATTCCATTGCGTCCCTGATTGATCCATTCTAATGGGAACTTTCTTTCCAAATTTGCAACATTTTCCAAAGGTACTTCTGTCAAAGACCAAGCATAAGGATGATCGCTGTCGCGACGAATAGCCGCCATAAGGCCAGTGTGACCAGAAAAAGCAAGCCGAACTGCATGACGTCCAACCGCAATTGCTTCTTCGCGATCCTGAGCAGACTGCATAATCATGGAGCATCGTCCAAGGAAGCCGTGGCGTTCCGCTCGCGCCCGTACTCCAAGCCGTGCAGTGACTTTATCGCAAAGGGCTTGTGCGGCTCCGCCAGCCAGCTTATGGCCAAAGCCGTCAACAATTCCAAGATCTGCAATCATTTTTCCGTTTTCGTCAGCTAGACCCTCACTGACAACAATCAGAATTTCTCGTTGTTTATGCAGCAGATTGTCCACATCCGCGAGGAAAGCATTCTCATCAAAAGCATATTCCGGTAGATAAACAAGCTGTGCGCAAGGTTTTCCATCATAGTCCGGAATACTTCCGGCCGCGGTAAGCCACCCTGCATTGCGCCCCATAGTCTCCATAATGGTAACATACATTGGCATAGCTCGGACTTCCATCCAGAGATCTCGCGTATTGTTTGCTATAAATCTTGCGGCACTTCCATATCCAGGGCAATGATCTGTGAGCGCAAGATCGTTGTCGATGGTTTTTGGAATGCCGATCACGGCGAGGTCGTACCCGCTGGCCTCGGCCAGCTTAGCAATCTTGTTGCAGGTGTCCATCGAGTCGTTGCCGCCGTTGTAGAAGAAGCAGCCGATGTCGTGCTTTTTCAGGACTTCGAGAATACGTGGATAGTCGGCATCAGTTAGCTTCCGTCGGCAGGAGCCAATAGCAGAAGCAGGTGTATAGGGAAGCAGCACAAGCTGCTTCTGATCCTGCGAAGACAGTTCAATTAACTCATCGTTTAAAACGCCCTCAACGCCGTGGATTGCTCCAAAAACCTTTCCAGAGCTTGATTGCCGCATTGCCTCATCAATCACGCCGAAGAGGGAAGCGTTGATCACGGTGGTAGGGCCACCGCCGTGCGCGACTAAAATATTACGTTTCATATTGAAGCCTCCGGCTCATTTATTTTGTAGTGTCAAAGAGGGACATTTTGTCGGAAATGATCTTCCGGGCGTGCGCCTGCGCGCTCTGGTAGGCCTTGTAAATATCCTTGGAGTTGACCTCAAGGCCGAAGCCCTCCAGAAACGCCAGTCGAACCTCCGTCGCGACGTTGATCTTACGGATGCCCATCACGATAGCCTTGCGGATCATGTCGTCCGGGATACCGGAGCCACCGTGCAGAACGAGCGCCGGGCCGCCCAATGCCGCGACCTGCTCCAGACGGTCAAAGGCGAGGTTCGGCGTGCTCTTATAGATGCCGTGGGCGTTTCCGATGCCGATGGCGAGTGCCTCGACCGTGACCTCCTCCAGAAAACACCGTGCATCGTCCACGTTGACCAGATTTGCCTTGGCGGTCATGCCGTCCTCGGTGCCGCCGATTGCGCCGAGCTCAGCCTCGACGGAAACGCCGACGGTGTGCGCTGCGCGAGTCACTTCCTTCGTTACGCGGATATTTTCCTTCAGAGGCAGGCGGGATCCATCGATCATCACGGAAGTGAAGCCATTTCGCAGGCATTGGATTACCTGTTCATAGGATGCGCCATGATCCAGATGTAAAACCAATTGTGCATTTGTACTGTTTGCAATCTGGCGGCAGATGCTTGCAATTTTTTCCAATTTGTTGTACTTGAAAGTGTTTTGCCCTACCATCATGATTGCCGGAAGTTGCTTTTCTTCTGCAACGGAAGCGATCTCCTCTGCCACTTCAAGAGTGTCCACGGTGAAAGCAGCAATCGCAATTTTTTTCTCCTCCGCAACCTTCAAAACATCCTGCATCGTTACAAGCGCCATGATTGTTCCTCCTGTTTAATTATTATAAATTTTTTAGTGTTGGTTGTAAATATTGAAAAGTCGTCGAAGCAAACGTCTACGGTTCAAAGACTCCGTTTTCCGTTCTTTATTAGCTTTATCTGTTTCTCCTTTAGATTCTCGCCACGCCGGAAGCGCGGGCAGCCTGTGCTACCGCTGCGGCCACAGCCTTGCCGACGCGCGGGTCAAAGGCCTTCGGGATGATATACTCCGCGCTCAGCTCCTCCTCGGAAACAAGCTCTGCCAGCGCACGCGCCGCAGCCATCTTCATTTCCTCGTTAATGCCGGAGGCGCGGACGTCGAAGGTGCCGCGGAAAATGCCGGGGAAAGCCAGCACGTTATTGATTTGGTTGGGGAAATCGGAACGGCCTGTGGCGATGACGGCCGCGCCGCCGGCCTTGGCCTCCTCCGGCATAATCTCCGGTGTCGGATTGGCGCAAGCGAAGATAATCGGATTGGGAGCCATGGTCTTGACCATCTCTGTCGTAACCGTACCGGGAGCCGAAACACCAATGAACACATCCGCCCCACGGATGACATCCGCAAGCTTGCCGGTTTCTTTTTGCCGATTGGTGACAAGTGCCATTTCCTGCTTGATCCAACTGAGATTCTCTCGTCCCTCATAAATTGCACCGCTGCGATCGGTCATAACAATATTTATGAAGCCAGCCGAAAGCAGCAGCTTCGCGATAGAGATCGCCGCAGCACCCGCGCCAGAGGTAACAATCTTCACGTCCTCGCGCTTTTTGCCGACAACCTTCAGCGCGTTGGTCAGACCGGCGAGCGTGATGACGGCTGTACCGTGCTGGTCGTCGTGGAAGATGGGGATGTCGCAGCATTCCTTGAGCTTGCGCTCGATCTCAAAGCAGCGCGGTGCAGCGATATCCTCCAGATTGATGCCGCCGAAGGAGCCGGAGATCAGCGCCACAGCATTGACAAATTCGTCTACGTCTTTGGTCTTGACACAGAGCGGGAAGGCGTCTACCCCGCCAAAAGCCTTAAACAGCACGCATTTACCCTCCATGACGGGCATACCGGCCTCCGGGCCGATGTCGCCTAGACCCAGCACAGCCGATCCGTCGGTAATGACAGCGCAAAGATTGTGGCGGCGGGTCAAGTCATAGGAGAGGTTGACATCCTTCTGGATTTCGAGGCAGGGCTGCGCGACGCCGGGCGTGTAGGCAAGAGATAGGTCGTCCTTGGTTGCAACAGGAACTGTCGCGATCACTTCGATCTTTCCCTTCCATTTTTCATGAAGTCTGAGAGATTCTTCTGCATAATTCATAATAATACTCCTTTAAGGTTGTACAACTGGCAGCGTTGAACCGCCATATGGCATGGCAAGAACGCTGGCAGTAGGCCCTAGCTTTTTATACGCTGCATCCAACGCGGCCTGCACTGAGGAAAATGGCGTCAGGAAGCATTTGCGAACAAGTTCGTCCGGCATCTCTGAGACGAGATAAATATCCGCATGCTCCAAAACCATAGCAATGGCTGCCGCTTTGTGTCCGCCCAACTGGAAGTGTTTTTTCACACGCTCGGTAAGATCTGAGGGGTTGTCCGCCTCCTGAATCCACTGTTCAAACACATCTTCCCCCAGTCCCTCTCGGCAGGAACCGATAACGATGATCACGCCGCCGTCGCGCACGGCATGCTTGGCGTTGTCCAGCGCCTTCTGCGTCTGGTAGAGGTTCAAGTCCTTTGGTGCGCCGCCCTGGCTGACCAGCACGATGTCCGCGCGCTCAGAAATTGGCTTTTGATACAGCGCGTCGAGGAAGGCGCAGCCTGCTCGGTGCGCTTTGACCGCATCTCCCGCGACGGCACGGATGATATTCTTATGCTCATCGAGTATAACGTTGACAATGTAGTCGATGCCGAGTATTCTCCCGGCCTGCTCAATGTCCTCACGGATCGGGTTGCCGTCGAGCTTTCCTGCATGCGCTTCCGGGCAGATCATCATGCGGTGGTTGCACTGAATGGCTTCGCGGGTGGAAACGCCGGGCATGATACTCTTTGCGCCGCCGGAATACCCTGCAAAGTAATGATACTCAATGTTGGCAAGGCAGATCACGCGGTCTGCTTCGGCTACGGGACGGAAAATATCCACAGGTGTCCCGGCATCCGTCGTACCAAGGTGTACACAGTCATCCGGATCGGAATCCACACAGCGCAGTTCTTTCCACCCTCGTTCACCGGCCAGATGGCGCTGCTCCTCCGGGGTGTGGCGGCGATGGCAGCCCAGTGCGAAGATAAGCGTTATATCCTCTCTTTTTATGTCCGCAGCATAGAGGCGATCGAGCAGCGGCGGCAAAATCTTCCACGTCGGACAGGGGCGAGTAATATCTGAGGTGACGATTGCAATTTTCTCGTTGGGGCGTACAACCTGCTCGATCGGAGGCGCACCGATGGGTGCGTCCAAGGCAGCGCGGACTGCATCCTCGCCAGTCAGGCCGGGTGGTGGCTCATTCGCGTGCAGGATTCCGGCAAGGCGGTCGTCGCAAACCTCCACGCTCTGCGTACCGGTACCAAAGCCAAACTCAAGTCTCATTTTTTCTCCTCCACGGTCGCGCCGTGGCGCAGGGCCTTGACGACCGGCAGCTCCTCACCCGTCAGGAAGCGGATCAGTGCGCCGCCGCCGGTGCAGATATAGTCGATTTGGTCGGTTTGGCCGTATTTGGTCGTTGCGGTGATGCTATCGCCGCCGCCGACGACGGTATATGCCTTCGCTGCGCCGAGGGCAAGCCAGACGGCTTTGGTACCGAGCTCTGTCGTCTCCTGTTCAAAGACACCCATGGGGCCGTTGACGAACACGGTCGCGGAGCTTTCGATCAGGCGGCGGTAATTCTCGGCGGTTTTTGAGCCGATGTCCAGAGAGCCGATATCTGTGGGAATGCTGCCGACTGCCGCTTCGCGGCGTTCGCCATTTTCCAGCCATGCCAGATCCTCCGGCAGAACGATGCGGTCGGCGTACTTTTCAAGTAGGACTTTGGCAACGTCTATGTATTCGCCATAGTTGGACTTATAAATGAAGTCGAGGCTTCCTTTGCCGATCTCCGCTCCCTTGGCAGCCAGCAGAATGTTGCCAACCAAGCCGCCGGTCAGCACGCGGTCCGCCGCCCCGCCCTTGAGAACGGTTTCAAGCATCAGGAAGGCATCGGAAATCTTCGCGCCGCCGAGTACGAACGTGCACGGACGCGAGGGTGATTCCATCAGCTCAGAGATGACACAGTACTCTTTTTCAAACAACCGGCCCATAGCGGAAGGCAGCACCTGTTCGAAGCCGCACAGACTGGGCTGATCTCGGTGTGCGGCGGCAAATGCGTCACAGATATAAAGGTCGGCCAGCGGCGCGAGCTTGCGCACGACCACGGTCTGCGCCTGCTGTTCGTGCGTGAGCTTGAGTTTCAGCTCAAAGAGAGTCTGCTCCTCGGCCATATAGCGCACATTCTCCAGCAGCAGAATTTTGCCGTCCTGCAAACTGCGCACAGCCTCCTGCGCAGCAGGGCCGCAAACATCCTCGACGAACTGCACGGGTCTTCCGAGCAATTCTTCTAGCACTGCGCAGTGCGGGCGCAGGGTATAGTAGTTTTTATATTCGATGTCGCTTCCCTGGTGGGCAAGCAGCACGACGTGCGCTCCCTTATCCGAAAGCTCGCGGATGGTGGGAACGCAGGCGCGGATGCGAGTTGTAGAGCGCAGCGTCCCGGTCGCCCGATCCACAGGTTGGTTGATGTCCACTCGGCAAATGACAGTTTTGCCGCGATAGTCAAACTCATCGAGCGTTTTGATTCCAAATCGCATGCAGTCGACCGCTCCCTTGTTTTTTGTTAAATTAGTGCCATCTGAATTATTAAATTTGTTAACTATTTGCACAATTACAAAATTACTATAGCAGAATTGCTGGCAATTGTCAAGAAAATATCCTGAATTATCGTGGAAAATATTCAAGAGCAAAAAACATAACAATATTATATAAAATATTGACAAGCTGGAGAAAATAAGTTATTATTATTTTAACAGAAAATATCATTGAAATAAATCGATGTTAAGTGGAGAGAGTATTATCGCCCCACAAGAAAAGGAAGAGAGTTCTATGAAAGAGAGCCGGAGAAAGCAAATCGAAAGCCTGCTGGCCGAGCGGAGAAGCATCAGTATGCACGAGCTGTGCGAGGCGCTGAATGTATCTATGAATACGGTGCGCGCGGATGTCAGCAGCCTTGTGCGCGAGGGTGTCGTTGAAAAGGTATACGGCGGTATTGTGCTCAAGCAGCCCGAGGAGATCCCGCTCTATGAGCGGCGCAGCCAGCAGGAAACAGACTGCAAGTGCAGGATTGCAAAAATGGCTGAGCAGCTGATCGAAGATGGAGATATCGTTTTCATTGATTCCGGCACGACGACGATGCGTCTGCTGGATTATCTGGACCCGGCCAAAAAGATCACCATCGTGACGGCCAATGTTTCCGTTTTGCAGCGCGCACAGAATATGACGAATGTCAATGCGATGATCCTTCCCGGGCTCTATGATATGCGGACAAACGCAATGCTAGACAGCAGTACTGTCGAATATTTGTGCCGTTTTCAGCATAATAAGGGGTTTTTTGGCGTTTCTTCTCTGACGGCCACAGGCGGCCTCGGCGTTTCCAACTGGCAGGAATATGAGGTCAAGCGCACGGCGGTCGCGCGCTGCCAGAAGTCCTATCTGCTGGTCGATTCGACCAAATACGGGCGAACGGCGCTGCTTGCCTACGGCACACTGGAGCAGATGCAGGCGGTGATCACCGATCACGGAATGCCTCAGGAGTTCATTGCGCTGTGCCGCCAGAAGAAGGTCACGGTGGAGCAGGTCTGATCCGGGCGCGGCGTCCTTTGAGAAAAATGAACAAAAACGAAACGCGGACAAATCATCCTGCGGCAGCTTTTCACGGAAAGTGGAAAGCTGCCGGTTCCTTTTTCTGCGGAGGGAACAGCGTTTCCATCGGGGAGTTGGCATAATTGCATAAAGAACAGGGGCGGTCTTTGTGAGGTTTTCACAGAGGGACTGATAAATTACAAGACTTTCCACGCATTTTGGATAGGTTGCACAAAGACAGCAGCAAAGCGCAGGGAAATATCACAAAAACATTACAACTGATTGTTGACTTTTTTGCAATAATATGGTATATTTTTGCTAGGTCATAGAAAAAGTGCTGATTTGCGCTTCAAAAATAAAATGAATCAGCGGCGGACAAATTTTACAGCGCCGAACCGAAAGCACAGTTGCAGGTCGGCAAGGAGGACGTTATGAGAAAGATTAGAGTCGGTGTTGCCGGCTACGGCACAATTGGTCAGCGCTTGGCCGATGGCGTTGCGCTGCAGGAAGACATGGAGCTGGTCGGCATCGCAGATCTTGCCCCCACGCTTTCGCTTCAGGCGCTGCGCGAACGCGGTATGATCGGTGAGAACGGCGTGAAGTACAACCTGTATCTGGTCGACGGCGCGAACGAAGCCGCCTTCCGCGAAAAGGACATTCTGGTTGCCGGCAGCTTTGCAGACCTCTGCCGAAACGTGGATATCATGCTGGACTCCGCGCCTGGCGGTGTCGGTGCACAGAACAAAAAGAACTATTATGAAAAGTACGGTGTGAAAGCTATTTTCCAGGGCGGTGAGAGCAACGCCGTGGCGGATGTTTTTTTCCATGGCTATGCGAATTATGAAAAGGGAGTTGGACAGGATTATCTGAAGCTGACCTCCTGCAATACGACGGGTCTGATCCGTACCGTTGACTGCCTTGACCGTGCGTTCGGTATTGAAAAGGTGGCCATCACGATTATTCGTCGTGTAGCAGACCCCGGCGATTATCATCGTGGTCTAACCAATGCGCTCCAAATGGAAAAAGCGCCTACCCATCAGGCTCTGGATCTCATGACCATCATGCCGCATGTTAATGCGACGGGTATTTTGGTGCACACCCCTGTAACGCACGGTCACATCATCACCGTTCTTGCGACGGCAAAAAATGGCAAAAAGCTTACCAAGGAGATGGCCTTGGAGGCTTTCCGCAAGCATCCTCGTATTCGCACAGTCACTCTCGCTGAAGGGTTTAAGGGGAATGCATCTTTCTTTAAGTATGCTAGGGATCTCGGAAACCGCCGCGGAGACATGTACGAGATCGGCCTGTGGGAAGATTCCATTGTGGAGTCCGGTAACGACATCATGTATGCCTTTAATGTTCCTCAGGAGTCCATTACAATTCCAGAAACCATGGACGCCATCCGTGCGGCAACTGGCTTACAAACGACCCGCGAGGAAGGCACTGCCATGACCAACAAGTATTTGCGCATCGGAGCGTTTAAGCGCTGAGTCCCTCATGCACAAACGGCGATAAGCTGTTGCAAAATATACAACAAAAAGGAAAGGACCAAAAAAATGAAAAAGTTATTTGCGATTCTCCTAGTTGTTGCCATGCTGCTGGCTCTGGCCGGTTGCGCAGGCGGCGAAACCTCCAGCGACAATCCCTCAAATAACAGTAATGCCTCCGTCTCCTCCTCTGATGCAGATCCCATTCGTATCGGCATCTGGACATCTTTGACCGGCGCTTCTGCAATTGAAGGCGAACTGATTGAAAACGGCGCGCGTCTTGCCGCCGCACAGTGGAACGCCAAGGGCGGCATCAATGGCCGTCAGATCGATTTCGTCGTTTACGACGACCAGTCCACCACAGAGGGCGCAGTCACCGCAACCACCCGTCTGATCGAAAACGATAAGGTCGATGCGATTATTGGCTCCAACCTTTCCAACTCGATCGTTGCGACCGCCAGCCTGATCGAAGAAGCGGGCATTCCCTTCGTCGGCAGCGGCACCGGCACGGCATGGACAAAGTGCGGCTACCACTACATTTTCCGAGGCACAGTTGTCAATTCCTTCATGAATGAGGGATTTGTCCGGGTTGCCGCTGAGGAAATGGGCGTGAAAAACGCTGCTTTCATTTGGGTCGAAACCGAAAACGGGCAGACTGCCTGCGCTGATATCAAAGAATACTGTAATAAATATGGTGTAAACATTGCTTACGAAGGTACCTATCAGAGTTCTGATACTGACTTCACAGCTCAGGTTACCAATACAATCAAAGCAAATCCTGATGGCGTTATGCTCTTTGGCCTTGCGAATGAGCTTTCTCTGATTGTCAAGCAGCTTCGTCAAGCCGGTTATAATGGCTACATTTATATGGCCGAGGCCGGTGCTTCCGTAGACCTGATTGATGTTGCCGGTTCCGCTGCGGATGGTATCATCTTCACCGCTGCATATGTTGTTCCGCCCGAACCTTCAAAGGCAACCTCCGAACTCATGAAGGAAATGCTTGAAGCTTATGTCGATATGTACGGCGAAATGCCGGCCACAGACGTTGCATTTCGTGTCTATGATGGTGCAAACCTGCTGTTCACTGCGTTTGAAAATGCTGCGGATATGAACGACAAAGACTCCGTTCGCGATGCATTCTATAATATCAAGGGCTATGAAGGTATCGCAGGAACATTTGATTATTCCGCGAAGGACGGTGACGGTCTCTCCGGCTGCAACGCTTATATGATCATCGGTGGCGAGTACTACGCTTTCGACAAAGCCACGCTTGAGAAAGAAGTTCCCGTGAAGTAAATCTCCATTATCAACACCGTTTCCCAAAGCAAAGGGGGAAGGCATTCGCTCCGGATGCCTTCTCCCGCATTAAAATCATATCGTAAAAGCGGAGGATGTGTATTATTATGATTGTAAGACTAATAATCGGTGCGCTGATGATCGGCGCGGTTTACAGCGTCGTTGGCATTGGGTACAGCGTTATTTATAGAGCCTCCGGCCTAATGTCGCTCTGCCAAGGCGATATGCTGATGTTTGGCGCATTTCTGGGTCTCTTCTTTAATAAATCCCTTGGCCTTCCCTTCCCTATTGCATTGCTGTTTACCACAGTACTCATGTTCTTATTGGGTATGGGAATTCAAAAATTCCTTGTAATCCCGCTATTGAAAAAGGCATCCGGATTTGCTTCGGTCATTCTGTGCACCTTGGCACTCTCTTACGTCCTGCAAAACACCGCTCTGATTGGTTGGGGAGCTAGAATGTTCCAGTTTCCCTCTATCTTTAAGACCAACTCCATTAATATCTTTGGAATCGGCGTTGCGCCGGAGAACGCACTGGTCCTCGGTGCAGCGATTCTCGTCATGATTATTCTTCACCTTTTTATGACGAAAACAAAATTTGGCACCGCCATGCGCGCTGCTGCGCTGGATGAAACAGCCGCCAGCGCTGTCGGCATTAACGTTGGCATCACCAAAGGGGTCGCTTGGGGCATTGCCTCAGGACTTGCGGGCGCGATCGGCTGTCTGATGGGGCCAGTTTACGGCGTCTATACCACTATGGGAATCTTGATTGGGCAGAAGGGCTTCGCCGGTGCCGTTTCCGGTGGCTACGGCAATATGTATGGTGCAATCATCGGAGGTATGTTCTTTGGCTTTGCCGAAACTTTCATCTCTGCATATATTTCCACGAGCTACAAGGACTGCATCTCCTTCGGCATACTCATCATTATTCTGACCTTCATGCCTACCGGCATTCTGAAGTCCAAAGTTTTGGAATAGGACGTCCACGGAGGATACGTTATGACAAGTATACAAAAGAAAAACGCCTTGAAAAAGAAAATTTTCCTCACTGCAATCCTCATTGTAGTCTTTGGCTGCATGACGGCAATTGCTTTTGGTGAGACATATATGGCACTGATGTTCTGCCGCATCGGTATTTATACGATTGCAGTCTCTGGTTTGGACATCTTGTTTGGCTATACCGGTCAGATTTCATTTGGGCATGCCGCTTTTTTTGCAGTTGGTTCCTATACAAGCGCATATTTTTCCATTAACATGGGTTGGAATCCTATTTTTACCATGTTAATCGGCGTTGTATTTTCAATGATCGTAGGCGCAGTGATTGCAATTCCTGCGACGAAATTGGTCAAGCACTTTCTGTCATTACTCACCATTGCTTTTGGTCAGCTCGTATATACATTCGCGAACTCTACACGGCCGATTACCGGTGGTGCGTCTGGATTGAAGGATATTCCAAGCATCTCTATCTTTAATTTTTCTTTTGATACCTATGCAAAAAGCTTTATTTTTATATTTATCCTTGCTGTTCTTCTGACAATTGTAAAACAGAACATTGTCAAGTCTCGAACAGGACGCGCTTTTCTCGCAATTCGTGAGAATACGCAAGCAGCATATTCTTCCGGTATCAATGTGCGGGTTTATAAAACTATGGCTTTTGTAATCAGTGCAGCGTATGCCGGTCTGGCCGGAGGTCTGTATGCACACTTGATTAACTTTATCAGTCCTGATACATTCAGTAGCACACAGTCCACCCTGTTTATGACCATCCTGCTCTTTGGCGGCATGGCAAATCTGGCAGGACCGCTGGTGGGTTCGGTCGTTCTGCTCACCATCAAGGAGTTTCTTCAGAGTTTCTCCACCTATCAGATGATGGTCTATGCAGTTCTAATTCTGATTGTCCTGTTCTTGTTGCCAAACGGTATTTCTGGTGAATGCAAGGTGCTCTTCCGCAAATTACTTGGCAAATATAAGAGGAGGAAAAACAATGCTTAAGCTGGAAAATCTGACAATTCGTTTCGGCGGTTTAACTGCTGTTGATAATGTGACAACGCATGTCGAGCAGGGAGAAATATTCGGACTTGTCGGTCCAAACGGCGCCGGAAAAACAACGACTTTCAATATGATTAGCGGTTACTATGCTCCTACAAGAGGAAAAGTCATCTTTGATGGGCAGGAAATTCAGGGAAAACCTCAATACGAGATCAATCGACTCGGAATTGCTCGCACCTACCAAAACATTAATTTGTTTAATAAAATGACTGTTTTGGAAAACTGTATGATTGGCTGCCATCCAAGAATGAAAGCAAATATTTTTGATGCCATTTTCAATACCCCGCGCAAGCGGCGCGAGGATGCAGATGCAGAAGAAAAATGCCGAAAGATTTTGAAGTTTATGGATCTTGGCCACCGTGAGGACTATCTGGCAAAGAACCTGTCCTATGGTGAGCAGCGGCGGCTGGAGATTGCCAGAGCGCTTGTCAGCGATCCAAAGCTTTTATTGCTGGATGAACCTGCTGCCGGTATGAACAGCACTGAAAAAGACGAACTGTCCGGCATGATCAAGAGCATCCGTAACATGGGGATTACCGTACTGCTTGTTGAGCACAACATGAAATTGGTTATGGGCGTCTGTGATCGAATCTGCGTTTTGAACTTTGGTGAAAAGCTTGCTGAGGGGACACCTGAATATATTCAAAGTCACGAAGGCGTTATTGCTGCTTATCTGGGAGGTGGAGACGTTGGCTGAGTATATTCTGCAGGTCAAGGATCTGCACTTCTGGTATGGGGAAATTCATGCGCTAAAGGGGATCTCTCTGAATGTCGAAAAAAACGGTGTTGTTTCTTTACTTGGCGCGAATGGTGCCGGAAAAACAACAACCCTACAGTATATATCCGGTCTCATTAAGGGAAAGCACGCCGGTGAAATCTGGTATATGGGGCAACGTATTGACGGAAAATCTGCCCATACACTATCAAAGATCGGCATTGCGCAGTGTATTGAAGGTCGGCGCATCTTTTCCCAGCTTTCGGTACGTGAAAACTTAATGATGGGCGCATATCTATGTCGTGACAACGCAAAAATCAAGCGTAATCTTGAATATGTTTTTACACTATTTCCACGCCTGCTAGAGCGTGAAAAGCAAATGGGTGGCACACTCTCAGGTGGTGAGCAGCAGATGCTGGCTGTCGGGCGAGCGCTGATGCAGGATCCAAAGCTTCTGATGATGGATGAACCCTCTCTAGGCCTTGCACCATTGCTGATTGAAGAAGTTTTCCGCGCAATCAAGAAGATTAAAGAGGACGGTTTGCCAATTCTGCTGGTCGAGCAGAATTCCAAAGCTGCCCTGCAGGTTGCCGATCGCGGATATGTTTTGGAAGTCGGTGAGCTCGTACTGGAAGATACAGCAGAAAACCTTTTGCACAATGAAGCTATCAAAAAAAGCTATCTCGGTATGGGATAAATAATTTACACAAAGGAGGAAGTCAAGATGAAAGCTTTGGTCTATGAAGGGCCTCATAACATGCCGATCTGTGATTACCCCATGTGCTATCCGGAAGCAGGTCAGGTAAAGATTAAAGTCAAATACTGCGGCATCTGCGGTTCGGATCTCCATGGTTATACCGGTGCATCCGGGCGGAAAATTCCACCCATGGTCATGGGGCATGAGTTCTCCGGCGTAGTGACCGAACTCGGTGAGGGCGTAACAAAATTCAAAGTTGGAGATCGAGTTTCCGTTCTTCCTGTGGAATACTGCTGTGAATGCGAATTCTGCAAGCGCGGCGCGGTGAATATCTGTGCCAACCGCAGAAACCTGGGCGTTCTTGATGTGGACGGCGCTTTTACGGAGTATATCTGCATGAACGAAAAATTCGTCTACGCCCTACCGGACAGTGTTTCTGACAAGGAAGGTGCCCTTCTGGAGCCCCTCTCCGTGGCGCATCACGCCGTCGGGCTGGCACAGCCAATTGAGAACAATAACGTCCTTATCGCGGGTACCGGCACGATCGGCCTTCTGATCGTGATGCTGGTCAAGGCGGCGGGCGCTGCGAAGATCGTCGTGACCGACCTGAGCGAGGACAGACTCAGCCTTGCCAGAAAGCTCGGCGCAGACATCACGGTCAATCCTGCAGTGCAAGATCTGGACGCCACGCTGAAGGAGGCAGGAATCCGCAACAATATCCATGTCGCCATTGAGTGCGTCGGCGCGACGCCCACCTGCCAGACCACGGTGGACTATGTCAAAATTCAGGGCCGCGTCGTCTGGGTTGGCAACGCAGCGAAGATGGTCACCGTAAATATGCAGAATATCGTCACACAGGAACTGAAGATTTTTGGCAGTTACGCCTTTACAGAAGAGGATTTCTCTGACTCTCTGAAGCTGCTTGCCGAGAGAAAGCTCCCTGCCTCTGAAATCATCACACGCATCGTAACGCTGGAGCACGCGACGGAAACTTTTGAAGAACTGACCAAGGGCGGCAGCAAGGACATCAAGGTTCTTGTCGACGTGAACGGCTGAGCCCATGAAGCTCGCGATCTGTGAATGGGTCACGCCCATCAAAGGCCCGGCGATCTTTCCACGCCTGAAGTCCCTCGGCATAGACGGGATTCAGCTCGACGACTGGGATGCGGCGGCGCAGAACCATCCGCTGACCCAGTCCTATGTGCAGAGGCTCTACAAGGATGCCGCAGCGCAGACGGGCATTTCCCTGATCGGCGTGGCTGGCAACGCCCTCGGCCGCGATGGTGGCATGATTCTCCCCATGGACACGGAGCAGGGACGCCGCTGCTGGGACGACCTGACACGCGGGCTGGACGCCTGCGCGCAGATGAAGTTGCCGATCTATCTGGCGCCAGCGTTTTTTGCCGGGTTTCCGCGCACGCAGGCAGAGCGCCGGCGCATCGCGCAGCGCATGAAGGAGGCCTGCCACTATTGCCTCGGCAGTCAGGTCACAGTCACGCTGGAGAGCATTTTTTCGGCAACCGAGCTGCGCCGCCTGATCGATTGGATAGATTCCCCGAACTTTGGCATCTATTACGACACGCAGAACCCCGTAACATACGCCGGAATCCATGTCCCAGACGACATCCGCGCGATTGGGCCGGGAAAAATCGCGCAGATTCATGTCAAGGACGGCGTCGGCAGTATTCAGGGCAGCGTCAATCTGGGAATGGGCGAAACCGACTTCTTTGCCACCGCAGAGGCAATCCGCGAAATCGGCTATGACGGTTGGATCGTGCTGGAAAACTACTATTCCCGTCCCTGCTTCAGCTCGGAGCTTGCCGACCCTTGGGATCGCATCGCCAGAGATGCGGAGATCGCAAGAAAGGCATTCCACATTACATAATCGTCAGAGGAGGAACAATATGCGCTACGGAAGCAGCGGAAATCTGACCGCGACGCAGCCGAATAAAACCGGAATCGAAACCATAGAAAAGCTGAAAAAGTTCGGCTATGACTACATCGAGCTGCCGTTGAGCGAGATTATGGACCTGCCGCCGGAGCAGCGCGAGGCGATCGTCACCCGCGTGGAGGCATCCGGAATCAAAAGTGAGGTCTTGAACAATCTTTTCCCGCGGCGAATGAAGCTTACCGGCCCCAACATCGACCGCAAAGCAATTTTTTCATACTATCGTGAAGCTCTCCCTCTGGCGAAGCGACTGGGCGCAGAATATGTGGTATTCGGTAGCCCCTTTGCCAAGTCCTATCCGCTGGGCTTTGATAAAAATCGCGCGCTCAAGCAACTCGACAGCCTGCATCGGGAGCTTGACGACTATATCGCGGGCCTCGGGATGCGCATCCTGATCGAGCCAATCCATTCCTTTGAGAGCAACCTTATTAATACATTTGCTGAAGGCGTGGAACTCAAAGAACGTTGGAATCTGCGCAACACCGATGTTCTGTTGGATTATTATCATATGACACGTGAGCACGAGGATCCTAAAATCCTTCTGACACTTGGCAAAGAAAATCTGCGACATATTCATTTTGCCTGTCCATTCCTCCCAGGAGAAGGAGAACGTGTATTCCCACTCTATGAAAACGAGTGGCGTGGTTATGCAGAATTTGCGTCCATTTTGAAGGAAATTGGCTATAACGGCCGCATCAGTTTGGAGGCTCGAACCAGCGACTTTGATCGCCATGCCCCAATATCCCTGCAAATCTTGCATACGCTGTTTGACTGAAGGAGATTGCGATGAAAAATAGAGCACTGTATATGAATGGCAAGCTCAATCTTGCCTTTAAGGAACTGGACATTCCAAAGCCCCAGCCTGGTGAAGTATTACTGAAAGTCGGTTATTGCGGTGTTTGCGGCAGCGATGTTCATTTCTATGAGAGTGGCTGCATCGGGACGACGCCAATCAAAGGTGATCTGATTCTCGGTCACGAAGCCGCCGGCACAGTGGAGGCTGTAGGTGAAGGTGTCACGAACGTGAAAGTCGGTGACCGCGTCGTTCTTGAACCCGGCATTGGCTGCGGCCACTGTGAATACTGCAAATCCGGGCGATACAATCTTTGCCCTGACATGCAGTTCATTTCCAGCCCGCCTTATCAAGGAGCCATGCGTAATTATATAACACATCCGGCACATCTGGTCTATCCGCTGCCGGAGTACGTCAGCACGCTGGAGGGGGCGCTGATCGAGCCTCTGTGCGTGGGAATGCATGCAGCTAATCTCGGCGGCGTGAAGCTGGGCGATACCGTCGTCATCCTCGGTGCGGGCTGCATCGGACTGACCACGCTGGCCGCCTGCAAGGCGATGAGCGCATCGAAGATCATTGTCACCGACCTCTTCCAGAACCGCCTGGATAAGGCGCTGGAAATGGGTGCGGACTACGCGATCAACGGCCGTGAGGAGGACACCCTTGCCCGCGTCATGGAGCTGACCGGTGGCATGGGCGCGCATATCGTGTTTGAAACCGCCGGCAATCGCGTTACCGCAGCGCAGACGGAATCTTTGACACGCCGCGGCGGCACCATCGTAATTGTTGGCAATGTTATGGGCGATACACCAATGAACTTCTATAAAATCGCCCACAAGGAGCTAGTTATTAAGACGGTACACCGCTATCGCAACGTGTTTCCGTTAGCAATTCAGGCTATTTCTGACGGAAAAATCGACATCGAGAAGATCGCTTCGGATTGTTTTGATTTTGACAACGGCATCGCGGCTTTTGAAAAATCGCTTTGCGAAAAGCAGGCGGTCGTAAAAGCGATTCTAAAAATGGAATAACCCCCTTCTGTCGGGCTGCGTTATGTAAACAATAAAATAACGCAGCCCGATCTTTTTTGAGGAGTGATATATATATGAACAAGACAGGACAGATCCGCAGGCTGACAGACACTATGGCCATATTTATCAGCCATGTTGCAAAGGTTCTTCCGGATGACGTCATGAAGAAGCTGGAGCAGCTTTCTCAGGCGGAAACGCAACCACTTGCTGCACTCATCTACGAAACCATGTTCAAAAACCAGAAGCTTGCTGCGGAGCTGAATCGGCCCTGCTGCCAAGACACTGGTGTGCTGCAATTTTGGATTCGCTGCGGTGCAGAGTTTCCCTTGATCGGTGCGCTTGAGGGAGCGCTGCGTGATGCAGTGGTTCAGGCAACGCTGAGTTCCCCGTTACGCCATAACAGTGTAGAGACCTTTGATGAATACAATACGCGCATGAACGTCGGGAAAGGAGTTCCAACCGTATTTTGGGATATCATCCCGGAAAAAACCGACTGTGAGATCAACGTCTATATGGCCGGTGGTGGTTGCACTCTACCAGGTAAAGCGATGGTTCTTATGCCCAGTGCCGGTTATGAAGGCATTGTACGCTTTGTACTTGATCAGATGACAACATATGGGCTTAATGCCTGTCCCCCCCTGCTTATAGGGGTTGGTGTCGCCACCAGTGTAGAAACCGCAGCGCTGTTATCCAAAAAAGCCCTCATGCGCTCATTGGGAGCACACAACCCCAATGAACGCGCTGCAAAACTGGAAGCACTTCTGACAGATGCCATTAACGCTATTGGGTTGGGCCCGCAGGGCATGGGCGGCAGCAGCTCCGTCCTCGGCGTGCACGTTGAAAACACTGCCCGGCATCCATCTACCATTGGCGTCGCTGTAAATGTTGGCTGCTGGTCGCACCGCCGCGGTCAAATAGTTTTTGACCAGGAATTGAATGTCAGTGTCGCAACACATAAGGGGGTATACCTATAATGCTGGTACAGAGAAGCGGAAAGAAGGTTCTTGTAACGCCAATTACAGCAGAAGATCTGGTGGACCTTCATATTGGAGATATTCTCTATTTGGATGGAGATCTCGTAACATGCCGCGATGTCGCACATCGTCGCCTTGTTGAAGAAGGGCGTTCACTTCCTATCGATGTCTGTGACCGTGCAATCTTTCATGCGGGTCCCATTGTCCGTCAAGCCGAAGGAAACAGATATGAAATCGTATCCGTTGGCCCAACGACCAGTATGCGGATGGAGCAATTTGAATACGAATTCATTGAAAAAACAGGTGTTCGGCTTATCGTTGGAAAAGGCGGAATGGCATCACAGACACAAAAAGCATGCCGACAATTTGGAGCAATCCACTGTGTTTTTCCTGCTGGCTGTGCAGTAATAGCCGCGATGGAGGTGGAGTACGTCGCTGGGCATTTCTGGGAAGAACTGGGCATGCCAGAAACACTTTGGTGGTGCAAGGTAAAAGAATTCGGCCCGCTAATCGTTTCAATAGATATATCGGGAAGAAACCTGTTTGAAGAGAATAAAATTGCTTTTGAACAGAGAAAAGAACATGCATTCCAAAGAATAGCTCCACAAATTGGATTCATTAAGTAGTACTTTCTTTAAACAGCCCCCCCGTTTGTCAGGCAGTGGTATACTGTCTAACAAACGGGGTGCTGTTCATTGTGTGGTTACACCGCATCCCTGTCAAAAAACATTTTATGGGGCATTGGCTAATCATACAGATTTTCTTTTTCATTGAATTTCCTTTCCGAAAAGCAAAATGCCCGCCTGTTTCCAAGCGAGCATTTCACGATTCTGTCGTTTAATATTCAGAGCTTAACAGGAAGTCCGCTATGTGCATCGTCTTGATACCCTCGTAGTTTCCTCCTGAGAACTCATCCGTTGTGAGAACATATTTGGGGTAGTTGTCGTGGATCTCCAGCAAACGCTCATACTCCCGTTTTTCCGTTTTCGGAGAACGAAGCTCCTGCGTCACCTGCACATAGAGCTTTTCATTTTGCCGTACGGCAACAAAGTCGATCTCGCCGCTGCCGGACTTGCCGACATTGACGGTATAGCCTCTGCGGCAAAGCTCCAAGTACACGACATTCTCTAAACTGGATGCCACGCTGTCAGCGTTGTAGCCAAGGACGCTGTACCGCAGGGCGGTATCGGCAAGATAGAATTTCTCCTGTGTTTTCAGGATTTCCTTACCCTGCAAATCAAAGCGGGAGCATCGGTGAAGCAGATACGCCTTCTCCAGCTTCTCCAAGTAGCTGTAGACCGTTTCGTTGTCCAACGCACGGTGCTCCGCTTTCAGATAATCCGAAATGGATTTTGCGGAGAAGGTATTGCCCACATTGTTGAAGGTGTACTTGACCACTCGTTCCAACTGGTCGATCTTCCTCACCTGATTGCGCTTGACAATATCCGAGAAGATCGTGGAGTTGTAAATATCCCGCACGATGGTGTAGACCTCGTCCTGAGAGAACTCCTGCAAATGTGTTGCCGGGAAACCGCCCAAGCGCACGAAGTTTGCAAGCTCTGCCTTCGGCTCTCCAACCTCGGCATATTGGCTTTTGAACATCAGGTACTCGCCAAAGGACAAGGTGAAGATGCGGAAAGACACATACCGTCCCGTCAGATAGGTTGAGATCTCAGAGGACATCATACGGGAGTTGGAGCCTGTCACATACAGGTCAACATCAAAGTCCGACGCCAGTGAATTGACAACCTTTTCCCAGCCCTTGATTTCCTGCACCTCATCGAGAAACAGATAGGTTTTTCCATCGGGCGAAAGACGCTCCTTGAGCTGCGCGTACATCTGCTTTGCCGTCATATCCTCATATTCCATCGAGTCATAGCGGCAGCTGACAATGCGCTCCTCTGGGATGTTATGCTGCGTTTTCAATCTCTCCATAATCATTTTCAGGATCGTTGACTTTCCGCAGCGGCGCACTCCCGTGAGGATTTTTACAAATGGCGTATCCACATAAGCCATAATCTTATCTACATACAAAGGTCTGTAAATCATCGTGACCACCTCCGTTTGTAGATAGTATACCGCAATTCTCATCAAAAGTCAATATGTTTTGCGATTATAAACCGCAAAACTTTTCGACAGTTTATTCAACTGCGGATTGCCTGCTATATGGCGAGGGTTAAGCACCCTCGCCCGGTTTGGTGGTCATCAGCTTATAGAGCTTCGTGTTCTTGGGGAATTTATTAGCAAACGGAACAAGGCTGGAGCCGACCCTGATCAGTCCGTGACCGGCATCCACATTGGTGATATAGGTACCTTTGTCTCTTCCCTCTCTGTTCCCTATATTACTGCTCTATACACAAATGGCAGATCTATCTCAGCCAGGCCATGATCGACCAGTACATTGAATTTCGCCCAAGCCCCGACGGAGACTCCTTCTCCGTCTGCTTTCGGAACTTCAGAATCGCGGAGAGCAAAACCGAAAGCGGCGAACTTATTCACCGAAATATCACAAGGCTGTGAATTGTGTACCATGTCTGTACACCGCTGTATACCAGTTGCTCTTGACACACTGACCACTGCCACAGACGCAATCGGTTTGTACGTTTTTACCGGCAGCCGATGCAAATCGTAAGTGCTGCGCCGGGCCCGGCTGTCCGCTCCCCTACAATGGCCCACATAAAAATCACCGGCTGCCGAAAAAGCAGCCGGTATATAGGCAGCACCGCACAATTCAGCGAGAGCATTCGGCGAGAGATTTTTTGTCGGGCCAAGGTTTGAAAAGCGCAGGAATACTTTGTGTATTTCAAGTTTTTCAAACCGATGGATCGGCGAAAAATATCCGGCGAAGGCCGAAGCTGCAATTGTGCGGTGTTGCCTTATAAATTCTCGTCCTCGACGAACTGATAGAACGCCGCCTCCTGCGCGGTATCCTCCGGGCGGACCGTGCCAACCGGGGCGGCATAGACGATAAACTCCTCCTCGCCGTCCAGCCCGAACAGCTCGCAGCACAGCTCATGGCGGAAGGCGCGCAGGCCGCAGGTGCCGAGGCCCTGCGACGCGCAGGCGAGATAGAGATTTTCGCCCACATGCCCGGCATCGACGAGCAGCGGCGCATGGGCATAGGGGCCGTAACGCCACTCCGCGCGATAGGGCACAACGGACCAGTAGAAGATCACGCTGGCCTTTGCCGCCCAGCTCTGGCCGCAGAGCGTGTCGGAAACAACATCCTCGAGCCGCTCGACGGGATGCAGGAACTCGAGCGCATGCTCCATCGGCAGATAGTGATATGCACCGGGGCGCAGGCCCTCGACATAACGGACGACGAGGTACGTCTCAAAGGCATGGCGCGCACCGCCGCTCGGGACGGTGCGCAGCGTGGCATAGGCCCGGCCGCGCA
>ERZ791923.1759-NODE-1759-length-22144-cov-13.778396_pt1 | contig 22144 bp, 20 predicted proteins | sample MGYA00510133_ERZ791923 | MGnify/ENA primary metagenome ERZ791923 (study PRJEB30046, sample SAMN00792106) | human gut metagenome | study: EMG produced TPA metagenomics assembly of the A metagenome-wide association study of gut microbiota in type 2... | reverse complement strand
GCGGGCCGCCCACAACAAAGCGGCCGGTGGGGTTGATGTAGTACTTGGTGTTCTCGTCCAGCAGCTCAGCGGGGATGGTGGCCTTGATAACCTTTTCCATCACGTCTGCCCGCAGCTGCTCCATGCTCACGCTCTCGCTGTGCTGGCTGGAGATGACCACGGCGTCCACGCGCACAGGCTTGTTGTTCTCGTCGTACTCCACGGTCACCTGGCTCTTGCCGTCCGGGCGCAGGTAATCCATTTCGCCGCTCTTGCGCACTTCGGTCAGGCGCTTTGCCAGCTTGTGGGCAAGGCTGATGGGCATGGGCATCAGCTCGGGGGTCTCGTCACAGGCATAACCGAACATCATGCCCTGATCGCCTGCACCGCCCACCTGATCGTTGGTGCCCAGTGCAATATCGGGGCTCTGGCCGTCAATGTTGGAGATGACGGCGCAGGTGTCGGCGTCAAAGCCGAACTTTGCGCGGGTGTAGCCGATATCTGCCACCACCTCGCGGACGACCTTCTGGAAGTCCACATAGCAGCTGGTGGTGATCTCGCCCATAATGTGCACAAGGCCGGTGGATGCGCAGGTCTCGCAGGCCACGCGGGCGTTGGGGTCGTGGGTCAGGATCTCGTCCAGAATTGCATCCGAGATCTGGTCGCAGATCTTGTCGGGATGTCCCTCGGTGACGGATTCCGAAGTAAACAGGTGTCTAGCCATTTTTTGCCTCCTAAATGTTGCAGTTGCGTGTATTTACCATTCCATCAAGTTTGTTCTGAAAAATAAAAGCGCCCAGAGCCGAAAGCTCTGAGCGTTGCACTCTTATCTTCCGGTTTCCCGCAGGATTTGGCACCTTACGCTCTCGCGCAGGTTGTCGGGCTTCACAGGGCCTGTCCCCTCAGCCGCTCTTGATAAGTCGGTATTCAATTGGTACGCCACATATTCTATCATTACAGCGTCAGATTGTCAAGATAAGTCGCACTTATTTTAGACATTCCTTTTAAATTGATGGAGCATTTCCCTGCTCCGGTGCGGCATGGCCGTCCCGGGCGGCGTGGAAAGCGCGTTTTTCCGCATACATCCGCTGATCCAGCTCCACCAGAAACTTCTCCACGCTGCCGCCCTCGTACTTTGCCACACCGGTGGAAAAGGACAGCTGAAAGCTGCCCGCCGGAGCGGTGGCGTTATAGTGCTGCACCCGCTGCTCGATGGCGGTGCAGATCTCGTCCAGCAGCTCCTCCGAGCCGTGACGGATCAGCACCATGAACTCATCGCCGCTCATGCGGATGGCTACCGAGTTTGCCGCCAACGCCCCGGACAGGATGTGCCCGATCTCCTGAATGGCCCGGTCGCCCTCGGCGTGACCATAGGTATCGTTGATCTCCTTGAAGCAGTTCACGTCCATCATGATGCCGTAAACGTCCTTCTCCTGCGTGGCGTGGATGCGGTCCAGACAGTAGTTCATGTACTTGCGCCCAAACAGGCCGGACAGCTCATCGGTATAGCCGCGCAGGCTGCGGGTCTGGCTGTCCACAAGCACAAAGGCGATGGCTACTGACAGCCAGCCAAAGGCCATGCCGTAGAATGCCCCCTGCAGCAGCGTGCCCACCGCACAGGTGACCACGAAGTAGTACACCGGGAAAAACTCCACCGTAATGCCATCGCGCTTGGCCTTATGCACCTGCCACACGCTCTCGGCATAATAGCCGAACAGCAGCAGATACAGCAAAATGTTCAGCGGGCCCCGATGGTAAGCGTTGTCCGCCGAAATGGAAAAGATCCACCCCGTGCCAAAAAGGTTTGCCACCAGCAGCACCAAAAGCGCCAGCAGCGGCGCGCCCAGCAGCAGATGCCTTCTGCGCAGACGTCCAATGCTGCGGTAGACCCGGAAGTCCACATACAAGCACCACGCAAAGCCCACGCACACGGTAAGCGCCGGTGCAGACGGTGTTGGTCAGGTACAGCCAGAACCGGCTTGCCGCGCCGGGCACGCCGTCCAGCAGAAAGCTGATCGTCTCTGTTGCCTGTGCCAGCAGCGTCACCACCAGTATCCGGCAAAACAGCGCTGTTCCCACGCTGTTTTTACTCTCGCCGCGCACCCGCAGTAAAAGCAGAAAGCTTACCAGCACCGCCCCTGTGCCATTGGCCACAAGGATCTCGGGTATATTCATTGCATTTCCTCCTCTGCCCGCCTCACCCCATAAGGCAGACATTCCCCCATTTTATGCAGTATACATTTGCATTATACACCCTGCCGCGCCCTGCTTGCAAGGCTTGGGCGCAAAAAGGCCGCTGCACAGCAATTTGTGCAGCAGCCCTTGAGAGATCATCCTTTGCAGTTCAGCCAAGCCCAGAGCTTTGCCGAAATACATTTTTTGCAGAAAACTTAATAGCCCTTTGCCTGCTCGCCGTTCAGGATCTTGACAGCGCGGGAGGTGCCCAGACGGTCAGCGCCCAGTGCAAGGAAAGTCTCCATATCCTCCACGGTGGAAATGCCGCCGGCAGCCTTGACCTTGCAGCGGCCATGCACGCCCTTGACCATCAGCTCCACATCGTGGAAGGTAGCGCCTGCGGTGGAGAAGCCGGTGCTGGTCTTGATGTAGTCAGCGCCTGCCTCGCAGACGATGTCGCACATCTTTTCCTTTTCCTCGTCGGTCAGCAGGCAGGTCTCAATGATGACCTTGAGCACCTTGTCGCCCACGGCCTGCTTCACGGCACGGATGTCCTCGCGGACAGCATCGTACTCCTTGTTCTTCAGGCGGCCGATGTTGATGACCATGTCCACCTCGGCAGCGCCGTTGGCGATGGCAGTCTTTGCCTCAAAGGCCTTGCTGGCGGTATCCATGGCACCCAGAGGGAAGCCCACCACGCAGCACACAGGGATGCGGCCTGCCATATACTCCACAGCCTGCTTGACGTAGCAGGTGTTGATGCAGACGGATGCGGTGTGGTTTGCAATGGCTTCGTCACACAGCTGCTGGATCTGGGGCCAAGTGGCCTCCGGCTTCAGCAGGGTATGATCGACATGGGACAGGATCTCTTCGCGGTTCATGTTCGTTCCTCCGTTGTTTTACTTGCTGGCACGGCGCACCTTTGCCATGCCCACAGCGCTCAGTGCGATCGCAGTCACCGATGCCGTTGCACCAATGATGCCCAGCACCAGACCGGAAACCAGGAATGCGAACCCTTTCAGACCACGTTTCATAATACCGTACCTCCTGAAAATTATTGTTTCTTTTTAAAGATAATGAGCTTGCTGAACACATAGTTCAGCAAGATCACCAGTACATTGGAAAAGACCTTCACGGCAAGGCCCCACATTGCCTGAGCATCGTAGGCGCTGGTGACGAAGATGGCTGTGGGGCCGTCCGCCCCGCCGATGACGGCAATGGCAGCGGAGCCATCTGCCACGGCGGCATGGCTCCCGGCAAAGCTGTTTGCCATGTAGAGGGTAGTATCCGGACCCAGCCAGCCCGCCACGGCGCCCAGCAGACCCTGCATGGCGGTGTCCACCAGCGCCGCCCCCTGTGCGGCAAAAAGGTTGCCCCCCACCATCATGATCACGGCATCCAGCACCATGGTGCCCAGACGGCAGGTGACAAAGGTGCCAAATTCTTTTGCCATGGCTTTGCCGGTGGTCTTGCTGCGGAACACGAACGCCCGGTTGGTGCAGTAGGCAAACAGGATGCACAAGGCGTTATCCAGCACATTGCCCCAGCTGTTGGCGGCGGTGTAGCCGAACAGTCGGCTGAACAGCGCATACAGCACAATATTCAGCAGGGTGGTCAGCACGCCGAAGATCAGGTAACTGAGCACTTCCCAGTGCTTTTTGAAAAATTTTATCATGGCTTTGTTAACAAAAACAGCCCCGCCGCCGTTTTCCCGGCAACGGGGCTGCAGATCGCATTGTGTCAGAAGCTATGCTTTTGCACGAAGGGCTGATTACTCAGCGTCGTTGTTCAGCAGAGCCTTCATGGACAGGCTGATGCGCTTCTTGTCGAAGTCAACATCCAGCAGCTTCACATCGACCATATCGCCGACCTTCAGTGCGTCGGAGACCTTCTCAACGCGATCATTGCTGATCTCGCTGATGTGGACCAGACCGTCAACACCCGGCAGGATGCGGACGAATGCACCGAACTTGGTCAGGGACACGACCGGAGCATGGAAGGTGCTGCCGATGGGGTAGTTGTTCTTCAGCTGCTCCCAGGGGTTGTCCTCGGACTTCTTGTAGCCCAGAGAAACCTTGTGGTTCTCGGTGTCGATGTCCTTGACATACACTTCGATGGTGTCGCCAACAGAGACGACCTCGGAGGGGTGCTTGATGCGGTTCCAGCTCAGCTCGCTGATGTGGCACAGGCCGTCAACACCACCGATGTCAACGAATGCACCATAAGAGGTCAGGCTCTTGACAACGCCGGTGTAGGTCTTGCCCACCTCAACGTTTGCCCAGAACTCCTCACGCTTAGCCTTGTTCTGCTCAGCGGTCACCTTGTTGATGCTGCCCACGATCTTGCGGCCGGAGCACTCGGTGACGACCAGCTGAACGTGCTGGCCGACCAGAGCAGTGTAGTCCTCGTCGCGGCGCATAGTGGCCTGAGAACGGGGAACGAACACCTTGACACCCTTGACGTTAACGACAACGCCGCCCTTATTGAACTCGGTAACATCGCCCTCGACGACTTCACCGGATTCTGCTGCCTTGGCGATCTCTTCCATGCCCTTGCGAGATGCGAGCTTCTTGCGGGAGAGCTGGATGACGCCATCCTGATCCATAACCTTCTCGACGATGAGGTCCAGCTCATCGCCAACCTTCACCAGGTCTTCGACCTTGGCGGAGGAATCATCGGTCAGCTCGCTCAGCTTGACAAAGCCGGTCTGCTTGGCTCCGATATCCACCTGGATCTCGTTGGCAGAGATGCTGGTCACGATTCCTTTCACAATACTGCCTGCATGAACACGCTTCTCCTCGGATGCGTTCAGCATCTCCTCGAAGCTCATGCTGTCATTGATTTCTGCGCTCATACTGTTAAGTACCTCCTCAATAATAGACGATGGCGTTGAAGCCCCGGCTGTCACGCCCGCCACTTTAACATCTGCAAACCATTCCGGCCGAAGTTCGCTCGCTGTTTCGACCGTTACGGCACGCGTGTGTTTTGCGGCGACCTGTACCAGCTTTTGGGTATTGGAAGAATGATGACCGCCAATGACAACAATGATGTCGCATTGTTGGCTGAGGTCTTCCGCTTCCTGTTGCCTCGCCCACGTCGCATTACATATTGTATCAAAAATTCGGGCGTTTGTATAGGCTTTTTTGAGAAACTCCGAACTTTCTTTCCATTTTGTAACCTGAAATGTGGTCTGTGCAACTGCAAAAAGGGGTTTTTGGGGGTCAGACGGGCCGTTCCACGCCTCTAACTCGGCTAAATCGGCAAAAACAAACACCTCACCCCGGGTGTGCCCCACGATGCCCTGCACCTCCGGGTGGGTCTTATCGCCCGCCACCAGCAGCACCGCCCCCTCTTTTTCGGCCTCGGCGGCAATGCGCTGGATCTTCTGCACAAAGGGGCAGGTGGCGTCATGGTACGGGATGCCGCGCGCGGCCAGTTCATCGTAAACGCTGCGGGGCACGCCGTGGCTGCGGATGACCACCTCGCACCCGGCAGGCACATCCTGCACGGTGTCCACTACCTGTGCGCCCTTGCGCCGCATATCCTCCACCGCCTGCGGGTTGTGGATCAGCGGGCCCAGCGTTGCCACCTTATGCCCCTCGGCCAGCAGGCCGTAGGTCAGTTCCACGGCACGGTTCACACCAAAGCAGAACCCCGCCGTTTTCGCCAAACGGATCTCCATCTCTTACGCCCCCATCTTTTCCCATGCTTCCAGCAGTGCCTGCTTGTTGGCACGGAGCTTTTTGGTGTCCCGGCGGCCCTCCATGGCAAACTGCATTGCGGGCATCGGCTCGCCGTAGATCACCCGCACTTTGCAGAACAGGTGCATTCTTCCGTCCGGGGTGTCGTACAGGATGCGGCAGGGCACAACGTCCACCCCTGCCTCGGCGGCAATGACGAAAAGACCGCTCTTGGGGGGCAGGAGCTTGCCCTCCTTTTCGCGGGTGCCCTCCGGGAAGATGAGCAGGGTCTTGCCCTGTTTGCAGGCTTCCACCGTCTGGGAAATGACCGCCATCTCGTCCTTGGTGCCGCGGACGCACACGCCGCCGCAGCAGCGGAAGAACCACGTCAGGAAGGCGTTGATTTCGAACAACTCCTTTTTGGCGAACACCACCATCCGCCTGCCCCACCGGGTGACAACGATGAACACCGGGTCGATGGCTGACACATGGGTGGGCGCAAGGATATAACCCTTCGTCTGCACCTTTTTCAGGTTTTCACGCCCCTCCACCCGGATGCGGAAACCGATGTGCCACACAAGCCATGCAAGGGGCACCAGAATATAATATAGTACCATTTTTTATTCCTGTCCTGTTTGTTTTATCCGCCGATCTTTTTGGCGATGATCTGCTTCATGGCGTCAAGGCTCTGCTCAAAATCCAGTTCCGAGGTATCCAGCAGCACGGCGTCCTCTGCCTGCTTCAGCGGAGCGGCGGCGCGGTGGGTGTCCTGATAGTCCCGCTGCTTCACATCTGCCAGCACTTCCTCGTAGGGGGTGTCGATGCCCTTGGCCTGATACTCCTTCCAGCGGCGGGTGGCGCGTGCCTCCGGGCTGGCGGTCAGGAAGATCTTCACCGTAGCGTCCGGCAGCACCACCGTGCCGATATCCCGGCCGTCCATCAGCACATCCTGCTTTTTTGCCATGCTGCGCTGCAGCTCCAGCAGAAATGCCCGCACCGCGGGGTTTGCGCCCACGGCAGAGGCTGCCATACCCGCGGCTTCGGTGCGGATGGCGGTACTCACATCCTCGTCCTTCAAGTAAATGTGCTGCTCGCCCGCAATGGATGCCAGCTGCAGCTCGATCTGGGGCAGCAGAGCATCCACCGCTGCGTTGTCCTTGGGGTCCTTGCCCGCGCGCAGGGCATACAGGCCGATGGCGCGGTACATTGCACCGGTGTCCACATAGATATAGCCTAGCTCTGCCGCCAGACGGCGTGCCAGAGTGGATTTGCCTGCACCCGCAGGCCCATCAATTGCAACAGATACCATGATATGTTCTCCTTATTTATATATAGTACACAGGAAATTGACTGCGCTGTTTTTACAGGTTATTCGCAAAGCTTTGTGCGGTGCAGAAAGCGATCTGCAGATTGTAGCCGCCGGTGTAGGCGTCCACGTCCAGCACCTCGCCCGCAAAGTACAGCCCCAGCGCCTTTTTGCTCTGCATGGTCTTGGGGTCTACCTCCCGCACCGATACGCCGCCGCTGGTGATCACCGCGTGGGCAAGGTCGCCCCGGGCGTCAATGGACACCTGCCAGTGCTTGACCAGCCGCACCAGCTCCCGCTTCTGCTCCCGGGTGATCTGGTTTGCCTTGGTGGCGGGGTCAATGCCCCAGCGCGCCACCATGACCGGCTGCATACTGGAGGGCAGCAGCTTGACCAGCGCGCCCTGCGCCGCGTGGTTTGCCAGCAGGGCAAAGTCCCGGGTGATGCGGTCGTACAGCTGCTCCTCGCTCAGGGCGGGCTTCAGGTCGATCTCCGCGATGTACCTGTGCTTTTTCATATCCCCCAGATGGCTGGACGCGCTCAAAGTCAGCGGCCCGCTGATGCCAAAGTGGGTGAACAGCATCTCGCCCTGCTCGTCAAAGATGGCCTTGCCGTCCTCCAGCAGGGTCAGGGTGACGTTTTTCAGCGCCAGACCCATCATCTTTTTGCAGTCCGGGTCGCGGCTGACAAGGCTGACCAGACTGGGCACCGGCTCCACAAGGGTGTGTCCCGCCTGTTGCGCCAGCTTGTAGCCGTCGCCGGTAGAGCCGGTGGTGGGGTAGCTCACGCCGCCGGTGGCCACCAGTACAGCGTCTGCCCGGTATTCCCGGCCGGAGGTGCCCCGCACGCCCACGCAGCGCAGTGCCGGGCCCGCCTTTTTCTTTTTGGGGTGACGCGGGTTTTCCGGCACCGCCGGGGCGGGCTCTGCCTCCGGCACGATGTCCTCCAGCAGCAGCTTTTTTGCGCCATCGTAGACGATATCGGCGTCCTGCGCATAGCGCAGCAATGCCTGCCGGATCTCCTCGGCCTTATCCGATACCGGGAACACCCGGCGGCCGCGCTCCACCTTCAGCTCCACGCCAAGGCCTTCGAACAGCTCCATGGTCTTTGCCGGGGGGAACGCCCCCAGCGAGGAGTACAAAAAGCGCGGGTTCGTGCGCACATGGCGCAAAAACTCCTCTGCCGGGCAGTCGTTGGTCACATTGCAGCGTCCCTTGCCGGTGACAAGGATCTTCTGCCCGGGCTTCTCGGTATGCTCCAGCACCGTTACCTGATGTCCCTGCCGCACGGCGGCGCCCGCCGCCATCAGTCCGGCTGCCCCGGCTCCCACGATCAAAACCCTTGCCATCTGTCATCCTCCCAAAATCGCCTTTTAACTCTATTGTATCATACCAGAAACCCCGCGCAAAAGCAATGCAGCGCCGCAGGAAATGAATGGATTTTCGGTTCTCCCCCTCTTGACAAAGCCGCCGGGCTGCTGTATTCTTTTTACAGACCGTTAGTTTGTAAAAAAGGAGCATCCGCCATGCCGCGCAACAAATACCCGGAACAGACCGTTGAAAAGATCCTGGACGCCGCCGCCCTGCTTTTCATCCAGAAGGGCTACCAGAATACCACCCTGCAGGACATCATTGATGCCACAAAGCTTTCCAAAGGGGCGGTGTACCATCACTTCCGCTCCAAGGAGGAGATCGCGCAGCGCGTCGGTGACCGTTTGGGCGACCAGATGTGGGAGCCGCTGCGCCATATCCGGGACGACCCGGCCCTGACCGGGCTGCAGAAGCTGCAGGCGGTGTTTGCAGCTTCCTTTGCCGGGCAGCGGCAGCAGCAGATCGCGCAGACTTTGCCGCACCTGTGCAGCAACCCGCAGTTCCTTGCCATGGAGCTGACCAACATTGAAGCGCATTTAGCCCCGGAGTGCATTGCACCCATGATCCGGCAGGGCATGGCGGACGGCTCCATCCACACCGCCGATGCCAATGCGCTGGCCGAAGCGCTGTTCGTGCTGGCAGACATCTGGCTTTCTCCCCAGACGCGCCCCACCACGCCGACTCAGCAGCGGGCGCGGAACGTCGTGTTTCAGCAGATGACCCATGCACTTGGGCTGGATCTTTTGACGGATGCACAGGCCGAACAGCTGGTGCAGCTGTGCACACCGGTCAAAGACTGAATTTCCCGGGCGGAACGCTCCGCCTTTTTTTGTATGTAAATACAGACCAACAGTCCGTAAATAAAAAAGCAGGAGGTTTCCATGAACACTTTTATTTTTATCGTCCTCGGACAGATCGTCTCCCTGTTCGGCAATGCCGCCCTGCGGTTTGCGCTGCCGCTGTATCTGCTGCGGCAGACTGGTTCTGCCGCGCTGTACGGCGGCATCACCGCTCTGGCCATGCTGCCCGCCCTTGCTGGAATGCTGACCGGCGGCGCGCTGGCAGACCGCTGCCGTAAAGCCCGCCTGATGGCACTGCTGGATCTGGTGACCGCCGGTATTGCGGCTGCAGCCGCTGCCGGACTGCCGCATCTGCCCCTGCTTCCGCTGGTCCTGACAGTGCTGGGCAGTCTGTACGCCATTCAGGGGCTTTACCAGCCCGTGGTACGCGCCTGCCTGCCTCTGCTGCTGAACGGCACCCAGCTGCTGCGCGGCAACGCAGTCATCCAACTGGTGGATACCGTGGACGAGCTTCTCGGTCCCCTGCTGGGTGCTGTTCTGCTGGAGCACCTCGGCATCCGGGGTCTGCTGGTGCTCTGCGGCTGCTGCTTTGCACTTTCTGCCGGGATGGAGCTCTGTCTGCGCATCCCACAGGATGTCCCATATGACACAAAGCTCTCCGTCCGTTCTCTGTGGGCCGACCTGCGGGAAAGTGCGCAGTTCCTCACCGGGCAGGCTGCGGTGCTGCGGTTAGCTGCCGCCATGGCGGCTGTAAACCTGCTGGAAGTCCCCGCCCTCACCGTAGGTGTTCCGGTGCTGGTGGTACAGACCCTGCAGAAAAGTGATGCCTCCCTTGGTCTTGTGCAGGCGGTGCTGAGCGCAGGCGGCATTCTGGGCGGCGTGCTGGCCGGAACCGTCTTTGTCCGTCATCCCATCCGCAGCGGCACACCTCTTTTGCTGGCGCTCAGCGGCGTGTGCGCCGCGCTGGGTCTTGCCCTCCGGGTGTCAGTGCTGCAGTTCGGCAGCATTCTGGTGCTGGGGGCCGTGTTTATGGCCGTGGCAGCGCTGTTCAATGTATGGTTCTTTGCGCAGCTGCAAGTGCTGGTGCCGCAGGCACAGCTGGGCAAGACGACAGCCTGCCTCTCTGTGCTGGCCTGCCTGACCCAGCCCATCGGACAGGCAGCCTATGGCAGTGCCTTCCAGCACTGGGCTGCGCACCCGGCAGATGTACTGCTGGCAGCCGGGGTGCTTTCGGCGCTGGTTCTCTGGCTGCTGCAAACGCGCCGTACCGCCTGACGCAGCAAAAAAGGAGCCGCTATTGCAGCCCCTTTTATGGTTTGCTTACTCCGGCAGCTTTGCCGGGTCGAGGTAGCTTTCGCCCTGCTTTACCTCCACATGGATGTGGCTCTCCTCGGCGCATTCGCAGCCGACAGTTCCCACCGTGCCCAGCTTTTGCCCGGCAGTCACGGTGTCCCCGGCCTTTACGGCAGGGTCTACCACGCCGCACAGCCGCCAAAGGCGGCCAGCGGCATCCTCCAGCACCACCACAGTGCCCCAGTTGCCCTCTGCCCCGGCAGAGACCACCTTGCCCGCCACGGGTGCCGCCACCGCAGCGCCCTGCGTGCAGGCGTAGTCCACACCGTTGTGGGTGCGCCAGTCGCCCAGCGTTTTGTTATACACCAGCTCATCGCCGCTGAAGGCGTTGAGCACGCGCCCCGGCATAGAGGGCGCGGCGGCAGGCTGCGCCGAACTGCTGGCAGGCGAGGATGCGCCTTGCAGTGCCGAGGGTTCGCGCAGCGAACCAGAGCCAGACTGCGCACCAGAGGATGCCCCAGAGGGCGTCTGCTGCGGCACATCTGCCTTGCTGTTTGCAACGTCGGTCACGGGCTGCTGCCATGTGGTGTCCTCCTGTGCGTCCCAGTCCGGTTCTGTTTCCGGGGTGGTCTGTTGGGTGGTGCCGGGGGCGTTTAGTCCATCCAGACTTTTTTGCAGTTCTGCCCGCAGGGCACGCACCGCCCACACCCCTGCCGCAGCCGCAGCCAGCAGGCTTGCGGTCAGCAGCAGAGCAAAGCCCTTGCCGTGCAGAAATTTTTTGATCTGCTCCATGCTTGTTACTCCCATCTGTTCGTTTTGTGTACGGGAACTTTTCTGGGCTTAGTGTGGGACAGCGGTGGGCAGTTTATGCAAGGGGGCAAAAAAGACACGCAAAAAGGCTGAGCAACCGCTTTTTTGCAGCTGCTCAGCCCTGCTGTATCCCGTTTTTGGTTACTTGCGCGCGATCATTTCGGTATAGGCCAGCACCAGCGGGCCTACGCCCTTGGCATCGTTGCAGACCACCGGCTCGCTGAAGTAGTAGGCCAGAGAACCGTCACGGTGATCCTTGCCGCCCAGACCCGCCACAAGGCAGATGCCGTCCAGCTGCAAGCTGCCGTCCGGGTTCTTGGACAGATACCGGTCGCAGGTGCCGTAGAAAGCCTTCTCCGCCCATGCAGCCATGCGTTTGGGCAGATAGCCCAGACGCACGCCCTTGAGCACGGCATAGGCAAACAGAGCGGTGCCGCTGGTCTCCAGATAGTTGCCCTCGGCCTCCGGGTGGTCGATGACCTGCCAGAACATCCCGCTCTGCTCGTCCTGGAACTTGTGCATATCCTCCACAGCCTGTTTGAGCATGGCCATGATGCCGCGATACTCGTTGTACAGCTGCTCGTCCATGCGCTCCAGCACATCCACCATTGCCACAAGGAACCAGCCCATGGCGCGCAGCCAGAAGTTGGGGCTGCAACCGGTCTCGGGGTCTGCCCAGTACATCTGGCGGCTCTCATCATAGCCGTGGTAGTACAGGCCGGTCTTTTCGTCCCGCATGTGCTTTTTGATGTTCATGAACTGCTTGTAGCTGTCGATGCAGCCCTGCATCTTGTTGTAGCGGGTCTCGTACTCCATGTAGAAGGGCTGGGCCATGTAGGTGCCGTCCAGCCAGACCTGCCAGGGGTAGATATCCTTGTGCCAGAAGTTGCCCTCCTTGGTGCGGGGCTGGGTGAGCAGCTGGCTGCGGATGGTGTCGATGGCCTTGCGGTACTTCTCGTCCCCGTAGATGTCATACAGAATGAACAGGTTCTTGCCCTGATTCACGTTGTCCAGATTATACTCCTTGGGGTCGTAGGTCTTGATGGAGCCGTCCGGCTGCACAAAGTAGTCGATGAACTCCTTGGAAAACTCCAGATACTTCTCATCGCCGGTGGTCTTGTACAGGCTCAGGCAGGCGGTGATCATGCAGCCATCAATGTAGTTCCACTTGTTGGGCTTGCCGCTGCGCACCTTCTCGATGTTCCACATCGGTGCCTCGGCGCTGGAATTGGCGATCAGATAGTCCACATAGTCGCCCAGCATGGACAGGATCTCTTCATGGGTCATGGGTCAGTCCTCCTCAAAATGTCCTACGTTGGCAAAGTGCAGCCGCTCGCCCTCGTAGCCCTCGATCTTCACGTTGTGCAGGTCGATCTCCTTGACGTTCTCGGCATAGATGGCCAGCTTTTTTACCAGCGGACGGTTGTCGGCCATGGCAGCCTGTCCCTCCTTGGCGTTGGGGTCAAAGGTGATGCTCACATCCCGCATGGTCACTCGCTCGATGGGCTGCTCCGGCAGGCCATCAAAGTAGCAGCCTGCAAACTGGGCATCGGTGGCCACGATATTCTCCATGGTCAGGCTGCCCAGCTTGGGGGTGTACTCGTCCACCGGCATCGGTTCGCGGCACTGCACATAGGGGCCGTGGCCGTCCGGGTCGCAGAAGTAGAACATATTGATGACAAAGGGTGCTTTGACGCCCCGCATCTCCACGTTGCGGAACACCAGCCCGTCAATGACGGCAGTGTTGCCGCGGCCCCGGCGGGTCTTGACGCGCAGACCGCGGTCGGTGTGGTCCATCAGGCACTGGGTCACTACCATGTCCTTCACGCCGCCGCTCATCTCGCTGCCGATGACGATGCCGCCGTGACCCTTGTCCAGCAGGCAGTTGCGGATGACGGTGTGCTCACAGCTGCGCTTCAGCTTCATGCCCAGAAAGACCTTGCTGGCCTTCATGGCGATGCAGTCATCGCCCACATGGATGTTCATGCCGATGATGCGGATATACTCGCAGCTCTCGGGGTCGATGCCGTCCGTGTTGGGGGCGTTGTAGGGGTTGTTGATGTTGAAGTTGAGCAGGTCGAGGTGCTTGACAAAGATGGGATGGATGGTCCACGAGTAGCTGTTCTGCACCGTGATGCCGTGCAGGCAGACGTTCTCGCTGTCCACCGCAGCCACGGCGCGGGGACGCCATGCAATGCGCTTGACCTTGGGGTTCACCCACCAGTCGCCGTTTTCGGCATCGCAGTCCAGCGTGCCCTCGCCGGTCACCACCACGTCATGCACCTGCGTGATGTTCAACAAACCTGCAAAGCTGTCCAGCGGATTGCCCTCCCAGCCGGTCAGATAGTACTCGTCCACCTCGTTCTCGCTGGGCAGCACGCCGGGCAGGATGGGGTAATGGGTGCGGTCGTTGTCGCCCAGCAGCACAGCGCCCTTTTCCAGATACAGGGTGGTGTTGCTCTTCATGAACAGGCTGGCCGTGCGGTAACGGCCGGCAGGCACATACACTGTGCCGCCCTTGGGGCAGGTGGACAGCGCCGCCTGCAGCCGCACGGTGTTGTCGGTCTCGCCGTCAGCCACCAGACCATAGCGGGCAGCATCCACAAAGAAGGTCTCGGCCTCGGTGGTGAAATCCAGCTTCAGGGTCTCGTCCTCGGCCTGCACCTCCACCGTATAGGTGGTGCCGGGCAGCAGGGAGAACAGGGAAAATACATTGGTGTTGCAGGCCTCGTACACCGTCTTGCCGTTCAGGGCAACGGTAAAGGGGTTTGCCGGACGGTAGCACAGTTCGTTTTCCAGCTCGAAAACGGCGCTGCGGGTCATGGAACGGATCAGGGTCAGATTCATGCGAAATAACCTCCTGTGAGTTTGTCTTGCCCCCACGGGGCAGACGTGGTATCATGAGGAAAAGCGCTCTCCCGGCTACCGGGAGGGCTGTTTCCGGAAAGGATGCGCAAGATGAAAGCGGAACGGGAAAAGATCCATGCAAAGGTAAAAGCGGACACCGTGCGGCTGAACGGCAGCAAGCTGGAGCTGACGGCAGACGAGGAGACGTGCACCTTTCTGCTGGTAAGCGAGGGCAGCTGCACCCTGCAAATGGGGGAAAACAGCCTGCTGCTAAACCCCGGCAGCGCGCTGCTGCTGGGCGCGGGGGATGCAGTGCTCTCTGCCGCCGGTGCAGCCGTACCGGAACTGGTGGGCTGTCGGTTCCCGCTCAGCGCCCTGCACGAGCTGCGCAGCGCCACCCAGCGGGATTTTGCCCGGCTGTTTTTGCCCGGCGAGGTAACGGTGCTGTACGGCCCGGTGCCGTGGGTTCGCCGCCTGCGCACCCTGCTGGAGATGATGCGCGCTGCCATGCCGGAGCAGGACTACCCCGGCGGGCTGTACCTGCTGCTCATCCTGCACTATGTCGAGCAGGAGTGCCTTGCCGAGAGCAGCGCCGCAGCGCGCCCCCGCAACGAGACCATTGAGCAGGTGTGTGCCTACCTTGCCGCCAACTACCGGCAAAAGTTCTCCCTTACCGAGGTGGCGGCGCGGTTCTACCTTTCCCCCTACTATCTCAGCCGCCTGTTCCGGCGGGTGACCGGGCAGTCCATCGTGGACTACCTGAACAACCGCCGCATCGAGGCTGCGCAGAAGCTGCTGGAGACCACCGAGCTTTCCATCAGCGCTATTGCCGAGCAGACCGGTTTTGCCAGCGCCGCCCACTTCCGCCGCGTGTTCCGCGAGGTGATGGATATCAGTCCTTTGCAGTACCGCAAGAAGCAGACGAAATGATGTATCAACCAAAACACCCCCTGTGCCATCCGTTGGGAGCAGCACAGGGGGTGTTGGTCTTGGTCAGATGTTCTTATGGCGCATTAGCCCTTGACGGCACCTGCGGAGATACCTTCAACGAACTGATCCTGTGCACAGAAGAATACGATCAGCTGCGGCAGGATGGAGATGAGGGACAGTGCAAGGATCTTGTTCCATGCAAAGCCGGTATCACCGTCCATAGACAGCTTGACGAACAGGGACATGGGGTACTTGCCGGGGGTGCTGACGTAAAGCAGCGGGCCCATAAAGTCGTTGCAGCTCCACATGAACTGGAACAGTGCGCAGGACACCAGAGCGGGTCCCAGCATGGGGACGATGACCTTGTACAGGGTCTGGAAGGAGGAGCAGCCGTCAATGGCGGCAGCCTCGTCCAGATCACGCGGGACGTTGCGCATGAACTGCACCAGCTGATACACGAAGTAGGTCTCGGTAGCAAATGCGCAGTGCACCCAGATGGCCAGATAGAAGGGGCTGTCCACCCAGCCGAACTTGTTGTACAGCAGGTACTGGGGCACGTTCAGCACGACCTGCGGCAGGAACAGGGTGGCCAGCATGATGTTGAACAGCAGCTTGCGGCCGGGGAAGTCGAAACGGCCAAAGCCGTAAGCGGCAATACAGGCAGACACCACAGTGCAGATCACCTTGGGGATGACATAGCTGTAAGTGTTGAGCATGGCCTGCAGGATGTTGATGGAGCCGCCGAAGTTGTTCAGGGCGTTGCGGTAGCCATCCAGCGTAGGCTTTTTGATCCACAGGCTGATGCCTGCAAAGATCTCGCTATTATCCTTGAAGGTAGCGCTGATCATCCACAGCAGAGGATAGATCATGATGATACCAACCAGGATCAGCACGAAGTACTTAAAGAAGGTTGCGATCTTATTCGATGCTTTCATTCCCATATTGGTCACCTTACCTTTCATCCGAGTAGTAGACCCACTTCTTCTGGCTGGTGAACGCAATGATCGTCAGGATGCAGACGATGATGAACATGATCCATGCCAGAGCAGAAGCCATGCCCATGTCGTAGGACTTGAATGCGTAGTTGTAAACCAGCAGGGAGATCAGGGTAGTGGAACCACGGGGACCACCGTTGGTGATGATGTAGGGGCCGTTGAATTCCTGGAAAGCCTGGCAGATCTGCGTGACCAGGTTGTAGAAGATGATGGGGGTGATCATCGGAACGGTGATGGAGAAGAACTGACGCCACTTGCCGGCGCCGTCGATGGTAGCAGCCTCGTACAGGTCTGCGGGCACGCCCTTCAGTGCAGCAAGGAACAGCACCATGGCGGAACCGAACTGCCATATACGCAAAAAGCAGATGATCCACAGCGCGTAGTTGGGGTCAGACAGCCATTCGGGGCCCTGCACCGCACCAAAGGTGACAGCGCGCACCACGGTGTTCAGCAGACCGTCCACGCTGAACACAGCCTTCCACAGCACGGCGATAGCCACAGAGCCGCCCAGAATGGAGGGGATGTAGTACACGGTGCGGAACAGGTTCACGCAGGCGATCTTGAAGTTCAGGATGTAGGCGATGAACAGCGCGAAGATCAGCTTCAGGGGCACGGTGATAAAGGCGTACTTGAAGGTGATGATCAGCGCCTTGGTGATCTTTCTGGTGTGGAATGCGGTAATGTAGTTGGCCAGACCAACAAAGCTGGTGCCGTCCTTGAAGAAGTTCATATCGGTAAAGCTGTAATACAGCGACTGACCGAAGGGGAACGCCTTAAAGACGAGAAAGCCGATGATCCAAGGAATCAGATAAAACAGACCCTGATACTTATCGACCCATTTCTGAAACGGAGTTCGTGCGCCGGCGGGCGCATTACTTTTTTTCATCCGAAATCCTCCTTTTACAGGATTTGAAGCAGACAGTGCAGCAGGTCACAGACCGGCAACAATTCATTCAAGGTTTGATAACCATTCACCGATAAAACAAGGGCATCTGTCGTACGGGCGGCAGATGCCCTTATTTATTTCAGATACTGAATATCCGGTTCTGACCGCTGTCAGAGAGAGGTAAGCTTAGCCGATGGTGTAGCCAACAGACTCCATGCCGTCCAGCAGAGTCTCGACAGCCTCTTCAGGGGTCTGATCGCCGTAGTCGATGTTATCGAACACTTCCTGATAGATGCCGGTGCCGGAAGCCTTCAGGTCGTTGTTCTCGAACAGGGGATCCAGCTTGTTGGTGGTGAATGCCATGACCTTGGCGTTAGCCTCTGCAACCAGGCTCTTGACAGCGCCGGCGTCCTGCGCGAACTTCAGGCCAGCCTTGGAAGCGGGGATGCCGCACTCAGAACCCATGATGGAAGCACCCTTCTCCTCGTTCAGCAGGAAGTTGATCAGGGTAGCAGCCTCGGCAACGTTCTTGCAGGTCTTGGTGATAGCCAGACCCATGGACACCTTGGAGAAGCCGCCGTTGTTATCGCCGAACTTGATCTCCTCGCCGACGGTGAAGCCGTCCTTGTTGCTGTCGTCCAGAGCGGAAGAGTACTTGCTTGCAGCGGAATCCCACTCGAAGATGCCTGCGATCTTACCGGTGATCCACTCGTTGGACTGGTGGGTAGCGGTATCGGAGTTTGCAGAGTAGTAGGTCTTCAGGTTCATCATGACGTGGTTGTCCACCAGGCTCTTGATGAAGGCCAGACCCTCAGCGATCTCCTCCTCGGTGTAGTTCAGGGTGGAGGTAACGGGATCTGCCCAGTCCTTGCCGTACTTGGACTCGAGGTAGAACACCATCAGGATCATACGGTCGTATGCGCCCAGGTGCATGGGGTAGTAATCGTCGCCCAGCTTCTCCTGGAAAGCCTTACCGGCAGCCATCAGATCGTCCAGAGACTTGGGAACCTCGGTGATGCCAGCCTTATTAAAGGTGGTCATGTTCCAGTAGAAGATACGGCCGGTCATGGAGACGGGCACGCACTGCTGGCTGTTGGCCACATAGCAAGCGTCCATAGCAGCGGAATCCCACTGGGTCAGGTCGATGAACTTGGAGGTGGTGTTCAGATCCACGAACTTGCTGCCGTCGGCAGAGTAGTTGTACAGCCAGTTCCAGTTCACCTGGCAGACATCCTGAGCGTTGCCTGCGATGAAGGCAGCAGCCATCTTCTCTTCCCAGCCGGACCATGCGGCGAAGGTGGGCTCCACGGTGATGTTGGAGTGCTCAGCCTGGAAAGCCTCCAGAGCGCTCTGGTAAGCAGCGTGACGGCTGTCGCCGCCCCACCAGCTGATGCTCAGGCTGACAGGGCCGTCAGACAGGGCCAAGCTCTCGTCTGCGGAAGCAGCGGGGGCCTGAGAAGCAGCGGAAGAAGCGGTGGAAGAAGCAGCGGGCTTGCTGCCGCAGGCAGCCAGCAGACCTGCAGCACCGACAGCGCCGGTAGCCATCAGGAAGTTACGACGAGAAATTGCCTTGCTCATTTTTGTTCTCCTCCTAATAGAAAACATCTTCATGCAGGGGGTCTGCACATGCCCCCTTGTATACAATTATGATAACAAAAGCCACCAAAAAAAGAAAGATGCAATTTACAGTGATACATGATGAAAACGTACAAATATTGCTCTTGTTTTTGAAAGAGATTCGACGTCCTTGCCGAAATGAATAAACTTGCGCTGAAAAACTGTGCAACTTGTATACTTCAATGACTTGCATAAAAATCTGGGATGCAACATGGGAAGAACGGCAAAAATTTCAATAATTCCTGTTACATTTACCGTTCTGCCTGTAATTTTTTATGCTCTGCCGCCCCCGCTGCTCTCTTCTTCTCCCATTCCCGCTCCCCTCCGGCAAGTAACTGCCCGGTCTGAACTGATATATCAATAGCGCAAAAAACGTGCGAATTCCGTCCGGTTGATATATCAGTTTCTCTCACAAAATGCAACAAATTGATATATCAGTCTGTATACAGCCTGTTGGAGACTCTGGCGAGTGTAGCGAGACTGAGGGGGTAGCTCTTCCGCAAATCACGCAAAAAAGCCGCTGCACCCGGCGCGGTACAGCGGCTTATATCCATATATAGAACGCTCTCATTTTTTCTTTGCAGCGTAAAACGCCCGCCGTGCCTTGAAGTAGCACTGGGGGCACATGCTGACATACTGCACATCGTTTTCAAGGTCGATGGCTACCTGCTCGCCCTCAAAGACGAACCGTCCGTTCACCTTGCGGCAGTTGCAGATGGCCTTGCGCCCGCAGGTGCAGATGGTCTTCATCTCCTCGATGGTGTGCGCCAGCTCCAGCAGACGGGTAGAACCCGGGAAGCCCTTGAGGGAAAAATCTGCCCGCAGACCGTAGCAGATCACTGGGATGTTCAGATCTACCGTGATCATGAACAGCTGCTCGGCCTGCTCCGGGGTAAAGAACTGGCTCTCGTCGCACAGCACACAGGCCAGCGGCCCGGAAGCAGCGTTTGCCGCCTGCACAGCTTCGAACACGTCCAGCTCCGGCGGGATCAGCAGGTCTGCCTTGCGGCGCACGCCCAGACGGCTCACCAGTTCTCCGCCGCCCTTGGTATCCACCTGCGGCTTCAAAATGAGCACCTTCATGCCCTGCTCTTCGTAGTTGTGTGCCACCTGCATCAGCGCCGTGCTCTTGCCGCTGTTCATGGCACCGTAGCGGAAATACAATTTTGCCATGCCGTCACTCCTGATTGCGCAGACGGTAGCCCAAGCTCATCAGGCTGTCGCCCAGATGGACGTTTTCCACCACCACATTGGGGTACGACACCGACAGGTCATAGTGGGAGAAGTTCCAGAAGCCCTCGATGCCCAGATCCACCAGCCGTCCGCTGACCTGCTGTGCACCATCACGGGGGACGCAGAGCACCGCCACCTTGGGCTTGTTTTCCTCGCAGAAGGCCTCCAGCTCGTCAATGTGCCGGATGCGGATGCCGCTGATCTCCTTGCCCACCTCGTTCTCGGCCACGTCAAAGGCCGCGATCAGCTTGTAGCCGTTGGTGTCGGTGGTGATAAAGCGGCTCACCGCCTTGCCCAAGCGGCCGCAGCCGATCAGAATGGTGGGCAGACGGTCGCCGTTGCCGAACAGCAGGCTTTCCAGAATGGAAAGCAGGTTCTCCACCGAGTAGCCGATGCCCTGCCGTCCGTTCACGTCACCGATGCAGTTAAAGTCCTGCCGCACCTGCGAGGCGGTGGTGCCCATCTGAGAGGCCAGTTCCCGGGAGGAGATGCTGGTAATGCCATCGGCCTGCAGGGAGCGCAGATACCGGTAATATTTGGGGAGACGCTTGATCACAGGGATCGATGCTTTCTGGGGGGTGTTCATAGCAAAATTCTCCTTTCTGCCCAACGCGCTGCAGCTTCTGCCGCCATGCAAGGGGCTTCTTTGCGCGCAGAGAGATGTTCCGTTTTATCCTGTTATATTATTTAAAGTATACAGCATGAAAGGCGAATGTCAAATACCTATTTGTAAAAAAGCAAAAAATTCACAAAGTTTTTTGTATTCGCGCTCCTGCATACTTCCCCGGCAGCCGGGGGATACTGACCCCACAAAGACCCTGCTACGGAAGGAGAACGCGCATGGATACGGCAAAAGACACCCCCGCAGAGCAGCACCGGATGGAAAAAGAGGATATCGAGGATCTGGGCACGGTCACCCTGAGCCGGGGCGGTCATGTCATCCACTGCCTGACCGTCATCGGCCAGATCGAAGGGCACACTGAAGCGCCGCAGGGGCAAAAGACCACCAAGTACGAGCACGTCATCCCGCAGCTGGTGGCGGTGCAGGAGGACCCCCGCATCGAGGGGCTGCTGGTGCTGCTGAACACGGTGGGCGGCGATGTGGAGGCCGGCCTTGCGCTGGCAGAGCTGATCGCCAGCATCTCCAAGCCCAGCGCCACGCTGGTGCTGGGCGGCGGGCACTCCATCGGCATCCCGCTGGCGGTCAGCGCGCGGCACAGCTTCATCGTCCCCACCGCCACCATGACGGTGCACCCGGTGCGGCACTCCGGGCTGATCTTAGGCGTCCCGCAGACCATGCACTGCTTTGAGCAGATGCAGCAGCGCATCACCGGCTTTGTAGCCGCCCACAGCGGCATGCCGGAAAAGCGCTACACCCAGCTGATGCTCCACACCGGGGAGCTGGTCATGGACATGGGCACGGTGCTGGACGGACGCCGTGCCGTAAAGGAAAAGCTCATCGACGAGCTGGGCGGTCTTTCGGACGCGCTGACGTGGCTGTACAGGGAGATCGAGCGGGAATAATAAAAACAACATTATGGTTTGCCATTTTTGCCCTTGCGTGGTACAATAGTAGAATCAATTATTGTGTCTATGGGAAGTTGGGGAACAGAGTAGAATGGCAACGAAAAAACGAAAATCAACGACACGGCGTACTGCTGCCCGCCGTAAAAAGGCAGAGCAGCGGCTCCCGGCAGGGCTTGGCACCCTGTTCGGCGGCCTGCTGCTGATGGTGCTGGCCTTCGTGCAGGGCGATTCCGTATGGCGGGTGCTCCACGATGTGCTGTTCGGGCTGTTCGGCTGCGGCAGCTTTGTGCTGGGTGCAGCCGTGTGCTGTCTGGCCGTTTTGTACACCCGGGGCGAGGAGCTGCTGTCCCGCATCCTCAAGCTGGTGCTGGGGCTTATCTTTGTCTGCGGCACAGTCATCGTGTTTTCCGATATTCAGCCGCAGGGACTGTCGGCGCTGCAAATGCTTTCCGCCTGCTACGCCAATGGCGTCAATGCATGGCTCTCCGGCGGCGCAATAGGCTTTGTGCTGGGCGGCGTGCTGCTTTTGCTGTGCGGACGTCCGGCAGCAAACCTTATTATGATCGTGCTTTTGTTGTGCGGCAGTCTGTACATTTTTGATGTCACCCCCGCCGAGGTCTGGGTCTGGCTGTGTGCCGTCACCGGCGGTATCCACGCCCGCGGCGCTGCCTTTGCAGAGCAGCGCGCTGCCCGCCG
>ERZ791923.1749-NODE-1749-length-22218-cov-13.647430_pt1 | contig 22218 bp, 14 predicted proteins | sample MGYA00510133_ERZ791923 | MGnify/ENA primary metagenome ERZ791923 (study PRJEB30046, sample SAMN00792106) | human gut metagenome | study: EMG produced TPA metagenomics assembly of the A metagenome-wide association study of gut microbiota in type 2... | reverse complement strand
GCCCGCAGGCGTTTCTGAGCCACAAATTATAATAATATTTTTTCCGCAGTTCAGGCCTTCTCAGAGGGCTTGCTCAGGTCTACACTGCGGATGATCTTGCGCACCGGCAGGATGCTCTTGGCGTTCATGGACAGCTCGTCCACGCCCATGCGCAGGAAGGTCTCAGTCAGGGCGGTGTCGGCACCCAGCTCGCCGCAGATGCCCACCCAGATGCCGTGGCGGTGACCGGCTTCAATGGTCATCTTGATGGCGCGCAGCACGGCGGGGTGATGGGGGTTGAAGAAGGGCTCCAGCTTTGCGTTCTGGCGATCCAGTGCGCAGGTGTACTGGGTCAGGTCGTTGGTGCCGATGGAGAAGAAGTCGCACTCGGCGGCCAGCTCGTCCGCGATGAACACGGCGGCGGGGGTCTCGATCATGGTGCCTACTTCAATGTTCTGCCCCATCTTTACGCCCTCGGCGGTCAGCTCGGCACGGCACTCTTCCAGAACAGCCTTGGCGTCCTGCAGCTCCCGCAGGCTGGTGATCATGGGGAACATGATGCTCATGTTGCCGTAGGCGGAAGCACGCAGCAGCGCGCGCAGCTGGGTCTTGAAGAAGTCCTTGCGGGTCAGGCAGATGCGGATGGCGCGGTAGCCCAGTGCGGGGTTATCCTCGTGGTCCAGCTTCATGTAATCCACGGTCTTGTCTGCGCCGATATCACAGGTGCGCACGACGACCTTGCGGGGTGCAAGGCTTTCCAACACCTGCTTGTAAGCCTCGAACTGGTAGTCTTCGGTGGGGAAGTCCTTGCAGTTCAGGTAGACGAACTCGGTGCGGAACAGACCCACGCCGCCGGCGTCGTTCTGCTGTACAGCGCCCACATCGCCCATGCCGCCGATGTTGGCAAACACGTTGATGGTCTTGCCGTCCAGCGTGGTGTTGGGCTTGCCCTTCAGCTCCTGCAACAGGGCCTGCTTTTTCTGGTCCTCCTGCTGGCGCTTTTTCAGGCTCTTGAGCAGGTCGGGGGTGGGGTCCACATACACACAGGCGTTGTAGCCGTCCACCACAGCCATCTTGCCGTCCCAGTCGTCCTGAATGTCCTTGCACTGGATCAGGGCGGGGATGTTCATGCTGCGTGCCAGAATGGCAGTGTGGCTGTTGGAGCTGCCCTCGCGGGTGATGAAGCCCAGCAGCAGGCTTTTATCCATGCGCACGGTCTCGGAGGGAGCCAGATCCTCGGCTACCAGAATGCTGGGCTCGGTGCCCTGCAGGGAAGCGTTGTCCACCCCCTGCAGAATGTCCAGCATGGCCTGCGCAATGTCCAGCACATCGGCGCTGCGAGCCTGCAGATACGGGTCGTCCATGGCAGAGAACACCGCAGCCTGATTGTTGCCGGCGGTCTTGACGGCGTACTCGGCGCACATCTTCTGCCCGTTGATGATCTCCTTGATGGCGTCCACAAAGTCGTCATCATCCAGCATCATGGCGTGGATGTTGAACACCTCGGCGATGTCCTCGCCGGCCTCTGCCAGTGCCTTTTCGTACAGGGCGGTCTGCTGCTCAATGGCCTTCTGGCGGGCAGCTTCAAAACGCTCCAGCTCTGCGGCGGTATCTGCCACAGGGGCGGTGGAAATCGCGGTATCTTTTTTCTTGTAGATCTTCAGCTTGCCAATGGCGATGCCATTGAGTACGCTTTTGCCGGTGCCTACCTGCATAGCACGTTCCCCTTCCACTTACAGCCGGGCGTGCAGCGCCCGGCGTTTTGTCAAAAAAAGCCCCCGCAGTTTTCCCGCGAGGGCTCGGCTTTCAAGCCGCGGCTCAGACGTTCTCGCTCAGGAACTTCTGGATGGCCTCTGCGGCTGCTTCTTCATCATCGCCTTCGACCTTGATGGTCACGGTCTCGCCCTGCTTGACGCCCATGCCCATCAGAGCCATCAGCTTGCGCATATCGCAGCTCTTGCCGTCCTTCTCGAGGGTGGCGGTGCTTGCAAAGCCCTTCACGGTCTTGACCAGCAGACCGGCGGGACGGGCATGGATGCCGCAGGCATCCTTAACAGTGTACTGAAATTCCTTCATAATCATTTTCTCCTTACTACTTGATCCCTCTGCCCGGACTGCACATTCAGCCCCGGAACATGGCTTTGCCAGCAGGGATCGGTATACTACTATTATAAACCCGTACCGGCTTTTTTGCACCGTTCCATATTGCCGATTTTTACAAGAATTTTTTGTTATATTTGAACATACGGATGCTACAAAAATCCGTGTTTTGTCTAATTTTTGTCGAATCGTTTGTAAAAACTAGGCAGTTTGTGCAACTGCCGGACAAGAGCTTAAAAAAGGTCGTTTTTTCCCCGAATGCCGTCCCTATTCCACGGGGTACCCTTCTGCGTCCAGCGGCAGCTCGGTGTAGGGGGCTGCCTGCGGGGCGGCTTCGGGTTCTGCCTCCGGTTCGCCGGAGGTCTGCTGTGCGGTGCTGTCGGTCAGCTGCTCGTCGTGCCGCTCGCCCCAGTCGCCGCTGTAATCCTCGCCGGAAGTTTGTTTTGCCAGTTCGTTCTGAGCGTCCTGCAGTCCCAGCACCGTGCCGGAGGGCTTTTCCAGCAGATACGCGCCCACGGCCTTCTTTTTATACACCAGCAGCACCCCGTAGCGGCTGGTTTCGCCGCTGCTTGCCGCCGGGAGCAGCGCCGACCATTTTTCCACCGTTTTGCCCTTGTAGCGGGCAAGATCCATGCCGCTCTGCTGCACCACTCCGTTGAAGGCAGAAAAGCTGTCGTCCCACCTGCGGGGGATCTTGACCTTATCCGCTGTAATGGACGCGCCGTCCACCTCCAGCCCATAGCCGGTGAACCATGTCTGGATGTCCTGCGCACTCTCGATGCGGTTCACCGGGGCAGCCACCGCCACCGTCCGGGTACTGATGAACCGCCCCAGCATGGCGCTGAACACCACCAGCGCGCAGCACGCCGCCCCTGCTCCCAGTTTTTTCAGGCTCGTCTTGCTCAGTGTTACCACAAACATATCCCCATGCCTCCCCGCCATTTGCGCTTGCATACTCTGCCACCAGCTTATGCGGAAAAACAGGGGAGTATGATAAAAACACCCCCGGTCAGGGCTTGCGCCGCTGACCGGGGTGTTTAGTCTCTTTTACCCGATGTAGCTGATATTGGCGTCCAGCTCGCCGCTGTAACCATTGATGCGGGCTTTCTCGGTGCCCTGCCACAGGTCACAGCCGATGGGGCTGGAGGAGACGCCGTAGTGGGCGTTCCAGATGGTGTAGCGGCTGCGCAGGGTGTTGTAGTTCACCCGCTTGCGGTACCATGTGGTGGAGGCGTACACGCCGGGCTTGTAGCCCAGTTCCTTCACCCGCTCGCAGAAGGCGATGGCGCACTTGGTGCGGTCCTCGACGCCCAGACCGTCGGCGCGGCCGGTGCCGTGCGGGGCGGTGGAGGCCTCGGTGTCATAGAAGATGGGGTAGTCCAGCATCCGGCCGTTCAGCGCCCAGTTGCAGCCATCGGCCTCCTCCTGCGCCTCGGCCTCGTTCACGGCCTGCGTAAAGAAATACACGCCCACCTTCAACCCCGCATTGCGGGCGTTGGTAAAGTGCTCCTCGAACATGGGGTCCTTGACCAGGTTTCCCGCAGCGCCGTAGCCCCGGTAGCCGATGCGGATGATGACGAAGCTCACGCCGGATTTTTTGATCTTGTTCCAGTCCAGCCCGGACTGATACTTGGACACATCGATGCCAAAAGTCACATTGTCCTGCTTTACGCCGTTGGCATCGAAATAATACAGCTTGCCGTCAATGGAGCGCAGGCCGGTGACTTTTTTGTTGGTGTCCTGCGCATAGTAGTAGGTCTTGCCGTTCTCGGTGCGCCAGCCGGAGTAGACCGGAGCCGGTTCCTCTTCCTTATCCTTGCTGCCGAACAGCCAGTTGAACAGCCACCGGAAAAAGCCGTTTTCGTCAGTCAGGTCGATGCACTGCGCCTCGGCATCCTCCAGCGCGCCGGAATCCAGCGCCTGCTGGATCTGTTCCGGGGTCAGCAGTACGCTGCCCTCCGGGGTGTGCTGGCTGGCGGTATCGTTCTGGGCGGTGCCGTCCGCTGCGGGAGCCTGCGGGTCCTGTGCGGCCAGCTCCGGGGTCTCTTCCAGCAGCATGGCAGGGGAGTTCTCCTCTTCCAGCGCGGCGTCCCCGGCGGGCTGTGCCGGCGTTTCCGGCGTTTCCGGTGCTGCGGCAGCTTCTTCCGGTTCAGCCGGCGCAGTTTCGGCAGTTTCCGGTTTTTCTGCCTGTTCCGGGGCAGAGGCAGCCTGCTGCGGCTGCGCGGTGCTTTCCGCTGTCTGCTCCGGGGCAGTCGCCGTGCTCTCCGCTGCAGGGGCAGGGTCAGCCGGAGCAGTCTGCTGTGGTGCTTCGGCGGTGATGTGGGGCACGACCGCGCCCACGGTCAAAGTTTCCGGCTGTGCAGACAGCAGGGTCGCTGCCCCTGCGCCGCCCACAGCCAGAACCAGCGCCATGGTCAGTGCTGCAATGGCTGTCACCGCCTTGCGGCGGGCTGTGCCGGATTGGTCAAATCGCTTTTTCATCTGTCGTCTCTGCCTCCGAATCTCCCGGTGGTGCAGCGCTGTGCTGCACCGGGTCTTTGCCCCTTGCCCGGGGCGGGCCCGCTTTTATTCCACGCCGCCCATGGGTTCAGGATAAAAAGGACGGCGGATGATAACTTTACGCTTCCTCTAGTATACACCCGCACGCGGGGAGCCGTCAACGGCACAGCGGGCTTCTACACAAATTCTCCACCGGGGCAGTGTGTCGGGAAAAGTTCCAAATGGAATACGTTCCGGCAGGGCAGAACATTGCACAAAGCCGAAATTTCACAATTTTTCCAGCAACCTCTTGCTGTCTTGACAGGTGTATGGTATGATACAGAACATACGTTCGTAACTTTAACGATCTGTTTTGGATAGAAAGGCAAGTTTTATGTCGAAGCTGAAAGATTTTTTGGCGCGGAAGGATATCGTCATCTCTCCGCAGCGTTACCTCATTGACGCACTGGGCGCAATGGCACAGGGCCTGTTTGCCAGCCTGCTCATCGGCACCATCATCAAGACGGTGGGTCAGCAGACCGGTCTTGCACTGCTGGTGGATCTGGGCGGCTACGCAACGGCCATGAGCGGCCCCGCCATGGCCTGTGCCATCGGCTGGGCACTGCATTGCCCGCCGCTGGTGCTGTTCAGCCTGATCACCGTGGGCTACTCGGCCAATGCGCTGGGCGGTGCAGGCGGCCCGCTGGCCGTGCTCATCATCGCCATTGTGGCGGCAGAGCTGGGCAAGGCGGTAAGCAAGGAGACCAAGGTGGACATCCTTGTTACCCCGCTGGTGACCATCTTTGCAGGCGTCGGGCTTTCCATGCTTATCGCCGCCCCCATCGGTGCAGCCGCAAGTCAGGTGGGCACTCTTATTATGTGGGCCACCGAGCAGGCTCCGCTGGTCATGGGCATTCTGGTGTCGGTCATCGTGGGCGTGGCACTGACCCTGCCCATCTCCTCCGCTGCTATCTGCGCCGCACTGGGTCTGACCGGCCTTGCAGGCGGTGCTGCCGTGGCGGGCTGCTGCGCCCAGATGGTGGGCTTTGCCGTGATGAGCTACAAGGAGAACGGTGTGGGCGGCCTTGTCAGTCAGGGTCTGGGCACCAGTATGCTGCAGATGGGCAACATCATCAAGAACCCCCGCATCTGGATCGCCCCCACGCTGGCCAGTGCCATCACCGGCCCGCTGGCTACCTGCCTGTTCCACTTTGAGATGAACGGCGCGGCGGTCTCCTCCGGCATGGGCACCTGTGGTCTGGTGGGTCAGATCGGCGTCTACACCGGCTGGGTCAGCGACATTGCCGCCGGTACCAAGGCTGCCATCACCCCCATGGACTGGGCTGCCATGGCGCTGCTGTGCTTTGTGCTGCCTGCCGTGCTCAGCGTAGTGTTCTGCGAGGTGGAGCGCAAGCTGGGCTGGATCAAAGAGGGCGATTTGAAGCTGAACTAAATAGTTATAGTTAAACCACCGGAGCGTCTGCGGATGCTCCGGTGGTTTTGTTTGTAGGGGGACGAACCCTCTCAGTCTCGCATACGCTCGACAGCTCCCCCGAGGGGGGGAGCTTTTTGCATCTGCCGCTTTGCGGCGTAAAACCTCCCCCTTTCGGGGGAGGTGGCATCGCGCAGCGATGACGGAGAGGGTTTACTCCCCCAAAACCTCATGAAAAAATACACTCAAATTGCATAAAATACGCATATATTTAAAAATATTTGCATAAAGATACAGATTGAACCAAAAGAAAAGCGAAACAGGTGCTATGTTTGGCAGTTTTTAGCATTGACGGAAAACCCGCGCTGCGTATAATAAAAGCATCAACCGCAAACGAAAGACAGAGGATGCGAAGGGAAATGCGCATCAGAGAACAAAAGTGTATTTTTATTAAAGGAGCGCGTTTATCATGAAAAAGGAAAACATCAAAAAAGTCGTGCTGGCTTACTCCGGCGGTCTGGATACCTCCATCATCATTCCTTGGCTGAAGGAAAACTACAACAACTGCGAGGTCGTTGCTGTTTCCGGTGACGTGGGTCAGGGCACCGAGCTGGACGGTCTGGAAGAAAAGGCCAAGGCTACCGGCGCATCCAAGCTGTATGTGCTGGACCTGAAGAAGGACTTTGTGGAGAACTACATCTTCCCCACCCTGAAGTTTGGCGCTAAGTACGAGGACTACCTGCTGGGCACCAGCTTTGCACGTCCGTGCATCGCCAAGGCACTGGCGGATATCGCCATCAAGGAGGGTGCAGATGCCATCTGCCACGGCTGCACCGGCAAGGGCAACGATCAGGTGCGTTTTGAGCTGACCCTCAAGGCCCTGTGCCCCGATATGGCCATCATTGCTCCCTGGCGTGAGTGGGACATCAAGAGCCGTGACGAGGAGATCGACTACGCCGAGGCTCACCACATCCCCCTGAAGATCAACCGCGAGACCAACTACTCCAAGGACAAGAACCTGTGGCATCTGAGCCACGAGGGTCTGGATCTGGAGTGCCCCGCCAACGAGCCCCAGTACAATAAGCCCGGCTTCCTGGAGCTGGGTGTCAGCCCCGAGCAGGCACCCGATGTGCCCACCTATGTGACCATCCACTTTGAAAAGGGCGTTCCCACCGCTGTGGACGGCAAGGAGATGGGCGCTGTGGAGCTGGTGGAGTACCTGAATAAGCTGGGCGGCGCAAACGGCATTGGTCTGCTGGACATCGTGGAGAACCGTCTGGTGGGCATGAAGAGCCGCGGCGTGTACGAGACTCCCGGCGGCGCCATCCTGTACAAGGCCATCGACGTGCTGGAAACCATCACGCTGGACAAGGAAAGCGCTCACTTCAAGGCACAGCTGGCACAGAAGTACGCCGACATCGTGTACAACGGCCAGTGGTTCACCCCGCTGCGCGAGGCACTGGATGCCTTTGCCAATAGTCTGGAAAAGACTGTGACCGGCGATGTGAAGCTGAAGCTCTACAAGGGCAACATGATCAACGCCGGCGTCACCTCTCCGTACACCCTGTACGACGAGCAGACCGCTTCCTTCGGTGAGGACGAGGACTACAATCAGGCCGATGCCGCAGGCTTCATCAACCTGTTCGGCCTGTCCATCAAGGAGCGCGCAAAGCTGTCCAAGAACTGGCCGGAGGTCAAGTAATCGCAACATTTTCGACTGCGTGTGTTTTCACACTTTCACACGCGGGTTCCCACACCGGCATCGTTGCCGGCGGCACCGCCGCAGGAGCGTTTTCCCCTGCGGCGGCTTTGCCGTTTTTATAAGGAGTTTATATTATGGCAGAACAACTCTGGAAGGGTCGGTTTTCCAAGGCGGTGGACAGCCGCGTCAACGACTTCAACTCCTCCATCCGCTTCGACCAGCGGATGATCGCGCAGGATATGCGCGGCAGCGGCGTCCACGCCGCCATGCTGGCACGGCAGGGCATCATCTCGGAGCAGGACTGTGCGGATATCCTCAGCGGCCTGGCTTCCATCGCGGACGACCTGTCCAGCGGTGCGCTGACTATTGATCCCGCCGCCGAGGACGTGCACACCTTTGTGGAGCAGACCCTGACCGCCCGTATCGGGGATGCGGGCAAGCGGCTGCACACCGGCCGCAGCCGCAACGATCAGGTGGCGCTGGATATCCGCCTGACTTTGCGGGATTACAGCAAGACTTTGCAGGCCTACATCGTGGAGCTGGTGCGGGTGCTGTGCAAAAAGGCGGCGGAGAACACCGCCTCCGTCATGCCCGGCTACACCCATCTGCAGCGCGCCCAGCCCATCACCTTCGGCCACGCGCTGATGGCCTACGCCTCCATGCTGCTGCGCGACCTCGACCGCTTTGCGGACGCCACCGCCCGCATGGACAGCCAGTGCCCGCTGGGCTCTGGCGCACTGGCAGGCACTACCTACCCGCTAGACCGGGATTTCACCGCCGAAAAGCTGGGCTTCGCCGCCCCCTGCGCCAACAGTCTGGACGGCGTGTCCGACCGTGATTTCTGCATCGAGCTGGCAAGCGCCATCTCCATCTGCATGATGCACCTGTCCCGCCTTTCGGAGGAGATCATCCTGTGGTGCAGCTGGGAGTTCAAGTTCATTGAACTGGACGATGCCTTTACCACCGGCTCGTCCATTATGCCCCAGAAGAAGAACCCGGATGTCACGGAGCTGATCCGCGGCAAGACCGGCCGGGTGTACGGCGACCTGAACACCCTGCTGGTGATGATGAAGGGTCTGCCGCTGGCCTACAACAAGGATATGCAGGAGGACAAGGAAGCCATCTTTGATGCAGTGGACACCTTGGAACTCTGCCTCAAGACCATCACCCCCATGCTGGACACCATGAAGACCCTGCCCGCCAATATGCGCCGCGCCGCCGCAAAGGGCTTTATCAACGCCACCGACTGCGCCGACTACCTGACCAAGAAGGGAATGCCCTTCCGGGACGCCTACAAGCTGACCGGCTGCATGGTGTCGGACTGCATTGCCGCCGACAAAACGCTGGAAGAGCTGACCCTGACCCAGTTCCAGAGTTACAGCCCGCTGTTCGGGGCCGATATCTATGATGCCATCGACCTTGTGCATTGCTGCGAGGGACGCACCAGCTACGGCGGCCCCAGCGCCGCCAGCGTAGAAAAGCAGATCGCGCTGGCAACGGCGCGGCTGGACGCATGGGAGGAGGAAAACGCATGAAGGTAAAGGTATTTATTGATGGCTCTTCCGGCACCACCGGCCTGCGCATTGCCGACCGTCTGGCATCCCGCCCGGAGATCGAGCTGCTGTCCATCTCTGCCGAAGGGCGCAAGGATGTGCACGAGCGGGCAAAGGTCATCAATTCTGCCGACCTTGCCTTCCTCTGCCTGCCGGATGCGGCTTCTAAAGAGGTCATGCCCCTGCTGCGCCCGGACGTGAAGGTGCTGGACACCTCCACCGCCTTCCGCACCGATGCCGCATGGGACTACGGTTTCCCGGAGCTGAAGGGACAGAAGGAAAAAATTCAGAACTCTTACCGCGTGGCAGTGCCCGGCTGCTATGCCAGCGGCTTTATCAGCATCGCCCGCCCGCTGGTGGAGCTGGGGCTGGTGGCGCAAAGCTACCCCTTCAGCTGCACCGGCATCTCCGGCTACTCCGGCGGCGGCAAAAAGATGATTGCGGACTACGAAAGCCCCGACCGCCCGGCGCACAGCAAGCTGGATGCGCCCAAAAGCTACGGCCTGAGCCTTGGCCACAAGCACCTGCCGGAGATGCAGAAGATCAGCGGCCTTGCGCACAAGCCGATGTTCGTGCCGGTGGTGTGCGACTACTACTGCGGCATGCAGGTGTTGGTGCCGCTGGATCTTACCCTTGCGGGCACTACTGCCGAGGCCGTGGCTGCCGCCCTTGCGGATTACTACAAGGACGCCGCCACCGTGAAGGTGCACGGCCTGAACGAGCCGCTGCCGGAAAACGGCCTGTACTCCAACGCCATGGCGGGCACCGACCGCATGGAACTGTACCTGACCGTGAACGCCGCCGGAGACCAGATGATGCTGGTCTCGTTGTTTGATAATCTGGGCAAGGGCTCCTCCGGTGCCGCCGTCCAGTGCATGAACCTGATGCTGGGTCTGGAAGAGACCAAGGGCTTGGAATAAACTTGTTTTTCTTTGTGGGAAAGGAAAATCGTTATGCAGTATAAGGAAGTTGCGGGCGGCATCTGCGCGCCCAAGGGTTTTGCCGCCGCCGGTGTCCATTGCGGCATCCGGGCAAATCACAGCGAAAAATACGATCTGGCACTCATCAAGGCCGAGGTGCGCTGCGCTGCTGCGGGCGTATACACCACCAACAAGGTCTGCGGTGCGCCCATCAAGGTGGACCGCGCCCATCTGGCCGATGGCTACGCACAGGCCATCGTGGTAAACAGCGGCAACGCCAATACCTGCGCCGCCAACGGCGTGGCACTGGCCGAGGAGTGCTGCGCGCTGGTGGGCAAAGCGCTGAACATTGACGAAAAGGACGTTCTGCCCGCCTCCACCGGCGTCATTGGTCAGCCTATGGTCATCGACCCCTTTGCCCGGGGCATCCCGGCGGCAGCGGAAAAGCTGGCCGCCACCGCGCAGGGCAGCACGGACGCTGCCACCGCCATCATGACCACCGACACCCATAAAAAAGAATACGCCATCCAGTTCGAGCTGGGCGGCAAGGTATGCACTGTGGGTGCCATCGGTAAGGGCAGCGGCATGATTGCCCCCAACATGGCTACCATGCTGGCGTTCTACACCACCGACGCCGCCGTCTCGCCCGCGCTGCTGGAAAAGGCGCTCAAGACGGTAGTGCCCGGCACCTATAACCAGATGAGCGTGGATTTGGATACCTCCACCAACGATACCCTGATCATTATGGCGTCTGGTCTGTCGGGCAACCCGGAGATCTGCGAGGAGAACGCGGACTACACCGCCTTTGTGGCAGCGCTGACCGCCATTGCAGAGCACATGTGCGCCGAGCACGCCGGAGACGGCGAGGGCGCCACCCACCTGATCACCTGCGAAGTGACCCATGCGCCCGACCTGAAAACCGCCCGCGCCGTCAGCCGCAGCGTGGTCTGCTCCAACCTGTTCAAGGCGGCGGTCTTTGGCCGCGATGCCAACTGGGGACGCATCCTGTGTGCCATCGGCTACACGCCCGGGGACTTCTCCATTGATAAGGTCTGCGTCTGGCTTTCCAGCAAGGCGGGCGAGGTGTATGTGTGCGAGAACGCCGCTTACCACCCGTACAGCGAGGATGAAGCCGCCAAGGTGCTGGCAGAGCACGATATTCTGGTCAAGGTGGATATGGGCACCGGCGAGGCAAGCGCCAAGGCATGGGGCTGTGACCTGACCTACGACTATGTGAAGATCAACGGCGATTACAGAACCTGACAGGAGCGCGGAACAGATGAAAAACGAAGAAATGGCGCGGCTTTTTTCGGAGGCCACCCCTTATATCCAGAAATACCATGGCAGAACCATGGTCATCAAATACGGCGGCAACGCCATGATCAACGAGACGCTGAAAAACGCCGTGATGAACGACCTTGTCACCCTGACGCTGCTGGGCGTGCGGGTGGTGCTGGTGCACGGCGGCGGCCCCGCCATCAACGAGATGCTCAAGAAGGTGGGCGTGGAGAGCCACTTTGCCAACGGTCTGCGGGTGACGGACGATGCAACCATGGAGATCGTGCAGCAGGTGCTGGCCGGTAAGGTGAACAAGGACCTTGTGGCAAAGCTGCGCGGGCGCGGCGTGGGTCTGTGCGGCATGGACGGACAGATGCTCCGCTGCACCGAGCTGGACCCGCAGCTGGGTCATGTGGGCGAGATCGTCCATGTGGATGCAACCCTGATCGAAAGCCTGCTGGACGGCGGCTTTATCCCGGTGATCGCCACCGTGGGTATGGACGACCTCGGGCAGGCGTACAACGTCAACGCGGATACTGCCGCGGCCCAGATCGCCATTGCCCTCAAGGCCGAAAAGCTGGTGTCCATGACCGATATCGCAGGTCTGCTGCGGGATAAGGAGGACGAGACCACCCTTATCCCCGAGGTGGAGGTGACCGAGATCGAGGGCTACAAGTCCGCCGGTATCATTGCGGGCGGCATGATCCCCAAGATCGGCGGCATGGCGGACGCCATCTATCAGGGCGTGCACGAGGCGGTCATCATTGATGGCCGTGTGCCGCACTCCATCCTGCTGGAACTGTTCTCCGACCGTGGCTCCGGTACCCGCTTCTACCGCCGCAGCCACCGCGAATAAAAAGATTGCGCAATCGCCGCCGGAAAGCTATAATAAAGGCAACGAAACCGCTCCGCTTTTTCCCTTTGCAGGAGCGCTTAAAAGCCTTCACCCGACTGGGGGAAGGCTTCAGCGGTGGCGGTACAGCTTCAGAGGAGTCCGCACAGCTTTGCGCAAGAACTCCATGTTACAGGAGGTACACCTATGGATTCTGAAAAAGTCATCAAGCGGGACAACGAGTACGTCCTGCACACCTATAACCGCAGCCCCATCGTGCTGGAAAAGGGGCACGGGCTGTACGCCGAGGGCCCTGAGGGACAGAAGTATCTGGACTTCACCAGCGGCATCGGGGTGAACAGCCTCGGCTACTGCGACCTTGCATGGGCAGAAGCCGTGTCCCAGCAGGCACACAAATTGCAGCACACCTCCAACCTCTACTATACTGCGCCCTGCGGCAAGCTGGCGAAAAAGCTGTGCAAGCGCACCGGCATGAGTAAAGTTTTCTTCGGCAACTCCGGCGCTGAAGCCAACGAGGGCGCCATCAAGGCCGCCCGCAAGTACAGCGTAGACCACTATGGTAAAGACCGCTACAACGTCATCACGCTGGTCAACAGCTTCCATGGCCGCACCCTTGCCACCCTGACCGCCACCGGGCAGGAGGTGTTCCACAACTACTTCGGTCCCTTCAACGAGGGCTTCCAGTACGTCCCGGCGGGGGATATCGAAGCGCTGCGGGAACTGGTAGACCGCCACACCTGCGCCGTGATGATGGAACTGATTCAGGGCGAGGGCGGCGTGATGGCGCTGGACCCGGACTATGTACAGGCCGTGCGCGCTTTGTGCGACGAAAAAGACCTTGTGCTCATCGTGGACGAAGTGCAGACCGGCGTAGGCCGCACCGGCACCTTCCTGTGCTGTGAGCACTATAACCTCAAGCCGGACATCGTCACCCTTGCCAAGGGGCTGGGCGGCGGCTTGCCCATCGGCGCGGTGCTGATGAATGAAAAGGTAGCCGAGGGCATGGGCCCCGGCACCCACGGCTCTACCTTTGGCGGCAACCCGGTGGTCTGCGCCGGTGCCAACGTGGTGGTGGACCGTCTGGACCAGAGCTTCCTTGCACAGGTCAGCGAGCGCGCCGTACAGCTGCGCACCGGCTTGGCAAAGCTGCCCCACGTCAAGAACATTTCCGGCATCGGCCTGATGGTGGGTATCGAATTCTTTGATGTGCAGGCTGCGGATGTGCTGGCTGCCTGCCGTGAAAAGGGCCTGCTGGTGCTTACCGCCAAGACCCGGCTGCGTCTGCTGCCGCCGCTGACCGTCTCGGAGCACGAAGTAGACATGGCGCTGGAGGTGCTGGCCGAGGTGCTGGGCACGATGGAGCCGACGGCTCCGAAGGAGCAGGCATGAAAAATCTGCTGAAAATGAGCGACCTTTCCCCCGCCGAGCTGACCCACATTCTGGATGTGGCAGACCAGCTGAAGGCGGACTGCAAGGCGGGCCGCACCGCCCCGCTGCTGGCGGGCAAAAGCGTGGCGCTGCTGTTTTCCAAAGCGTCCACCCGCACCCGCACCAGCTTTGAGGTGGGCGTGTACCAGATGGGCGGCCTTGGCAACTACATGAACACCGCCGAATTACAGGCCGGGCGGGGCGAGCCCCTGCGGGACACCGCCCGGGTGCTGGGGCGCTACTACGACTGCGCCGTCTGGCGCACCTACCGCCAGCGGGACTTGGAGGAACTGGCCGAGCTTTCTGGCATTCCGGTGATCAACGGCCTGACCGACTACGCCCATCCCTGTCAGGTGCTGGCGGACCTGATGACCATTCGGGAGCGCCGGGGCACGCTGGCAGGGCTGAAGCTCTGCTTTGTGGGCGACGGCAGCAACATGGCCAACAGCCTGATCGTGGGCGGCCTTTTGGCGGGGATGCAGGTATCCTGCGTCTGTCCTCCGGGCTACCGACCGGCAGCGGATGTGCTGATGTTTGCCCACAAATACGGCAATGCCTTCCACCTGACCACCGACCCCGCCGAGGGCCTGCGAGATGCGGACATCGTAGCTACCGCCGCATGGAACACCACCGCCCCCGGCACTGCCGAGAGCGAGCAGCGTCTGCGGGATTTTGTGGGCTTCCAGCTCACCGGCCGTCTGCTGGAAAACGCAAAGCCCAACGCGCTGGTGCTGCACTGTCTGCCCGCCCACCGGGGCGAGGAGATCTCCACCGCCCTGTTCGAGCAGCACGCGGACGAGATCTTTGACGAAGCGGAGAACCGTCTCCACGTCCAGAAAGCCGTGCTGGCGGTGCTGCTGGCGGGCAAGTAAAACGCTTTTGAATGCCCGCCGCTATCGGGTTGCGGCACCCAGCATCCGCATCGTGCCTTGGGCGGCACGCGCGTCTTGCTGGCCGCTGCCCCAACAACTCCTCCCTGTTTCCGCCGCTGGCGGCGGTCGTCGTCGTTGCACTTTGGGCATAAAGAGCGGAAAGAATATTTTGTGTTGCAGTTCCGAAACGCCTGCGGGCGTTTCGGAACTGCTTTTTTATGGGAGAGAAGCATACCCCCCCCCCGTGTCGTGATTTTGCCCCTAATTTTGCACCATTTTTTGGCAGGTGCTGCCCGCAAAAGCGCTTTATTTCCTTGAATTTTGGTGCTATACTCAACTTGGCGTTTTTGTCCGTTCCGGCTGTTCCGTTTGGGGGTATAGCCGGACAAATCAACCGACAAAGGAGAGGATATCATGAAAAAACGCATCGTGAGCATGATACTGGCACTCAGTATGGTGCTCTCCATTCTCCCTGTATCCGCATTTGCAGATGCAGGGGCAGGGCTTTCTTCCGCGGCGGCGGAAGAGACCAACAGCATCACTTACAGCTCGGAAAACGAGTATGAGGATGTTGGTACGAAATCTGAAACAAAAAATCAGGTGGTCAAGATCAAGACCGGTACGAACGGTCTGCCCAAGGCAGCGTCCGGTACCGGCTGGAGCTTTGACGAAACTACCGGGCTGACCATCACCGGTACCGGCAGTGAAGATACCGAGTACATTCTGGACGGCACGGTCAGCTGCAATGTGACCGTCAAGAATGCTAATAGTTACACGGTTTATCTGCTGGATGGCACTGTCACCGGCACACTTTTGATAGAAGCCGACAATATGTACGGCGTCTACGTTCTGGGCGGCAGCTACGCCGATGTGGAGCTGAATCTGGGCACCATTGACGGCGGCACCTACGATAAGGTGACTGAGAACGGCGGCAATGTCCGGGGCGGCTTTTTCCGCGATATCTCCGGCCTGAGCGCCGACACGCAGCAGCAGGCACACCAGCTGCTTCTGCCGAAGAACTGCACCCTGAACGGCCAAAAGGTAACAGAGATCTATATCATCAAGCGGTATAGCTATATCGGCACCGGGAAAAATCTGGAGCTGGCAGTGGAAAGCGACACCGGCTGCGATGCGTGGGCGGTAGCCTCTACCGGCGGCAGTGTCATGGCGCTGCCTGCAGGCACCCAAAACTACGCCTTCACATACTTTGGCTCTACGATTGCCACGGTCAGCATCAGCCTTGACGGAAAAACGCTTTCCGCCAGCTTTAACATGATCCCAGCGCAGGACGGCGCACCCATGAAGCTGGTTCCTTTGGTACTTGGCGCCACAGAACTGCGCTTTGACAATGAGGGTCAGCCCGACCTGACCGACGTGACTTATGTGGACAGTCTGGACGAGGACACGGACGCAAAGCTGCACCGTGTTTACATGGGCATCGGCTGGGGTTATAACTGCTACCCCAACGACAGCAGCAATGAAAGCACTTTGCAGATCCTGGATCAGGGCGGCGCGAACTTCGACTTCAGCCTGCTGAGCGATGTGCCTATCAACTGCTATGTCGAGATCACCAATGCTAATATTACCGGCGGTGAATTTGGCAAAAACGGCCGACTGAATATCACCAGCGGTAAGATCAGCGGCGGCACCTTCCACAATGTCAGCGCGGGCATCAACTCGATCAATGGGAACAATGCGGTCGAGATCACCGGCGGCACCTTCGATTCCCTGTACTGCAATGGCTCGTGCTCTATTGCCAATGCGGTGATCCAAAGCTGCAATTTCAGCACCTATGGCAATAACACCTACACCATTTCGGATACGGTTCTGGGCGAGTTGCCTGACGGCCTCCAGAAGCTGCTGCCCGCAGGACAGCAGCTCAGCACGCTGGTGGTGCGCAACGGCGGTGTGACTGCGATGAACGGCAGAACTCTGCCTCTTTCCACCAATACCATCTATCTGGTGGGCGCAGGCAGCGCAGAACTTACCCTGAACACCGATGTGCTGAGCATCAACGATGCACCGGTTAGCAGCTACAACGCCAACACCTCTGCCGACGGCAAGGTGCTGCGCATTACCGGCAAGAATGACGGCGCAGAGATCTTTGTGAATAAGTCCACCGATCCAAGCGACCTCAAGCCCCTGCGCATTACCGAAGAGGGTCTGCCCGACCTGACCGGCGTGACCGGTGTGCCGGTGAGCGGCGAGGGCATGACGGCTAACCTCTATGAGGGTCTGGGCTGGAAGTACGCCACCATGAAAGAGAACGGAAGGACACGCGCGGCGCTTTACATCACCACCCCGGACGGCAACCCGGTGGATCTTGCTTCGGGTGCCATCAACCCCTACCATAAGGCCATTGCCGTGGAGCAGATCACTTTTGCAAATGTGACCGTCACCGGCATTGAGGCGGATAGCTCTGTTAATATGCAGAATGCCACCGTTGAAAGCGGTACCTTCCAGAAGGATGTCTACGCGGATGACAACAGCACCATCGCAGGCGGCACTTTCCAGGATGTCGTCCGCGCTTATGGTACGATCACCGGCGGCGCATTCAACGCTGTGGTCCAGCTGAACCAGAACAGCGAGGTCACCGGCGGTGTGTTCCACGATGTCCAGCTGCCGAGCTATGCCACGGAGAAAACGGTCATCCAGAATGCCGTGATCCTTGGCAGCCTGAAAACGGACAGCGACAGCAAGGTTGCTATTTCCAATACGGTGAGCTGCGGCTATATTGAAAGCAGATTCCTTGCCGCCGGTCAGCAGCAGAGCAAGCTGATGATGACGGACGGCACTGTGGAACGCCTCAACGACTATGCCGCAGCAACAGACGCGGTTTACCTTATCGGTAATGTCAAGGCAGAGATCCGCTTCAGCAATGCAGTCACGAACATCAACGGTGCGGAAGCCAGCGATTACAACAAGGGCACCTCTGCCATTGACCGCTCGCTGAATATCACCGCCAAGAATGACGGCGAGCCTATTGTGGTGAACATGGCCACCACCGGAAAGCTGCCCTTCTCTTCCCTGAGCAAGAGCGACTTTACCATTTCCGGGACGATCATCGGACCTCAGACCGTTACCTGCAGCAAGGAAGGCGTGGGCGAGTTGTTCCTCGTCTATATGCACACCTGCAACGGCGAGGTGCTTACAAGCTACCCGCAGTCTGACAACTACGGCCTCTACAAGCAGCGCATCATCGCGAAAGAGGGCGACAAGTACACAGAAGGCTCGCTTGATATCGGCGAGGTGGTACGCAAATATCAACCGAAGCGCACCGACTTTGAGTATGACTCCAAGACCCAAACTGCAAAATATACCGGCGAGATGTATTTTGACGATGCTCCGCTGTATTCCATCCAGTATGACGCGGAGGATGGCTCGTTCCCGTCTGTGACGAAGCCTACCAAAGCAGGCACCTACTCTGTCTACATCGTGGTGAATGATAGTGACCACTACTATGGCGCCCAGTACGAAGTGGACACCTATACTGTGTCTGAGTCGAAGTACACCCTGACCGTGGACGACAAGTCTACCGAGCACGTTGCAGGTGAGAAGCTCAGCTTCACCGCAGACGAGAAGGACGGTTACACCTTCACCGGTTGGGAAGTGACCGGTCTGCCCGCTGACGTGGACACCACCAAGGCGACCATCTCCTTCACGATGCCCGCAAATAACGTCACGCTGAAGGCACAGTACACCGAGAACGCTCCCAAGACCTATAAACTCGATGTCTCCGATGCAACGGTCACCCTGAAGGACGGCGGCGCTGTTGCCGACCTGACAGCTGTGCCCGTGGGTACAGAGCTCGTTGCCACCGCAGCCGAGAAGGACGGTTACACCTTCACCGGTTGGGAAGTGGCCGGTCTGCCCACTGACGTGGACACCACCAAGGCGACCATCTCCTTCACGATGCCCGCAAACAATGTCACGCTGAAAGCACAGTACAAGAAGAACACCTACACCCTGACCGTGGACGGCGTGGACGAACAGCATGACTTTGAAGAGAACGTTACTGTTACTGCACAGCCGGTGGAAGGTAAGACCTTCACCGGTTGGGAAGTGACCGGTCTGCCTGCTGATGTGGACACCACTAAGGCGACCATCTCCTTCACGATGCCCGCAAATAACGTCACGCTGAAGGCACAGTACACCGAGAACGCTCCCAAGACCTATAAACTCGATGTCTCCGATGCAACGGTCACCCTGAAGGACGGCGGCGCTGTTGCCGACCTGACAGCTGTGCCCGTGGGTACAGAGCTCGTTGCCACCGCAGCCGAGAAGGACGGTTACACCTTCACCGGTTGGGAAGTGACCGGTCTGCCCGCTGACGTGGACACCACCAAGGCGACCATCTCCTTCACGATGCCCGCAAATAACGTCACGCTGAAGGCACAGTACACCGAGAACGCTCCCAAGACCTATAAACTCGATGTCTCCGATGCAACGGTCACCCTGAAGGACGGCGGCGCTGTTGCCGACCTGACAGCTGTGCCCGTGGGTACAGAGCTCGTTGCCACCGCAGACGAGGACACCGAGACCAGCGTGTTCAAGAGCTGGAGCTGCACCGGTCTGGAGCTGACCGAGGAGCAGCGCACCGCACGCGTGGTGTACTTCACCATGCCCGACCATGGTGTGAATCTGATGGCGGAGTTCGTTACTCCTACTAAGCCCGATCCCGCGCCCGAGAACTATAAGCTTATTGTTTCCTATGCAAAGGTCACCCTGAAGGATGGCAGCGCTGTTGCCGACCTGAAGGCTGTGCCCATGGGTACAGAGCTCAAGGCCACCGCAGACGAGGACACCGAGACCAGCGTGTTCAAGAGCTGGAGCTGCACCGGTCTGGAGCTGACCGAGGAGCAGCGCACCGCACGCGTGGTGTACTTCACCATGCCCGACCATGATGTGAATCTGAAGGCGGTGTTCGTTACTCCTACGAATAAACTCGATGTCTCCGGTGCACAGGTCACTTTGAAGGACGGCGGCGCTGTTGCCGATCTGACAGCTGTGCCTGTGGGTACAGAACTCAAGGCTACCGCAGACGAGGACACCGAGACCAGCGTGTTCAAGAACTGGAACTGCACCGGTCTGGAGCTGACCGAGGAGCAGCGCACCGCACGCGTGGTGTACTTCACCATGCCCGACCATGATGTGAATCTGAAGGCGGTGTTTGAAGTTCCTGCTACTCCCGATCCGGATCCCACTCCTGATCCTAAGCCGGACCCGACTCCCGATCCGGAGCCTACTCCCGATCCTAAGCCGAACCCGAACCCCGACCCCACCCCCGCACCCGGCGGTGACAGTGACGGCGGCGGTGCAGCCATTGTGGCAGTAGCCGCTGTGGGCGGCGCAGCCATTGGCGTGGGTGCCTATATCGCAGGCACCACGGCCTACCTGAAGAGCGTCCTGCCCGAGGGCATGGCCATCCCCGCTAACCGCCAGCAGCTGGCAGTTGCACTGTGGACCGCCGCAGGCAAGCCCGCTACCCAGAGCACTGCACTGTTCAACGATGTGGCAGCAGATGCCGCAGAGCTGCAGGCTATCCGCTGGGTCGTGGATACCGGCCTGATGTCCGCACAGGACGGCAGCTTCAAGCCCGGCAGCCGCGTGGGCCGCATGGAAGTGATCCGCACTTGGAAGACTTACCAGCAGCGCGGCTAAAACCGCTGCCCCTTAACCCCTTGTAACCCCGCAGGGACTGCTGCACAGCGCTGTGCGGCAGTCCCTTTTTTGCGCCCCAAAAGGGTGCGCAAGGGCTTTTTTGGGGTTTTTCAGGGCGATTCGATGCATTTCAGGGGCCATTCACGCAGAATTGCTCTACTTTTGCCGCCGTTCGTGGTATACTACAGGCACAGAGCAGTGCTCTGTTCAATATGCCATTCCCGTAATTCCTATAGAGCAGAAAACCGTCCGGTAACCGCAAACCGGGCGGTTTTCTGTTTTTTGCGGGTGCGTGTGGTGCACCGGGTCGTTTCAGCGCATTTGCGGGGCGATTCGTGCCCAAAACCGTCCAAAGCGGGCAAAACGTGGTACACTGGGTACAACAAAAGCGCCCGGCTTGGAGGGCGCTTGAGAAGGAGAGAATCTTATGCAAAAACGGCTCATCAGTATGGTTCTGGCGCTGAGCATGGCACTGACCGCAATGCCGCTGCCCGCCCTTGCCCAGAGCGCCCCGCCCGACACCGCCAGCGCCGCTGCACTGGCAGAGGAAAACGGCGGCACGGTCGAAAACAGCCAGAACACCCTGAAGCTGCCGGTGGAAAATACGGCCGGCTATGACGGCAATGCAGAGCCCTACCAGCCCATCATTGACGGCGGCGAGTGCACCGTTGTTTATAACGAGGGCGGCATCATTCAGAATAACCCCATCATCCACGCACTGGTGGCAAAGGATACCGAAGACCTGAACGGTGCTACGGATTACTACACCCTGAACTACACTGCACCGGAAGGTGCCGAGTACGCTAAAAAATACATCAACGGCATCAATGGCATGATGGAGGGTGTTTGGGACGCAGAAACCTCCACCCTCTACGTTGACACCGATCTGAACACCATCTCGGTCATCACGCATGCCCCCATCAAGAGTGTGAACGGCGTGGCCTATAGCGGCTCTGTAGCCGATGGAGAGCGTTACAACAGCACCATCGACCTGCGCAAGTATAACATCCCGCAGACCCATATCCTTAACCTGAGCGCCACCGGCGAGGGCGCGGCGGAATTGCCGCCGGCAGACCCCGCAGACTTTGCCTTTGTCCTGCCCAACAACCTGACCTATGACGGCAGTCCCAAGGAAGTAACTGTTAAGAACACCAGCAATAAGGACTACGGTGATGTTACCGTGACCTACATGCAGAATGGCAAAGTGCTGGACGGCGCTCCCATTGAGCCGGGCGATTACAGCTATACTGTAACCGTCGCAGGCAGTGCACAGTATGCGGGTGGAACTGTTAAAACAGGCTCGTTCCGCATCATCGCCGAGACCACCCCGGAGGAGCCGCCAGAGCAGCCGCCGCAGGGGGACAGCACCGAGTTCAGCCCGCTGCAAACGGTGGCCATCGTAGCCGGTACAACGGCGTGGTTTGCAGGCAGCGCAGTAATGGGCTATGAGGCTGTTACTTACAGCATCCTTGCAGACCTGCTGCCCAAGGGCACGCCCATCCCACGCACCCGGGAACAGCTGGCCGTGCTGCTGTGGAGCACCGCAGGCAAGCCCGAACCCGCTGCACCCGCTGTTTACAGCGATGTAGCTGAGCCGGATACCGCCAAGGCAGCCCGCTGGGCTGTGGAAGCCGGGCTGCTGCCCGACATGGGCGAGGGCGCCTTTACGCCCGGCAAGCGTGTGACCAAGGTACAGGTCATCCGCGCATGGAACCGGCTGAAAAAGCTGGGTCTGGCGAAATAACAATTGCCATCTCCCGATCGATCCTTTCCAATAAGCGCAGCAAGGCCGTCCGGCGAATGCCGGACGGCCTTGTTGCATTGCCCCACTCGTGAAAAAGGGGTTCTGAAAAGGCTGCGCAACCGCAGCCTTTTCAGAACTCCAAAATTAAAATAATTCTTCCGCTGCAACGACGACGACCGCCGCCAGTGGCGGAAACAGGGAGGAGTTGTTGGGGCAGC
>ERZ791923.1739-NODE-1739-length-22293-cov-10.915415_pt1 | contig 22293 bp, 11 predicted proteins | sample MGYA00510133_ERZ791923 | MGnify/ENA primary metagenome ERZ791923 (study PRJEB30046, sample SAMN00792106) | human gut metagenome | study: EMG produced TPA metagenomics assembly of the A metagenome-wide association study of gut microbiota in type 2... | reverse complement strand
TGAGCTTACCCGGAAAGAATTCAGGGTCAGCGAAGTCATCAATCATATGCCAGCGCTTCACATTGTTGCGGGCATAGCAATATGCACACCCCACTGTGCAGCCGATGACGAGATTCATGTTCTGAATCTGATCTTTGATACAAATACTCATGACTTCTGCCACTCCTCAAGATTCTTTCTGATGCGGTCGAGGCATTCCTCAAACCGGGTAATTTCTTCCTCTGAAAAACCTTTGTAGTAAATACTGCCCATCTCATCAGATACAGAATCGTACTCACCCTTTAAGGCATGTGCTTTCTCAGTCAGAAACAGGAGGGTTTTCCTTTTGTCCGTTTCAGACTGAACACGGCTTATCAGCCCTTGATTTTCCATTCTTTCCAGCATCGTCGTAAGAGATGTTATCGCTAATCCGCATTTCGTCGAGAGTGATCTGATTGAGATACCATCCTCCTGCCACAGCACATAAAGAATACGCCCCTGGGCTCCATTGAACGCATCAATATTCTTTTCGCTGAGAATCTTCTCAAAAGTCCGGTCTCCAAGCTGTTTTATTTTGGTGACAAGAAATCCACCATTTGTTTTCATGCAAAAGCTCCTATATAGTAGTTTGTAAAATCATACTATATAGGAGCTTTATTGTCAAGAGCTTGTATGCCTGAATAGAGGTAAATTACAATTTGTCAGTCTCATTCTATCACACCCTCGGTACATTTCCCGGCTTGCGTATCACAGCGGCAATGCAGGTATTCCACATTGCCGCTGTGATTTTCTTTTTAGCGTTCTCTGTCTGCGGATGATTTTTGCGGCTCCTCCTCGCCACGCTCACCGTCCACGATCTCGTTCTCTCTTTTGTCGAAATTGAGCATCGCATTCAGTTCATTTAGCCGTGCCGATTTGGTTTTCAGTTCTTCCTCCTGGGGGAATGGCTTCTGCACCTCGGCCTTTGCATTTTCAAGCTGAACCCGCGTATTCTCCAGTTGCTCGACACACGCCGCCATTCGTTCCTCAAAAGCAGAGAGGGTGTTATCCAGTCGCTGAATATTGCCGAAGATATCTGTTCCCAGCGTGACCGTATGCCGCAGCTGATGAATCAGCGTGATCTTATATTCTCGGCTGAAGGTGTCGAAGGACAGTTCCATATCGAAGCCTCTGTACTGGCCGATGGGAATCGGATCGGGGCTTGTCATGGACTTGCAAAGGCCGAGGATGGCATCGCCGGCAGCCTTCTTTTCCCTTACCGTGCCGCCCGGCATAATCATCGGAGAGAAGCCGTCCTCGTTGGGCTCGGTATTTCTTTTTCGCTGGTCAATATCCGCTTTATAGCCCTCAATGCGCTGCTCCAACGATTTGATTTTCTGGGGAAACTCCTTCAAAATCTGATCCTCCAGCGAATAGCGTTGGCTCAGATGGTTGGCCTTGAGCAGCTTCAGCCGGGACACATCAATGTCCAGATCCATCTTCTCCTTGATGTGGGGATCGCCGGCGCACAGCGCCTTGATTTCCGCATAGCTCAGGGCGGTTTCGTCAATGTCCTCCGCAGAGCGCACCGGGGATTTGCTGGTCATGATCTGCCCAATGAACTTCTGCTTGGATTCCACCAACTGATACAGGTAGCTGTCGAAGGTGTTCTCCGTGACATAGGTGTAAATATCGACCTCCTTGTTTTCGTTGCCCTGGCGGATGATTCGTCCTTCCCGCTGCTGCAGGTCAGACGGTCGCCACGGACAATCCAAATGATGAAGTGCCGCAAGCTTCGTCTGCACATTAGTGCCGGCTCCCATTTTCTGCGTGGAACCGATGAGCACACGCACCTGACCGGAGCGCACCTTGCCAAACAGCTCTTTCTTTTGCGCCTCTGAATTCGCCGCGTGGATATAGGCGATTTCCTCTGCCGGAATGCCCTTGGCAATCAGCTTGTTTCGGAGATCATCGTACACATTGAACTTGCCGTCGCCGTGGGGCGTAGACAGGTCGCAGAATACCATCTGTGTCGATTTCTGATCGGCGGTGCGCTGCCAAATATCAAAAACATTCTCCGCACACGCGCCCACCTTGCTTGTCTCGCTGTCGGGGAGCATATCGTTCATGAGCCGCTGATCCAAGGCGAGCTTTCTGCCGTCATTGGTGATGAGGAGCATGTTATCCACGCTGGAATCCACCATCTTATTGCGGACACGCTCGGCTCGTTCTGAAAGAGATGCCACCATTTCCTTTTGCGTTTCCGATGGCTTCAAAACAACGCTGTGGTAATGGGCCTCCGGCACGGGGAGCTTGAGCATATCCGCCGTTTGAATATCTGCGGTCTCCTTGAACATTGCCATGAGCTCCGGTAGATTATAGAACTTCGCAAACCTTGTTTTGGCGCGGTAGCCCGTGCCCTCCGGAGAAAGCTCGATAGCCGTCACCGTCTCGCCGAAGGTAGACGCCCATGCATCGAAGTGGAGCAGGTCGTTCCTTTTAAGTGCGCTGTACTGGAGATATTTCTGCATGGTGTACATCTCGACCATGCTATTCGAGATGGGCGTGCCGGTGGCAAACACAACGCCTCTGCCGCCGGTCAACTCGTCCAAATACCGACACTTCATATACAGGTCGCTGGACTTCATGGCCTCGGTTTGGCTGATGTTGCCCACATTCCGCATTTTTGTAAATGCGGCGAGGTTTTTATAGTAATGCGCCTCATCGATGAAGATACGGTCAACGCCCAGCTCTTCAAAGGTCACAACATCATCCTTGCGGGACTGGTCATTGAGCTTGTCCAGCTTCTGCTTGACCGTTTTCTTGGTTCGCTCCAGCTGCTTGATGGAGAAATTATCCCCACGGTTTTTCTTCAATTCAGAAATGCCGTCCAGCACTTCATCCAGCTGTTGCTGCAGGATGGCACGCTGTCGTTCCAGGGACATGGGGATCTTTTCAAATTGGCTGTGCCCAATGATGACCGCATCGTAGTCGCCGGTGGCAATGCGCCCGCAGAACTTCTTGCGGTTCTTGGTCTCGAAGTCCTTCTTGGTGGCGACAAGAATATTGGCGGAGGGATAGAGCTGGAGGTATTCGCTCGCCCATTGCTCTGTCAGGTGATTCGGAACCACGAACAGGCTTTTTTGACACAATCCCAGCCGTTTGCTCTCCTGCGCAGCCGCTACCATCTCGAAGGATAGCGATAGGTAATCCTTTGGGTGGGATATGCAGCCGCAGGCTGCATATCCGTTCCTCCAGATTTTCCCCCGCTCCAAACCGTGCGTGACAGTTTCCCATCACACGGCTTTCCATCGTCAACAATTTTTATGACAATCTATACATCAAACAGATTTGCCCTTTAGAAAACGAGTTCCGGCATTTCTGCCAGCACACGGAGCTTATTGAGCTTTGCCAACTGCTTCTTATCAGGATTTAGCACTTTCAGGTATTTTCGGATGGTGCGCTCATTGCTGGAATGAATGAGGATGTGAACCACATCGGAAACAATAATCAGGTTTTGATAACTGTCATTGCCCCCAAGCACCAACGGCTTTTTGTGGTGACAGTCCACTTGATTTGCTTCCAGTTCCACACCGGAAACAGCACATTTTCCTTTCTGTGCAACATAGAGTGCGATGCGGTTATCGTTGTACTCCACACTCTGCTTACCGCATGGATTGTTCATCAGATGATAGAGAACTGCCATATTGATACCGGCAAGATTCTTGTGAATCTCAGCCCGTCCCTCTGGCGTGTACTTATTTACCCGACTTTTCTTGTCCATGGGTACTCTGTGCTGAACATAGGCAATCGGGACGATAGCGTGACCATTCAGGTAGCGTACCTCCCGGCTCGTGCCGTATTTTTCCTTGATATACCTGTTTGTGATTTGACCGCTCTTCTGCAGCCTGTGCTTCAATCTGTTGTAAAGGCTCTTTTTGACATCGAAAGCGATTTTGTGGAAGTCAGGATTTACATGGGTTGCAATGCTGTAGTAGTTATGAACGCCCATAACATAGGAGTTGTATGTCTGTATCAGACGGTATTCCATTCCTGGGTCATAGGTCTGCCGTATCTGCCCAATGATTTCCTTGCTTTTCTTCCGGATTTTCAACAATGCCTTATCCTTGATATGCGCTTCTATTACATACCGTGGCTGCCCGTCAGGTTTCTTTCCCTTTGTTCGGACTTTCAGCTTAAAGCCCAGAAACTCGGAATAATGGCGTTTCAGATTTACGATTTTCGATTTCTCCGGGCTGGTTTCCAGTCCCAGACGTTCCAAAAGCCATTGTTTCGTTGCCTCGAACAGCTTGACTGCATCTGACCGCTTTTTACAGAAGATTTTGAAATCATCTGCATAGCGGACAACATAGCACTCTTTCAGATTCGTGTAGTTGCGCAGGGTTCGGATGGTACTGCTTTTATCAGGGGTTCCATTCGCATAGATTCTGTGTACATAGTTCCTTTGGGTAGGCATTTCTTCCCACTGGCTGACAATCCACCAATCCAGTTCATTCAGGACGATGTTTGACAACAGTGGGGAAATGATACCGCCCTGTGGCGTACCCTTTTCGGGAAAACCGATTCCAGCCACTTCTGCCTTTAGCATGGCAGAAATGATAGACAGCAGCTTTTTATCCCTAATTCCGAGTGTCCACATCTGCTTCAGCAGCTTGCCGTGGTTCACATTGTCAAAGAAAGATTTAATATCGATATCAATGACGTAATGACAACCGACGTTCTGTATCATTCTCTCCGCTTGGGCAATGGCATTTTCTGCACTGTGGTTTGGCCTGAAACCATTGCTTCGCTTGAAGAATTTTGCTTCACAGATAGGTTCTAATACTTGCAGAATACATTGCTGAATGAGCCTGTCCATAATCGTGGGTATTCCGAGGGGACGAGTTTTCCCGTTATCCTTTGGTATTTCCACTCTACGGACAGCATTGGGAACATACCAGTCCAGCTTGCGCTGAACATGGGCAACCAAGGCATTTTCGTTCCACTTGTTCAAATCGCTTATTGTCTTATTATCCACACCCGCCGTTCGACTGCCGCTGTTCTTTCGGATATTTCTGTAGGCCAGCTTGATGTTTTTGGGGCGTTTTATCAGTTCCACAAGATTGCAGAACCGCTGCCCCTTGACACTTGCGGCATACAATTCGTCAAGAGCGAGCTGCATATCGTAGTATTCGGAATTGCGGATTTTTTGTTTCTTCAAGGGTTTCTTCTTGTTTGCCAAAGTCAGGTACTTTCCTCCTTGTATGGGGGATTTCGCTTTTCTTAGTCATACTCGAACCTTTGTGTCTGTATAGTTTTCAATTTATTGATTGCTGACGACTAATGGCCATCCCTCCACCGTGTTTCCACGGCTTCAACGGTACTGTGCCATCTCTCTCAGCTGGATAAAGGATTGTTATACGCAATGCGCTTTCCAATCCAACACCTCATAGCCTGTAACTGGCTCCGTGTTCCAGCCTTTCCACGTTCCAATATTCCTATCTGTACATATCTGCCCTTAGGTGTCCCTCTGAGCCTGTATGCTGGGCGGTGCCTGTAACACCGCAAGGACTTTCATAGTAAAAATTCTTACTCATCCTCACATACTTCCGTAATCGGAAAGGAGCATTTCTGCTCCTGCGCCTTTTAGACCCGTACATTCGGGATTTCGTCAGTCATCCATGACATTCTGACCATAGGCAGTTTATAGACCTCCGGCGTATCATGCACATATCCCACCTCTGGGACACTTTCCACGGCATAATCCGTTTGGGTGCATTTCCGCCGACTTTAGCGAGCGTTATACCGCAATCCTTGTTACAGAGGACTGCCGCATATCGCAGTTTATAAGGTAGGCGTTTCAGGGCGTTACCCCATCATTCCACCTATCAGAATATTAGTTCTTCAAGTCTTTTCAGGGACTCCTTTCCAGTTCCCGATTCTATTGTTAGCTGACTTGTGCGTAACCTTTTCAGTTACGAACGTGTCGCACTCTTCCCAGCCCCTACGACGTGCGCCAGCAGTGTATTGCCGCCGTAAAGGATATGGGCAATGGCGTTGACTTGATGCGGTCTGAGAGTGATCTCGGGGTTGATTCCCACGAAATTCAGGTGGCTGCCGTCATACTCACGGGGGCGAATGCTGTTGAACTTCTCGTTATACAGCTTGGTTAGCTGCTCCCGGCGTTCCGGATCGCTCCATATCCAGTCTGCAAAGGCCTGCTTAATAAGCTCCTGCTTGCCCTGTGCGATGGCGGTTTCTTTCTTGTTGAGCACAGCCGTTTTCCTGCTGTTTCCGTCCTCGATGTAGTCGAAGATTCTTACATCCCGGAGGTTCAGGGTTTCCTCCATGATCTTATAGCCATTAACTCTGCCGGTGCCGTAGGTGTTGTGGGCTTTTACATTGCTGCGGTCATAGGATTTCCCCTCCACATTCCATTCACCGGTGTACTGCGCGTAGTGAACATGAATGTTCCACTGGCAGTAGCGTGGGGTGCTGAACAGCTCAAACATGAACTCCTCGATGGTTTCCGGAGGCAGCCATGTTGCGCCAAGCCTCACGGAAATTTCACTTGCCGTCAGGTCAACCGGCTGTACCGCCTCAAGAGCACGGACATTCTCTCCGTAATCCTCGGGGTAGAGCTCCGCACTCCGCTTTGCCCAACGGAGCTTTTCACGGACATTGCCGGAGAGATATTCATCGGCAGGGAGATACTTCGGCTTGCCGTCCTCTTCGCTTATGTGCATGGGGTTGAGGAAAATAACACCCTTCAAAGCCTCAAACAGCTCCTGCTCGGTTTTGCCGGTGAGCTGCGACATATACGGCATATCGATTCTTGCTTTTTCTGCAAGGGACAGAGCATAGGCCTCGGAAGCCGTGTCAACCGACTGCACCGTTACCTTCTGCTTGATGGTTCGTTTGGAGAACATATCTGCCTTGCGGAGGAAGTTGCCCTCATCATCCAGCACCTCCAGCGAGGCAAGCAGGCAGTAGGAGCTGTCGGAATTGAAAGCCGAATTGTTGGCTCTTGCGCTGATAAGCCCATATTTTTTGCTGAAATCATCATAGAGGCGATTGAGTTTTTCCTGCTCTGCCTTGATATCGGCATCGGGATAGTCCTCCGTCTGGTACTCAATCAGCGTCCGGACACAATCACGGATGGCAATCATGCCTTTGATACGGCTCTCGGCGGTTGCAGAAACATCCACGGGATTCATGCGGCTGTTTTCACGGTAATAGATTTTACCGTCCACCACTGTGAAGCTGAAATTGCGCACATCAGGGTCAGCGGGGATAGAAAGGTCCTCATCCTCCGCTTCAAGATCGTCGATTTCATATTCGGTGATCTCGGCATGAATGTTCTGGATGGCATCCCGCAAGAGGTCCCCAAGCTCTGCACTTTCATAAGCAATACAGGCGGACTCCATGCCGTGAGGCCCGCTGACCATCTGCATGTCGCCCAACACCATTTCAGGGTTGTCCACAAAATAGGCGTTCATCCGGATGCCATTGGCGTCGGTGGCCAGATGCACCCAATCGGGCTCAATATCCACCAATCGGTCACGCTTTTGGAGGAAGATAATGTCCGATGTGACCTCTGTGCCGGCAGCGGCCTTGAAGGTATCATTCGGCAGCCGGATAGCGCCGAGCAAGTCGGCTCTCTGCGCGATATACTTTCGGACATTGGGGTTTTCCTTATCCAGCGTACCCTTTGATGTAATGAAGGCGATCACGCCGCCGGGTCTCACCTTATCCAAGGTGCGGGCGAAGAAATAATCGTGAATGAGGAAGTTGTGCTTATCATAGCGCTTGTCCGGTACTTTGAACTGCCCGAAGGGGACATTGCCGATTGCAGCGTCAAAGAAGCTGTCGGGAAGGTTTGTATTCTCAAAGCCCTGCACCGCGATGCTGTTTTTCTGATACAGCTGCTGCGCAATTCGTCCGGAAATGTTGTCCAGCTCCACGCCGTAGAATTTCGCACCATTCATGCTTGCGGGAACAAGCCCCATAAAGTTTCCGATGCCGCAGGAGGGCTCCAGTACATTGCCGGCCTGAAAGTGCATGTTCTCCAAGGCACTGTACACGGCCTTGATCACTACGGGCGGCGTATAGAAGGCCGTCAGCGTGGATTCTCTCGCCGACGCATATTCCTCATCGGAAAGCACATTCTTCAGCTCGGTATAATGGGGATTGTCCTCCTTGAAGAACTCAGAGAGACCGCCCCAACCCACATAGTCGGCAAGTACGCGCTGCTCCGTGGGTGTTGCCAATCGGTTTTCCGCATCCAGCTTGTTCAGGAGCTGAATGGCACGGATATTGTGATAGAACCGTTCCAGCGGTGTGCCCACGCCGATATCATCGCTCTCGATTTGGAAGTTGGTTCGGTACTCGGTGTTGATCTCCGGGTGCAGCACATGAGGCGCGATCTCGGAAGGCCTTTTCACTTGTAGAGGCGGGGCGAGCGCTTCTTCCTGGTCATCCAGCAAGGCTTCCGCATTGGGGTAGGTCACGACCTCGCCGTCTTTGACGGTGCTGATGGGCAGAGCATCCAATTCTTCGTCCGTTAGGCTCTCGATTTCGGAATCGTCTTCTGACAAATCTTCCGTTTCTCTGAATACCCGTGTGCCGTCCGCACCAAACTCCGCCTCATATCGGTCAGTCTCTCGCGCTGCTTCCCGGTCTGCCTCTAAAGATAGAATATCCTCGTGAATCTTCAGGAGGTTTTCCGGCGTGAACTCGATATAATCGCAGTCCATCTCATAGTCATTTTCAGCTTCCATGAAGAACGGAGTATTGATGTCCGCAAGGAACTGATCCGACATTTCTTCAAGGTCATTTCGGAAGTCGGCGGCGTTTTCCGGATGGCTGGCAATGTCATACTGCTCGACAAGCTCTTCAAAAACAGAGAAATCAAGATCACCGGAAACATACTGTCCACCTGCATCTGCATCGGGATTGAAGTAAATCCAGTGAACCTTGTTACTGCCGGTGTCAAGGGATATTCTCGCCTTCGTATTGTCTGCGACAGGGGGTTCTTCCACGACTTGCAGCAGCTTGTCATTCAGCGGATTTTCTTTGAGCCGGTTATCGAACTCTTCACGAGTCAGCTCCTTGTTAAACAGTGGGAACTGCGTATCAAAGAGAACGACCTTCTTCTCGTCAAAAGACAGCAGCTCGTATTCCTGCGTGCCGATATAGACCGTATCACCGAGATGATAGCGGTATTCCTTCCGGGGTTCCGGTGGAGGGTTCAGCTCATCAAAGGTCGGTTCAAGGGACTTCGCCACATCGCTGTTCAACGCTTCCAGCATGGCTTCGCACCGTGCGGTCAAGTGGGTGTTGTCCGCAATGATCGTATTCATTGCTTCGCGCATCATAGGGAGGATGAAGTCACCCTCCGCAGTACGGGCGTGCATTTTCTTATCGCCCACGCTGAACGCACTCCAGCAGCTTGACAAATAATACAGATTCAGCGCTTTGCTTTCCTCGCCAAGCTGCGCCACAAAGTCATTGTAATCATAGACAATCGACCGGAACTCCTCAGAGATTTCACCTTGTTTCCTCCGAGCTTCTGCCTGGTCCCGGTAGGCGGGATAGTCGTCCTTTTCGGCCTGGCTCAGATAGCGGTCGGCACGGATCAATTCCCCGATCCGCTTCTCGACCTTGTTCCACCGCAAAAGCAGTTCCGCATCGGGCCGAGAGATTCTGCCTCTGCTGATTTTGATTCCCTTGGCGTCGTGGCTTTCATCGAGATTTCTGCCGGAAACGGCAGGATACGCACCGCCGATGCCGTATTCGTTTTTCAAAAAGGTGATATTGTTCTCGGAAGAATCCTGTTTGAGAAACTGCTCATAGATGCGGAATTTGCCCTGATGGATGCCGCTGCCCCGTGCCAGAATGGCGTCGATGTCCTCCTGAGAAATAGCAAAAGCGGAGGATTTTTCTTCCTCCGCTTCTGCGATAATTTCCTGCTGCTGTTCAACTGTGGGGAGCGTTACGCGTAGATCAGGTCGTTCAGAATCACTTCCTCCGCCGAGTGGCGAATGGAGTTCATCATCTGCACCCATTTCATCTGATCTTCCGCTTTCAGGCGCTCCGTCACGCCCTGCTTCTCTGCTATCTGTCGGGTCAGGCGTTCCATCATCTCGTTGGCTTGCCGGTCCACTTCCTCCAGATGACTGTTCAGTGTTCCGTTCAGCAGCATCCCGGTGTAAATCCCATCCCGGTGTTTGCGGAGGAATGTCCGCCGCAGCATTCCATACTTCCCAAGCTTCGGGCTCTCCGGCACGGTCAGATCGGGAATCAGATAGTCCCCCTGCATCGTATAGGTCAGTTCCATGTTCGTTGCTCCTTTCCTTGTTTTCTGTTTGGTTCTTATGATACGCAGAAGTACCCTCCTGTGCAAATGTGCGAATCTTCCGTTTTTCTTCCTTCTCCATTTCCTTGACGGTTTCTCCCATTTCACGGATGACCATCTCAGAAATATCGCTGACTGCGGCACCGAGCACGGAGATAACCTCCACGGTGTTGAAGTCAAAGAGGTGGCTGAAATCTTCCCGATCAAAATACTGCCTCGGCTCATAACCTGCACGGGAGAGCGCCATAAAAGCGACGCTGCTTTTCAGTGAGGTTTTCAGCCACGCTTCAAGGCTTGTGTCGTCCAGCTCCTCCAGAAAGCTGCCGGCTTTGACAGCGTTCAACTCCATGAGATAATCTGAAAGATTATCCTCCACGGCATAACCGGAAATATCCATGAGAAGGTGCGGGAAATCTCGCGGCTCCTCCACATCACCGAAGCTGGCCTGAAGGCTTTCCGATACCGCATATTCGTACTCCGGCTTCATCTGCCAAAGGGTGATGTTCCTTCCGGCACGGCTGTTGGTGTCGGAGATATCAAAGACATGTCTCAGCTTGTAGGGAACATCTCTGTCGATCAGCAGCGCGATGCCTTTCGTGCCCTTGTTTACCCATCTGCCGAGTTTATTCCATGTGTCGATTTCCGCACACGCCGTTGCATCCGGCTTCTGCGCATGGATGAGCAGCTGCTCCTTAAAGCTGTACTTGTAGTTGTTTGCCGCCGTAATCAGAAAATCGGTATATCGGTCGGCATTGGAGGCGATATCCCTGGCAGTCTGGGACGCCATCTCCAAAATGATTCTGTATTTGCTCGGCATGGGAACTCCCTCCTTATCTTACTTTGATCGTGACCTCAACGGTCTGCGCATTCTCTCCGAGGATCGATGCAAATAAAAGCCCGGTTCTGGCGTTGGACACCTTGGTCACCAACTCATTCAACCGGTAGACGGTGGTATTGATCTCTTTCTGGTTATCTGCGTAATAGTAGCCCGTTTCATCGCTGCAAATAGGAAAGCCATCCTGTCGCAAGGCACTGATCTTGCGGCGAATATTTCGTCCGTCAAGCAGAAACAGCTTTTCAAGCTCCTTGCTGTGGATGGCATTTTCTTTGCCAATATGATTTTTACGGAGATACTCGCAGATGGCTTTCTTCTTATCCATAGCTTCTCCTTATCTCTCAGGTTCGTGGTCTTTTTGCTTATGAACCGCCGGTGGATTCTTCTCCATGTACTCCTTCACGGTAGTAAGCGTGCCCTCATAGTTCCAATCGTTTTCAGGATCAATGTCTCGGTAGGCGTTTCTCCCATCCGGTCGGGGCTCCAAGCGAATGGGCCTATTGGAAATCAACGTTCCCCAATGATTCACCATGATCCAGTTGGCAATCTGAACCGGCTCGCCCTGTTGGTCATCATCGTGGCGAACCTCGTACATGTACATGCCCTGTGGAACGGTATCACGGTCTACCCGCAGGCAGGTAAAAAGCATGGGATGCCCCAGAACCGTCACATCTTCAAACTTCTCTGTCATGGCATTTACCCTCATCGTGCTTCACCCCTTTCCTTCGGCTTTCTGTGGGAACTGTCCTCTATGAAAAGTCCTTTTGGCAGCGTATCCAGGTCGTTCAGAAACGCACGAGAAATCGTCTTGCCGTTCCGGTCTCGGTAGAGAACGACGCACAGCGGCTCTCCGTGATAGAGCGACTCCTTCAGGTCTTCCAGGAAGCGCTGCTCGTCGCTGTACGCAACGCTGCTGCATACTTTTCCGTTGAAAGCCAAATAGTCCAGTCTGGCAATATAACTTTCGCTCGGCTGTGCTTGGTTCATCGTGCCTCACCTCGTTCTCTCTGCCTGGTTGGAAAGCTCCAGCCGTACACTTTTCCGATCTCATCGCCAAGCCTGCGGGTGACACGGACAATGTCTGCCCTGGTGGCTGTGCCGTTGTAGATTTTTTCTTTGAGCCGGTCTTTCTGCGCCTGGGAAACATTGTCCTTATATACCCGATAGAGATAATGGTTTGTTCCGTCATGGTGGGTGTCATCGCACCGGAAATCTCCGTTTCGGTCCACATACCATGTGGTGTAGTCGTAATCAGAGTAAAGGCAGTCCCGGATATTGCCGCTGGGAATTTCTTTGTATCCCGTGCGCCTGCCATTCCAAAGCCCCAGATCGGCAACAACCAGAATGGGCTGGGAAAGTTGAATGTCCAGATTGAGCCGTTCGTCCTCAAGGTAGTGCCCGTTTTCCTCATACATTATGGCGATGCGCTCGTCATCGGAAAGCGTCGGATATTCTTCCTCCATCCAATCTTTCCACTCCTCATAGTCAAGGTCAGCATTAGACCAGATACGATAATCGTCCTTACTCATCGTGCGTCACCTCTGTCCTTCGGCATCACGGGCTTTCCGTCTGCGTCATAATTTCTCGGGTCTGCGGCGGGCACCTGAAAGCCGAACATAGAGCCGGCCTTCATCGCTTCTTCCTGCGCTCGGCTGATGCCGAGCTTTGCATTATACTCATTCGCGATGCTCCGGGCTTCGTCCTTGTCGGTGACGGGAATGTCCGTCTTGAAGTAGCCCTTTTCGCCGCGCTTGATGATAATGATTTCGTCGCTGCCGGAAAGAACGCTGTAGCACCGCTCGGGCAGGTTGTCCCGAATCGGCTCGCAGGTATGGCCGCCGTATTCCATGCGCTCGGCAAACTCGCAAATGTGATAGAGGTTGCTCCCGATCTCCACATGGTAATCGTCGATATACCGGCAGGTGCGAATCTGGTCTTCATTCCACGAATAGTGGATTTTCACCTTGCCGCCATCCGGAATGCGAAACAGTTCCTTGTAATGGCTGTCAATAAAACGGATTCCTTTCTCTGCGTCCTTCAGGTGCTGATCGAGCCAATCCCGGCGATAGCAATAGCAGTACAGGTTGTATTCGCCTCTGTCCGGGTTCAGGCGCAGAAGATAGGCATATTTTTCGGTATCCACACGAACGCCATAGTAGCCCGGTTCCTCCTGCATCCGGCTTTGGGGTGTGCAATAGCAGTACTTGGCAAGCGCCCTGCGGTTATGAAGAATGTCGCCTTCCTCACGCAGAGAGTTGATTACATCATCAAACTCTGCCTTGAACTCATCGGTTTTCAGCTCCTCCCGGAAATCAAACCAGCTGCTGAAAAAGCCGTTGCCGTCTGTATCCATGTCTGCCCGGAGGTGGCCGATCAGTCCGGTTTGCATGGAAATCTGCGTGCTCTGGCGAAAGGTATATTTGTCCTCCGCCTCGATCATTGCTCTTTTTTCATACTCGATCATCTTGCGTCACCTCTTTCTTTAGCCGGCTTCTTTTCCTGCGCGTGCATCTCTTTTGCTTTCTCCAAGCCCTTCTGCGCCCATTCGGGAAGGCGCTTTTCCTCCATGACGCCGAGAAAATCCGTGCGGTAAAAGGAGGTCTTTCTCCCGTCGTACAGAGAAATGCAGTAGCAGGTACGGCCTCGCGCATTGGCCTGCGCACCGAAGCCGCCGGTACACAGCATAAGCTGGTGATTGGCGTGGCGAAACTCAGGCCGGAGAATGCTGCCCTTGATGACAACCACCTTGTTCTCAATGGAATCTTTGTAGGAAACCGGCGCGCAGCTTTCTGCCATGAGTTCCTCATTTATGCCGACCTCCTGACAGGCTCTCTCGTTTTCCTGAATAATCTCCTCGGCTGCATCCGCTACGCGCTGGCCGAACACCTTTGCAATCTCTGCAAAATCGTCGCTGACCAGCACTCCGGAATAGCGCTCGAAAATGGCGTTGGTCTCTACGAAGCAGCACATATACCGTTCATCCTTGTCGGCGTTGGGATTCTCGCCCAGAGCAATATCCTTGTGCCCGATATACATGGAATACTTTACGGAGTAATCTCCGATTTTTCTTGTCTCTTCCATAGCGTCTCCTTTTATAAGCGGGGCGGCATCTGTAAAAAGATGCCGCCCCTTGCCGTTTTACTTTCTGTTCTTCAGGCGAAGAACGATCAGCCCTGCGATAATAAACACCACAAGACCGATGCCGATAATGACCTTAGCGTTCATGCTTGCCTACCTCCTTCTTTTTGCGGAAGGTAAAGAAGGCCGCTGCACCTGCACCGATTGCAGAGATACCGGCAAGTGCTGCCCAAAGAGGCATATTGGTGGTATCTCCGGTCTTGGGGATATCCGTAACAGGCTTGAGCTTGTTATGGAACTTGGCAACGACCGTCTTTCCTTCGTGAACGGTTACGGTGACATTTGCGGGAAGCTCATACTTCTCGTTGGCTTTGTTGGACACCTCGGAGATCACATAATCGCCGATGCGCAGCCCCTCAATGTGAATCTGGCCCTTCTCATCGGTCACGAAGTCCTTGCTGAAGGCATTACCGGTGATATCCGTGCCTTCCACGTGGAAGGTAAAGCCCTTCAGCACGCCGTCATCCGAAGTCTTTTCAATGCGGATGCCTCCGGTCTGTGCCTGGTTGACAAAGCCCTTTCCGGCCTCATTTTCCACGACGACGGTTTTACCATCTTCCTTAATGGAGAAGCTATAGGTTTTCTCATCAAGGAAGAAGCCCTTGGGGGCCTCGGTTTCCTTCAGCGTGTAATCGCCGTAGGGCAGATTGTCCAGCTTGTAGACGCCGTCGGACAGCTCCTCCATCTGGCCCACGAGCTTTCCGTCACGGTACACCTCAAAGACTGCGCCGCTCAGGTGATGATCGGGATAGTTTTTATCCACCTTGGTCAGCTGAACGCTGCCGCGAATGAGCTTGTTGGTGATCTCGATCTCGATCACAGCGCCGTTCTTATCCACCTTCACAGCATAAGGCGTGTCATCCATCACATAGCCCTCCGGTGCAGCGATTTCACGAACCACATACTCGCCATAAGGGATGTCCGCGAAGGAGAAGCTGCCGTCCTCTGCGGAAACAGTGGTCAGAATAGGCTCTGTGCCGTCTGTGAGGAACAGGCCGATGGTAGCTCCGGCCAGCGCCTTGCCGTCCTCATCCTTCTTCATGCCGTGGATCTCTCCGTAGATCATCTCGTTGGTAATGCTCTTTCCGTCATTGACGGCAAGCTCCACAACGGGGATTTCCTGACCGGCATAGGCGAAGGTCACAGGGTACTTCTCATCAGAGAGCATATAGTGGCTGTCGGTGCTGATTTCTCTGACATAGTAGCTGCCGAAGGGGACATCGCTCTTGAGCACGGCTTTCCCGTTTTCGTCAAGGGACAGAATCTCAATCAGTCCGTCCGCAGGAATGACAGAGCCGTCTGCTGCGGTAAGCTCCTCGGCGGCATAGAAGCCGAAGGTCACGGCGGAAAGCTCGTTATTCATGCCGATACCGAACTGCTTGTTCTGCTCCAGTACCTTGGAAAGAGAAATCCGCGCCTTCTGTCTGTCATTGCAGAAGCTGGCAGCGGTTTCGGTGATCTCAATCTCCTGGCCGGCGTAGACAAGCTCTGCGGTATGGGCGTCCTTGTTAATGACCATGCCGTCGGGGGCTTTCATCTCGGTGATTTCGTATTTTCCCAGATACAGCGGCTTGCTCTCCGCCATGCCATCTGCGCCGGTGGTCACCGTATCCACCACCTCACCGGCACTACAGCGCAGCGTACCATCCGGGGTGTAGATGTCCGCCGCGGCCTTGATCTCATAGGTTGCTCCTGCAAGACCCTGCACCGTATAGACTGGCTGGTAGACTCCGTCCGCCGCCGTGACGGTGGCAAACACCTCGCCGGTTTTGGAAATCTTGATGATGCCCTTCTGTGCGTAATTGCCAAGCTTCACTGCAACGATTGTCACGCCGCTTTCCTCGGTGGAATTCTCTTCGGTCACATCGAACTTGACCGCCTCATGACTGAGCACATAGCCGTAAGGAGCGGAGACCTCCTTGAGGGAGTAGCCCTTGCCAAACTCCAGCTTCTCCGGCGTGATGAGCATGCCGGCGTCATTGGTGTAGAAGGTGTCGATGGTGGTGACCTCCGGATAGGTAAAGGTCATTTCCACCTTGGAGCCGTCCGGACGGAAGATCTGGAAGCCCGCACCCGCATAGGGAATGGTATTGCCGGTCTCCGCGTCTACCTTGATGACCTTAATGAAGGACTCAAAGTTGGCGTTGTTGATGAGGTAGCGGTAGGTCTCGCCGTCCTTGGCAATGAACACATCAAAGTCGCTCATCAGCTCACGGCCCTCCCAGCTGGAGACCTGATGCACGGTATACACGCCGTAGGGCAGGTCCTTGCTTTGGGCAAAGCCATTTTCATCGCAGGTCAGGTAGTCCCGCTCTGTATCCTTTGCCGCCTCATAGCTGCCTGCGGCTTTCAGATAGATAGCGAACACAGCACCTTCTTCGGGAGTTTCGATCTGCGTATCGCCGTTATCCGAGTGCTTGATGATGGCGATATTGCCCTTCTGCACCTGCTCGGCAACAGCCACAGCAGGCGCAGCGTTCAGCTCAACGGTGTAATTGGCCGCCTCTGCACCGACAGCATAAACGGTGCTGTCCAGCAGATAGCCCTCGGAGGGGCTGATCTCACGAATCGTCCAGTCGTCGCCGCAGACATAATAGCCGGTGGTGAACTGGCCGTTCTCGTCGGTGTAGTAGGTATCCGCAAGCTGATCGCCCTTATAAATGCCGTAGGCGGCACCGGCAAGCGAAGCGTCGCCCTGCGCCGTTCCGACCTCACAGTCACTCTTAGTGACGGTGACATTGAATTTCTTGAGGATGTTGGAAACGCTCTTATTGGTTACACTGCTCCACTCCACTGCGGCGCTCTGGCTGTCAGGAACCACATAGCGAATGGCGGTGTCCATCTCCTCCAGCGTGTAGCCGGTGCCGATGAGCACATCCCGGAAAGTCGCCACACCGTTTTCATCGGTGACGGCGTATTCATCCACAGAAAGGCCGCTAAGGGAGGTTCCAAAAAGGTGGAACTTCACGCCCTGATTCAGCCCATCCTCGGAGGTCTTGGTCACGGTCAGATCACCGCGGCGGAGTACATTGTTGAAGGAAACCGTCGCCGTCTGTCCGGCGAGCACGGTAACGCGGTGGCTTTCCTGGGGTACATACTTGTCGTAGCTCTGTTCAGTGACGGTATAGGTGCCGGGCATCAGATTGTCGATGCGAATTTCACCGTTTCGGTCGGTGGTAACGCTCTGATTGACGCCCTCGCCGGTGATGGTGAAGGTAATGCCGTCCACCTTGCCGTCCTCGCTGGTCTTGATGATTTTAGCGCCGCCATAGCTGACCTTCAGATTCAGAAAGGCTGTGACCGGGTCGCTGACCGTAGCGCTGTAGGTAACAACATCCTGCATGGTGCCGTCCGGACCATAGTGGCCATCGCTCCACACCACAACACCCTTACGCAGAGCCTCCTTTTCGGCAGTGACACGGAGCGTGCCGGTAGGCGCATTCTGAGTTGAGATCGTCAGCACATTCCCCTGAACAGAGAAGGAAACACCTGTCTGGTTAGCAGAGAAACGGTAATTGCCCAGGACGCCATTGGTATCGGTCAGCGTGGCCGAATAGCTGCTTCCGTCCCAGTTCAGCTCGACGGTCTGTGCTTTGCCGGTACTTTTGGCCATGAAGCTCGGGACAATGGTATGCTTCTGCACGCTGGCCTCAATGCTGTCATAATAAGCGGAAAAGCGACTGTACAGCGGGTGGGTGGTGCGGTAAACGGATTTCACTGCGTCGGCGCTGCCGGGGTCTGCATGGTTGAAGTTGGCATCCCGCTCTCCAACGACCGTTTCCCACACCAACGCCTGGGTGGCCATCATGTGGGCCATTTTGTCGGCATCCGCATCATTCTGCGATCTCCATGAGGTGGAAAGATTGCCCTGATAACCGTACTGCATGATCCGTCCCAGCAGGGTTTTGATGGTGTCAGCGTCGATGGTGCTGTTGCAGTCGGATGGGTAGTTCTTCCAATAATCCTCGCCATGGCGGGAATATGTCTTGCCCAGCAGACGAGGCACACCCGGCTCAATGCAGTAGCAGGCCTGTCCATCGAAGGAGCCGATGGTGTGCAGCGTGGTCATCCAGGTTGCCTCGCCGGAGGTCCAGCCGTTCATGTAGTGAAGCTCATCATGGCCCCATGTGCCGCTGTAGTCCAGATTGGCGTCCCCGTCTCTGGGGAACCCTACGGAATAGGACTCAGCGGTTTCTCCGGCAGTCGAGGCAGCAAAGGCCGTAGTCGTGCCGATGCTCATGAGTGCGGTGAATGTCATCAGAACCGCAAGAAGTCCCGACATTCCCCGTCTGAAAATGTTCTTTTTCATGTTGGTTTCATTCCTCCTGAAATTGAATTTTGGTATGAAAAAAGCGCCGTATTTCTACGACGCTTCTCAAAGTGATATAAAGTTTTATGCGTACCCGATGTAGATCAGATACTTGTCTGTGCCGACGCATTCGTACCAGATCCAGACATCTGTGATGCTCTTGTCCTCGGCATATCGCTTCAAACGCGAGTTAATGTCTCGCTCCAGATAGATGCAGCCCTGCTCTGCGGAAATCGGATTGTCCCAGCAATCGGTTGCCGAGTTCTCCAAGGTCAGCCCCAAGCTCACCGCCGTGCTTTTTGCATAGGAAATCCAGTAGTTGATATCAAATACAGGTTCAGGCTCCGGAGTCGGCTCCGGCTCGGTTATCGCAGGAACGGATGGTTCCTCTGTGGGATTCTCTGTTTCCACCGGCTCCTCCGGAAGCACGGGCGGCTGCTTGGTTTCTTCCGATGCCGGTGCATTCGACTCTGTGGATGCGCTTACCGGCTCAGAAGAAAAGCTCGGGCTGCTATCGTGCTTGTCCTCATTTGGTATGCAAGCTGCTGGATCGGCGGCTTCTGTCGGGGCTTTGGTGTGAGCGCTTGAATCTGTGGATACCGGCTCAAAGGAAGCAGGCGTTTCTTCCTGTGGCGTTGGAGCTTTCGATGTGTTTCCTGCCGTTTGGCCTTGCGAGGGCTCTGCGGCGCATCTGGAAAGCAATGCGGCAAGCAGGAGTGCGCACAATATAAGAAGCTTTTTCATGGGATGACCTCCAATGACTGTTTTTCTCATATTGTACGAATGCGCTTTGTTTTCTTCAATTGTGTCGCCTGTATATTTTCCTTTTGAGCTGGTATTGCCGGTAAATGAAGGGGAGAGTGTGAGAGGGGGAACGGCGCTGACGCAGCGTCAAAAGGGTAGACTGCTCCCTTGGCGAAGAACCTATCTTGCGTCATTCCGACTTTTCTGCCGCTCCTGATACCGGTGATAATATTCCAGCGCTTTCAGAATATACTCACCGGTTTTTTCGTAGGGAATGCTGGCAGGGATAAACCTTCTGGCCTCTGCGTACTTGATGTTGATTTTTTCTCTCTGATTCGGCTTTTCCTCGCTCATGATCGACTCAATGACCTCGTTGTTCAGCTTTCCGTCCTGGGAGAATCGCTTCAGCTTAATGGCCTGGGCGAGGGACGGCGTGGCATCTGCGTAGGCGATTTGCTCCAGCAGGGCACTCTGCTCCTCCTTTTGCAGGTACGAAAGCTCCACCGCCGGTCTGAACGCAATGCGCCCTTCATCAACCAAATTCAGAAGCTCCGGAATGAGCTCGGTAAGGCGAATATAGCGGAAGATAGTATTTTTGCTTTCTCCCACTTCCGCAGCCATTTCGTCTGAGGATTTTGTTCCAAAAGAATTGTTCCCCAATGGGGAATAATTATCTTGAGCTGGTCTGCCTGCTTGTCTCTTCATGGCCTCCAAGCGCATCTTGTACGAAAAAGCTTTTTCACTGGGCAGTATCACAGAGCGCTGCAGGTTCGATTCCACCATTAGAATGATGGCCTCATCACGGGTCATCTCCCGCACCTCGGCTTTCACGGTATCAAACCCGGCAAGCTCGCAAGCCTTCCTTCTGCGATGCCCCGACACAATCTCGTACCGCCCATCCTCCTTTGGTCGGAGGGTGACAGGGGTGATGATCCCGCGCTCCTTGATGCTCTGGACAAGCTGATCCATGTCCTCATCCAGCTTCACCTTGAAGGGGTGATCGGGGAAATCGTCGATCTCTGAGAGGGGAATATCATAAATGCGCGGGAGTTTATTTTCCTTTCGCTCCGCGTCATTCATGAAAAGCTCATCGTACCCGGTCAGGCCCAGATCGATTTTTTGTACGCTCTTCAAGCTCTGTCACCTCCTTTGTGAGTGCCTCATACGCTGCTGCGACCTTGCCGTTCCCGTCATGGGAGAAGATGCTTTCTCCGGAAAGACTGCACTCCGCAGCTCTTACCGAAAAGGGAATTTCGGAACGGAACACGCGGATGTTCTCTCCCACGGCGGAACGAAGCGAGGAAATAATCGCCTTAGCGTTGTTGGTGCGGTTATCCACCATCGTCAGCAAAATGCCGTCAATCTTTAATCTCGGGTTGATCTGCCGCTTGATTTTTGAAATGGAGCGCAGAAGCAGGTTAAGACCTTTGGTTGACAGGAAGTTCGGCTGAGACGGGATAATCACACTGTCTGCCGCAACCAGCGCGTTGACCGTCATCATACCCAGCGAGGGCATACAGTCAATCAGAATGTAGTCGTAGCTCTTTCTCATGCCGTCGATAGTATTCTTCAGAACATACTCACGGCTCATGACATTGAACAGGCCCGTTTCCATACCGGAGAGCTCAATGTTCGAGGGAAGCAAATCCACACCCTCCTGGTGCCGGATAATTGCCCCCTCCGCAAGCGGCTCATCATCAATGACTGACTGCATAAGGGACGACAGCGACACATCCAGCTCATCGGGGTTCTTTACGCCGAGGCTCACCGTTAGGCTGCCCTGCGGGTCAGCATCCACCAGCAGAACCCGTTTGCCGGAGCTTGCAAGTCCCACGCCGAGATTGACTGTGGTCGTTGTCTTGCCGACGCCGCCCTTCTGATTCGTGATGGCGATCACCTTACAGTTTTCCATGGGGTTTCCTCCTTTCTCTGAATTTGAATCATTTCTGATCCACGAAAGCCTCAAAATACCTTTTGGGGCTTTCGTCGCTGCATTTCATTTTTCCTCGAACCCAAAATGCAGAAAAGGAAGTCATCAGACGCCCGATAGCGAATCGGGTCCATGGGAATCTCACCCCTGCCGGGTTCTCCGCCAGCTCCGTAGAGAAGTATCATTATCCCTGCTGCGTTTTATGGCCGTATCCGTAGCTGTCGGATATTTCTGAATGGCTCGGAAACGCTCGTCTCCTTGCTTTCCGTTATCACCCGGATGGACAGGAGGGTCATGGCGCACCTTCATTCGGCTGAGGTTTTCGCCTCCGCGCAGGAATGTATCTGATGAATGTGTATTCGGTTTTCAAGGTTCACGGAAGGCTCATCGCCTTCTCACTTTCTCTTTGCCGAATTTTTTTGCGAGATTCCCACACTTTTTCAAAAAAATTTTTTGTGCCGGTTCCAGAAAACAAAAAAGCGCCCACTGCACCTGTTTAGTAGGCGTAGTGAGCGCAAAAAATAAGACCCGGTCATTCCTCACCGAGTCTCATATCTGAATATATAGTTTTCAAAAAACAGCCCCGCAGAATCACTTCTGCGAGGCTGAAATTCAATCGCACATTTTTCTCGGCATCCGTGGTGCACCCTTGGTGTAAATTGGTGTACGGATTGGTGTACGAGAGGCTTTTTTAGCCCGATCAGGGGGCAATCAATAGAGCTTTGCGCCTGCCGGAATGTGAGGATCGACCATCAGCAAATGGAGCTTTTCCTCGCCGTTTTCGTGATGCACGGCGGAGATCAACATACCGCAGGAATCAATGCCCATCATCGCTCTCGGAGGCAGATTGGTGATTGCAATGCAGGTCTTACCGACCAGTTCTTCCGGCTCATAATATTCGTGAATACCACTCAAAATGACCCTATCTACGCCGGTTCCGTCGTCCAAAACGAACTTTAAGAGCTTTTTGGACTTCTTCACGGCTTCGCATTCCTTAACCTTCACGGCACGGAAATCGCTCT
>ERZ791923.1721-NODE-1721-length-22524-cov-3.689973_pt1 | contig 22524 bp, 19 predicted proteins | sample MGYA00510133_ERZ791923 | MGnify/ENA primary metagenome ERZ791923 (study PRJEB30046, sample SAMN00792106) | human gut metagenome | study: EMG produced TPA metagenomics assembly of the A metagenome-wide association study of gut microbiota in type 2... | reverse complement strand
CCGGAGCTATGGCCGCGGCGGCCGCCGAGAAGTGCTGCCGCGCCGAGGGCTGCAGCAGCTGCCGCGCCGTCGTTTTCGCGTGCTATGTCGTAACGCTGCCGGTCGTCATTGCCGCAGTATTCGCAGTGGAAGGTCTTTTCCCCTACCCCGGCATGGCGCGTGGTGGGTGCCTGAAGCACACGGTCGTCCACCAAATGACGCGCTACCGTACCACAACGGGGACAGCGCGAGTATTTGGTCTGCGGCATCGGGAAAGAGTAAACTTCGATGTTGTTGCATTTTGGGCATTGCCACACGTCGTAGTCCACGGTGCCGAGTTTCTCTTCGAGATCCTGCGCGGGCGTAAGGTAGTCGTTGTCGCGGTCTTCGGGGAGCTTCTTCATCCTGGCGTTGCAACGCGGGCAACGGCGCCGTTTGTTGCGCGCACGGTATGCAAGGACGCTGACTATGATGGCGGCCGGAAGTGCTATTCCTGCGGAGAAGAGAGCCCCGAGCCAGAAGATAAGAAGCGACGAGCGCCAACTGAGGGCGCGGTGGTAACGGTCCTTGCGGCGGTTGCGGATTATCATCGCCACCATAATTATATATGTCGCAATCCCCACGAAGCCGCAGAGCCCGATGATGGTATTCTTCAGTTCCTCGGAGTCGCGCTGCTGTTGCAGTTCCTCCTGCCGCTGCGCCCGGGCGAGGAACTCGGCGCGTGCCTGCGGGTCGGCAGCGAGCGTTACGAGTTGCCCCACGGCTCCGGTCACGGCGCCGTCAAGGTCGTCCTGCTTCATTTTCGGCACTATTATGTCGTTGATTATCCTGTGGGCGGCGATGTCGGGGACTACCCCTTCCATGCCGTAACCCACACGGATAACGGGCACATGCTGATCCATGACCATAAGCAGGAGCACGCCGTTGTCCACGCCTTTCTGCCCGATTCCCCACTCCTCGAAGAGGTCGGTGGCGAAGGTGTCGGGGTCTTCGTCGCCTATCGAGGGGAGGATTGCCACCGCCAACTGCGATGTAGAGGAGTTGCGTAGTGCGGCGATTTCGCTGTTGATTTGCGCCTCGGCGGCAGGTGACAGTGTCCCGGTAAGGTCGAGCACGTAGTCGCGGCGGTCGGCGAGTTGCGGGTTCTGGAGGTCGCCGGCACGGTATTCCCCGGCGCGGGCCGTCAGCGGGAGCATCAGCGCAATCAGAAGGAGCAGGCGCAGACAGGCCATAGTGGTTTTATTCATAAGTAAGTGTTCAAATTAAACCGATAGTAAGTGATATGTGTTTAATTTGACCACTTACTTATCGTTTCTAAAACTTGTCTCAATTTTAAACTTCGCGGACTTCCTGAAGGTTCACGTACCAAAGGAAGCCGCGCACCTGGGTGAATGCGGCGGTCTCGCGCATAAGCTTCACGTAGCGGCGCACCTGCCACAGATGACCGCGCTCGCGCGACATGCCGAATTTGTAGTCTATCACGGTGGCACGGCCTTCGCTGTCTATTATCACGCGGTCGGGGCGTCGGTCGTAGTCCCCCTCCTGGAGCAGCGAACGCTCGTTGAGCACACGCAGCCCGGGGGAGAACCAGCCGTATTCCTTCCCCGTGGTTTCGATGGCGGGACGGAGCACGGAGAGGAAATGTTCCCCTTCACGGGGCGTTATGCGCCCTTTCGCCACCATTGCGCGCACGGCACCGTCAAGGTCTTCGGGGACATTTACGCGGCTCATGATGTCGTGCATCTTGTTGCCTTCCCATTGCGGGTCGGGATTTTCCGAGTCCACGCAGTCGAACTCCACGTCGCGGTATTGGATGAACTTTCCGGGGTCGTGTTCGAAGTATCCATCCTCGGCGACGGTGGCAGCGACGGCTCCGCCGGGATTCCCGGCCTCAATCTCCCCTTTGGCGAGGGGACGCCCTACCATGGCTTTCTGCAAGTATAATCCAGCCTCCTTGCCTTGGTTTTCCGGCACTTCTCCGGCCTCTTCGATGATGGAAACCTTCCCGGCGCCCAACTGGTATTCCAAACCGTCGCCCTGTGCCGAACCCTCCTTCATCCTGGTGAAAATATCGAGCAGCGTCCGCTGGAACGACGGCTCTTCCTTAGATTTCTTTCCATTTTCATCCTCTTCTTTCTGCCAGGCATAGATGTAGAGTTCCTCCACGGGGCGCGTGAAGGCCACGTACCACGTGTTTATGAGGTCCATCATGTAGAGGCGGCGGTATTCGGCATACACATCCTTGTGTGGCGTCTGCTCCATTTTCTCGCCCGATTCCACGGGAAGCACTTCGGGGAGCAACGTGCGGTCGGGCAGTCCCAGGACTGCGGCCGAGGGTTTCACCCACAGCCATTCCGTCTTGTGGCGGTCAGGTTTGAACTCAGCTTTCAGTTCCGGGATTATCACGCAACGGTATTGGAGCCCCTTGGCTTTGTGGATGGTAAGTATCTTCACGGCCTCTATGTTTTCGGGGGAGTTGATACCTTTCGACACCCCTTTCTGCTCCCACCATTGCAGGAATGAGCGAATGTCGGCGCTGTGCCGCTCGCAATAGTCTATCACAAGGTCCTGGAAGGCGGCTATGTACGGCGCGTCGGAGCGTTGTTCCGCGCGGGTGAGCAGCGAACCGATGAGCTTCTCCACGAGCGCGGGGAGCTCTATGTTGCGCGCGTCGCTCGTTATGAAGTCGAGCGGGTTGGGGTCCGGCTCTGCGGCAGAGTAGGCGGCCATCATCTCTTCAGGTTTTATCTCCGGATGCGAGTGCACGAATTTGGCGTAGCTGCACAGGAAGAGTGCCTCGGATAGGGTGCGGCGGTGCTTCCCGCCGGAGTCTTTCTCATCGCTGTTTTCCTGCCGGGCACGCGTTATGTCCCCCTCGCCGACGAGGCTCAGCGCCGACAGCAGTATCCTCACCGAAGGGGCCGACCCTACTGTCAGCGACTCCTCGCTGATGAAGGGTATCATCTTGTCGGGATGCTCGTTGTTCCACTGTATTATGGCGCCGATTACGTTCGTGCCGTTCTGCTTGGTGCGCACGAGCACGGCGATGTCGCTGTAGCGGTAACCGCGTTCGCGGAGTTCCGCTATTTTCGAGGCGATGTCTATAAGGTGAGGCGCCGGTTCGGGCTGATTTCCGCCAAAGCCGGAGGCCGACCCTTTCCCATAGGTGAGCAATTGCACATATCCCTTGGGCTCCTCCTTGCCGGGGCGCTGCGTCACCCCAGCGTAGAGTTCCGCGAAGAAAGGCTTGGCCGGCAGCGGAGCACCGGTGCCGGCCACAAACCCGGCAAAGGCTTCGTCCATCTCTTCTGCAACGAGGCGGAAGAGAGTGTTGTTGAACTCCACTATGTTGCGGAACGAACGGTAGTTGGTGTTGTCCTGCACCTTGTCGCCCTTTATCGAGGCGCAGTAGCTGAACTCGCCCGGCACCTGCGTCATTATCAGCGACGGGTCGGCGCCGCGGAAACGGTAGATGCTCTGCTTGCCGTCTCCGATTATGAGATTGCTGTGGCCCTCCGACAACGCATTGCTGACCAGCGGTCTGAGCACTTTCCACTGCATGGCCGACGTATCCTGGAACTCGTCTATCAGGAAGTGGTTGAGCTGGTTGCCGATGCGCTCGAAGATGAAGGGTGAATCCTGATCCCCTATCACCTTGTCGAGGATGGTGCTGGTCTCGGACATGTCTATGATATTGTCGCGGGCCAGCTGTTCGGCGGAGAGCTCGGCGGCGGCCGACATCATCGGTAACATCCTGAAATTCTTGGAGTAAAGTTCCCAGGTACGCAACTTTTCGGAGTGAAGCTCTTCATACCAGTCCCTATAGTTTTCCACCATCGCTATCACATTGTCGGCGAAGGCGCGGTCCACGGGGGAAAGACCTTTTTTTATCTTATCTGCCTTGAACGCGAGTTTGTCGTCCGGGGCGCCCTTAGTTGTCCAAGGTTTCGATACGCCTTCCACCGGATAGGAAAGCGTTTTCTTCACACGGCCGGCGAGGTCTTTGTTCAGGTGTTTCTTTTCGTCATAGTTGCCGATTACCGCAGCCACCTTCCTGGCGTAATCTTGCATCAAGTTGTAATGCTTACGCAGTTTAGTCTTTACAATATCGTCTATCTGGTCATAAAGGGCGGTTATGTCCACTTTTCCGTCGGCATCGCGGTGAGCGTCAAGATATTTTTTCAGCGCTTCGCGGTGCTTCTTGTAGTCTTCCGAACTCATCTTCTCAACGGCACGGAGCAGTTGGCCGTAAGTGGTGCCACCGCTTGTCTTTTTTGCGAAAATGTTCCACCTTTTGCCGGCTTCGGCGTCGCGCTCCATGGTATTCTGTAGCCAATTCCGCACCTGCCGGTCGGGATTGTCCGAGTTCATGTCGGTGAGCGCCGCGTCGACGGCCGACCGCGCCACGAAGTCGCTGTCCAGCTCTATCCCGTAGCTGTCGCTGCGCTCTATCTCATAGGCGAAAGTGCGCAGTATGGTCTGGAAGAAACTGTCGATGGTGGAGACGTTGAAGTCGCTGTAAGCGTTGAGCAGCACAGAAAGGGAAGTCTTGGCCGCCCCGCGCACTTCCTCCTCGCCGGCGCCGGTGAGTTCCGTGAGGTAGTCAAGGTAATCGGGGCGTCTTTTCGTGTAATCGGAATAAGCCAGCTTCGAGAGCGCCGAGACTATGCGTTCCTTCATCTCGGCAGTGGCCTTGTTGGTGAAGGTGATGGCCAGGATGTGGCGCAGGTTGTCGGTTATCTGACGTCGCCGGCACAGACGCCCTTCATCGTTGACAAGCAGATATTCAATATATTGGCGCGTCAGCGTGTAGGTTTTTCCCGAACCGGCCGACGCTTTGTGGAGATGTAAGACACTTGGCATAAGTGTTAGCAAAGTTTTGTTCTGAATCCGAGTTTTTCGAGACGTTCCCCGGTTTTGTCGCGGACATCGCCTTGCAGTAAAATCTCGTCGTCGCGCACCGAGCCGCCGCACCCGAGCATGCGTTTCAGTTCGGAGGCTATCTCCTTTACGCGCTGCGGGGTGCAGAGAAACCCTTCGATTACCGTGGCCTCCTTGCCCCGGCGCGCACGGCGGTCAATGTAGATGCGCAACGGCGCCTTCTGCACCTTCTCCGGCTCCGGTGCCTGTGCCGCCGGTCCCTCATCGCCTGCCGGCAACGAACCCGACGCGTTCAACGCTGCCAAAGCAGCCTTCCAGTCCTGTCCCATTTACAATTCTTTTCCTAAAATGACACTTCAAAGTTAAGCATTTTCCGAGACATACGCAAGTTTCGGCCGAAAAATGACATGCCGAAACATCGATAATATCTTTTAACATAGAGGTGCAAAGTTCAGGCATACGCCGCGTCGTAACTTTGCAACGCAAACACAAAGCCAACGAAATTATGAAAAAGGATTCTAAAAAAGCCACGGCACGAAAGCCGCAAAACTTCATCAACCGCGTAGGCGACGCCACCTGGCTGGTCTACGCCGCAGGAGCCCTGCTGATCGCCCTACAGCTGCGCACGCTGCTGTTCTGAGAGTGGACGCACTATTTGTCGCCAACAAAAAAACACCATCCTCTCTCATCCTTGGGTTCAAAACAACATTGTTTGTATTCATTTTTTAAAGTTTTAGAGTTAAACTTGTATTTACATTCTCTACCCGGGTAGAGGGAAAAAGAGGCGCCGGAGCGATTCCGCCGCCTCCTTTTTTTCGGGGGTCCACAGTACGAATATGCCTGGAACTAAGCTAAAAAAGCTGCGGGCGAGGGTGGCGGATTTGGTAGTGTACGGAGATTTTTGTAACTTTGCGTCGCGGAGTTAGCCGAAGTCATGTTCCCCCGGAGCAGGCAGCGGTGTTAACTTCGTATATACCAAAAACTTAGTAATAAATTTCAGATTATGAAAACTGCGGCCCAACTATTGGCAGAAAAACTCCTGCAAATCAGCGCCATCAAACTGCAACCTGAAAATCCGTTCATCTGGGCTTCCGGATGGAACTCACCGATCTATACCGACAACCGCAAAACCCTCTCTTACCCCGACATTCGCAATTTCATCAAGGTAGAGATGTCGCGCATCGTGCTTGAAAACTTCCCCGAAGCCGACGCCATAGCCGGTGTGGCTACCGGAGCCATCGCCATCGGCGCCCTGGTGGCCGACACGCTGGGCCTCCCCTACGCTTACGTGCGTTCCACCCCGAAGGACCACGGTCTGGAGAACCTCATCGAAGGTAACCTCAAGCCCGGCATGAAAGTGGTTGTGGTCGAAGACCTTGTCTCCACCGGCGGCAGCTCGCTGAAAGCAGTGGAGGCCATCCGCAACGCCGGCTGCGAGGTAGTGGGCATGACCGCCATTTTCACTTACGAGTTCCCCATCTCGGTAAAACGTTTCCGCGACGCCAACGTAACGCTCATCCCGCTCTCCAACTATTCGGCGATGCTCGAGGCCGCGCTCCACACCGACTACATACACCAGGACGACCTCGAGACGCTGAAGGAATGGCGCAAAGACCCCGCAGCCTGGACACCCCGCGAACAAAAGATACTCTGACAAACCTTTTCAAAGGCTCAAAAGTTTTATTGTCAGGAACCCCCATCTTACGGGGTTCCCGGCATTCAACCCACATATTATGGCCACATACAAAAGCAGCAAGACCGAACTGGAGTGTTCGGCAGAGAAGGCTTTCGAGCGTTTCTCCAATCCCGAGAATCTGAAAAACGTCATCGCCAACCTTCCCGCCGACAAGATAGACGAGAACCAGCGCAAACAGCTTGAACAGATAGAACTTACCCCCGACTCGATAACGCTTCCCGGCGGTCCGGTGGGCTCCATAGCGCTGCGCATCTCCGAGCGCGAATGCCCCTCCCTGGTGCGCTTCACCGGCGAAGGCACTCCCGTCCCCCTGAAGCTCGACTTCAAGATTACACCCGTCGATGACGCACACTGCGACGCGCAGGTGGTGCTCGAAATCGACATCCCGATGATGCTCAAGCCGATGGTCAACGGCCCGCTCCAGAAGATGGTGGACCAGTTCGGCGAGCTGATGCGTCAAATGTCACGCCTCGACTGATGCGGTTCGTGGCAAAGATATTACCCGCCGTCGCAGTGGCGCTGGGCCTGGCGCTCGGTGCCTGCGACAGCGTGGACGACGACCGCATACCGCCGTTGCCCGTCACCATACGCCTCTCCAACACTGGACTTTGGAACACCTACGGCGTGACGGGGTTCGGCCAGTACCGCTACTTCATACGGCAACTGCGAGAACCGTCGGACTACCCTTACACGGAGCAGACCTACACCGGATTCGGCGGCGTGCTCCTCATCGGGGGAATGGACCCTTTCACCGCCGACACACAGGTGCCCCTGGCCTACGACCTGGCGTGCCCCGTGGAGTGCAAGAGCGATATACGGGTCTTTATCGACGGCGAGCGGTTTGACGCCGTATGCCCCGTCTGCGGGTCGCATTACGACGTGGTGATGGCCGGAGGCGCACCTGTTTCCGGCCCGGCGGCCGAAAAGAAATACGGAATGAAGCGCTACGCCTGCATCCCGACCTCCAACGGCGGCTACGACATAGTGAGCCGGTAATAACGCGCAAAGACCACGCTTTGTCAACAGCTAAGTGCGATGCTTTATAAGCTACCGGTATGGTGCTTTTTACAAACTTCAGGAATTAGGAAAGATGGAAAATCTGTTATATGTGCTTTGGCGAGGAGTGGCCATCGGCATACTGGTTTCGGCACCGATGGGGCCGGTAGGTATGCTTTGCATTCAGCGCACCCTCGAAAAAGGACGCAAGGCCGGCCTCTACACCGGAATCGGCGCCGCACTTTCCGACCTCCTTTACTGCCTGCTCACCGGCTTCGGACTCTCCTTTATCCAGGAATTTCTCGAAAAGAACCAGAACGTAATACAGCTCGTGGGCTCGGCGGTGCTCATCGCCTTCGGCATCTACCTCTTCAAGTCCAACCCGTCGAAGCGGCTCACCAAGCCCAAAGCCGGCGCCGCCTCCGTGAAACGGAACATCCTCACCGGGTTCCTCTTTACTGTCTCCAACCCGCTGATTCTCTTCCTGATAATAGGCCTCTTCGCACGCTTCAACTTCCTTCTGCCGGAGATGCGGTTCTACCACTACGTGCCGGGCTATCTATGCATCTTCGGCGGCGCATTGGGATGGTGGTGGCTCGTCACATGGTTTGTCAACAAGGTGCGCGCACACTTCAACATACGTTCCATGTGGCTGATTAACAGAATTATAGGCGTAATCATCCTCATTTTCGCCGCTGTGGGCATCGTCAATTCCGTCATCGCTTTCGTTAAATGAAACGCATTCTCCCTCTCCTCCTCCTTCTTGTTTTTGCCACTACCGCAAGCGGCGAAGGCGTCTACTTCAACCGGGCACGCGGCTTCCTCTTCCCCGGATTTCCGCCCGAAGTCCCCTTCATCCTGCGTGCCGACACTGCCGGGCAAGCCGCCCCGTCGTTGCCGTTAAACCTTGGCGACGACGACTTCACCCTTTCGCTGATTTTCGATAATCTCCGCGACACTCCCGACCGGGATTACCGCTACTCCGACGCCGACGGAAAGCGCCGCAAAGCCATTATGCCCGGCTTTACGCTCATCCTCGAGGATGCCGGGGGGCAGCGGTTCTCCACAAATTGGGGTTATAAGGTCACCGAATTGCCTGTCGGCGACACACGTGCGGCTGAAACGCGCCTCACCGTCACCGCACCGGGCATGAATCCCTCCTCGTTCAACATCGGTAAAAACAAAAAACGTAACCGTCTGGCACTCTGCCGCCGTGGCGACAATATGCGCATCGAAGCCGGCTCAGACAAAACTGCCGACGGACTGACGGTGCCACTTCCGGTAGGATTCGCGCCCGTACACCTCTCCATCGTTCCGGACGGCGGTGCGGAGTTCGCTTTTTTCAATCTCGCACTTACATGCGACACACCGGAAGAACCGCCGCAGATGCCCGTCCCCGAAATTAGCCAAAGGATAATCCTCAGCTCCGACAGCCGCGCCGGATACTGGGCGCAGGCCGGCTTCACCGTAGATAACAACTTCATAGTCAATGGCGGAGACTACGTCGTAGCCATTGTACCGCTGCCCGGCGGCGAGTACACGTTACGCTACATGGAAGGTGCACGCGTCCACGCCGGATACTGGAAACGCGGTATGGAAAAATGTCACCTGACGCCGCGCGCCGACGACGTCTATTCCGCTCGCTGGCTATGCCCCGACGGCCGCGACGCCGACCCGCTGGCCACCGCCATTTTCCAGGACGGCAACCTGGTCATCACCTTCCCTTCGCTCCACGGCGCCACCATAACTCTGCGTCCGCACCGCGCCTACACCCCGGCTCCCGTTCCTGACACCGAGTACGAAGAATAACCCGAGCCGAAAATCCCCCTCCGGACCGCCACGCATCCACAAACATTTTCCGTTTCCGGGACATTTCTGCCCAAAACATTTTGCGTTTCCGGGACAATTCCGTCCAAAACATTTTGCGTTTTCTGACATTTTAGTTAAATTTGCACGAGAAATCAATAAGTTATGGCCGATAAAATTTTTAAGCGTAAAATATATAATAAGATGCTGGCATGGAAAAAGGATTTTGCCGGTAAAACAGCATTGCTTATCGAAGGAGCAAGACGTATCGGCAAATCCACTATCACCGAAGAATTTGCCCGAAACGAGTACGAAAATTACCTCATAATCGACTTTGCGAATGCTCCGAGAACCGTGATAGACCTTTTCGATGACATTTCAGATCTGCAATACTTCTTCATATCCCTGCAATCGCTTACCGGCATAAGCCTAAAACCCGGCAAATCGGTCATAATCTTCGATGAAGTGCAGTTTTGTCCCAAGGCGAGACAAGCAATCAAATTCCTCGTGAAAGACGGCCGCTTCCATTACATAGAAACAGGCTCGTTGATTTCCATCAAAAAAAATATCAAGGAAATCCTAATCCCGAGCGAAGAACAACGGCTCAACATGTATCCTCTTGACTTCGAGGAGTTTCTATGGGCAATAGGCAAGGAGCCAACCTTTGGTCTTATCCGTTATTCCTACGAACATCTAAAACCGTTGGGAGATGCCGTGAATCGCGAAATGATGAAATTATTCCGGCTATATATTCTCGTAGGGGGAATGCCCCAAGCTATCAACGCCTATCTCGAAGCTGCGGATTTTGCTGTTATAGACGCCGTCAAGCGCAATATTTTACATCTATACATGGATGATTTGCGCAGAATAGACCCAACCGGCCGAGCCTCGACAATTTTCCAGTCAATCCCCGCTGAACTGTCGCGCAACACAAACAGATATATGGTTGGGAGTGTCATTCCCAATGCCAGATTGGCGCGTCTCGGCGAATTGTTCAGGGATATCGATGACTCACGCACCGTAAACTTCGCTTTCCATTCCAACGACCCGGGAGTGGGATTCGCCCTTCATGCCGGATATGATTTCTTTAAGATGTATCTGGCAGACACAGGGTTATTCGTCACGCTCGCTTTCATGGACACCGACTATTTCAACAATACCATTTACGCCAAACTTCTCTCTGACAAACTCCCGGCAGACCTTGGATATGTGTACGAGAATGTTGTGGCACAGTTACTGCGCACTGCCGGACATTCGCTATATTATTACACATTCAAGGAGCAACCGGAAGGAGTTGAGCGACCGCGGAATTATGAGATAGATTTCCTCATTGCCCGGAATGACAAGATTTGCCCCATCGAAGTAAAGTCGTCCGGTTATAAGTCACATAAATCCCTCGATGAGTTCCAACGTAAGTTCTCATCGCGCATAGACAGAAGATATCTCTTATATACCAAGGACTTACGCAAAGAAAAGGACATCATTTGCCTACCGGTATATATGACCGGGCTTCTCTGACTCCATCAGACAATCAGGAAACATTTTCCGTTTCCGGGACATTTCAGCCCAAAACATTTTGCGTTTCCGGTACACCGGACAGGATAAAAATTTGAAATTCAACGGATTCAAACAAATCAGGGAGGGTGTATCAGTCTGAGACATGATACACCCTCCCTTTATGCGATTCAACAAACGGCTCAGTCGCGGCCGCCGCCGAAGATGCGGAGCAGGAAGAGGAAGAGGTTGATGAAGTCGAGGTAGAGGTTCAGGGCACCCATCGTAGCCAGTTTGTCGGTCAATTCGGGGCTGAGGTTAGCCTGCGCCAGACGCTTCACTTGCTGGGTGTCCCAGGCGGTGAGGCCCACGAACAGAAGCACGCCGATGATGGAAATCACCCATTCGAGGCCGGAACTCTTCAGGAATATGTTGACTATCATCGCGATGAAGAGGCCGAACAGCGCCATGATGAATATGGAGCCCATCTTGTCGAGGTTGGTCTTGGTGAAGTATCCGTACACCGACATTGCGCCGAAAGTTCCGGCAGCCATGAAGAAAGTGGCCGTGATGCTGGTGGCGGTGTAGATCATGAAGACCGATGCGAGCGAGCATCCCATCAGTGCGCAGAAGATGCAGAAGAGCACCAGGATGGTGCCGGTGGACATCTTTTCCATGCGTGCCGGGATGACGAAGGCCATCACCAGCATGGCGATGAACATGCCCCAGTAAACGAAGGGGTTGCCGAGGAAGAAAGCGATGGCTGCCGGCGACGATGCCACGCCGAGGGCGCAGAACGCCGATATGAGGAGGCCGATGAACATGCGCACGTACACACGTTTCAGCACTGAGTTGGTTTGCACTTGGGCTGCCTTTTGCATCTGCTCGTATGACTGCGGATTGTAAGGCGGTGGGGTTTGGTTCTGATAATAATCCATAATTTTTTTGATGTTTAGTTTTGGTGTTTACCTTGTATTAAGACAAACGGTTAATCGTTTGGTTTATTTTACTTTGTAAATAAGTGGTCAAATTAAACACATATCAGAAACGCCGGCATTTTTGAGCGATTTCAGCGAGTCGACGAGGGCGCGATGCGGGCATCGCAACCGAGGAGACTTGGCTGAAAGCGCCAAAAAGGCCAAGTTTATGATATGTGAGATTAATTCTTTCACTTACTATCGGTTTAATTTGAACACTTACTTAAAGAATACTTTTACCCCGGAGATTACATGCGTTCGGGCATTTCGATTCCGAGCAGCGAGGCGGCCCGGCGCAGCGTGCGTGCCACCACGGAGGAGAGCTCCAGGCGCATGGCGCGGTTGGCGGCGTTCTCCTCCTTCAGGATGGGGCAATCGTGGTAAAACTGGTTGAACATCTTGGCCAGGTCGTAGCAGTAATTGGCGATAAGCGCCGGGGAATACTGCCGTCCGGCTTCGCGCACCACTGCGGGGAAGTCCGCCACGCGCTGGATGAGCGACGATTCCTTCTCGCAGGGAACGGCATCCTTGAAGTCGCCGATTTCGCCCGCCTTGCGCAGCAGCGAGCGGATACGCGCATAGGTGTATTGCAGGAACGGTCCCGTGTTGCCGTTGAAGTCGATGCTTTCCTTGGGGTTGAACATCATGTTCTTACGCGGGTCTACCTTCAGCAGGAAGTATTTCAGGGCACCGAGACCTACGATGCGCGAAATTTCGGCACGCTCCTCTTCCGACATGTCTGCATAGCGGTCGGCCGAAGCTTCGGCTGCCTGCTTTACCATTTCGTCCATCAGGTCGTCGGCATCCACGACTGTTCCCTCGCGCGACTTCATCTTACCCTCCGGCAGTTCCACCATGCCGTAGGAGAAGTGCGTGAGGTCTTTGCCCCACTTGAAGTCGAGCTTGTCGAGGAGCAGCGACAGGACCTGGAAGTGGTAGTTCTGCTCGTTGCCTACCACGTATATCATCTTGTCGATGGGGAAGTCGCGGTAGCGGAGCTTGGCGGTGCCTATGTCCTGCGTCATGTAGACCGACGTTCCGTCGGCGCGGAGCAGCAGCTTGTGGTCGAGGCCCTCGGCGGTAAGGTCGGCCCACACGGAGCCATCCTCCTTGCGGTACATGATGCCCTTTTCAAGACCCTTCATAACCAGCTCCTTACCTTCGAGGTAAGTGTCAGATTCATAATATATTTTGTCGAAGTCGACCCCCATGCGGCGGTATGTGACGTCGAAGCCGTCGTAAACCCACCGGTTCATCTTGGCCCACAGTGCGCGCACCTCCTTGTCGCCGGCTTCCCACTTGCGGAGCATCTCGCGGGTTTCCCGCATGAGCGGCGATTTCTCCTTGGCCTCCTCTTCGGGGACGCCCTGCTCCACGAGCGCGGCTATCTCCGCCTTGTAGTGCTTGTCAAACTCCACGTAGTACTTGCCTATGAGGTGGTCGCCCTTCATTCCCGACGACTCCGGCGTTTCGCCGTTGCCCCATTTCTGCCAGGCTATCATGGACTTGCAGATGTGCACGCCGCGGTCGTTGACGATGTTTGTCTTCACCACGCGGTTGCCGTTGGCCTTGAGGATCTGGGACAACGAGTAGCCGAGCAGGTTGTTGCGCACATGGCCCAGATGGAGCGGCTTGTTGGTGTTGGGCGAGGAATATTCCACCATCACCAGGGGCGATTCACCGGTAGCCTTGCGGAAACCGAACTTATCGTCGGCGGCGATGTCGGCGAGCACACCGCGCCAGAAAGCGGGCGAAATCGAGAGATTGAGGAATCCCTTCACGGCGTTGAAGCGGTCGATGGCCGGTACGTTCTCCACCAGCCACTCCCCTATCTCGTGGGCAGTGGCTTCGGGAGCCTTGTGCGAGGCCTTCAGAAAGGGGAACACCATGACGGTGAGGTTGCCTTCGAATTCTTTTTTAGTGGCCGAAGGGACGATCTTCGCGGTATCCACGTCAGCGTTATAGAGAGCTTTTACGGCGTCGGCGACGCCCTGTGCGATGATTTGTTCGATAGTCATTTGTCGTTCAAGTTGTTATTAAAGTCGTGAATCAGTGAGAAACCAGGAATTTAAGTCGGGACGAGCCATGGCGCGCCCCCGTGCATAATACCCCGAAGCTCGCCGGTACGCCACGGGGACCGCATTGCCGGGGCGCAAGCTCCGGACCATGATACCTGTGGAATAATATCCTGCAACAGTCTCCGGCATTAAATGCAACCGCAGACCGAACATACCGACACACACGGGCCGTTGACCCTTTCGGGGCAACGGTCTGTGTGCGAAAGTGTGTGTGTTCCTCGGTTTGCCGTGAAGCTATCGTGTAGGGTTCGTCGATATTTATTTGGCGAGCTCGGATGCGGGTTTGAATTTCACAACCTTGCGGGCCGGAATCTCAATCTTTTCTTTGGTACGGGGATTGATGCCGGTGCGGGCTTCCTTCTCTACGACCTGGAATGTTCCGAAGCCAATGAGTTGAACCTTATTATCATTTGCGAGAGCCTGTTCGATGGATTCGAGGCATGCGTCGAGAGCTGCTTTCGCTGACACTTTGTTCAGGCCGGCTTTGGCGGCGATTTCGTTTACCAAATCTGTTTTATTCATGACTTTATTATTTAATATGTTATTTGAAATGCAAATATACTATATTTTAAACTGCTAACAAACTTTTTTGCTATGATTCCCGCTTTTTTACATAATTTTCTCTATATTTAAATGTTTTTAACAATCCAAGACCTCGTTTACCATTTCTTTTTAACACCGTTTATCCCTTCTTTTCGCAAACTACCGAACATGATGCCGCACTGATTTGCGAATCTTGCCTCATCCCGGTTTATCCCGACTAATCCTGATCTTTCTTGATTATTCTCGCTTAATCCCGAATTATCCCGGTTGCGTGATTAATGCCGATTTAGCCGGGTCAGGCCGGTGACTGTGCCGGGTGCTGCGCCCCGGCGCGAGAGCGTTGCGGCATTTCTGCGCGTCTTTCCCGCAGCCTCCAAAAGAATTTCGGGGAGATAGTTTGTTCTTATTTGCGTATGTGCGGATTTATTGCTATTTTTGCGCTACCGTCTCCTTGCCATGCAAGATTTGACGGTCCCTCTCCGTTTATAGACAGGAGGGTGACGCCCTACGCGTCGCCGCACTGTCCGACATTTTTGACTTAGAAACGCAGATATAATATATATGACTCAATACCAACGCTCCGGGTTCCTGTCGTCCATCCCGCCGGTGACGCGGCACCTGCTTATCATAAACGTGCTGATATGGCTCGTCATCGAGGTGTGCTCCTTCTCGGGAGCGAGAATGGAACATTTCGCCGACTTTCTGGTGACTCACCTCGGGCTCAACTACGTGGGGTCATCGGGATTTAATCCGGTGCAACCGCTCACCTACATGTTCGTGCATGACCCGTTCAACATCATGCACATACTCTTCAACATGTTCGCGCTGTGGATGTTCGGACGCCTCATGGAGCAGGTGTGGGGGCAGAAACGTTTCCTTGTATATTATATGGTTTGCGGCATCGGTGCCGCCGTGGTGCAGGAAGCCGTGTGGGCCCTCTGCTGGCAGCACGACTTCGTGACACAACTGGCGGCGGCCAACAACGTCGCGCCCGAATACGTGGAGCAGGCCATCGCCGCCAAAGTCCCCAACGTGATGCAGTTCATGGCCGACTACAAGTCGCAGCTAATCACCATCGGTGCTTCGGGTGCCATCTTCGGCATCCTGCTCGGTTTCGCTTTCGTGTTCCCGAACATGCCGCTCTATTTATTCTTCATTCCAGTGCCTATAAAGGCCAAATGGATGGTCCTGGGATACGCGGTGCTCGAGTTTTTCCTCGGCGTCGGCGGAATGCAGAGTTCAGTGGCACACTTCGCCCACCTGGGCGGAATGCTCTTCGCCCTGCCGATGCTGCTCTATTGGAAACAAAAAGGGACGCTGCAACGCCGTTTCTTCTAAACATAACACAATCCGTTGACAGTGAACATATTCCAACACATAAAAGCCGACCTGCGGCGCGGCGACACCACGCTTTGGCTGGTGACTGTAAACACGGTCATCTTCCTGCTCTATTGGCTGCTGCGCCTCTTTTCGGTGGATATCCTTGACCGGGTGCTTCCGCTCCCCTCCTCGCCGGCGGAGGCACTCCTTATGCCATGGACCGCCTTCACCTATATGTTCACGCACTTCAACCTGCTGCATCTCGTGTGCAACATGCTGTGGCTCTGGTGGTTCGGACGCCTTTTCGACCCGTGGCTGAGCCGCCGCCGGCTGCTCGCGCTCTACATATCGGGCGGACTCGCCGGCGCGGCCATATACCTGCTGGCGGGTGGTCTCGGCTGGATTCCCGCCGGAACGCTGGTAGGCGCATCAGCTTCGGTGATGTGCCTGATGGCGGCCACCGCCCTGTCGCATCCCTCGCAGAAAATCAACCTCCTCTTTATCGGGGAGATAAAGCTGATATGGATAGCCGCCGTCTGCGTGGCGCTGTCTTTCCTCGGACTCGGCGGCGGCAACAGCGGCGGCCAGATAGCACACCTCGGCGGCCTCCTCACCGGCGCCCTCTTCGTCCTGGCGTCGCTTTACCGGCAACGCCGCTCCAAGGCGCCCCCGCACCGTCCCACTCCCGAAAAAAACCCGCGCCGAGAGGGGCGCAACACAGCCGGCCGACGTATGCACGCACCCCGAATCGCACCGGAGGTGTCGGCACGGATACGCCTCGACCAGCTCCTTGACAAAATACGTGTATCGGGCTACGAATCCCTCTCCCGGGCCGAGCGCGACGAACTGAAATCACTCTCCTCACGCATAGACACCGACAAGCCATGATAGTAGTTTCCGGCATATTGAGAACCGCTCTGCGGATAGCGTCCTTCGCCATCGCGGCCCTGACGCTCACGGCTGCTTTCGGAGGGCACATAGACCCGCGCATCTGGGCCTTTCCCTCCATCCTGGCGTTAGTGTACCCCTATCTCGCCATCCTGACGTTGGCAGTGGCGGTGGCGTGGCTTATAGCACGGCGCTGGATAACGGCCGCCATCTGCGGAGGCTCGCTGCTGTTCGGCTCCGCGGCCCTCTTCACCAACTTCCCCTTAGGGTCACCCTCCGAGCCGGAACCCGGCGAAAAAACCTTCACGCTGCTGACGTTCAACATAGCCCACGGCCACGACGTGCGACACCGCGACCAGAGCACCCACCGCACCTTGCGCTACATCGTCGGCTCAGGCGCCGACGTGGTGTGCACGCAGGAGCTGATGGGAATGGCCGACGAGGGGCTGCCTCCCATACCGCAGTCGCTGCGCGACTCCCTAAATGCCCGCTACCCCTACATAGTGCATGCGCCATACACCGACCAGACCGTCTTCTCGCGCTTCCCCCTGAAAGTGGCGGAACGCGACGAACGCACCACGGCATGGCCGCACCGCTGGAGCCGCTTCACGGCGCGCATCCACGGCCGCGACGTGACCCTCATAGTAGTGCATCTGGCCTCCTATATGCTCAGCCGGGAGGAAAGGCAGGTAATCTCGAACGTCCGCGGGCCGCGCTCGGCGCGCCGCAGCGTGGCGGAGTTCAAAGGCTCCGTATACGGCAAGCTGAAAGCCGCCTACCGCGAGCGTGCCGATGACGCCGACCAACTGCGCCGCCAGATAGAGAAAACTTCCGGCCCGCTGCTCCTCTGCGGAGACTTCAACGATGTCCCCGCCTCCTGGACCTACCGCATAGTGCGCGGCGAGGATCTCATGGACGCCTACACACAGACCGGTATGGGAATGATGGTGACTTACAACCTCTTCAACCTCTATTTCCACATCGACCAGGTGTTCTACCGCCCCGACGGCGGCCTGCGCGCCCTATCCACCCGGAAGGGCGACATCGACTCTTCGGACCACTACCCGGTGCTTGCCCGATTCGCCCTTTCCCCGCCTTGACCAGCATGAAAACTCAACCAGTTAAAAACCATAATATATGACAAAAAAATTGCTAACCGCCGCGGCTCTGACACTGCTCTTCGCCGCACAAACACCACCGATTATGGCGCAAAACCACGAAAACCCGTTCCTGCAGCCATACACCACCAAGTATGAGATTCCGCCGTTCGAGCAAATCCGGATTACGGACTTCATCCCGGCCATCAAAGCCGGTATCGCGGAACAGAAACAGACCATCGACAACATCGTGCGCAACCGCGCGATGCCCGACTTCGACAACACCATCCTCCCGCTCGAAAACGCCTCCCCCATCCTGGAGCGTGTGGCCGCCGTCTTCTACCACTATGACGGCGCTATGGCCGACGACGCCTTCACCGCTATGGCCGACGAAGCCATCCCCCTGCTCAACCAGGCACAGAACGACATCAACCTCAACGATGCCCTCTTCGAGCGCATCAAGCAGGTCTACGACAACCGCAACAAGCTGAAGCTCACCCCGGTGCAGAAGCGTGTGGTGGAGAAATACTACCGCCAGTTCGCCGAACAGGGCGCAGCGCTCCCCGCCGACAAAAAGGCTCAGCTCATAAAGGTCAACGACGAACTCTCGAAACTCTTCATCCAGTATAACCGCAACCTGCTGAACGCCACCAACGCCTTCAACATCGTGGTTTACGACAAAGCCGACCTCGCCGGCCTGCCCGAATCCTCCATCGCACAGGCAGCCCAGGAAGCCAAGGACCGCGGCCTCGACGGCCTCTACGTCTTCACCCTCCACGCGCCCTCGCGCCTCCCGGTACTCCAGTATGCCGACAACCGCGGCCTCCGCGAAGCCATGTACAAGGGATACACCTCGCTGGCCTCGACAGGCTCCAACTCCAACCTCCCCGTCATCGAGAAGATCGTCAAGCTCCGCAACGAGAAAGCCCACATCATGGGCTTCGACAATTTCGCCCAGATGATGACCTCGCGCGTAATGGCCCAGACCCCCGAGAACGCCGAGAACCTGCTCATGCAGGTGTTCACCCCGGCAGTCGCCCGCTCCAAAGAGGAAGTGCGCGACATGCAGGCCTACGTGGACAGCCACGGCGGCGATTTCAAAATCGCCCCCTGGGACTACTACTATTACGCAGATAAGGTGAAGGCTCAGAAATTCAACATTTCCGAAAGCGACATCCGCCCCTACTTCGCCCTCCCCAACGTGCTCGACGGCCTCTTCTGGGCTGCCGAAAAACTTTACGGCATCAAGTTCGAGGAGATACCCGACGCTCCCAAATATATGGATGAAGTGACCGTCTATGACGTGAAAGACGCCAAGACCGGCGAACATATCTCAGTATTCATGACCGACTTCTTCCCGCGCGCCACAAAACGCCAGGGCGCATGGATGGAGCAGATGCAGAGCGCCGGCCTCTATGAGAACGGCCAGCAGAAACGCCCCATCGTCTACAACGTGGGTAACTTCACGCGTCCCACCGGCGGAGGCCCGGCCCTGCTCACCCTCGACGAGGTGGAAACCACGTTCCACGAGTTCGGCCACGCCCTCCAGGGTATGCTCAGCCGCGCTCCCTACAAGTCCATCGCAGGCACCAACGTGGACCGAGACTATGTGGAAATGTGCTCGCAAATCAACGAACATTGGGCCACCTCCCCCGAAGTGCTGAAACACTACGCCAAACACTATAAGACCGGCGAGGTAATCCCCGACGAGCTAATAGAGAAACTCTCCGCCGCCTCCACCTTCAACCAGGGCTTCGTCACCACCGAGCTCGCCGGTGCCGCCCTGCTCGACATGGCCTGGGGTAAGAACAACGGCGAGAACGTGGACGTGATGGCCTTCGAGCGCCAGGTGGCCGACAGCATCGGCATGCCCGAGGAAATCACCTTCCGCTACCGCTCCCCCTACTTCAAGCACATCTTCGGCGACGACGGCTATGCCGCCGGATACTACACCTACCTCTGGGCCCAGGTGCTCGAAGCCGACGCCTGGGAACTCTTCAAGGAGAAAGGCATCTTCGACCCCAAGACCGCCGCTTCCTTCAAGAAGAATATCCTCGAAAGCGGTGACACCGAAGACCCGACGGTGCTCTTCGTTCGCTTCCGCGGCCACAAACCCGACGCCAACGCCCTGCTCCGCCTCCGCGGTTTCGTCCCCGAAAAACAGACCAAAGGCAAAAATAAAAAGAAATAATCCCCTCTGAAACACAACATTCCGGGCCTTATCCTCCTATGGTTAAGGCCCGGTATTTATATATATTCCTCCTTCCTCAACAATAGATTGTATCTCAGGTTGAGGCGACAAGCCGACGCGCGGTTATCGGGGGCAAATTTGGCGTTTCACATTTTTATTACTAATTTTGCGGCATGAAACATTTCGGCAAATCATCGGCCACACTCGTGGCACTACTTATTATAGTGACACTCGCCTCCTGCGGCGAGAAGAAGTTTAAAATCGACGGCGACGTGCAGGGCGCCGACGGTCAGTCGCTCGTCATAGAAAAGGCCACCTCCTCGGGCTCATGGCTGGCGATGGACTCCACGCGCACCGACGGCAGCGGCCGTTTCTCCCTCAGCGTCCCCGCCCCCGGCGCCCCGGAAATCTTCCGTCTCCGCTCCGGCGACCGCTACTTCTACTTCCCCGTAGACTCCACCGAGAACATCACCCTCCACGCCGATGGCCGCGGATACACCCTCGACGGCTCCGCCAACGCCCGCTCACTCTCCTCTTTCGAGACGCAACTCGCCGCCCTCCCCGCGACAGCCGACGAGGCCGCGCTCGCCGCTTTCAAGAAGAAAGTTTTCGCTGAAATCATCGCCCCGGGACGCGGCAACATCGTCAGCTATTACGTGCTGACAAAGACACGCGACGGCAAGCCGCTCTACGACCCCAAGAACCCCGACGACATGAAATACTTCGCCGCCGTGGCCACCGCCTACGAGCAGTACCGTCCCGACGACCCACGCGCCGCCATGCTGAAGAACATCGCCCTCGAAGCGCAGCGCAACGCCGCCAAGGCAAAAGGAAAGAAAACCGTGCTGAAGGCGCAGCAGATTGAGTTTTTCGACATAACGCTGCCAGACGTGGACGGGCGCGACCGTTCGCTCTCCGAAGTGGTGGGGAAAGGGAAACCCGCCATCCTCGTCTTCACCTCCATGACGGCGAAGTTCGCTCCGGACTACAACGTGAGACTCCAGGCGCTGGCCGACCGCGCCAACATCTATATGGTGAGCTACGACGCCGACCGCTACGACTGGCGCCGCGCAGCGCAGAACCTCCCCTGGGTCAACGTCTTCGACGAAAACGGACCGCAGTCTGAAATCCTCGGAAAATACAATGTGACCCAGATACCGGTGGCATTCGTCTTCAACGCCGCCGGCGAGCTCACAGACCGTGTGGCAGACCCCGCGCAATTAGCCTCAAAAATATAAACCTGACATAACAAACCCCTCCATCTCTTTAACGCCCTGAAAGACAAGACAATGACCAAGCAACTGATTCTAAGTGCACTGGCCCTCGCGTCCGTTTGCGGCGCCGCGCAGGCCGAAGACAAACTCACCGTGACCCCGATGGGACGTGTGCTTATGGACGGCGCCCTTTACGCCTCGCCCGACAAAGAAAACTTCAAGGACGGCGTCGGCGTCCCCGACGTGCGCCTCGGCCTCAAGGCCACATACGGCAAATGGGACGCCCGCATCGACGTCGGCTACGCCTACGGCAAAGTGGGTCTCAAGGATATTTACGTGCAGTATAATTTCGACGACGAGAACGCTCTGCTCGGCGGCTCCTTCATCCACCAGTACGGCCTTATGACAGCCTACAGCTCCTCGTGGAAACCCTGCTTCGACGACCCCATAGTCAACTCCTCGTTCATGGCCGACCGCCACCTCGGCATCGAGTACATACACAGCGGGAAAAAGTTCTTCGCCTCGGCGTCGGCACACGTGGAGCCGCAGTCCATAATCCTCACCCCCAACCAGACCAACCACCAGGGCTACGGCTTCCTGACACGCCTCGTCTGCCGCCCCGCCACCGAGCCGGGACGCATCTTCCAGGTCGGAATCTCCGGCGGTTTCCTCACCCCGCAGAACGATGGCGAAGGACGCCACAACGTCTTTTCTCTGGGCTCCAACTTCCCCACATCGGTCGACAAAGTTTCGGCCGTCAATGCCGAGATGGGCAACGCCATGAACCAGTGGAAATTCTCCCCCGAACTGATGGTGGCCTACGGTCCCGTGGCTCTCGAAGCGCAGTATTACTTCAATCGCGTGAACATGCGCCACGACCTGCACAACTTCACCGGCATGGGCGCCTACGGCATGCTGCGCGGGCTGCTCTCCGGCGGCGACTACAAATATTCGGCCAAAGACGCCCGCATAGCCGAGCCCGGCAAAGGCACCTTCGAGCTGGTGCTCCTCTATAACTACACCAAACTGTCGGACCGCAAAGCAGGCGTGGCCCGGGTCCGCGACCACGAAATATGCGGCATCTACGGCGGCGACGCCAACTCCCTCTCCGCCACGCTCAACTACTACATCAACAAATACATGACGGCGCGCCTCAACTACACCTACACGCACACCTTCAACGGCGCCCCGCTATGCACCGACTTCAACGGCTTCCAGGCCCGCTTCCAGATTCTCTTCTGACAACCCGGAAACACCGAAGACAGCACGAAACACCCCATATCGGCAAGCGGCGGAGCCACCTTCCCGCCGCTTGCCGATATATGTAGATTTCTGCCACCGAATCCCGATAACCCGAAGAAACA
>ERZ791923.1719-NODE-1719-length-22551-cov-36.004401_pt1 | contig 22551 bp, 17 predicted proteins | sample MGYA00510133_ERZ791923 | MGnify/ENA primary metagenome ERZ791923 (study PRJEB30046, sample SAMN00792106) | human gut metagenome | study: EMG produced TPA metagenomics assembly of the A metagenome-wide association study of gut microbiota in type 2... | reverse complement strand
TGCTTCGCAATTCACCCCGCCTTAACCCTCGGAACCAGGTGCTCCGGAGGAGCCGCTCCAACCCGCCGTGCCAGGACCATAACCGGAATCACGGCACGGGACGCCGGCATTACCGCCGTCGCGCAGGTTGCCGAAGACCCAGGCGGCCCGCACCCCAGAGGACGCGGGTACGCAGTAAAAGCCAGCTCCAACACCGACTCCGCTACCGCTTGCGTCGGTGGTTTCCGGCCACATCACGTCATCATTGATTGCGTTGTCAGTGATATATTTCCAAATCCAAGATGCTGTTCCCTGCGGGAATTTCAGTGTTGGAACGTCCATCTTTACATAATCATTCGTGATCTCCGATGATACTTTCGACTGATCATAGCATTTGAAGCAGTCAAAGGTATAATTCCCATCTGCATCTGTTCCCCACTGCCAGAGCTCATCAGAAACAATGATGTATGATCCATGCATGAATTCCACGCCCTGGAGCATTCCTGGTTCTTTTCCGTTCTTATAATTGTAACGGCTTCCATCTCGTCCTTTTACATTATCGTTCCATCCGGAATAGTATGGAGAAGTTGACATATAGGTACTGCCGGCAGTTGTATTGAAGGTCATTCCATCATTATCAACATATACTGCAGAGTACACGGTATCGTTAATAGTTACGTCCTCAATTTTTGTAATCAGCTTGCCATCAAAGATGGAATAATTGCTTGCAGTGTTTCTGTCTGTTCCGCTCTGGATTCCCAGCATGATTGCAGAACCAACAAAAAGGTTTGCTGCCTGAGCTTTTGTCAGGATAATACGCTCTACTCCAGTTTCACTTACTGCTACGGTGTACTGGAAGTTATAGTTTGTACATCCTTCGATTGTTCCGGAATTTCCTTTTTTACCATATTTCAATCGCATCATGATATCTAAGAACTTCACTAAAGAACCAGATCCGCCACTGTACTGCTTGCCTCTGGTTCTCCATTTCGCAACTATATTTGTATGTGAGGTCCTGTTTACAGGTGCCAGACCGGTTCCGCATGTGATCAGGCCGTCCTTCATGCCGCCTGGATACTTTGGATGAGCCATGTACTCATGTATTTTTCCGGTACGGTCCTTTCCTTCTGGCCAGTGTTTATAACCTTCTGCTTCTTTGCACTGCATCTTCAGATACTTGTATTCAGAATCTTTCCATTCTCGTTTCCAGGTATTTTTCTGCAGTACCCAACAAAGGTGCTCTCCGGAGCGAACGTCATCAATACTGTCGATGTGCTCTACATAATAAATCACATGTGATCCGTCTGCTTGTTTCTCTGCAGATACTTCCAAGCACCAGAACTGCGGCAAATGATCAAATGGATCATTACCTGCAACTGCTTCTGTAGATGGTGTACACACCAGACCGGCAGAATCATCTGTCAGTTCTCCGATCATGGATGTGCTCTTTGCATACAGCGGAGTTTTTACACCATGCACCCGGTTGTCTACCAGGACGTTTCTGAACCATCGTTCCAGCATGTCAGACTTGCTATAGGTGTCTGAATCATACTGACTTTTCCACCATTCTGCAAACAGAGTATCTACTTCCGCTTTTGTTGTAGCTACTGCCACCTTATCCTTATAGATCATGTCGATAACTGCTGCCTTTTCCTCTGCTGCTTCTGCTTTTGTCTGATACTTATCATCCGCTTCTGTCTCGGTAAGGTAATCACCCTTCTGCTGGTATCCTTCTTTAATTTCTGTCTTAGTTACGTAATCTCCTTTGGGTTGGTATTCTTTTTCAGCATCTTCTTTTGTCAGATAATCTTTCTTAATGTCATTAACCTGTTGTTTAACATTGTTCCATTCATCTTCAAAAGACAGTGGATAATTAAATGCTGTGTATCCGTCAAGTTCATCGGAATTGACGCTGATATTTGTAGTCGTGTAATATGTTGTAAGTGCTTTAAATGCGGTAATTTCTTCCTTGGTGAGGTCGGTTTTGACAGGAGTATTACGAACTATATAAATAACGTGATTATTAGATGATAAAAAATTACGCCATTCCTCTACTGTCATTTCATCAGTATGGGCATAAAATCTTATCTGATTGTACCAAGTGTCAAAAGTTCCGTAATGAGACGTTAGTGATTCATATATGGCTTTATCACATAAAGCACCTGCTATATTTGCATCAGCAAAAAATTGGAACACGCCGTTTCTGTTTCCACTTCGTTCGCTTAAATTCCAATTTTCGGTACCATTGAGAACTTTTTTCTCAACCATCCTCACCAACTTCCCACGTTCCACATCCACATAATCCGCAATATACTGTTGACCGTCAATTGTGACGTTACCACCTGCTGATACAGGGATTGCATTCAATGTGTATGGGAGGGTGACGGTCTGTTTGTGGTAGGGTTCGAAATCATCGTAGGTGGCATCTGGGTATAGGGAAGCATCTACGATCATTGGTTTGAAAAGAAGGTTGTTACAATTAATTCCAGTATTTATTCTAATTCTTATGAAAAAATTTTCATCAGCTTTTATATTTTTACCATCACCTGTATCATATCCATAAATCAAATTATTAGTTCTTGCTTGTAATTCGTAAGACGCATCATGAGCTCCCCCAACTGGACACCCTACAAGTCTAAATGAACTACAAGACACGTCCTGTGCAATATCAAATGTTGTTATCGTTGTAGCGGTCCCATTCAACGTATACGTTCCATCTCCATTTGCAGTACAAGTAACACCATTCACTGTAGTAGTCTGCAAAGTAGCATTCAGCAAATTCTTCCCGCACACCTTCACCGTTGGATTCACCACGCTTTTAATCTCCTGCGGATAATCAGGAGAGGGTGACGGCTGACCGCCAACGTAGGGTTCGAAATCTGCATAAGTAGCTGTTGTATCTGTTGTAAGCATTGGCTTAAATATTAGATTATTTACTGTTACGCCACTTTTAACTAAAATTGCTATGTTACTTTCAGCTTCTTTAAAACTGCCAATTGATATTCCAGAACCATACTCATCTAAGATTTCTGGATTTCCACCTTTTCTGTATGATCGGAGAAAATACTTTTGTGCCGAACCACCACTAGGACAACCAACCATTTTAAGGGAGCTTGCGCTACCATATACATCTGCAAAATTATAATATACAACAAAAACTGCAATGTCTGTCGCTGTACCATTCAACGTATACGTTCCATCTCCATTATTGGTACAAGTAACACCATTCTGTGTAGTAGTCTGCAAAGTAGCATTCAGCAAATTCTTCCCCGAATACTGTTTCTGCTCAGACTTCCCATACACCATCATATTCTGAATTGGACCGTTATCTGAGTTTTTCAGGTGCGTTTCTCCCTGATTGCTGGCATAGATTTTTGTAATCTTCTTATCTGTTTCTTCCTTCAGGGCGGTGATGTCTTCTTTATTCTGTTGAATCTGCGCTGCCTGCTCTGGGGTTGCTCCGGGTTGGGTTTGATTTTTCTCTATCTTTTTCTTGAGAATTGCATATGCGTCATCTCCTCGCATTCTTCATTCCTCCTTAGATCAGATACCAGGTATCTGTTGTTTTTTCGTATTTGTAGTAGTCTCCTGTGTCTAACATAAGACAACTGCTGCCAGTCTGGATATAATGCGGAAGTTTCCCTTTATCTTTCGCAAGTCCTTCATAAAAGCGAATTCCTCCAGGTTCTGTTCCAGTACACGTCAGACTTCCTAAGTCCCAGATCTCTTCCCCTTCCTTATAGAGCTTTCCATCTATGATTTCAGTTCCTGTTGCTTTCATGTTGTTTCTCCTTTCTAAAGTTCTTTCAGTGCGACTGCATCCATATAATACTTCTTTCCTTTTTGGTAAAATACAAATAACGTGTCCTTTTCTACTGTGATTCCTCTAATCACAGGCTCTGATCCGCTTTTAAATTCCGGTGTGTATATATTTTTTGCTGAACTAGGGTTTTGGTCGACATCTCCAACACTGTATACATTCTTATTGTTCGCCACGTATATCGCATTATTGTATAAAGAAAATCTCCATGGTCTGAATGTTCCAGCTATTTCGCTCGTGGTCGTGCATTTAAGGGTGTCTGTTCCGTTTCCGGAATATTCGTACAGCTTATTTCCATAAGTATCTGACACAAACTGTCTTCCCTCGAACTTTCCAACTGGGAAGTTTCCATCAAGTATTTCCATATCAGTTGATCCAGTATCTGTGGATTCTATCTGGTAGATTCCCTCAGTTTCAAAATCTCCTGTCAATATTGACAGATATACTTTTCCGTTTATTTCTATCGTATTCGTTGCCCTCAATTCCGGAGAATTGCTCAGTCTGAACGAGAACGCATATCTATAAGGGATAAATTCTTTCTTTTCCGCAACTGCTCCTTTTCTGAATACAAAATGTGTAGCATAATCAGACCATGTTTCTTTTTCTCCTGAAGATGTGTCAACCTGCTGTGTCCATACAACGTAAAAATGAAAATCTCCGTCTTTCGAGAAGAAATATGCAGGTTCAGCATGAGCTGTTCCAGATATTGATTTAATCGGGAAGTACAGTTTCGTTCCTGTATAGCTGTCTTTTATTTCTCCATCTTCGATTATCATGAACTTATTGAAATAAGCTATACAATCACTTGTGCTATCTTTTGGCTTATACCAGGTGAAGTCCATCACGTATATCTTCCCGCCAGACTCATTTGACAGGACGTATCTTGTATAATCGCTTTCTTCTCCCTGTTCGTCCGCTTTTTCATGTGTCCCCCATGTATATATCTGACTTATATATGGTTTATCAGGGTTTACTATTTCTAAGCTCTTTTGATATCCGGTGCCCTGCTTCTTTGAATAATTTGTGAAATATCCCACCGACGCTCCAGTTTCGCAAAGAAGCTTTGTTTCAAAACACCTTGCAGGCACACGAATTCCTGGCTTTCCTTTCTGCTTTCTCCAGAAAATTTCTTTTCCACCTCTTATTTCGTCAATTGACTGTCCATCCAAGCTGAATTCATTTATTTCTTCTTTTCCCAGAAATGCTCTGTAAATCATCAATCTTCCTCCCAGGTGCAATAAAGTGTATCATCTCTGATCTTTCCAGATTTAAGCATAGAAGAATATTTATCGTAGGAAAGTTTCTTAACGCATTTAAAGTCAGCTACCTTTATCTCTGCTTCTGCTGCCTGCGTTGAAAAATCGCTTCCTGATGATCCCGATGAAAACTCTTTGTAGCTAATCTTCGGAAGTTTCGAACGATTGCGGGAAATCTGTGCAACATGTTCCTGCGTGTGTTTTCCAAGCTGACTTTTATTTGAGTTATACGGTCCATTCTCAGCGCTGTACGTTTCCATGATTCCTCTTCCAGTAATCTCCATCGTTCTTGACATGATATAGCTATTGATTTTCCATGTGATGTCTTTTCCTTCTGGATATTCTGGAAGTGGCGGTGTTCTCTTTTTGATCAGCAGCTGAATCTTACTTCCGATTCTCGTTAACGGATTTCCTCTAACTCTCACCTTGTATCCCTGTGCCAGGTATAAATGCTGATTGTCTATCTTTGTAGTCGTTCCATAGCAAATTTTCATTAGCGGTTCCACTCTTGTAAGTGCTCCGTATTCGTCTGCATCAAAAACGTATTCTATCCAGTCATCATTTCCAACAAAGAAGCTATCTCGGATGTAATAGATATTGGCCTCATAAGCATCCTGAGCGGATATATCGCCAGGCGAGAATAATCCTGGATAAGGATCCGGAATAAATTCCTTCGGATACCATATTCTTCCTTCTGTTATTTCGGTTGAATCATCTGCAACTACGTCATAATGTGTGGATGAATCATAATACTCATATGACTCAACTCCATCTTTTGACGTACCGGATACTCTTGCGTTTGGTTTCACTGTCAGATATCTGAATTTCCCGTTCCGGTTCATCCAACCAAATACGGAATTCTGCAAGCATAAGTCTTGCAGAATATCAACTGGTTTCATCTCTCCAGAGGTCCAAGTATTTGGAACGTATGTATCATCATACTCCAATTCCGCGTCCTCCTGCTCTATCCCCAGGTATTCAAATAGTAGCGTCCTGAAATGTTTCTGCTTCAAGATTGCCTGTTTATCTGTCGTCTGGTTTTTATACCATCTGGCAACATCTACGTTTCTGAATTTGTATAGGTAATCGTAAGCTACTATCGTTCTTACCAAAAGTCCGCTTGTCCTCTTTCCGGAATCTATCGTCCCTGTGAAGAGTCGTACTTTTGTGCCTTCGCATTCAATGTAGAGTTCTATATTTCCGCGCGGCACATGTTCGTCTTCAGATCCCCAGAACTGATGCGATCCTGTCTGGAATGTAAGGCAGTTAGAAATGCATCCTCCCCATATGAAGTACCTCTCATTGCAGATGGATTCTTTTAATTTCATACTTTTCTTTACGATATCTGTATTTGTCAGGTCGTGGAATTCTCCGTTTGGCCAGTGCACAGTTATCTTGATGTCAGTATTTTCTTTCATAAAAGGATTTGTTGCATCCTTGGTCACGAATACTGAGAAATCTTCGAACCATACCTGATCCAGATTGTCTCCCTTGGTTTCCTGGTAAGATACAGTTATCGTTTGTTCTCCAGTTACGCTGGTGTCCAAGTTGGACACGCTATAATTCGTTGTTTCTCTTTCTACCCCGCGACTGTCTATGATCATAACGACCAATCCTGATAAATCCAAATTTTCTCCGGATTTATAGTATGTTTTTACAGGGTAATGAGCGATTCGGATATTTTCCGTTGTTCCATATACATTTACCGTAAAGGTGTCGGTAAATTCTTTGTACGTAACTGTAACGATCTGTTTCCCAGGTGTACCGCTGGTATACCCAGACACACTATAGTCTGTTATGTCTTCTGTTTCTCCAGTATCGCACACTGCCGTTACGGTCAAACCGGTTAAATCAATGTTCTCTCCTACAATGTATTCTGTTTTTGTCGGGGGTGTTATCTTTATGGAGATGAGCACCCCACTCCATGTGATGGTTGCGTTTTTTGCCCCCCACGGGCTTCCAGATATGCTATCTTTAAAGCGTTTTATTGATATTTCCGAAGCATCCGCGTTAAATGCGCTTTCTCCTATACTTCTGATCTTATTTCCAATACTAATGCTGTTAAAGTGTGCAGCTGTAAATGCAGATGTTTTTATCTCTTCTACATTCGGCAAAGATAAGTTCCCCGTTATTTTTGCCGAATAAAATGCGTACACACCTACTTCTTTAATATTTTCCAGTCCACTTATCGATATTCCTTCGTATATTGCAGCGAATATCGCATCGCCGAGCGTTGTTATTCCGGTTGCTATTTCTACTCTTTCGATATACTTGTAAATGCTTATAAATGGAGGGCTTAGTACATCATAATCTGCTGTTTCTCCCGTTCCTGACAGGCTTAATATTTTGTTCCGTATATCCGACGTTGCTACTATGTCAGTTTCGACTGGATTTCCAATGTTTTTTTTCAAATTCACGTAAATATTGAATGGTTGTGAAGTGAATCCTGTTTCTGTATCTGTTACCGTCACTTCTTTTATTCCGATGGCCAACATGTCCGGAGAGCTTACGGAATATCCTTTTGATGTTTCTTCTTTTCCGTCCCCGTATACAAGCATTACTGCCATTCCGTCAGTATTTATTGAGTCTCCAACGAAATAATCTATTTTATTTGGAAGTGTTACGATCTTAAGTTCCTTCGGAAGGTCTTGGAACGAGTATGTCTCTGCTTTTATTTCCCATGTAAGTCCCGAGCTATCTTTTCGATAGCAAGAAGTTTGAGCTGATACGCTTTTGTTCGCTGCCGTTGTCGCTGGTCCGTAAAGAGAATATGTTTTGCCTCCAGATGTAAGTGTGCCTTTCCACCCTGTTGTCAGGGTTTGAGTAGTCCCGGAAATATATATGTAAATATCGCCAGTACTAAAAAAATATATCTCAAATGGAAAATACCCTTTTCTGTAGTTTCCTGAGAGCGATCCTTCGCTTCTGAATTTTGCTACTCGTACGGAATTGTTTAAGATTGTCTCGATGAAATAAATCCTTGATTTTGAAGCGTAATAGGTGTCTCCGGAGTTATTCAGTTTATTCCGCATTACATCTATTTTCTTCGTTCCGTTGAAACTAAGCGTGCCATTCGTATAGCATAATACGTTGTTGCATTCTTCTCCGTCGAACATAAACCACGGTATGCTTGCCGTATTTTTATCCGAAGTCATCTTTTTCGTGTTGTTGAAGATATCTTCAAATGAAGGTGCTGTCACAGTAATCTTGTATGTATTCGTATATCCTTTGTATCTAACGACTACATTCTTTTCTCCGATTGTTCCCATGTCTGGTTCTTCGACTTCGAATCCGCCCGTCACTTCTACGGATACTTCATCTTCATCAGTTACTTCCAGGATCATCCCTGATGTAATAATCGTTTCAAGTGTCCAGTATTCTTTTTTATTCGGTTCTGTTTTTATCGAAACACTAGCAATTTTGTTTAGCGCTTCGAATTCTACTCCATATTTTTCAGCATACTCTTCTGCGGTAGATGCCACATATCCTCTGATTTTCTTTGCTTTTAAAGTGCTGTTATCCGAATTTGTATTCTCTATGCTTACGTTTCTACTTAAAATAGTAAGAATCAAATCTGTTTCTGTTGAATTATAAAATGCAAAATTCCCTATCTGATTTACTGATTCTGGAATCGTGACTTCTTTTAAAGAGCTACAGTATTCAAAGCAATTGTTCCCGATTGTTAAAAGTCCATTTGGCAGCGTCGCTTCTGTCATATTGGTCATATTATAAAAGCATTCGCCATTTAATCCTGTGATGCCTTCTTCGACTACTAATTTCTTTACTTTATCAGAATACTGTCCTCCATCATTCAACAAGCCGCCCTCTCCTCTGGAAGGAGAATATATGTGCTGTGTTTCACCTGCTCCTGAAATAGTCAACAGGCCCGTTAAAACATTTAATGATGCTGTGATATCTGTCGGGTTTTCGTATCCGATATTAGACGTAAGAGTATCTGTGATTGTTATGGTGGCTGTCCCTGTTATATTGCGATATTTCATCGTAATTTCACATGTGCCGACTGTCGAACTGTCGAACCCGGAAAAAATCAATCCATCACTGTAGGTGCTTACTGTTTTTTGATACCCGTCATCATATTCGACTGTGCAGTATGCTCCCAGAAAATCATCTCCGACTAAATATGTCGTTTTTGATCCGTCTGACAATGCAATAGTCGCAGAAGTTGATACGTGTATATCTATTTGTTTTTCCAGTCCTTCGTAGGTGATTGTTAATGTGTTCGTCCCTGCTACAGAGCTATCGAATCCAGATACTTCAAATCCAGATGATGTATATGTCGTTTTTCCGCTTGCGTATTTTACATCAATACCTGTTACTTTCGGCTGTTCATCATTTAAAAGTATATGGTCTATTTCTGTATATACCGTTACTATTTCACTAGGCACATCTTTCAGTATTTGCAAGTCAAATGTAGTCGTGCAATTTTTAAATGATACTGTGAGCGTATTTGTCCCTACTGTGGAACTGTCGAATCCGGATACAGAATATCCGTCTATGGCAATAGTTTCTCCATCACTTGTCGTTCCTGTCACTACCAGGCCTGCAAGATCCAGAGTCTGTCCTTCGTAGTATGAGGTTTTATCTGGCATGGTTGTGACCGAAATGCTGGTGTACGTCTTTCCCGGATACATTTCGTATGTTACTTCCTGCGATTCACCTGCATTGCCAACAAGGACATATAACGGCATCGTTGTAGATGTCGTTATGTTCAAGGATTTAGTGTTTGTTCCGTCCGTGATAGATGAAGTGCCTATATAGGAGCTGTTTGTTGGTATCTGGATTATATTTACGAATATTGTCTGTCCTTCAATTAAAAATACTTCATATTTCACCGCATATGCTGCCGCAGTGCTGGAATAATATGTGTATCCTTCGACGCGGATTTTCAAAAATTTCTTTCCTGTATTCAGAGTTCCTTCCTGTCTGTAGATATAATATACCGTTCCGTCACGTCGACATATTTTTAGCTGTTCTGTGCTCTTTCCAAATCCAATCCAGTTATTTCCATTGACATATACGGTGCTTACTGTCTTCCCGGCATAGGTAAACCAGTCAACGCCGGTTACACTAACGGTGTTGTCATCTTGTTTTTTGTTATTAATGATTGCTGTCATTCCATCAGTGGTGTTAAGCAGCGATTCAAAAGTATAAGTATCTGCCATGATGTCGTCCTCCGTTAGTTCTCAGTAAATTTAAGGGCAAACGAATTGTATATGATATCTTTATGCTTCGGATCCACCTTACGCATTTCGTGCTTTGTATCATCCATGCGGAAATAGCCATTCTTGTAAATGAACTTTCTGGTATCCCAATATGAAATGATGTATTCGTTTAGCCCGTCTTTTTGTCCGCCGTTTATAATTGAATAGATCTTTTCAATATCAGCCTGGTGTAGCTCTTTTTTTATCTTAATCGTTATTCTGGTTCTTTTGTGTTCGTATTCGTCCGCATGGAAATAACCAGATTCATCAGTCCAGTCGTTTGCAATGTTTCCCATTTCCGGTTCTGTACTATAGCCAGACGGTTCCATGTATTCAACAGGAAGCTCTGTTCCATTAAATTTAATGATCCATCCTTCAAATGCTGACATTTTTACCCCCTGTTAAACATGCATCTGCCATTCATGGCATAGAATTCATCGCCGTACTGTTGTATCGCCCGCATCATTGTCTCTGTTCCGAGTGTGAGATACAGGTTGATAGTTCCGGTTTCCTTTGCTTCCTGTCCCACATTTGCCTTGGCCGCAGTAATTCCGCTTAATATTGTTTCAAGCGAGTTCATCTGTTGAATATTTTCCTGTTCTCCTGCAAATGTATTCTGCGAAGCTGCAGTATCCTGAGAAAATCTCATACTCTGATTTACATAGTTTTGCACATCTCTCATTTTGTTCTGAAAGCCTCCGCCGTAGGATTCAGCTGAATTCTCTCCGAATCCGGTAAATACTTTCGACGGAGAATGCATGTCCAGTGATGTCCTCGTCTGAGCGATGGCCGCTTCGCACATCTCTCTTACTGATTTTGTTACGGCATTTGTCCCGGATTTAATGCCGGAAGCGAAGCTCTGGGCCGCGGTTTCTCCCAGTGTTTTAAGAACTGAATCTGAAGCTTTATTCTTGACTCCTGTGATCACAAGCTGTCCAACCTGTTCCGCAGTATGCTTCACAAGATTCTTTCCTGAATTCATTCCGTGTGCAAGTCCACGATCTACATTTAAACCGGTATCCTGCATTTCTTTTGAAGGAGAATTGATTTTCAGAGGTTCGTTGACTCCGTTTTTGATATTCTCTCCTACTTGAACTGCAAGATCTTTTACTGTGTCACTCTTCTGGTCAATTCCATCGAATAATCCCTGTGCTGCTTCGTATCCGGTGATTTTCCAACTCTCGTAAATCTCATCCGCCGCTGATTCGATTTCTCCTGTGATATTGCCTGCAGATATCGCCCCGTCAGTGGCGTATTTCATAGCATCATCCCAAGCAGTGTTTGCTCTTTCAATTTCACTGGCTGTCATGTTTGCAAATTCAGACACCAGTTCAGCTCCCTGTGGTCCCATGTTGGCCAGTTTTTCAAGAATTCCCTGATTGATCCCTTTTGTTGTAAGAGTTTCCAGATTGTCCGCCCAGTTTCTCATGGCTTCAGCCTGAGATTCCATGTTCTCTAAGGTTTTATTCTTTGCTTCCTGCAGTTCATCTCCATAAAGATTTGTAGCTTCTCCGAAGATGTTAATCTGATCGTAGGCTTCTTTGACAATCTTGTTGGTTGCAAGAGCTACTGCTTCAGCGTACTGGTTTACCGCTGCCTCTTTCTCTTTCAGCATTTCTTTCTGCCCTTCAGCAGCGGCTGCATTTCCCTCTTCTTCTGCAGTATTTTCCTTTGTTGCTTGCGTAGCATTTTCGGTAGCGTCTGTAACGTCTTCCTGGGCTTTCTTAAGATTGTTAAGTTCCTCTTCTACAGCTTTAGCGGACTTTTCGTTTTCCTCCTGCTGCTCTGTATTTTTTATCATAGCCTCTGATAATTCATCATAGGAGGCTTTTGCGTCTGCATCACCGCCACTTAATGCAATCATCCATTTTGGAGCTGTCGTAAACTGATCATACTCAGGATCACTCATGCCTTTTGTGATCTCAGACTGTTGCTCCATCATAGTGTTGTATTCATTCTGCAGCTTTATTTGTTCTACTTTTAAATCATTCTGTTCTTTTATAAGCTGCTTTTGATACTCTGCCTCGGCTTCTGCTTCCGACATGGCTTGGCTCTGTGTTATGTAATCTTTCATGGCATCAACTGTCATGTTGATTGAGCCTGTTTGCTCATCGTACTGCAGGTTCAGATCCGGAACTAATTCATTTAATTGTGTTATGTAGTCTTTCATAACCTCAGTTTCTTCATTGCTCCGGTTTGTCTTTGATGCCAGTTCTCCGATCTGATCAGCTAAGGTCTGCGCATACTCGCCTTTTGCTTTTATAGTATCAAGGGTTTCTCCGTAATTTGATATGGTACTGTCTACATTCTCGGATGTCCTTTTTGCGGATTCCACAAGTCCATCATTCGCGTCTACGATTCTCTGTACCTTTCCTGACACTTCCCCGCAACTGTCTCCGTATGACACAACTGCAGCCGTTCCTGCTGCCAGTGCAGTTGTAAGAAGTCCAACTGGTGTCAGTGTCGCTCCGAATACAGATGCAATCTTAAGTGTCGCCAGTGCTGTTCCGACTGATGTGATCGCCGGTACTGCCAGATCCATGTGGTCAATCAGCATGTCAATTCCATCTTCCGCAACCGGAAGGAACTTATCTTCGATTGGATCCGCAATTTCAAGCTGGAATTTTCTCCCCAGTTCTTCCCATTTATTTGTCAGAGAGTCATATTCAATGTCTTTTACAGACTGCATAGTTCCGGTGACATCCGCGTATGCATCATTAACTTTATTTAAAGACTGGATCATCTCCAGTGAGTTATCTTCGCCAAGCGATGACCACATGTTACTTGCAAGGGTTAATGCTTCCTGCTGATTCGTAGCGCTTGCAAGGTCTGTAACGACAGAATTGAATACATCTTTTGATGTGGCTTTTCCTACCTGAAAAGCTTTAAATATCGCCTGTGTCTTTTCTGAGAAGTGGTTCAGGTTGTCCGACATTCGTCCATCATTCAGTGATATTCCAAATTCTTTAACAAAGTCATTGACTTTATCCAGGTTGTACGAACCGGATTCGAGACCATTCTGTAGAATCGAGAACATTTCTTGTGCAGAAAAGCCTTGTTGCGCCCAGAGTGGAGCATATTCTGCTAAGTTATCCACTAACTCTCCGGATTTATCCAAACCATTCTGTGCGCCTTTTGCGATATAGTCAAAAGCCTTGTCTGCCGAAAGTCCCATGCTACTCATTAGTGCATCAACGCCTCTGATAGACTCCTGAAAGTCCATTCCGAACACATCTTCCAACGCGATTGCGTTTTCAGTTATGTCAGATATCTTTGACGGATCCGTCTCTCCCATGTACTGTTTGACTTTTGCCATATCGTCAGCAACAGTTCCAAGAGAATCCCCGTAATTGTTTCCGTACAGGTCTTTAATTTCCCTTGAAAACTCTTTCATGCTCTGAGCTGACGTTCCGGTGCTGGCTTCAAAGTGCTGAGTTGCGTTTTCAACCTCTTCGATTGTTTCCTTTGCCTGCGCTGCCATTTCTTTCAAGGCATCTACTGCAGTATTTACAAGGTTTTCCTTGATGATTTCTCCGACATCTTTGGTTACAGATACTGTCTCCTGCGCACTATCATTAAATTCTTCGAGACTGTCCCCGCATTCATCTGTAGCGTCAGAAGCACTTCTCATAGCTTCTTCATTCTCATCCAGCTGACGACTGAGTTTTAAAACCTCAGTCTTCGCATCGTTAAGTTTCTTTTCCCAGTCCTGAACACGGTTTCCGGCAGTCTGATAGTTCTTTTCCCCTCTTGATATTGCTTCTGCCAGTTCTTGAACGGTTTTCTCCTGTTCCTCTAATTCACTCTGTGTCATTGAAGAACTGTTCTTCATTTCTTCTAAGGACCTGGTTGCTTCTTCATAATCCTGTTTCAGCGTTTCCAGACCTTGTCCGACTTTATTGTACGATTCTTTCGCATGTTCAAGAGCGTCGTTGATTGCTTCCTGTTTCTTTTTTGATTCATCCAGCACTTTTGATAAGACTTCGTGAACTTTCTGGAGAGATTCCATGGAATCTTCCTGACCTTTTGCTTCTTCGGTGACATAATTCATTTCAGAGCGTAGAGTTTTTAATGTTTTTTCACAGTCGGTAACAGCTGACCGGAATTCTTTTTCTCCATCCAGTGCGATAATCGCACCTATTTTTTTTGCTGCCATGTTCTCCCTCCTTTCAGATGTCAAGAAGCGACACTCTTACGGGTGGAAGCTTGTACAAGCCTCTCTTCGCTTCAAAATTGTGATTTTCTTTATGTACCTGGAATAATTCTACCCATTGTCCAAGATAGAGCTGTTTTACTTCCCTTTTTCGCAGTCCAAACTGCATTCCCATGTAAAGAAGCCACGCAAAGTTTATCGGTTCTGGTTCTCCTGATTCTCCCTCTGCGTGGTCTCCTGGTTTTTTACTCTAAAGCAGTTTACGTACTCCTTCTGAAGGAGTGCTGAAATCTCAAAAACTGTCTGTTTCATTTTTCTTGCAAGCTGCTTTGCAGTAATATGTTCCATTTTCTCTCCGGACTCTTCATTCTGGATGTCAATTCCTTCGTTGATCATTAATTCCAGTCCATAATTGAGCATCTTCATATCCGGGTCTTTGTACTCCCATACTTTTCCCGGAATCATGATTTCTTTTCCATTTTCATCAATAGCCGGTGTCCCGTCTGCATTTTTCTTCGGTACCATTCCGTCTACTCCTTCGCGGAACCTGATTCCTTTTTCAAATTTTTCGATCGCCCCGTACTTGTCCTGGATGCACTCCAGGACGTACAGGTCGCATTTGATCGGGTATTCTGTTCCGGCAATATTAATATGGTTTAATCCTTCAAACATAATGGTCTCCTTATAATGCGCTAATGTTAGCTTTTGTCTTTAACCATGTGATTGCTTCGGCTTCTGTGTTAAAGATTTTTCTGTCTCTCCACATTTTTTTGCCTTTTTCGTCAGTCTTATCTAACGCAATTGCCTTTCCACTGATGGAGGGAGTCTGGTACTCGATGTTGTCTCCTTTTGTCTTGAAAGATTCTTTACCGCCCTGAAATTTTACTTTGTACATCCACATTGCGACAAATTTACTTACGCCACTCACCTTTTCCTGAGTAACAATTCCCATTCCAACATAGTTTGCTTCATCGCCTGCAGAGTCTGTGATTTCATTCTTGTCTTCCGATACGGTGTGACCATACAGAACCTCTTCTGCCTCAACCGGAAGGGTGGTCGTTCCAAGAGTGATATTTGCATTCTTAAATTCGTTGTCATACTCTGCCTGAGAGTTGTCTCCGTAGAGAGACCCTTCTGCATACTGCGGATCGATGTCTGTGCTCATTGCTTTTCCGCAGACAAATCCTTTTGTGTATGTAGGTGTTGCCGCTGTGTAATCCCCCAGCGCAAAAATTGGTGTTGTAAGTCCTATGTATGCCATTTTTATTCCTCCTCTAAATCTTCTTCTACCTGAAAAGAAAAGCACAGGTGGTTATATCCGGTTTCCTTTTCGTATAAAGTTGTAATATCAGTTACCGTCATTTTGTTCTGGCGTAATAGTTTTCGAATCTTTCTTCTTGGTTTTGTATAATCAGATTTTGTGTACAGGTGTACCTGCATATTCTGGATCCATTCCTGATCCTCATTGTCTCCGTACAGTCCCGTTTCTTCTATCTCCGGATTGTATACGATATAAAAATCAGGTGGCTGTTCATACGGGCAACACAGTGGCCAGATATTCTCTGTCACCGGTCTCAGTGCTTCTTCAATCTTCGAATTAATGCTGCTCATATTATTCACCACCTGTCAGTTCATTAAATTTGTTCTGCATCTTTTCAATGCATTCATCTTCGGCTTTTTGATTTGCTTTTGAAACAACATTTCTTGCTGCCTGTCTCGAAGTTCCGTAATTCAGATAGGCAAGAATCTCGTTGTACCGAGTACCCTTCTTATTTTTCCCTTTGGCCGTTACTGAAACAAATCGTCCATGGCTATTTTGCTTTGGAGTATTTGCTTTTATTGATTTTTCAAGTTCTCCGGTTGCATAGCCTCGGGTTGCTGCTATGTTCACCTGTTTTTTAAGCTCTTTCTCAAGAACCGGAGCTGCTTCTTTCAACATTTCATCTGCTATTTCATCTGAATTTGTAAGGCCGTTTAGTTCTTTCAAGATATCGTCAAATCCTGTCGTTTCAAAACTCATCTTATCACCCGCATGTCAATTCAATTCTAGCTTTCCCGGTTTTGTACGCGCGAACAATCTGGTATTCGTATCCATCTACAAGTACTTTTCTGGCGTATGCAGGTCTCCCTGCTTCCATATGCCTTGTCATCTCCCAGTCTTCTGCTCTAACTGATAAGATAATTGATACATCTATGCCAGATCGCATAGCCTCGTACTTTTCAGTCCGCCCTACGGACTTTTCTTCGGCATACACTTCTATTTCATGTCTTGCCGGTTCAGGAAATCCATTCTCGTTCTTCTTTTTGTTGTCTACTTCATTCCAGATAAGTGTGATCATGTCTCTTCCTCCGAATTCTTTTTATAGTTTCCGGAAAGAGCCATCGTGTCTCTTAGAGCTTCGTATGCCTCCTGGAATCTTTCTGTCTTGTCGTCGTATCCGTAGTGAGCTTTGCAGTATAACCGGATAGCCTGCCGGTATGATGGATCTGTTTCATTTCCATACACGCCAGCAAGTTCCAGTTCTTTTTTGCAGGACGGTATCAGAGCCTCTAATTCTTCTTTTCCTTCCTGGCTGTTCACCCGGATAAATCTCATCAGCTCAGTTATTAAATCGTCCATAATTGCCCTTTCTCACTTATCCTTCGTCATGTTTTAAAAGCACGTGTGCTTTTGTGGTTGTCGGTGCACCATCTACGATTGCATATCCGCAGTAGTCTACTTTTCTAAGTTTTACATGCTCTTCTGTCATTACAGACATATCTTTGTTTACGTTTGCGATATACCCGATGAATGGGCTGGAAATCAGGATCTCACCGTCTTTCATGGAATCATCCTGTTTTACTTCCATGCCAAGGATTCTGTTTACACTTCCATTTACCGGATCCGGAACCATGATTGGTCTCTTATTTGTATCAAGAATGGTCGCGATCTCGCTCCAGATTGTTGCATTGTTTGCATATACCTTAGCTTCCTTGGCTCCAACTGTTAATCTAGCTCTGGCATCTGCAAAGTCTGCATATTTCAGCGCACCGGCTTTGTATTTGATAATCTGCGGTGTTTCTGATTCTTTCTCCAGCGCTGTAATAATTCCCATCGGCTCTGGCTTGAATTCTGTTGCTGATGGCTTTCCTTTTCCATGTGATACACCATATCCCATTCCAGCGCCCATTTTTCTTGCCAGCTGTCTCTGGATATATGGGATAAAGTCTTCGATTGCCATTTCTCTTAATTTCCAGGATACTGTAACGGATCTGGAAAGTTCGCATCCGGTAAGTGATACCTCTTTAAGAGTATCTTTTCCGTCTTCAGTTTCTGTTGCTTCGTCATACCATTTTGCATCTGTAGAATCATTTTCAACCAGTGCAGAATAGTTTCCTTTCACGTATGTCTTCTGGATATCATCCCAGAGAGGATAAGTATCTTCGATAAGCTGCCAGATTCCTGCTGCCACTGTCTTAGGAATAACGATTCCGGTGTTCTCTGTAGTGTGAGTGAAGTCATTCACCATCTTTACCATCTCGGCTTCTTCGCCAGTGATAGTTTTTCCCATCATCAGCTTTGCCCAGGCTGTTTTGTATCCTTCAGATGCATACATTTCTTCTTTTTCAGAATTTGTTTTTCCGTTTAATCCCAGCTGTAATGTTGCAGTTGCATTCTGCAGTCCCTCTGGGTTTACTCCAGAAAGATTCTGAATGTTAACTCCTACCTGTACTGCTTTTAAGGCAGTCAGATTCGCCATTGCTTCCTGCATTTTCGCCTGCTTTTCAGCTTCTTTTTCTTCAGCTTCCTGCTGTTTTTCATCAAGTTTTTTGATCTCATCCATTTTTGCATTGGCTTCTTCGATTTTTCCTTCGTTAATCAGTGCCTCTGCTTCTTTTTCTAACGCTGCTCTTTTTGTTTCGTACTCTTTTCTATTCAAATCTGTTTTCTCCTTTCATTCCGATCAGTCTCAAACGCGCCTTTGCTACCGCTGCGTCATGACTGTCGGCTTCTCTCATCATTGCTCTTACCTTATCCATCATCTCAGAAGTTGGGAGTTTGAACATGTTTCCGGCTATAAGCGGAAGTTTTTCTTCCGGTTCTTCAGCAAACATCACCTTATCAATCAAACCTCTCTCCTGTGCCTGTTCTGCAGTCATCCATGTTTCTGCTTCCATCATTGCAATCGCATCCTCTCTGGACATTCCGCTTTTTGCCATGTATGCGGTGCATAATGCATTATCAGCAGTCGAAAGTACATCTGCCATATGTTGCAGATCATTATGATTTCCACGGGCCCCAGAAGATACACAATGTACCATCATCAGGGCCGTTGGTGCCATTTCGCAGTATCCGGCCATCGCTACGATAGACGCGGCACTGCAGGCTTCTCCAGTAATATAGATTTTTACATTCTTTTGATTTCTGAGAATCGTGTAAATTTCTGAACCCACATCAATCACTCCACCTCCAGAGTTGATATAAACTTCAAGTTCGTCTCCATCGATCATTGCATCAATTACTTTCTGCACATCTCTGGGACAGGTGCTGTCTTCCTCAAACCATTCGTAGAACCATTTGTAATCATTTGGAATCATAGCTCCACGAATATCCACCCTATATTTTTTCGGCATTGTTCTCACCTCCCTCAATCGGCTTTGGTATTGCTGTCTGAAGCAGCCTGCCAATCACATCGGCTATTACAAAGCAATTCTCTTTATCCATTTTTTCAAGTGCTGTTTCAACCATGTTGACCACCTGGGTATCCAGTCTTCTAATCGGTTGATCTCCGCCTTTAATCGGCGCCATGTTCATGGTACCTCTCCATTCATTCGGAGTCATAGCTCCGCGGTCAACCATTGCCTGGAAATTCAGCTTTGTACTCAGACTGGCGCACTGCAGGTTGCTGGCTTCATATACGATCGTATTCCCAAAGTAGTATTCGTTTCTGGTAAACAATCTTTCCGTCATTATCTGTCCAAGCTGGATCGCTACCGGTTCAATCTCTGCTTCGAAATAAGCATTCCATTCATCTTCGTTCCATGCTGACTGCACGATTTTTTTATTTGTGTTGAAGAATGAATACACTCTGTCTGTGATCCGGTCTGACTGGCTGGCATTCGGTACGTAATCCTTCGGTTCAATCTGCTTTGCTTCTGTTTTTGAGTCAATTCCCGCTGCCCCGAACGTTTCGCTTTCAACTGAAAGATAATTATCAACAAATTCCTGTGTATTCTTCTTTACATCCTCCGGTCTGAGAGACTGGGAGAATTTCAGTAGCCAGCGAATCATTCCACTGTTCTTAATTGCTTTTACAATTCCCTGGTCGATATAACCGACGCATTCCATCAATGGCTGTAACGCCTTAATCGGGCTTTCTCCGAACAAATCGCTTTCGCAGAAATCCTGCCGTAAATGGACAATATCAGAATATGGAAATGTTCCCTGTTTCCCGTTTTTATACGTAAATTGCAGGAACAATACTCCGTCTTTGTCGTATTTTGCCTCGACCATTACCGCCGGAATTGGATATAGTTGCATTGGTATTCCATTGTCGTCTCTCACAATCAGAGCAAAGGCGTTGTTATTCAGGCACAGCTGCATCGCCATCTTTTCCTGAAACTGTTGTGCTGTCATGTATGGGTTTGGATATTCTAGCAACATCCGGATATACGGTTTGGGATTTACCGTAAGTCCATTTTTGTCATATCTGATATGCTTCGGCACTAGTTTCCCGATTGCCTTCGCTTTCGGTCTTATGCAAGCGCGAATAATATCCGATTCGTACAATTTTCCATTCCAGGAATAATAGTATTCTCCCCAGGTTGTTACCATTTTAAATTGGTCCTGTTGAGTCGCATTCTTCATTTCTGTCGGGTCTCTGCTCCGAGAATTTTTTCTTGAAAATATCGCCATATCTTTTCTCCTAAAAATAAGCAAACGCCGCTCGTAAAAATGAGCGGCGTTTCATTTTGGTTAAGTGGTTATTAAATTATGTTCATGTAATCAGTAATATGGTCCTGCATGACCACGTAGGCATCCATCAGAGCTGCTGTTCCATCAATTCTTCTGGTTGCTTTACTTGTCTTCATCAGTGATATGTTATCATTCTTATCTACATCTACGGCAGCGTTGCATAGGCACCAACGATCAACCGGATTGCTGTTGTACACGATCAGGTTTGATCTTAAGTCTGCCTGAAGGCATTTCAATGGTTGAGACTCCGTCTTCTTTCCCTGATGGACAGCTTCCATGACGCCTTTGCCGAAGTAATCCTCCATATCCTCTACGAAATATGTAGCACTCCATGCGTCATATCCTACCATCCAGATGTAAATGTCGCGTTCTTCCTGGATTTCTACAAACCAAGATCGAACGTCTCTGAAAGAAACCTTGTTTCCCTGACATGTCCGCACATATCCTTTTTGGATCCAGATATCGTACGGAATTTTATCTTCCTGCACTCTCTTCTCAACCAGATCTTCTGGAATCCAGTACATCTGCAACACATACGTCTTTGGATCATCCGGTACCTTGAACAGTACCTTTGCAGCTGTGAGGTCTGTCGTGGATGATAAATCCACTCCTCCGATTCCGTATCGTGGTTTCAACTCTTTGATATCAAAGGTTTCTTTATTGTCCGCTTCTTCAAACGTAAGCCATGCTTCAGATGATGTCTCGCGGATATTAAATTCCTTACAGAGAATATTTTTAACAAGTCTGGAATCAGCTTTTCCTTTTTCGACTTTTGACTTAAGAGTATTTTTATTTTTGATTGTTCCAAGTCCAGGATTTGCTTTCTGCCAACACTTCTCATCTGTCCATTCTTTGCGGTTGTCCAGCTCGTATATAAAAGCAATGAAGTGTTCGTCTTTGTACCCTTCTGAATCATCATATCCATTAATGACATTCTCTGCTTCTTCGTATTTCTGGTCGTATATATCTTCTCTTACGGTTCCGGCCGTGGAAGTAATATATACAAGCGGCTGTTCTCTTGCACTTACGCCATCGGCCATGATATCGAATAGAGCCTTCCCGTTCTTCCACTGGTGAATCTCATCCATCAAGACACAATGTACATTCAATCCATCAAGTGTATCGCTGTCTGATGCAAGCGGTTTAAACACTCCGTCATTGAAGGACGTGTCCAACTCGGACACGAGAGTCTTTACTCGTTTCTTTAAAGATGGCGATTTATTTACCATCTTCTTTGATTCTAACCAGATGATTTTACTCTGGTCTTTCTTCGTTGCTACTGCATATACTTCTGGCCCTGGTTCTCCATCTGCAGTAAGCATGTACAGTCCAACGATAGAAGCGAGTAATGATTTTCCATTCTTTTTTCCGACGATCAACAGTGATTCTCTGTACTTCCGGTTTCCATCGTCATCTATAAAACCAAATATGGTTGCAAGGTGGGCTTTTTCCCACAATTCCAGTTCAACCCGCTTGCCTCCAAATTTGCCTTTGGAATGGCGACAATATCTTTCTGCAAATTCTAAAATATGGTTTGCTCTTTTTGCGCTGTAATGGTACTTTTCTGGATTCTCGATGTCATGAACAACTTTCCTGTACGTCCGGTACAGTTTGTCGCACACCAGTATTTCTTTGCTCTGTATCTTCTCCCAATATTCCAGTATCGGATTATATGTAAGAGGATACCTAATCGCCCCGGCCATCGATGAAGTCCTCGAATCCATCAGATTTAGGCGCTGGCTTCTCTGTCTTTGGCAGGCAGTCCATCAGAATTTTCATAGCTGCCGTCTGTTTCTGCGACATCTGCAGATACAGTTGCGCATCAGGACTCTGTTTCGTACCGTACTGGTTCTCACCGTTTTTGTATTCAACGGTGGTTCCTTCTCTGATGATCTGTTCTCTCAGATCCTGCATGGTTATCGTCATGAAAGCGACATCTTCGATAGTGGTAAAGGCCAATTTCTTTTTATTTTCGTCAATATCTTTAAACAATCTTTTAAGTCTTCTGACTTCTTTTTCAATTCTCTTAGTTTTGTCTAAATACTCCGAAACGCTGTCATATTCAGCCTCCCGGCGTGCCATCTCTTCTACGCAATCGTCGTAATCGACCATATATACCACACCCCCTTTATGAGTACCTGCGTGTTAAATCAATGTAGGCGTTC
>ERZ791923.1664-NODE-1664-length-23181-cov-5.814970_pt1 | contig 23181 bp, 14 predicted proteins | sample MGYA00510133_ERZ791923 | MGnify/ENA primary metagenome ERZ791923 (study PRJEB30046, sample SAMN00792106) | human gut metagenome | study: EMG produced TPA metagenomics assembly of the A metagenome-wide association study of gut microbiota in type 2... | reverse complement strand
GCGCTGACCGCACCCCGTCGGCCGCGGGACGGGTCGCGGCTGTTTTGGCGCAACGCGCGCAGCTGCCGGGCAGGAAAAATTTTAACGCTTACTGTAATTTTGTCAAATAATTGCTTGGCTGTGTTAATTGTACGCCCTACATTTGTATGTGTACCAGGCTTGTTTTTAAGCTCCATGCGGGTTTTCCATGAAAAGCGGCCTGCATCTCCATGGCGAACAGCAACCATAAAATATACAACCACCATGAAGAAATCGACAACAGCAATCGTTGCCGCAATGATGTTGCTATCGGTAACGGGTGCGAATTTAAACGCAGCAGCAAGCAACCCTAATCCGCCTTCCGCCCCTGCGGCGGCTGCCGGCGGAGAGTCGTTCACGCTCGACGGACTGGTCTACACCGTTGTCGACGCCGCCAACAACCTCGTGGAGCTTTCGGGCAACGACGGCACTCACCCAACGTCAGTGAATGTAATTTCCCCCATCAGTTACGGGGGCACGGACTATACCGTGGTCTCGATAGGTGCGGGCGCTTTCAGAGGAAGCGATATACTCATGACATTCTACGCCGACGATAACGTGAAAAGCGTAGGCGAGGCGGCTTTCGCAGGATGTAGCAGTATGCTGTCTGTGCGATTCGACGATGTAGAGGCTATAGGCGACTCGGCTTTCTATAACTGTAGCGTGATTAACAAATTAGAACTCGGCACCTCATTGAAGTTGATAGGGGAATTTGCATTCGTGTCCGCCTCTACCTATACTGCGTTTTCTATACCGGCAAGCGTTGAGAGCATAGGCAAAGGAGCGTTCATACGCTACAGGTCGGAGGCGTTCATTGTCGACGAGGCAAACAAGGACTATTGCTCCGTCGACGGGGTTCTCTTTACAAAAGACAAGGCGGAGCTTGTGGCTTATCCCTACGGTAAAACCCAAATAGAATACACTGTGCCCGACGGAGTAAAGCGGATTGGCGAATATGCGTTCTCTAGAATAGATAATATTTATAAAATAAACTTTCCCGAATCCCTTGAGAGTATAGGCGGATATGCGTTTTACGGTATCTATAGTATAAGACGGATTGACGTTCCGGCGGGCGTAACCGTAATAGAGCCTTATACTTTCAGCCATTGCGCAGACCTGGAAACCATATCGCTCCACGACGGTGTTACAACAATAGGCCGGGGCGCTTTCGCCGAATCTGAAGAACTGGCTTTGAACGGCCTGCCCGATGCGCTTGAAACAATAGCCGACAGCGCGTTTTATCATTGTTATGTGGGTGACAATATCATTATTCCGGCAGGAGTGAAAAGCATAGGCGCACACGCGTTTGAACGCATTTATCACTACGACACGGAATTTTATTTCCTGGGCAAGACACCGCCTGCAATCCCTGTGAGTGTTGAAGATGTATTCTACGGGATGGATATCACCGTGCATACGCAAGCCCTCGAGGCTTTCAAAAACGCCGAGGGATGGAACACACGCAGTAACTATAAAACCCTGGATTTTTCTTTCCTGGACAACAACTATGTCTACCAAATCACCGACGAGGGCAACAAGGAACTGGCAATTACGGGTTATATCAATAAATACCTCACCTCCTTGGAAATTCCCGACACCTACGAAGACGGCGGCGACGTTTATACAGTAACGCAAATCGGCAATGAGGCTTTTTCAGACTACGAAGGGATAGAGAGCGTTGTCTTGCCCAACACCGTAAAGTCAATAGGCAAGAAAGCTTTCTACGGGATACCTACAATGACGACATTGGAGCTCGGCACAGGCCTCGAATACATAGGCGACCAGGCATTCTACGACAGCCAGGCCTTATCGGGCGTGACGTTGCCGGCAACCCTGAAAACAATCGGCGATGAGGCTTTCTCCAACAGCAGCCTCACAGAGATAAGTATTCCCGACGCGGTTGAGAAAATAGGCGCAGGTGTGTTCAGCAACTCGCAGATAAGGCAGGTAACCTTCCCCGCAGGTCTTACAGAGATTCCGAAGTCCATGTTTGCCGCTTCAGCATTGGAGAAAATCACCATTCCCGAGGGCGTGGCGAAAATAGATTCCTTCGCATTTACAAACTGCGATAACCTTAAGGAAGTGAACTTACCCTCAACGCTTAACGAGATGGGCGACTATGCGTTTGCAGGTACATCCTTGGAGAAAATAGCCTTGCCCGAGGGCCTCACCTCCATAGGCGAAGGGGCATTCGGCGGGTGCCACAGCCTTGCCGAGGTACAACTCCCCTCAACCCTTAAAGAGGTGGGCGACTATGCGTTTGCAAGTACATCCTTGGAGAAAATCGCCTTGCCCGAGGGCCTTACTTCCATAGGCGAAAGGGCATTCCGCGAATGCTCCAGCCTTGTCGAGGTACAACTCCCCTCAACCCTTAACGAGGTGGGCGACTATGCGTTTGCATACACATCCTTGGAGAAAATCGCTTTCCCCGAAGGCATGACGCAGCTTGGCGAGAACCTGTTCTACGATTGCAACAAAATAAAGGAAATCGTTCTGCCCTCAACGCTCAAAGAGATTCCCTACCGCGCATTCTATTCCTGCGATTTGCTGACCACAATCAACCTGCCCGAGGGCCTTACCTCCATAGGCGACCGGGCATTCCGCGAATGCTACAGCCTTACCGAGATACAGCTTCCCTCAACCCTTGAATCGATAGGCGAAAGGGCCTTCCGCCAGTCGGGGTTGAAGAAAATCGAAATCCCCGAAGGAGTAAAGGCAATCAGCGATGAGGCGTTCGAAGGCTGTGAGAGCTTGGAAGAAGTGGTCCTTCCCCCGACAATCGAGAAAATCGGCGAAAGCGCTTTCGAGTCTTGCACGGCGCTGGCCTCGATAGCCATTCCGGCCAATACGGACAGCATACATTCCGGCGCGTTCGGCATGTGTACCGGGCTGGCTTCGATAAGTTGCGACGCTGTTGAGCCGCCCGTACTCGGCGATGACGTGTTCTACGAAGTGTCGCGCGACATAAAGCTGCGCGTTCCGGCCGAAGCAATCGAAGCCTACCGCAACGCGGCCGTTTGGAACGAGTTCAACATCGACATGTCCGTTTCAATCAACCAGCCCACCGTAGGCGCCGGGATTACAGTCGTGAACGGAGAGCTCCGTAACCCCGCAGGCGTGGCGATAAAGGTTTATGACGCCGCCGGCACGCTAATCTACAGCGGCAACGCCGGGAGTCTGAGCCTGCCCAGGGGCATTTACATCGTCCGCACCGGCAGGCAATCGCAGAAAGTGGCGTTCTGACGGTGGGATGGCGGTTTACGGAACGTGGATTCGCCCTCGCGGAAACTGCCGTAAAGTTTCCTGAGCCCCACATACATCATTTAAATCCCGACGCGCCTCCGGGCGGGTCGGGATTTATGTCTTGCAGGCATGGTAATGCCGGGAAATTGTCCGTTATAGTGCGGAAAAACCGGCACGGCAATCCAGGCAAACGCAGGCACGGAATCCGGAAAACTGTTTCCCCAGGCAAAGGCCGGGGTTTCCGGGGGAGCAAAAACATGTCTGACATAATTTGAAATATGTCAGACATGTTTTGAATTACGTCCGACATATTTCCGTTTTGCCCCGGAGGGGATGAAAACTGTTTGAAACCAGTACGGAAAAATGCAGACAAATACGGGCCGGAAGCGCGTACAGGCGTACCCCGTGCGCGAGGGGGGAGAGGTGCCCCGCACAGCCGGCAAGCCAAGGCTTTGCTGAAAAACGGTGCCGCTTCCGGAAGTAATGCCTCCCCTGCGGGCTGTTGTGGCGTAAAGGCCTGCGTTATTGCGTTATGGCTTTCAGCAGTTCGGGGTTGGTGAGCTTGCCGGTGTTCCAGTCGGCAAAGCCGAAGCCCGACTTGTATTCCCAGTAAGCCCTCGGTATTCCGTATTCGTTGCACACGGTGGTTATGTCGTTCGTCCAGGCCACGCGCGGTTCCTGCCCTACGGAGGGCAGGCAGCCGAACTCGCCGAGGTAAAGCGCCAGCCCTTTCCGGCGCGCAAAGTCCACGGCGCGTTTCCAGCGTGCGCGCAGCCATCCGGTGTCGAAGTTCTGTGTGGCCCACCAGCCTACTATCTTTTGCTGGCGCTCGTCTAACTTCGCGACATCTTCGGGGTCGACGGGCCGGCCGGGGTATTTCACGCCATGCTCCAGGGCAATGCCTTTCTGGTCGGTCCAGTCGGCCAGGTAATGCGTCAGTATGAACGGTTCGTAAAAGTGGAACGTAAGCATTATGTTCGGGTCGTTGTCGGGAATAGCGACGTCGGGTATGTTGTCGACGCTGTCCCATTTGTTGGACGGCACGAGGATTACGCGCTCCTTGTTTATGCCCCTCACCACGGGCAGCAGTTTTGCGAGCACCTTGTTCCAGTCCTCGTTCTTGTCGGCCACGGGCTCGTTGAGCAGCTCGTAGGCCAGGAGCGTGACGGGGAATTTGTCGAGGCGGCGTGCTATCTTTTCCCACATGTCGCAAAGGCGTTGCTGTGCTTCGGGCGAAGTCCAGAGCGTGTTGTTCTTTTCGTTGAAGTGGTGGGAGCGCAGGTTGTGCAGGTCGAATATGGCGCGCATGTCGTGCTTCTTGCACCAGCCTATGGCCGTTTCAATGAGCGTCATCGTCTCGTTATCCATTGTCCCGTCGGGGCTGAAGAGCTGTTCTTCGCCCACGGGAATCCTTATGTGGTCGAATCCCCAGGCGGCGAGCTGCTCCACGTCGCGCTCGGTGAAAATCCTGGCGCGTTCCTCGCCGCGCGCGCCCGTTTGCGACACCCAGTGGGCTATGTTCACGCCGCGTTTTATCTCGAATTTGGTTTTTGCCGGTTGCGCAGTGCTTCCGCTCCCGCCCGCCATGGCTGCGGCGGCAGGGCATAAGGCTGCAATCAGGGCAGCCGACAGGGTAACGAGTAATGAAATGGCTTTGGTTTTCATGGCTTGTTTTTTAGGTTGTTATGATACACGCGAATATACAAAAATACGGGGGCTGAGGGAAACGGGAAGCGCGTTTTTTCGGCTTCTCTGTTTTACACCGGGTATGGTATCAGAAATGCAGCTTTTTTTGTCTGTTTTCGCGGCGTGGGGGAAAGCCCGATTTCATGCGGGTTTGGAGGGGGCGAAAAATTAGTGGCTCGGATTTAAAAATCCGAGCCACTAATTTTAAAAAGCGAGCCACTAATTTTTTATTTGCTCCCGGGGCGTTTTTTTAACGTCCTGTTTGTGTTTCACTTTTTTCCGTCCGAAAATGTCTGTAAAGGCTCAGTGCGGCGGCGCAACGCACCACTCTCCGGCAAAACAGCTATTTTTAGGCGTTTTATGCTTGCGGTTCACCAAAAATCCCCTAAATTTGCACACAACAGCAAGCGAGTGCAAACCGCAGGGCTTGCCGTCCACCATTAAACGAAACGAAATGTCTGTTACCAAAACCCGCCAGAAGTTAGTAGACGTTGCGCGCCAGCTTTTCGCACAGAACGGGCTGGAGGCTACAACGATGAACATGATAGCAGTGGCTTCGCAGAAAGGCAGGCGCACGCTGTACACGTATTTCAAGAACAAGGAGGAGATTTACGACGCTGTAATAGAGTCGGAACTCGAGTTGTTGAGCGACAAGCTGGAGGAAATAGCCTCGATGGACATGGACCCGGAGCAGAAGGTGGTGCTGCTGATTTATTCGCACCTCAACATGATTAAGGAGGTGGTTATACGCAACGGCAACCTGCGCGCCGAGTTTTTCCGCAACATCTGGCTGGTGGAAAAGGTGCGCAAACGTTTCGACGCCGACGAGCAGGAACTCTTCTACAAGGTGCTCAAGGAAGGGTGCGACAAGGGCAAGTTCCGCATTGACGACATCCAGCTCATGAGCGACATAATGCACTATTCGCTCAAGGGGCTCGAGGTGCCGTACATCTACGGCCGCCTGGGCAAAGGCATGAAACTCGACCGCAGCCGCCCCATAGTGGCCGGCCTTGTAAGGCGTGCGCTCGGCATGAGCCCCATGTTCTGATACATACAAAAATGAAACGAACAATATAACAAACCAAAAGTAAAATGGGATTATTATCAGGAAAGACGGCTCTCATAACCGGAGCCGCACGCGGCATTGGCAAGGCCATAGCCGTTCGCTTTGCCGAAGAAGGCGCTAACATTGCTTTTACCGACCTCGTAATCGACGAGAACGGCAAGGCAACCGAGCAGGAAATCGCAGCCAAGGGCGTTAAGTGCGTAGGCTACGCATCAAATGCGGCCGACTTTGCGCAGACGGCCGAAGTGGTAAACAAGATAAAGGAAGAATTCGGTTCGATAGACATACTTGTCAACAATGCCGGAATAACCAAAGACGGCCTCATGATGAGAATGACCGAAGCACAGTGGGACGCAGTAATTGCGGTGAACCTCAAGTCGGCATTCAACTTCATACACGCATGCACCCCGATAATGATGCGCCAGCGCAGCGGCAGCATTATCAACATGGCGAGCGTTGTAGGCGTACACGGCAACGCCGGGCAGTGCAACTACGCGGCTTCCAAGGCCGGCCTCATAGCCCTGGCCAAGTCGATTGCGCAGGAAATGGGTTCGCGCGGCGTTCGTGCAAACGCCATCGCCCCGGGATTCATCGAAACAGCCATGACGGCAGCCCTGCCCGACGACGTGCGCAAGGAATGGGTAAACAAGATTCCCCTGCGCCGCGGCGGTACGGTAGACGACATCGCAAGCACGGCCGTTTTCCTGGCTTCCGACATGTCGAGCTACATAAGCGGACAGGTGATACAGGTGGACGGCGGCATGAACATGTAATTTGCCATACAAACCCTGAAGTAAAAAACAGCATAATATGCCGGAGCCGCAAGGCGCGTCGCGCCCTGCGGCTTCTTTTTGCCAAAGAATGGAAAAAGCGTGCCTTATGCAAGTAGTTTACGAAGACAACCATATAATAATAGTCAACAAGCAGGCCGGCGAGATAGTGCAGGGCGACCGCACGGGCGACCGCACGCTTGCCGACGATGTGAAGGCGTATATCAAGGAGCGCTACGCCAAGCCCGGCGAGGTGTTCCTCGGCACGGTGCACCGCCTCGACCGCCCCGCGCAGGGGCTCGTGCTCTTTGCGCGCACGAGCAAGGCCCTTTCGCGCCTTAACGACATGCTGCGCCGCGGCGGGATGATACGCAAGACCTATTGGGCCATAACGGCCAACCGCCCGCAGGAGGACGAGGGGCATTTGGAGCAGTACCTGGTGAGGAATCCGAAGAACAACAAGACTTACGTTGCGCGCGAAGGCGCCAAGGACGCCAAGCTCGCAGTGCTCGATTACCGCCTCATAGCCAGTTCCGACAGGTACAACCTTCTGGAAGTAAACCTCGTAACCGGCAGGCACCACCAGATTCGCTGCCAGCTCGCCGCAATGGGCTGCCCCATAAAGGGCGACCTGAAGTACGGCGCGCCGCGCAGCAATCCCGACGGCAGCATAAGCCTGCTGGCCCGCAGGGTTAGGTTCGAACACCCCGTTTCGCACATTATGATAGACATAACCGCCCCGTTGCCCGACGACAAACTGTGGCGCGTGCTTTCGCTTTGCGTGAAGGACGACGGCGGCGAATAGCGGCAAATCCGGAGTGCGGCGAAATGTTAAATCGAGGAAAGTGTTTTTTCCCCCTCTCTGAGAAAAGAAAAAATACAAGGCACATATTTTGAAATATGTGCCTTGTATTTTAAAATATGTCCGACCTTTTTTTGACCCCCTCCAAACCCGCATGAAAACAGGGCTTCCCGCAATATGTTAAATGAGGACAAAAACAGATTGCCGCCTGTCGGCCGGACGCGCGCACGCGGATATGCAATCAGGTAACTCCGTAGCCCTGTATGATTCAATAACTCAGCTTTACCCCCGCAAAGAACGAACGTGGTATTCCTGGGCCGTATATATACCCCGAGTCTCTGTCAGCCCCTTTGTCGAAGTCGTTCTGATAAGAGTTGAACATGTTCTGAAGTCCGGCATTAAGCTGAAGAGTAGTGCCCTTGAATAAATTGAAATCATACGACACCTTAAGGCCCATGTCCATGAACTTGCCGGTTTTCTCAGTACGGTTCGTTTCGATATAGCCGGAATGGTGCTCCACGAGCATAGAGCCGGTGTATGTGCCGGACAATGCTATATTCAACGGCTTTATTGGCGTATAAGTCATGGTGAAATATCCGTAAGTGTCGGGGGTGCGGAACATTCTTTTCTCTTTTTTCACTCCTCCGTCATCCCACGAACGGGCTTTCTTGTATTCGGCGTTCTGGAGAGTGAATCCCGCCTGTAATTGCCATTTGTTACGCCATGCCAGTTTGCCTTCCAATGTCATGCCATATACGTTTGCGCCATCTTCATTACCACGTTCCAATATGATAACGCCATTTTCCTTGCCTATCTCGGTTAGCGCGAACACATCGTCAATACCGGTAAAAAAGCCTTCGATAAGGAGATTCCCCTGCCAGTCTCCCCAGCTGTGGTATATATCCGCCGATACACTCAGACTTTGCGATTTTTCCTCCTCAAGATTGTCGGCCAGGCGAATTATTGATACCGTTCCGCCGACATTTTCTATATGAAGGTCTTCATCAAAAGCCTGCGGGGCACGGAATCCGAACGAATAACTTGCACGCAGGTTGATGTTTTTGGTCGGGTTGAAACGAACGTTGGCACGAGGACTGAATACAGGCTTATCAAGCATATTGTGCCAGTCAAGGCGGCCACCAATCAAAATCCCCCACTTTTCATTTTTCCATTCGTTTTGTGCGAATACGCTTCCAATCTTTACTTTCTGCGATATGAACCTGTCATACCCCAGTTGTGAGTCTTCAAGGTTGTCCTGATTGTATTCCACTCCGGCGGTAAAGTCGGCAGGCATAAACAGGCACTTTGCGGCGCGGTACACATATTGGGAGCCTACTACAAACGTAAGGTCTTTTGTCGCTCCATACGCATTAGGATCCTGCCCTCCTCCGTAATAGCTCTCGCGGTCAATGTGCTGCGCTGAAGCAAATGCGCTCAGGCGGTGCTTTTCGTTAGGGCTGAAATAGTCGAACTTGATGCCTCCCGTGTTAATGCTGTGTTTAACCTGCTCCGCTATGTTTGCCTCGTGTGGCGGTCGATTAAGCGAGTCTCCGCCTCTGCGGTGCTCTTGAAGATGGTGGTATTCAAAGGTCAGTTTTGAATAGTTGCTTGTCTTTATGTACGAACGCATACCTAATGTCTGGCTCTTAAGCTCCGGAAGTTCGGTGAAGCCGTCTCCGTTGTGGTCATATCCGGCTCTTTCCCTGTTTTGCCCGAATACGGCAATTCCTTTTTTGCCGTCGTCAGTAACCAATGACGCATTAAGCATTGTGTTGTTGTCAAAGGCCGTTCCGTCGCCAATGCCGGTTAAGGTATGCGAGGCTTGAGCGGAATTCCTTGTAGGCTCTTTGGTTATGATGTTTATTGTTCCTGCAATAGCGGACGAGCCAAAAAGGGCCGACCCTCCTCCGCGCATTACTTCCACGCGGTCAATCATATTGGCGGGAAGTTGTTCAAGGCCGTACACTCCCGAAAGTGCGGTGAAAATAGGACGTGAGTCGATTAGAATCTGAGTGTAAGGGCCGTCGAGGCCGTTTATCCTCACTTGTTGAAAACCGCAATTCTGGCAGTTGTTTTCTACCCTTACGCCGGGTTGGAAGTTCAGCCCCTGTGCCAGGTTGCAAGAATTTGTATATTCAAAAGTCTTCATGTTCATCACGTTCACGAGGGTTGGAGCCATGCGGCGAGTGGTTTCGCTTCTGTTGGCCGAAACGACTACTCCCTCAAGGGAAACAAGGTCTTCCTCAATTTCGAAATTCAATTCCAAGGTTTTCCCTTTTTTCAGGTTCACTTCGCGCGTTATGGTCTTATATCCCACGGCGGATACTTTTATTGTGAAATTGCCTTCGGGAAGGTTGACAAGATGGTAGTGCCCGGTCTCGTCAGTCGTAGTGCCTATGGTAGTCCCGCTTAACATGACCGTGATATAGGAAAGATGTTCTTTAGTATGTTTGTCAATCACATGACCTACTATGTTCGTATCTGAATCTTTTGTTTGATGTTCGTTTGAATAGGACAATTGCGGAAACAATACGAGCATTGTTCCCAATAAAATAGATAATATTCTCATTTGTTTTATTGGTTGTTCTGATTAGAAAAAAATGCAAGGATTCCTCCCCGTCAAAATGCCGGGGAAGTCATATTGATAATGTCAGAACAAGGCGGGAGGAGCACGTAAGGAAATGGTACCACGCGTTGTGACTATAATACAGGATAATGCAGGAAAAAGTATTACCCTGATAAAGTAAAGCCATAATACGGGTACGAACGATGATTGGAAACCACCGAAGGTAAGTATGTTTGACAAAAAGAATATTGTCTCAAGGCTTTGTTTGGAATGGGTATGCTCGCCGGTATTAATATGGGAATGCACGATAATCACCCCGTTTATCACATGAGTATGATAGAACAGAGTAGTACTTCCTAAGTATATTAAGAATACCGCAGGAAGGAAAAAACGAAAGAAAGTGATATGTTTCTTTTCTTTTGCCAATTAAATACCGACCAATATACTTTTTGTTATTAGAGGGTGTAAAATTAGGAAAAATAAATGCTATGCCATTATGAAAGGGCATGGAAATAGCAATAAAACTTGAAAAACATGCAGTTTCAGTAGGATTTTACATATAAGCGGCGTTTGGTGGCATAAGATATATGAAACCTGTGCGGCGCTGCGCGCCGTTTCATCTTGCGCAGGCCGTCTGCCCATTACCACGAAATGCTTGCCATAGGTATGTAAGCATGTGAGCAACCGGTTCACTACCGAAATAACAGGCAGCTATGTGATGAAAGAAATAGCTGGCGGGAACAGCCGGCGAGAGGCCGGCGAAATGTTAAAAAGCTGACGCTTTATTTTACCCCTCTCTGAGAAAAGAAAAAATACAAGGCACATATTTTAAAATATGTGCCTTGTATTTTAAAATATGTCCGACCTTTTTTCGACCCCCTCCAAACCCGCATGAAAACAGGGCTTCCCGCGATATGTTAAATGAGGACAAAAACAGATTGCCGCAGTGTGGCATGTTTTTGCGTGTGGGGGATATTTAAAAAACTCCCGGGCATTCTGCAGAATGTCCGGGAGGTATGTTTCCGTGGCATGGCCGCGGTTTGTTTACTGTGTGTTTACCATGCGTCCTCGGGTATGTCGCCGTTGTAAATCGTTTTGGGTGCGAATTCCACGTAATCGAGCACGAACATTGTAGACGTGTTCGACAGGATACTCTTGAAGCGGATGTAATATGTCTCATCCGGGTCGAGGTTTCCGGTGTAGAATATCTTGCGCAGGCGGTGCTCCGACGTCACGTTGTACAGCGTGGTCGTCACTATACCGCCGGTTGTCGGTCCTTCGTGCTTGCAGCCCATCATGTAACCCTTGTTGCGCATGTCTTTGTCGCGCTGGCGGTTGAGTTCCGGGTCTTCGTTTTCGTAGAGCGCCCAGCCGATGTTCGGGTTCGTAACCTCCACGCGCTCGTCGATAGGCAGGCCGTAAGCCTGCAGGTTGTCGGGATTGGTGCCGAAGTAGAGCTGTGCCATTCCGCGGTTTGCCGAATAGGAATATACGAGCCGCACCTCCCATGTTCCTTCGAAAGGTACCGGCGGCAGGCGGAGCGTGAAGTCGTATTGCCCTGTAATGTTGTGCTCGTCGCAGTACATGTCGTTGTAGTTCATGTTATAGCCGGTGAGGTAGTTGTATTGCGTTTCCTCGGAGTTCATCTTAACATATTCAAGGTAGCCGTTTGGTATGAGGTACGGGTTGTAGTCGGCTATGAATATGTTGTTGTTTATAAGTTCGGGCAGGTATGTGGAAAGGTCCATGCGAATGCGTTGGTTGAGCACCTTGCCCGGCACGTCGTCGCTGTACACGAGTATGTCGTCAATGGGGTAGTAGAATCCGTTGAGCGCGTTGTTGTCGTAGTCGCCGTTGTTGGAACGTATGCCTATTCCCGGTATTGTCACTTCGGTTTCGTCGTACGTGTCGGGGTCGTACTTGTTGCAGCGGTTTATCTTGATTCCGTCGGTGGTCGGTCCGTCGGTCATTTTGATAAGGCGGCGGTGTATTGTGGTCATAGTCTCCCAGTAGTTGTCGCAGCAGATGGAGAGCCTTGTGGGGTTGTTGTACGAGAAGCCGTACTCCGTGCGGTGAACAACGAGCCAGTTGTAGGGCACGCGTATTTTGAGCAGGTGGTAAGCCACGAACTGGTTTTCGGCGTTGTTGTGGTCGGTAAGGTCATTTGCCGTTGCGTGCGGGTATGCTTCGCGGCATTTCTGTCTTAACTGCTCGCGTATGGTAGCTTCGTTGGTTATAACACCGGCTTCGACTACAGGCATGTCGATTCCCCACTTTTCGTGGAACACGCTGTCGGTTTCGGCCAGCACGGTGTAGCCGTAGTAACGGTGTTGCGGGTAGCGGCTGTCGCCCCAGCCGAAGTCGTTGGGGTACGTCTCGGGCTTGTCGAGCTGTTCGTAGGCGTCGTCGCGGTAGTTTTCGAGGCTGTCGGCCCAGCCGGTGGAATTAAGTAGCATTGAGAATATGCGCATGTTGCCTGCTTCTTCCAACAGTGACGACACGTAGGCGTTCGACAGCATTACCACGCGGTCACAAGCATGTATGTAGCCGTTCTCCATTTCGAGGTTGCTCGATATTACCCTTGCGTCGTTGTTTATCACGGCTATTGCCCTGCCGCCAAGAGTGTCGAAGTTGAGCGTAAGGTAACGGTCGTCGGCATTTGTTTTCGGTAGCGCGCCTTCGTTGAGGTCTTCAATGCGGTAGGCCTCGTTGTCGCCGTTTTCGATAATGCAGTTGCGCACGATTTTCTCCATGATGGAATCCTCGCAGTTCTCTATGGGAAAGTCAGTCTGGTTGTAGATAGAGTCGAGGAAATGGTGCATGGCTTCGTCTGTAGGAGCGAACACCGTGTAGTTGCCGCGTGCGGAAAGCAGGTCGGCAAAGGTTGACTTTGACCTGTCGCTCAGGTACACTTTCCTCAGGCAGTAGGAATAGAGCTGGAAGCTGTCGCTTTCTGCAAGGTAGTCGGTAATCATGTGGCCGGTGAAAGTGTACATGTTCGACGTGTCGATGTCGTCTTTGCATGAAGTTGTCGAAATCATGGCAATGCCCATCAGGGCAAACGCCGAATTTCGCAGGATTTTGAAAATTGATTTCATTGTATGTAGATGTTTTTGTTTTATCTGTTTAATATGGTGTGGTTGCCGTATGTCTAAGCGGCTGATTGCGGGAAATCCCGTTTTGTTTCTGTTTTTGTCTGTCTTTTTGTTTCTCTTGTTTTGACTCCGAAAAAATATGTCTGAGATATTTTAAAATATGTCTGACCTATTTCAAAATATGTCCGACATAATTTTTTTCTGCTCCCGAAAGATTTCCGAATTTCCGAACCTCCCGCGCAGCGCGGCTTACGCGCCTTGCCGCAGCTGCCGACATTATGTCCGCAAAACCGTGGTCCATACGTGTATTATATGGGAAAGCCGCATGGCAACGGTTCTGTGCGCCGTTTTGCAGGAATGTGTCTTTATAGTATTCTTCTCCCGTATGTATTGTTTTGATTTATTGTGTTATATTGGGTGTGTCTGTGTGCTTTTCAAGCATAGGTACATGCAATATGTGCAAATGTATAAGTTTTTTCGTTATATATTGTAAAAAAAACGTATTTTTGTTGCTCATTCGGATAAAAAATATTTGCCGCTCACATGAATGGAGTAAAAAGTCTTGGCGACAAAAAGCTTTCCATTATTGTTCCTGCCTATAATGAGGGGGGCAATATCGGCGCGTTGCTTGACAAGGTGCTTGCCGTGCGTCTTCCTTATGACATACGCAGGGAAGTAATGGTTGTTGACGACGGTTCGTCGGACAATACCTACGATGTTGTCCGCAAGTATGTGGAACTGCACCCCGGCGAGCCGGTAAGGCTGCTCCGCCACGAACGCAACCGCGGCAAGGGGCGGGCTATCCGCACGGCGCTGGAATATGTTACGGGCGATTACATTATTATACAGGACGGTGACCTGGAGCTTGAGCCTAACGATATAGCCGTGTTGCTGAAGGTGCTCGTTGATGGCGGGTACGAGGTGGTTTACGGTTCGCGTTTCCTCGACAAACGCAACGAAGTGCTCTACCGCCGTTTCTATTGGGGCGGCAGGCTGGTGTCGTTCGTGGCAAACTTGCTGTACAACCAGAATATAACCGACGAGCCCACGTGTTACAAACTGTTCCGCGCGGAAGTGATGGAAAGAATACGGCTGCGTTGCGAACGTTTCGAGTTTTGCCCCGAGGTGACGGCCAAGGTGGCAAAGCTCGGCATTAAAATACACGAGGAACCCATACACTACATGCCCCGGACGCTCGAAGAGGGTAAGAAGCTCCGTTGGACCGACGGCGTGAAGGCAGTATGGACACTCATTAAGTACCGTTTTACCGACTGACAGGTTTGTAATCCCAAAAACATACATGATGGAAAAAACAAAATCGCAAACTTCATCGCGCTACGGCTTTTCGTGGTGGATAAAGAACCTTTTGATTGCGGCTTTGGCGTACATGCTGCTTCCCGGTTTCGTGAAGTCAAACGCGGGATACGAGTGGCTGATTGAAGGATACGCCAAAGGAAACCTCAAGGTAATCAAACAATACGACAACCTGAGCAACGACCAGAAGCTCGAAATGAAATTGGGCTACGATTACGCCTTTATCGAGATGATTCGCCGCATGACACCAGAAGACGCCGTTATATATTATCCTTCGCGCAAGGATTTTACCGACAAGCTGCCGCAGAGCCAGATAACGTTCTCCGGAAACCTGTGCGACAAGCTCTCGGCGGTGCGCTTTCTTTACCCGCGCCGAGTGGTGATAGAAGCCGAAAGGGAAAAGACCCCCTGGGGAAAGAAGATAAGCCATGTGGCGGTGGTTAACGGGCACGGCCTGGAGCTGTTGCCTTACAGCGTAGGCCCGGGGGCTGAGATAAGCGTACTGCCAATGGATTCAACGAAACTGAACACTCAAAAACCGCGTTAAACCATGTATATATTAGGAATCGTAATGCTTTTTGCCGTAGGATACCTTACGGTATTCAACATATCCACGGCTACAACGCGCCTTGAGCGCGTGGGCCTGGCATTCCCCGTGGGCGTGGGAGTGGTTACGTTTGTTATGGCGCTGATGGATTTGGTAAGGATACCGCTCACGCCGGCTGCCTTGATTACGGCCGACTTTGTGCTGGCAGCGGCATTGGTGTCTGCTCTTGCCGTCAGGCGGCAAAAGGTGCTCGAGGCGTTCAAACGCCCGATAGACTTGAATGCGTTCAACTTTGTTTGGCTTTTGCTGCTGGCCTTTGCTGTGTGGATGGAGTATGCCAACTTTACAAAGTGCATGTACTTCCCCGTTTATGACCGCGACAGCCTTGCCGCGTTCGATACGATGGGCTTTGTGGCTGCACAGGAGCACACATACGGGGCTATGAGCATTTTTGCAGGCGATTACATGCCCGGAATGCACGGGCCCGGCAGCCCGATAGCTTATTTCCCCTTGTTGCAGTTGGCTTACGCATACGTGTACGCCCTGGGGGCTGAAACTTCGAAGATTATACCCGCGTTGATGTACCTGTCGTTCCTCGTGGCGTTTTACGCTATCGTTTCGCGCACAACGAGCCGCACGGCCGCAATGGCTGCAACGCTGCTTGTGCTGCTTACGCCTGAAATGACATCGTTCTCTTCGCTTTCGGGCACGAACACCATACAGGCTGTTTATGCTTCGTTGGGAATAATATATGTGCTTACGTGGTTTGCCAACCGCGACGCAAAGTATCTCGGCCTCGGCGCCCTTTTGCTGGCATGCAACGTGTGGAGCCGCGCCGAGGGAATCGTGTTCATCGGGGCGGCAGGCCTGCTGGTGCTCTTTGCCTGCGTGCGCGAAAGGAAGTTCCGCGCGCTGATACCCATGGTGTGCACCATTATACCTGTCGTATTGTGGCAGATATATATGGCGTGCTTCGGCATGAATACCGAGAGCTTCGTAATTACCCATCCGTTCTTCGACGGCGAGAAGGCTTCGACCATATATAAAGGTATAATGGACTTGCTCACCAATACGCAGTATTACGGGTGGACTTTTGCTGCCTTGCTGCTTGCCGTGCTGGCTGATGTTTACTTCATGGTGCGCCGCCGGGCGGATATAGCCAAGCTCGTTACCTTTGTGCTGGCTTTGTTTTTCTATGGCGTAGTGCTTTACCAGGTTGATTACAAGTGGGACAGCATTAATAACGTACTTGCTTATTCGGCAAAGAGGTATATGTTCTGCTTCGTGCCTGTGGCGTGGTATTTCGTGGTTACGTGTATGCCGGTTTCGGCGGTAATGAAGAAGTTCGACGCATTTATGGGCAAGTAATGCGGCCGTAAAGGAATGCGGAAACGGAGTTCGCAAACCGTGGTCCGAAACAGACAAAAAACGGAAAACTTTTGAAATCCCGACCGGAGCGGCTTTTGCACCCCCTTGGGAGAAAGAAAAAAATATGTCCGACCTATTTTAAAATAGGTCGGACATATTTTAAATTATCTCAGACATATTTTCAGGGCCGTCTAAAGGGGTATGAAAACCGGCGCTTGTCATGCAGACAAATTCGGATTGCAAACAGGCCGTTTGCTTTGAGTGATGAAAAAATGCGGCGCGCCGGGGGCGATTTCCCGACGCGCCGTTTCGTTCCCCTGCCGTAGGGATATTTTGTTACCTGCCCTGTGTGGGTATTTGGAATGTCTTGTATTCGATAATGCTGTTGCCGTCCTGGAATGAAAGCGTGAAAATGGCATACCCGTCTTTCACTCGCGGCGACACGGCAATTGCCGCCGTATAGCTCACGCCCTTGCCCGGGCGCAGGTTGCTTATTATCGCCGTGGGCGATATGGCTATGCGTTTGACGTTGTAGCACTTAATCACCGGGGCTATGTTGTAAAGTGTGGCATTCCCGCGGTTGTGTATTTCGAACAGAATCTTGGCTTTCTCGCCGGCGTCGAGCCGCTGGTTGCGGTTATCATCGATAAAACGGATGTTTTCAACGCTTAACCCTTCAATCCTTGCCGGCGCGTGAGTGGTGCGTGGCGGTTCGGAATACCTGCGCGGCCTGCCGTGACGCCCGTGCTTCGATTTGCGGCGCGGGGCTTCGTACTCATCGTATGCCCGGCTTTCCGACGCGCTTGCCACGGCGTTTCCGATTACTCCTCCGGCAAGCATGCCTATTGCCGTTCCCGCGTCGCTCCCGCGCGGGCCGCCCATAAGGCCGCCTATGCTCGAGCCGAATATGCCGCCCATTGTGCTGCCTGCCATGGTACCCACCATCTGGCGGTCGGTGCAGCCGCTCATCAGTGCCGCTGCCGCACATATTGCAATGAATGTGGTTCTTGTCTTCATAATATGCCGATTTTAAAATGTGTGGGCATGTATTGCCTGTGTCTGTTGCAAATATAGTGAAAGGTGAGTGCTGGGACAAATGAAAACGAATGTTTTCAAGTTTGGCTATGCCGAACCGAATCCTATATGAAACAAATATACGTAATAGATATAACTTCGGGTGTTTGCATGTGTGAAAACAAACAAAATGTTACTTTTGCAGCATGAAAGGCACATTTGACACTCCGTCCATACTCATTATTTATACGGGCGGAACGATAGGTATGGTTGAAGACCGCCGCACCGGAGCGCTTGAAAATTATGATTTCGCGCACGTGCGCAGGTGGATTCCCGAACTCGATGAGTTCGACTACAACATAGAGTCGTATGCCTTTAAGCCGGCAATCGACTCGAGCGACATGGAACCGGCCAACTGGGCGGCCATAGTGAAAGTGATAGCCGACAATTATGAAAAATACGACGGCTTCGTGATACTGCACGGCACGGATACGATGTCGTACACCGCGTCGGCACTGAGTTTTATGCTCGAAGGGCTGGCAAAGCCGGTAATCCTTACCGGCTCGCAGCTGCCCATAAGCAAGATACGCACCGACGGGCGCGAGAACCTGCTTACCTCGATAGAAATCGCGGCTGCAAAGAACGACAAGGGAGAGGCCATGGTTCCCGAGGTATGCATATTCTTCGAGAACCGTTTGCTGCGCGGCAACCGTACTACCAAGATTAACGCCGAGGGTTTCAACGCTTTCCGTTCGTTCAACTTCAATTCGCTTGCACATGCCGGCATACATATCAAATACGAGGAGCAACTGATACGCCGCCCGCTGCCGGGAGTGCCTTTCAAACCGCATTACCTTATGGATACCAATGTGGTCGTTTTGACCTTGTTCCCCGGAATACGGCGCGAGATAATTTCGGCCATAGTGAACATCGAGGGGCTGAAGGCCGTGGTGCTGCGCACATACGGCTCCGGCAACGCTCCGCAACGGCAATGGTTTATCGAATTGCTCAAGGAGGCCGACAAGCGCGGCATACTCGTAGTGGGCGTAACGCAATGTAGCGAGGGGACAATAGAAATGGAACGATACCGCACCGGCATGCAGCTGCTTGAAACCGGTATTATCAACGGGCGTGACGCAACAGTTGAAAGCACCATAACAAAACTGATGTTCCTGCTCGGGCATAATTATACGCGCGAACGGGTGCGCTGGCTGATGAACTCCGACATAGCGGGCGAGATAACCATACGTTGACCGCACGGGTTTTGCAACGTTGGCAGCAGGCATTGAATTCTTAATGAAAATGTAACATTATTACTCTTGCTTTTTAATGTCTCTTTTCTACTTTTGCAAAAGTAATGATGTGAATCATTTTATAAGGAACCCGAAATAGAGTCTATATGGTTAGTCAGGTTCTAGCGGCGATGTTTCATTGTTTGCGCTGTCATTATAGGTTTTTGTCTGATTCTTCAGAATGTTTTTATAAATGGACAGGTCGGTTTTATGCGCAACAGGTGATGGCATCGTCGCTTTTTGCGTTTATGCGCTTCTTGTGAAAAGCATAATCCGTGTTTAGGCAATAAAAGAAAACGTGCCGTTTGGGCACTTTCAAAATATGTCCGACCTATTTTGAATTATGTCAGACATATTTTAAAATATCTCAGACATAATTTTTATCTGCTCCAAATGGCTTTTCGTATGGTTCAATCCCGGTGTGTCTTTTTTGTCTTTCTGCGAGCGGATAGGGGATATGTAGCGAAAAGCAACGTGAAAAGCTACTTTTTACCCTTTAGTCGGGTTAAATATACTTAAATCAGACCGAATATGTTAAATATTATAAATAAACAAGTGTAAGGAAAAACGCTTTTGACGGGATATGATTCTGTAACTGCTTGATAAAGTGCTTGTTGTTTGGGCTTTGCTGCGTTTTTGTCTGTGCGATACGGCGGTTGCCGGGTTAGAATATACTTGAAATAAGGTAGTTAATAGCGTTTGTCAATCCAAATGTTATTCGTACCTTTGCAGGCCGAAAAGGTGTATTGTACACCTATGTGAACATGTTTTGAATGTAATTATAAGTAACAAAATAAATTAAAAAACAAACAAATGCCTACTATTCAGCAATTAGTTAGAAAAGGCAGAGAGGCTTTGGTGGAGAAGAGTAAATCGCCCGCACTCGATTCATGCCCGCAGCGTCGCGGGGTGTGCGTTCGTGTTTACACTACAACACCTAAAAAACCTAACTCTGCAATGCGCAAGGTTGCGCGTGTACGTTTGACCAACTCCAAAGAAGTTAACTCTTACATACCCGGAGAAGGTCATAACCTTCAGGAGCACTCCATTGTGCTCGTTCGTGGCGGACGTGTAAAAGACCTGCCTGGTGTTCGTTATCACATAGTTCGTGGTACTCTCGATACGGCCGGTGTTGCCAATCGTCTGCAACGTCGTTCGAAATATGGTGCAAAACGTCCTAAAGCGGCCAAAAAGTAAGAAAAATCATTAGGTTTGCGAGGAAGCAACAAACAAAAGGCTGAGTAAATGTTCTCGGAGGAGACGTTGAAGACACTTTAAGAGCAGCCCCAAACCAATTATCGTTCAAACAAAATGAGAAAAGTAAAGCCAAAGAAACGTGTGATCCTTCCCGATCCCGTTTACGGAGATCAGAAAGTCTCCAAGTTTGTTAATCACCTTATGTATGACGGCAAGAAGAATACTTCGTATCGCATTTTCTATGCGGCTCTTGACATCGTTGGTGAAAAGATGAAAGACGCTGAGAAGTCGTCGCTTGAAATCTGGAAAACAGCGCTTGACAAGATTACTCCCCAGGTGGAGGTTAAGTCGCGCCGTATAGGTGGAGCTACGTTCCAGGTGCCTACTGAAATACGTCCCGACCGTAAAGAGTCGGTTTCTATGAAAAACTTAATCAATTTTGCTCGTAAGCGCAGCGGTAAATCGATGGCTGAGAAACTTGCAGCCGAGATAATCGACGCATACAACGAGCAGGGTGGCGCATTCAAACGTAAAGAAGATATGCACCGTATGGCTGAAGCTAACCGTGCATTCGCTCACTTCAGGTTTTAATTAAAATAAGGGGATATAATGGCAAAGACAGATTTGCACCTTACTCGTAACATCGGCATTATGGCGCACATCGATGCCGGCAAAACAACTACATCGGAGCGCATATTGTATTATACGGGTAAAACTCATAAGATTGGTGAAGTGCACGAAGGTGCCGCTACCATGGACTGGATGGCGCAGGAGCAGGAAAGAGGTATAACCATTACTTCGGCAGCTACCACTACATACTGGAACTGGAACAACAAGCACTTCAAGATTAACTTGATTGATACTCCGGGACACGTAGACTTTACGGCTGAGGTAGAGCGTTCGCTCCGTGTTCTCGATGGCGCTGTTGCTACATATTGTGCAGTAGGCGGTGTTCAGCCACAGAGTGAGACCGTTTGGCGTCAGGCTGACAAGTATAATGTGCCTCGTATAGGCTACGTGAACAAAATGGACCGCTCGGGCGCCAACTTCTTCGAGGTTGTTCGCCAGATGAAAGATATACTCAAGGCAAATCCTTGTGTTATAAACATACCTATCGGTGCGGAAGAGAAGTTTAAAGGTGTTGTAGACCTACTTGATATGAAGGCTCTCGTATGGCACGATGAAACTCTCGGCGCAGAGTTCGAGGTGGATGAAATACCTGCAGAGCTCAAAGATGAAGCACAGGAGTGGCGCGATAAGCTTGTAGAGCAGGCTGCTGAGTGCGATGAGAAACTGATGGAGAAATTCTTTGAAGATCCTTCGCAGATAACAAAAGAAGAACTTATCGCTGCAATCCGTAAAGGAACGCTTTCGATGGATCTTACTCCCATGTGCTGCGGTTCTTCGTTCAAGAACAAAGGTGTTCAGACTTTGCTCGACTATGTGTGCATGTTCCTTCCCTCTCCGCTGGATACGCCCAATGTGGTGGGAAAGAACCCGCGCACGGGTGAGGAAGAAGACCGTAAACCCGATGAAAACGAGAAGACTTCGGCTCTTGCATTCAAGATAGCTACCGACCCGTATGTGGGACGTCTTACGTTCTTCCGTGTCTATTCCGGAAAAGTCGAGGCGGGTTCTTATGTATATAATGTGCGTTCGGGCAAGAAAGAGCGTATCTCGCGCCTGTTCCAAATGCACTCTAATCACCAGAATCCCGTAGACTGCATTGCTGCCGGTGATATAGGTGCCGGAGTAGGTTTCAAGGATATACGTACTGGTGATACCCTTTGCGACGAGGACGCTCCTATTGTATTGGAGTCGATGGACTTCCCCGATCCTGTAATAGGTATAGCAGTAGAGCCCAAGACGCAAAAAGATTTGGATAAGTTGTCGAACGGCCTATCCAAACTGGCGGAGGAAGACCCGACATTCACGGTTAAGACTGATGAACAGAGCGGCCAGACGATTATTTCGGGTATGGGAGAACTCCACCTGGATATCATCCTTGACCGTTTGCGCCGTGAATTCAACGTGGAATGTAACCAGGGTAAGCCCCAGGTTAACTACAAAGAGGCAATTACACAGACCGTTAACATACGCGAGGTGTATAAGAAACAGACGGGTGGCCGTGGTAAGTTTGCGGACATAATTGTCAACGTAGGCCCGAAAGATGAAGATTATACAGAGGGTCCGTTGCAGTTTATCAACAAGGTTACGGGCGGTAACATACCTAAGGAATTCATACCGTCGGTACAGAAAGGCTTTGAAAATGCGATGAAGAGCGGTGTGCTCGGCGGTTTCCCGATGGTCGGCCTGAAAGTAGAATTGCTGGACGGCTCGTTCCACCCTGTAGACTCCGACCAGCTTTCGTTCGAAATCTGTGCAATCAATGCATATAAGAATGCTTGCGCCAAGGCAAAACCTGTTTTGATGGAGCCTATAATGAGCCTTGAAGTAATCACTCCGGAAGATAACATGGGTGATGTGATAGGTGACTTGAACAAACGTCGCGGACAAGTGGAAGGTATGGATACAAACCGTAGCGGAGCACGTGTCGTAAAAGCTATGGTACCCCTTGCAGAAATGTTCGGCTATGTAACAGCACTGCGTACCATAACATCGGGTAGGGCTACGTCGTCAATGCAGTATGACCACCACGCTCCCGTATCGTCGTCGATAGCACGTGCAGTGCTTGAGGAAATTAAAGGCCGTACAGATTTAGTATAAGAAAATAAATAACGTACTTGGGCATTCAGGGCTAACGAATGACTCTTAGCCCTGAATTAACAAGTATAAACAATAAAAACAATGAGTCAAAAAATTAGAATCAAACTTAAATCTTACGATTATTCGTTGGTAGAAAAATCAGCCGAGAAAATTGTAAAAACCGTAAAGACTACGGGTGCAATCGTAAGCGGGCCGATACCTCTTCCTACCCACAAGCGTATTATAACGGTTAACCGTAGTACTTTCGTAAACAAAAAGTCACGTGAGCAATTTGAGTTGTCAAGCTATAAACGTCTTATAGACATATATAGCTCAACTTCAAAGACCGTTGACGCGCTCATGAAGCTGGAACTTCCGTGCGGCGTAGAAGTTGAAATAAAAGTATAGTAAATAAACAACATTACACTCAAAAAATATTTATCTGAAATGCCAGGATTATTAGGAAAAAAAATCGGAATGACATCCGTTTTCAGTGC
>ERZ791923.1661-NODE-1661-length-23218-cov-3.625005_pt1 | contig 23218 bp, 20 predicted proteins | sample MGYA00510133_ERZ791923 | MGnify/ENA primary metagenome ERZ791923 (study PRJEB30046, sample SAMN00792106) | human gut metagenome | study: EMG produced TPA metagenomics assembly of the A metagenome-wide association study of gut microbiota in type 2... | reverse complement strand
CCACATCGGCCCGCTGGAAAGTTGCGAATTCGCCGTAGATTCCCGTAAAAACGGTGCAATCTGCCGGGCCGATGTGGGCATCGGCCCCTACACGCGGTGAAGGATATTTATTCAGAGAAAGGAACCGGCGGTGACGCTGCCGGAGATAACAATTATGTGGTTTTGGCTTGCAATTATTGCGCTGCTCTGCTGGAGCGGCTCGGATTTATTCTCGAAAATCGGCTGCCGCGACGGGCGGGATAAGTATAACCCGCTCAAGATGGTCATTGCCGTCGGCGTCGTGATGGGTATTCATGCGGCGTATGAGATCTTCATCGGCGGAGCCGTCGTCACATGGAGCGTGATTTGGACGTATCTGCCCGTGTCGCTTCTGTACATCGGGTCCATGACGCTGGGCTATGTCGGCCTGCGGTACATTGAACTTTCCATTTCGTCGCCGATCTGCAATTCCTCCGGCGCGCTGGTCGCCGTTTTGTGCCTGCTGACCGGAACACTGGACGAGTCTATCACAGGCGCCATGCGCTATCTGGTGATCGGCGCAGTGGCGCTGGTGTGCATCGGCGTGGTCGGCCTCGGCGTTGTCGAGTCCACAGAGGATGACGAACTGCGCAGGAAGCGGCAGGAGGGCTCCAACTATAAATACGCCAAGTCGTGGCTGGCGCTGTGCCTGCCGATTGCATACTGCCTGCTTGACGCAGCGGGCACGTTTGCAGATTCCCTTGTGCTCCGGACGCTGGACGAGGATTCGGCCAACTGTGCGTATGAACTGACGTTCCTCGCAGCTGCTGTGATCTGCTTTATTTATGTTGTCGTGATTAAAAAAGACAAGCTTGTTTTCAAAGCAGAAGCGCCCAAGTACGCCGGCGCGCTGTTTGAAACGGCAGGTCAGTTCGCGTATATCTACGCCCTTGCCGACGAGGCGCATGTTGCGCTCTCGGCTCCTATCATCTCGGCCTACTGCGCCGCCTCCGTCCTTTGGGGCCGCATTTTCCTGAAGGAAAAGCTTTCATGGAAGCATTATGTCATGATCGCATTGGTCGTGATCGGCATCGTGATGATCGGCGTGTTCGACATCTGACAATCATCCGCACGCAAAACGCCCCCGGCAGCCGCCGGGGGCGTCAGTTTTTTCTCGTGTCTGTCTCTTACGGCAATTCGTAAAGCGCGGAGAATTTTTCTTCCAGATAGGTCAGGAAATAATCCGGATTCAGGCTCTCGCCGGTGATGGCACGAATCCATTCGTCAGGCGTTGTGATGGAGGCAATGGAGAATACATGCGCCTTCAGCCAGTCACGGATGGGGAGCAGATCGCCCTTTGCCGCGCAGGTAAAGACATCGAAGTCCTTCTCCATCGTCCGCAGGATCTGCACGCCGTAGGCAGAGCCAAGCGCGTAGGACGGGAAATATCCGGCAGGCATTGTCCAGTGCACGTCCTGCAAGCAGCCCTGCGCGTCGTCCGGGACGGTGACACCGAGATAGTCCTGATATTTCTGATTCCAAAGCGCGGGAATTTCATCGACCGTGATCTCGCCGTTCATGAACGCCTTTTCCAGTTCATTGCGGATCATAATGTGCAGGCAGTAGGTCAACTCGTCTGCGTCGCAGCGGTTGAGGCCTGGCGCGGCGGCATTGACAGCCTCATAAAGCTGCCGTTCGGAAACGTCGGCAAACGTACCGCCGCTCAGTTCCTGCAATTTAGGATAGATAAAATGGACGAATGCTTCACTGCGGCCGATCAGATTTTCGTAGAAGCGGGAAATGCACTCGTGCATGCCGTTCGTCATGGAGTTTGCGGCGTGTTCGCGGTAAAATTCCTCCGGCTCATTCTGCATGAACAGCGCGTGGCCGCCTTCGTGAAGCGTGGTAAAAATATTGGAGACGAAATTATTTTCATAATAATGCGTCGTGACGCGCACGTCTTTGGGGCCGAAGTTTGTGGTAAACGGATGCTCGGTCGTCATGAGGACGAGCGCTTCCTTGTCCAGCCCCTCCAATTCCAGCAGGTATTTGGAGAACGCCTCCTGCTGCGAAATGGGGCACGGGCGGGACATGAAATCCATGCGGATGGGCTTGCCCTCCGTCTGAATGCGCCGCACCAGCGGGACGATCCGCGCGCGCAGCGCGTCAAAGAACGCATCAAGCTGACTGATGCTGCCGCCCTTTTCGGTGTCGTCCAGAAGCGCGTCGTAATATGTCGGCTTTTTCTGTTCACGCAGATCGAGCGCCTGATGCGTGTAGGAAATGATCTCGGCCAGCGCACCGCTGAACATGGAAAAGTCCGCCGCCTGCTTCGCCTCCAGCCACTTGGAGTAGGCGCGGTTATAGGCAAGGCTCATCTCATAATTGAGCTTCGCCGGGATATTCTTTTCCTTCTCCCACGCCTCATACAGGTGCTCCACGACCTTCTTCTGCACCGGCGTCAGTCCCTCACTGTCCGCGTGCAGCTCGGTTACAAGCTGGGCGTAGCGCTTGGTGTGCGTGAGCCGGAAATAGCGGTCAGACAAAACGGCCATATCGGCCCCCGCCTGCTCCATGCCGTCCTTCGGCGCGCAGCACTGCATGTCAAAATCCAGCTTGCCTACAGCACGGGCGTAGACATCGGCTTCGTCGAGCAGCTTGCGCAGCCGGTCAAATTTCTGTTTGTTTGTCATAGGTTCAGCCTCCTTTGCGCCAGCTGGCACAAGTCAAGGACGATAACGCAGCAGACGGCGGCCCAGTCCGGCCCGCAAGCGTGCCCTTGTCAACTGACGCTCTTTCATCGTATCATGATTTGTCTATGGGCGCAAGACGCAGGCATTGCGAAACGCGGGCCGGATATGCTATAATTCTAAAATAGAATATATAATGAAGGGAGAATCCCATGAAATTTTCTGAAATGCCGTATGCACGGCCCGATCTGAACGAACTGAAGCAGCAGCTGCAGTCTCTTACCGACCAGCTGAAGGCTGCGCCGGATTATGCCGCCGCGCGCGAAGCATTCCTCGCTCAGCAGAAGCTGTCGATGCACATCGATACCCTCGCCACGCTCTCGAGCGTCCGCAACTCTATCGATACCCGGGACAAGTTCTATGACGCTGAAGAGGAATTCTGGAACGAGGCCGGGCCCGAACTGCGTGCCTATGACGACGCATGGACGGCAGCAATGCTGGAAAGCCCATTCCGCAAGGAATTTGCAGCGGAATACGGCGATCTGATGTTCCTCAACGCCGAGATCGCCCGCAAGGCCTTCTCTCCCGCGATCGTCGAAGAACTCAAACAGGAAAACCAGCTGGTGCAGGACTATCAGAAGCTGATCGCCAGTGCGCAGATTGAATTTGAGGGCAATACCTACACCATCTCACAGCTATCCCCGTTCAAGAATGACCCTGACGACGCGCGGCGTCTGGCCGCGTGGCAGGCCGAGGGCGGCTGGTATAAGGCACATCAGCCGGAACTTGACGAGATCTACGATAAGCTTGTGAAGCTGCGCGACGCGATGGGCCGCAAGCTGGGCTACGACGGCTATACCCAGATGGGCTATTACCGCATGGGCCGCAACTGCTACACGAAGGAAGACGTGGAGAAGTTCCGCGCCGCCGTCGTCAAGTACGTCGTGCCCGTGGCGGCATCCGTCTACGAAGCACAGGCCAAGCGCCTCGGCAAGACCTATCCCATGACCTTTGCGGACAACGCACTCGGCTTCCGCAGCGGCAACCCGAAGCCCTGCGGCAACCCGGACGATATTCTCGCGCAGGGCAAGCGGTTCTATGAGGCGCTTTCTCCCGAAACCGGTGAATTCTTCAACACCATGCTCGATAACGAACTTCTGGACGTGCTCTCCACGCCCGGCAAACGCGCTGGCGGCTACTGCACGAGCCTCGGCGACTATCATGTCCCCTTCATTTTCGCCAACTTCAACGGCACGCAGCACGACGTTGAGGTCGTGACGCATGAGGCGGGCCATGCCTTTGCCGCGTATCTCAACCGCGACCGCGTCCCGACCGAGACGATCTGGCCGAGTCTTGAGGGCTGCGAGGTGCATTCCATGTCCATGGAATTTTTCGCATGGCCGTGGGCAGACGGCTTCTTTGGAGACGATACCCGTAAGTTCCGCTACAGCCATCTGGCGGGCGCGCTGACCTTCATCCCCTACGGCACGATGGTCGATCACTTCCAGCATATCGTCTATGAAAAGCCGGAGATGACCCCGGCAGAGCGCCACGCGGTCTGGAAGGAACTTCTGGGCGTGTATATGCCGTGGATGCAGCTCGGCAGCGAGATTCCCTTCTACGGCGACGGCGAGGGCTGGCAGCGGCAGCTGCACATCTATGTGAACCCGTTCTATTATATTGACTACTGCCTCGCGCAGACTGTCGCACTGCAGTTCTGGGCGCGGATCCAGAAGGACAAGGACGACGCATGGAAGCACTACATGGCCTACACCCGGCAGGGCGGCAGCCGCGTGTTTACGGAACTTCTGAAAAACGCGGACCTTGACAGCCCATTTGAGGAAAGCTGCCTGCGCGGCGTGTGCGAGGAAGCCAAAGCATGGCTCGACAGCTATGATCTGACCGGCATCGCATAATATCAGTTGACATTCCGGAACAAGTACGGTATGATTGTTCCGGATGAATAATGAATATTGTTCGCGGCCACAAGGGCGGAATTGGCGTTCCCAATTCCGCCCTCGGCCTGTCTTTCAAAGAAAGCGAGGCGAATCCTCTGAAACAGAAGAAAAAAAGTTCCAACGGGCGGACGCTTGCGCGGCTGCTGCGCGGAAGCTGGCGGTATTTTGCCGCCTGCATCGCCGCAAGCCTGCTCTTTACGCTCTGCGAACTGGTCATTCCGCAGATCATCCGCGTGAGCGTCGATTCCCTGATCGGTGAGGCCCCCGTAAAGTCTGCGGCAGCGCGTCCAATCGTCGCTGCACTCGGCGGCGCAGCCTATCTGCGGCAAAACCTGTGGCTCCCGGCAGCCTTTATGGCGGGGCTCGGGCTGCTGTCTGCTATCATGCGCTACTGCGTGAACATCTACAGTTCCAAGGCGGGCGAAACGCTCGTCAAGACCAGCCGGGATCTTTTGTATCATCACATCCAGCACCTGCCGTGGAAGTGGCATATGCAGAACCCCACCGGCGATATCATCCAGCGCTGCACCTCGGACGTTGAGCGCATCAAGACCTTCTTTGAAGAGCAGTTCGTCTCCGTGTTCCGCGCCGTGGCGATGATTGTGTTCGCGCTCGTGTGCATGGCGCTTATGAACTGGAAGCTGGCGCTCGTGCCGGCGGTCATGTTCCCGATCATCATTGTCTATTCTCTGCTGTTCCACAACTCCATCCGTGAGCGCTACACTGCCTGCGACGAATCCGAGGGCGTGCTGTCTACCATCGCGCAGGAGAACCTGACCGGCGTGCGCGTTGTGCGCGCCTTTGGCCGCGAGGAATACGAGCGGCAGCGCTTTGAAAAGCAGAACGAGGACTATACCACGCTCTGGGTGCGTCTGTGCCGCACGCTTTCGGACTTCTGGGCTGTCGGCGACGCGACGGCCTGCATCCAGACGATGCTTGTTGTGCTGATCGGCAGCATTCTGTGCGTGCGCGGCGAAATGACCGAGGGCGAGTTCGTCTCCTTCGCCATTTACAACACCATGAGCATTTCTCCCGTGCGCCGTCTGGGCCGCGTGATCTCCGAAATGAGCAAGGCGGGCGTCTCCGTATCCCGTATTGGCGAAATTCTCGACGCCCCCTGTGAACAGGACAAGCCGGACGCGAAGCAGCTGCCCATGGACGGCGACATCGTCTTCGACCACGTTTCGTTCCGTTATGAGACGGGGCCGGATGTACTCTCGGACGTGTCCTTCGCCATTCCCGCCGGGTCCAGCTTCGGCATTCTGGGCGGTACCGGCTCCGGCAAGAGCAGCCTGCTGCTGCTTCTGTGCAGGCTCTATGCACCGTCGGAGGGCCGCGTGATGGTCGGCGGGGAAGATTTGGCGGACATGCCTGCGGCATGGGTACGCGACCATGTGGGCGTTGTGCTGCAGGAGCCGTTTTTGTTCTCGCGCACGATCGAGGAGAACATCGGCATCTGCGGCGCAGACCGCGAAACGGTGCGCAAAGCCGCCGCGACGGCCTGCATCGCATCGGACATCGAGCAGTTTGCAAACGGCTATGATACCATGGTCGGGGAGCGCGGCGTGACGCTCTCGGGCGGACAGAAGCAGCGCGTGGCCATCGCGCGGATGCTGACGAAGAAAACGCCCGTGATGGTCTTCGACGATTCTCTGTCCGCCGTCGATACGCAGACGGACGAGCACATCCGTGAAGCGCTGAACCGTGATCTGACTGGGACGACGAGTATCATCATTTCCCACCGGATCACGACGCTTATGGACTGCGACAACATTCTGGTGCTGGAGTACGGCAAGGTGCTCCAGCGCGGCACGCCGCAGCAGCTGCTGCAGCAGCCCGGCCTGTTCCGGCAGATCTACGACATGCAGATGTCCATCGGAGAGGAGGAGCCGGCATGAAACGCGGAAAAGACAAAAAAGGCCTGCCGTTCTTCGGTATCCCAAAGCTGGCCCCTTATTTAAAGCCCTATAAAATGCTGTTTTTCTGGATGGTTGTGACCGGTACGGTCGGCAGCGGCATGGATGCGATTATCCCCCTGTTCCAGCAGCACGCCATCGACCATTTTATCGCGGACAAAACCATGCAGGGCGTCGGCGGCTGGCTGGCACTGTACATTCTGGTCATGATCATTCAGACCGCGACGAACTACATTTCCGCCTACGGCGCGTGCAAAGCTGAACTCTATATCGGCCGCGACTTAAAGCGCGAGACGTTCAATCATTTGCAGACGCTGTCCTTCTCTTATTTCAACCAGAACAGCGTTGGCTATACCCACGCGCGCGTCATGTCCGATACCGACCGCATTGCAAGCACGCTTGCATGGGGGTTGATGGAGGCTGTGTGGTACATTGCGTATCTGCTGCTGGCAATCGTGATGATGTTCGTGCTTAACTGGAAGCTGGCGCTGTGTGTGATGGTCATTGTGCCGGTGCTGGTGATCTCAGGCGCGTATTTCCAGAAAAAACTCGTCTTTTTTCACCGCCGCGTGCGCGAGCAGAACTCGAAGATCACCGGCGCGTTCAACGAGGGCATCACCGGCGCGAAGACGACCAAAACGCTGGTCATTGAGGACAAGGTCGAGCAGGAATTCGACGATCTGACCGGCGAAATGAAGCGACTGAGCGTCCGCGCCATGCACTTCCGGAGCGTGTTCATGTCCACGACAGCCTTCGCCGCGTCCATCGCGCTGGCGATCGTCCTGTGGCGCGGCGGCGTCATCACAAGAGACGGCGTGATCCTGATCGGCACGCTGTCCGTATTTATGAACTATGCGCAAGGCATGATGGAGCCGGTGCAGTGGCTTGTGCAGGTCATGTCGTCGCTCGTCAACGTGCAGGTCAATGTCGAACGCGTCACAAGGCTTCTGGAAACGGAATCCGACGTCAGCGACACGCCGGAGGTCACGGCAAAATACGGCGACGCGTTCCACCCCAAAAAGGAAAACTGGGAGCCGCTTTACGGTGATATTGAATTTCAGGATGTCACCTTCCGCTATCCAGACGGCAGCGAAAACGTGCTGGAACACTTTAACCTCAAGGTCCCGCAGGGCACGAACGTCGCCATTGTCGGTGAGACGGGCGCGGGCAAATCCACGCTGGTCAATCTCGTCTGCCGCTTCTTTGAGCCGACGCAGGGCCGCATTCTGATCGATGGCCGCGACGCGCGGGAACGCAGCCAACTCTGGCTGCACTCGAACATCGGTTATGTGCTGCAAACGCCGCATCTGTTTTCCGGCACGGTTCTGGAAAACCTGCGCTACGGCAGGCCCGACGCAACGATGGACGAGATCGAAGCGGCCGTAAAGACTGTCTCCGCCGACCAGATCATCGCCCGCCTGCCGGACGGCTATAATACCGACATCGGCGAGGGCGGCAACACGCTCTCCACGGGCGAAAAGCAGCTGCTGTCCTTTGCCCGCGCACTTCTGGCCGACCCGCGCATTTTCGTGCTCGACGAGGCGACCAGTTCCGTTGATACCGTGACCGAGCGGCTTATTCAGGACGCCATCGAAAAGGTCATGGCAGGCCGTACCTCGTTTATCATCGCCCACCGCCTATCGACCATCCGCCGCGCGGACGTGATTCTGGTCGTGCACGACGGCAAGATCATCGAAAGCGGTACGCACCGCTCTTTGATGAACGCGAAGGGCGCCTATTATCAGCTTTACACCCACCAGTACCGTGAGGAGCAGACCCGCTCCATGATGGATTAAACAAAGCCCGGATGCGCAGCATCCGGGCTTATGTTTATTTTATTCTGACGGCAACTCCTGCCGCACGCGGGCAGCCTGACGCCGTCTGGCGTTCAGACAGCCGTAGAAGGCAGGAATCAGGAAGCAGTCGGCAAGCAGCCACGCAAACGGGCTTGCCAGACAGGCTGCGTCAAAACCGAACGCGGGCACGGCCCAAAGGCTCACGACCGTGCGTGCAAGCATCTCCAGAAGGCCGGAAATCAGCGACAACCGGCTGTAGCCCATGCCCTGAATGGACAGGCGCAGTACGTTGACGGCCAGCAAAAGGGGCGTTGCATAGGCAAACGCGACGCTCAGCTGCTGCGTGTAGTCCATGACGCTCGCCGCCTCGTCTGCGTTCATGAACAAAAGCGCCAGATACCGCGTTCCAAACTGTGCGATCAACACGAACAGAACGCAGTACAAAATTCCGATGAACATACAGGCATACGTTCCCTGCTTGATGCGGTCATACTTGCCCGCGCCGAGATTCTGCCCTGTGAAGTTTGTGGCCGCCATGGCCAGTGCGTCGAACGGACAGGCCAGCAGCGTATAAATTTTCCCCGCCACTGCAACGCCCGACACACACACTGCACCAAGGGAATTGACAGCGCTTTGCAGGATGACGGAGCCGATGGCCGTGATGGAAAACTGCAGTCCGACCGGGACGCCCATGCCGAGCAGGCGCATCGCCTCCGGCCGGCTGGTTTTCCAATCGTCCTTTTCCATGTGCAGAATCGGAAATCGCTTTTTGAGATATGCGACACACAGAAGTCCCGAGCCAAGCTGCGAGACAACCGTAGCGATCGCCGCGCCCGCTACGCCCATGCCGAGCACGCACACCGTCAGCAGATCAAGCACAATATTGATGGCCGACGCGGCCGCCAGAAACCACACCGGCGATTTGCTGTCGCCCAGCGCGCGCAGGACACACGCGCCCATATTATAAAGGATCGTCGTAGGAATACCGACGAAGATGATAAAGATGTAGTCGAACGCATAGTCCATCTGCTCCGCCGGCGTTCCCATGAGGCGCAGAAGCCCGCGCGTAGCAGGAAGCGTCACGGCCAGCAGCAGCGCCGACATGATAAGCCCCAGCCAAACGCAGCCCGCCACATACCGGCGCAGCTGGTGGTATTCACCCGCACCGAATGACTGCGCCAGCGGGATCGCCATGCCGGTACACAGGCCGCCGCAAAAGCCGAGCACAAGGAAGTTGACCGACCCTGTCGCCCCGACGCCGCCCAGCGCCATTACGCCCAGCGCATGGCCGACGATGGCCGTATCGACCAAAGAATAAACCTGCTGCAAAAGAAGCCCAAACAGCACCGGAACGGCAAACTGCCAGACCCGCAAAAGCGGCTTTCCAACTGTCAGATCCTGTGTCATATACACGCTCCTCCTTTTTGTCATGGATACTCGTTATATCATATTTTTTTAAATTGTCAATTCATTTTTGTTCGCAATGGGCAATTTTCCACCATCATTTTTGCGCATGGCGAGCATAAGCCGTGCTGTGTTTTTTTTCGGAACTCCGCACAGTTTTTTCATGCTTTCTTTACAATTCGTTCTCACTTTTTTCAGCGTTATTTCAGATTCGTGCGGTATGCTGAAAGCACAAAAACAAAGAACCCACACGCACCGCAAGGATGCGCGGAAAGGAGATTATCAATATGTCCGAAGTATTCAACAATGACTTTACATCAGAATCCAATCAGCAGCCATCCAATTCCTATCCGTACAGCTTTGAGCAGCCAGCTGCCGCACAGCCGCAGCCGTCCGCTCCGGCACCCGAGCAGAAGAAAAAGAGCGGCAAGGCCGGAAAGATCGTTGCGCTGCTTCTGGCCTGCGCACTTGTGGGCGGCGGCTCCGGCTTCGGAGCGGCCGCGCTGATGCAAAAAAACGCAGCGGCCCAGCCGCAGAGCACAACGCAGGCATCCTCCGATGCGTCCGTCATGCTCGAGGCCAAGCGGCAGGCAGCGGCTCTGCAGGTCGCATCCGTTGACACCGGCAAGGTACTCACGCCGAGCGAGGTCTATGCGCAGAACGTGAACTCCACCGTCGGCATCACCACCTCCATCACCACCAACTACTTTGGCTACCAGACCACATCTGCCGCAGCCGGTTCCGGCTTCATCCTGACACAGGATGGTTATATCCTGACAAACTATCATGTCGTCGAGGGTTCCAACTCCATCAAGGTCACGACCTATGACGGCACGAGCTACGATGCGCAGCTGATCGGCTACGACGAGAGCAACGACATTGCCGTCCTGAAGATCGACGCGACGGATCTGACCCCGGTCGTTCTGGGCGACTCCGATACACTGAACGTTGGCGATACCGTCGTCGCCATCGGCAACCCGCTCGGCGAACTGACGTTCTCGCTCACGACCGGCGTTGTCAGCGCACTTGACCGCCCCGTCACCTTCTCCACCGGCACGACCATGAACCTCATCCAGACCGACTGCGCCATCAACTCCGGTAACTCCGGCGGCGCGCTGTTCAATCTCTACGGCGAGGTCATCGGCATCACAAACGCAAAATACTCCTCCTCGAGTTCGTCCTCTGAGGCGTCCATCGATAACATCGGCTTTGCCATCCCGCTCGATCAGGTCCGCTCGATTTTTGAGTCGATCATCACGAACGGCTATATCGTAAAGCCCTATATCGGTGTGACGGTCTCCGACGTGTCCGCCGAGAGCCAGAGTTACGGTCTGCCGCAGGGCGCAGCTGTCCGCTCCGTTACGGAGAACGGCCCGGCTGCTGAGGCTGGCCTGCAGGAGAACGATATCATCACCGCCGCGAACGGTGAGACAATCACCAGCAGCAACGATCTGGTCAAGCTTGTCAAGGCCGCGTCCGCAGGCGATACGCTGGAACTCACGGTCTACCGTCAGGGTCAGACCTTGACGCTCACGCTGACCGTCGGCGAGCAGAAGACCGACGCGCTGCCCGCCCAGACCACCGACCAGACCCAGCAGTCCCAGCAGGGCTATTATGACGGCGGCCAGTCCGGCCAGTCCGATAATCAGTTCGGCGGCTCATGGCCCTTCGGCTTTGGCTTCGGCGGCTAATATCACCCGCTTCTGACCGGTTTCTTCTCTCTACTCCTCCATGATTTCTTCCTTCCGGTCATAAAACGGCGGACGCTGCTTTTCGCAGCGCCCGCCGTTTTTTATTATGCGCCGCAGCCCTGGATGTCCAGAGAATCGAGCGCCTCCTGACCAGCGGCGGTCAGGGCCATGCTGCCGTGAATGGGCCAAGGCTCATAGCCTGCGTAATCAAAGCCCTTCAGCGGCAGAGCGAAATCCACGGAAATAAGCCGCTTGATCTGCAGGGCGAGGATCGCCGCGCTGGTCTGCGCGCGGTTTTCGGAGCCGTCCAGATACACGGGCGTTTCGTCCGTTCTCGTGCAGGCGGCAGGCAGAAAGGCCAGCTCACCGAGCTGCCGCAGCAGCCGAAGTTCCGGCTCCGTCAGAAGCAGCACATGGCTCCTGCATCCGCCGCAGCCGCCTGCGCAGCCTCCGCAGGACGTACAGCCAGTCATATTCATCCCTCCTGCTGCTAGGATACCCGAATCACGCGGAAACGTCAATGTTTTTCGGATAAAAGCGCCGTCAGCTTGTCGGTCAGCGTCCACACGCCCGCGATCAGTCCCAGCAGGACCGCAGCCGGGATGGCCAGCACGCCGATCACGGCCAGCCCCAGATAAAACACACCGCCCGAGACGCCGTCCTTTGCTTTTTTTATCGAATCACTGCGCATAGTTCTAATTTCTCCCGTGCAAGCGTCCATACGTCGCGCAGCCAGAGGAAAAAGTCCTCCAGATTGCGGAGGTCTGCTGCACGCCGACCTCCGCGCAGCTGCCGAATACGGCCTTTGCCGCACAGCAGGTCATGCCGATGAGCAGCGCCGCGATCAGAACAAGCACCAGAACGAGCCGGAGCAAAAACCGGATCATGCTGCATCCTCCTTTGCGCCTGCGACGATGGAATAATACGAATTGGATGTGATGCGGTAGACGAGGGTATAGAAGACCGCGTAGATGGCGAAGGTGACGACCGTCGTGCCGATGAGCAGCTTCAGATTTGTGAGGTTGAACAGCATCAGCAGCTTATGGATGAACGGGAACGCAAAGCCCAGATGCAGCCCCGCAAACAAGAGCGGCAGGAAGAATACCAGCAGCAGCTGTGAGTTGATGGACTTGCGGATATCCGTCTTCGTCATGCCGACGCGCTGCATGATCTCGAACCGGGCCTGATCCTCATAGCCCTCGGAGATCTGCTTATAATATAGAATCAAAACGGCGGCGGCGAGGAATACGATGCTGAGCAGAATTGCGAGGAAGAAGAGGCTTCCGTAGGTGCCGACAAAATCTTCACGGTTGGACGCGATGGATTCCACCGTGTACGACGCGTAGACCAGCCCTTCCCTGTTATCGGCAAACGTCCCCATCATATCGCGGAGAAACGCGATCTGCGCTTCATCCGGGCTGCCGGAATCGAACGAATACTGCCAGCTCACGACGACCGGATAGCGGGTGGTCTGCGTCCGCAGCGCGTTCACCGCTGCGTCAAAATCCGGGACGATCAGATAGATCGTCGTCGTGATGTTCGCGCTGTCCGCGCCGAAGCCGCCGAAGCTTGGCAGCTGGCCCTTGATCTGATAGGTCAGTTCGCCGATGCGGATATCCGGCTGTGTGTAGGCCATGCGCGGGCAGCAAAGATATGCTTCGCCCGGCTCCAGCGTCAGGCGCTCGCCTGTCATGCGGGTATAGTCCTCCAGCGGCAAAACCGTCAGATCGACCGCACGTTCATAGTCCATGAGCGTACTCTCCTGCGCGCGGGTGAAGGTATTGCCCGTAAGAAGGCCGGAGAACCATGCGCTGCGGATATCGAACTGCCCCTGCACGTCAAGTCCGTCCTGTTTGATAACGTCCTCGATCATGCCGCGCGCGATGGCAATGTTTGCTTCATCCATGCCGCCCTCGTCCTTCGTAAAGCGCAGCTCCACGGAAAGGTCGCTCGGATAGCGCGTGCGCAGCGCGTCCTCCTTGCCGAAATAGAGGCAGGTCGTTGACGAGAGCATAACGAGCACCATCGTGGCAAGAATACAGATCGAGGCCAGTCCCGCGCCATTGCGCTTCATGCGGTAGGCCATGGACGAGACGGAAATAAAATGGTTTTTCTGATAATAATACCGCTTATTCTTCTGCAGCGCGCGGCACAGCACCACGGAGCCGGAGATAAAGATCAGATACGTCGCCACGATGACCATCAGAACAGCGATGAAGAATACCGCCAGCGCCGTCAGCGGCTGCTTGATCGTCACGGCAATATAATATGCCGCGCCGAGGATCAGAAAGCCCGCCAGGCCGAACACCCAGTTCGCCTTCGGCGGCTTTTCGCCGCAGGCTTCGCTGCGCAGAAGCGCCGCCGCGTTTGTCTTGCAGACCGTCACCAGCGAGCGCAGGAACAAAAGCGCGAAGATGGCGAGATACAGGATCGTCGTCATGGTCGTGGCCGGAACGGAGACGGTAAACTGCATCTGTACGGTGCCGTCCACGATATTGACGAGCAGCGGCTCAAAGAGCTTTCCGAGCGCAATGCCCAGCACCTCGCCGCCTGCAATGGAAATCAGCGCCATGATGACCGTTTCCCATGCCAGAACCTTTGCCAGATTGCCCTTGCCCATGCCGAGGATGTTATAAAGGCCAAATTCACGATTCCGGCGGCGGATAAGGAAGGAATTCGTGTAGAACAGGAACAGCACGGCGAACGCCGCCATGACAAAGCTGCCCATGCCGAGAATCATGGGCATGGTGTCTCCGCCCGGAAAGGTCTGGAGAATGGGAGAGGAGGCCAGCGACAGCAGAATGTACGTCATCATCACCATGCCGACGCAGGTCAGCAGGAACGGCAGATACAGCCGCTTGTTTTTCGTGATGCCCTGCCAAGCAAGGCGCGGATAGAGCTTGTGTTTCATGCTTGCTCGCCCCCTGCCTGCAGAACGGTCAGCGCGTCGGTGATCTTCTGATAGAGCTGATCATCGGTGAGATTGCCGCGGTAGAGCTGGTGGTAGACCTCGCCGTCCTTGATGAAGAGGACGCGTCCGGCACGGCTGGCCGCGCGGACGGAGTGCGTGACCATCAGGATCGTCTGCCCGCTGCGGCTGATGTCGGAGAATACACGCAGCAGCTCGTCCGTCGCCTTGGAGTCCAGTGCGCCGGTCGGCTCGTCGGCAAGCAAAAGCCGAGGATTCGTGATGATCGCGCGGGCGACGGCCGCGCGCTGCTTCTGGCCGCCAGAAATTTCATACGGATATTTTTTCAGCAGCTCCGTAATGCCGAGCCTTGCCGCGATGGGCCCGAGCCGTGCGGAGAGTTCCTTCTGCGGCACGCCCGCCAGCACGAGCGGCAGATAGATATTGTCCTCGACCGAGAACGTGTCGAGCAGGTTGAATTCCTGAAACACGAAGCCCAGATGGTCGCGGCGGAACGCCGCGCGGTCGGATTCTTTGATCGAGGCAAGATCCTTGCCGTCCAGCAGGACAGAGCCGGAGGTCGGCTTGTCAAGCCCGGCCAGAATGTTTAAAAGCGTCGTCTTGCCGGAGCCTGATTCACCCATGATGGCGACGTATTCCCCGTTCTCCACGCTGAAATTGATATTTTTGAGCGCCTCAACCGACGCGCCGCCAAAGCGCGTCGTGTAGACCTTGCGCAGTCCGTTTACTTCGAGAATCTGCATGATGAAAATGCCTCCTGTGTTGATTTCTGTCCCCAGTATACCGCGCCGCGCAGAAAAGCGCTATCGATTTGGCTTACACTTTTCCCTGCGCATCTTACAGTTTTGTAAGATGGGGTGACACCGGCATGGGAGCTTTGTAGGGGCCGATGCCCACATCGGCCCCTACAGGAAGCCCTGTAAATTTACACTTGACAAATACCCCATCGGGGTATATAGTAAAGATACCCAGATGGGGTATATAAAAATAAAAAGGAGGCTGGCCTATGCCGGAACCCAAGCGATGTTCCTGCTGCGAAAAGCATACACTGCGCGCGCAGGAGGAGAAAAAGAAGCTTCTAAACCGCCTGCGCCGCATTGAAGGACAGGTGCGCGGCCTGCAGGCGATGGTCGAGGCTGACGCCTACTGCAACGACGTGCTGACGCAGTCTGCTGCCGTCAACGCCGCCATCAACGCCTTTAACCGCGAGCTTCTGGCCGAGCACCTGCGCACCTGCGTAACGCGGGACTTAAAGAACGGCCACGAGGAGATCGTGGATGAACTGGCCGCAACTCTGCAAAAACTAATGAAGTAAATCAAGTTCAGATTGCGCCCAAGGAGGGATTTTCATGCAGCAATATACCGTGACCGGCATGCACTGCGCCGCTTGCAGCGCAAGTGTGGAAAAGGCGGTCAAAAAAGTCCCGGGCGTTACGTCCTGCGCAGTGAGCCTGCTCACAAACTCGATGGGCGTCGAGGGCACGGCGGAGACCGCCGCCGTCATCAAAGCCGTTGAGGACGCAGGCTACGGCGCGTCTGTGCGCGGGCAGGAAGCCACGCCCGCGGCAGACGCAAGTGCGCTGGAGGACAGGCAGACGCCGCATCTTAAAAAGCGGCTGATCGCCTCTGTCGCATTTTTGCTCATTCTGATGTATTTCTCGATGGGCCATATGATGTGGGGCTGGCCGCTGCCAAGCTGGTTTGACGGCAACCACGTCGCCATGGGTCTTGTCCAGCTGCTGCTGGCCGGGATCGTCATGGTCATCAATCAGGAATTTTTTGTAAGCGGAACAAAGAGCCTGCTGCGCGGCTCGCCGAACATGGACACGCTTGTCTCGCTCGGCGCGGCAGCGTCCTACGGCTGGAGCGTCTATGCGCTGTTCGCCATGACGGACGCGCAGCTGCACGGTGGCAGCGAGGCCGCCATGGCGTATATGGACGAATTTTATTTTGAGTCTGCCGCCATGATCCTCACACTCATCACCGTCGGCAAGCTGCTTGAGGCGCACTCCAAGGGAAAAACCACGGACGCACTCAAGAGTCTCATGGCTCTCGCGCCGGAGACGGCGACGGTGATCCGTGACGGCAAAGAGGTTAAAATCCCCGCCGCGCAGGTTCGCAAGGGCGACGTGTTCGTCGTCCGTCCGGGCCAGAGCATCCCGGTTGACGGCATTGTGCTGGATGGTGCAAGCGCCGTCAACGAAGCGGCGTTGACCGGTGAGAGCGTCCCGGTTGACAAGGCTCCCGGCGACGGTGTTTCCGCCGCAACGGTCAACTGCTCGGGCTTCCTCCGGTGTGAGGCAACCCGCGTCGGCGAAGACACCACGCTCAGCCAGATCATCCGTATGGTTTCCGACGCGGCGGCGACGAAAGCGCCGATTGCCAAAACGGCGGACAAGGTTGCGGGTGTGTTCGTCCCGGCAGTCATTTCCATCGCGCTTGTGACAACGATCGTCTGGCTGCTGCTGGGCCGGGAATTCTCCTTTGCGCTTGCGCGTGGCATTTCCGTACTGGTCATCAGCTGCCCGTGCGCACTGGGCCTTGCGACGCCAGTCGCCATCATGGTTGGCAGCGGCGTAGGCGCGAAAAACGGCATTCTCTTCAAAACGGCGGCAAGTCTGGAGCACACAGGCCGGACGCGCATTGTCGCGCTTGACAAGACCGGCACCATCACCTCCGGCCAGCCGGAGGTCACAGATCTCATCCCGGCTGATGGCGTGACGGAGCGGGAACTTCTGCAGGCAGCCGTCTCGCTGGAAGCCAAGAGCGAGCATCCGCTGGCCGCAGCGATCATGAAGCGCGGCGAGGAAGAAAAGTTGCAGCCCGAAGCGGCGGAGAACTTCGCCGCCATCACCGGCAGCGGTCTGACCGCAACAGTGTTGGACGCGCAGCTGCTCGGCGGCAGCGTCAAATATATGGCCTCGCAGCTTGCACTGCCGCAGGAAATTCAAAAGCAGGCGGATGCGCTTTCCCAGTCCGGCAAAACGCCGCTGCTGTTTGCGAAAAACGGCAGGTTGCTCGGCCTCATTGCCGTGGCGGACGCCATTAAGCCGGAAAGCCCGGAAGCCATCCGGCAGCTGCGCGGCATGGGCATCCGCGTTGTGATGCTGACGGGCGATAATCAGCGGACGGCTGACGCCATCGGCAAGCTTGCGGGCGTGGACGATGTGGTCGCGGGCGTTCTGCCGGGCGGTAAGGAGGCTGTCGTGCGGCAGCTGCAGAAATATGGCCCCGTCGCTATGGTCGGCGACGGCATCAACGACGCACCTGCCCTCACCGCCGCCGATACCGGCATTGCCATCGGTGCAGGCGCCGACGTTGCAATCGACGCGGCGGATGTGGTGCTTATGAAGAGCACGCTTCTGGACGTCGCCGCCGCCATCCGTCTCAGCCGCGCAGCGCTGCGGAACATTCACGAAAACCTGTTCTGGGCGTTTATTTACAACGTCATCGGCATCCCGCTGGCAGCCGGCGTGTTCGTCGGGCTGGGGCTGACGCTCAATCCGATGTACGGCGCTGCGGCGATGAGTCTGTCCAGCTTCTGCGTGGTGTCGAACGCGCTGCGGCTGAATCTGTGCAGGCTGTACAGTTCCAAGCATGATCACAAGGGCAGCCCCCTGCCGGAATTTCATCTGGCAGAACAAAATAAGGAGGATACTGGTATGACAAAGACACTGTATGTAAAGGGCATGATGTGCGGCCACTGCGAAGCGCGCGTCAAGAAGGCGCTCGAGGCCGTGGACGGCGTGGCTTCCGCTGCTGCGGACCATAATAACGGCACCGCTGTCGTGACACTCACGAAGGACGTTTCGGATGAGACGCTCAAGGCCGCCGTCGAGGCGCAGGATTACGAGGTCACCGGCGTCGCGTGACCGTTTCCCGGCTGCGCTGACAAACAGAATGCCCCTGTTCCGCTGACGGAACAGGGGCATTGCTATGGTTGAAAGCGAAGTTACGCGTTTTCGTTTTCCTTATCAAGATTGGCAAGGAATTCGATGAGTCGGGCTTCATCCTCGCGGCGGTCGGCAAACAGTTCAAGATTGTCGCCCTGTTCGCTCAGAAGCTGACCGAGGGCGATATACTCGCTCAACGCGCTCTTGAGGTTGAAAACGTCACCGTCCTGGCTCTTGAGATACACATCACCGGTGCAGTTGTGGATGACCTTGCGGAATTCTTCGACTTCTTTGATGTTTCTGAGTTTCATGTTCATTGCCTCCCATGCAATTTTTTCTTTGACTTTCGATTACAGCAGCAGTATACGCGCTGGAGAAGGAAAATTCAAGGGGTGGTTTGAATAAAATGTACAAAGGAATGTACTCTATTTTGTGCGATACGCCGGATAATAGGTGTACAGCCGGACCAGCGCAGCGTGGCGGTTTCCTGTATCCGGGGCGAGGAAATGTACACTGCCGGGCTCGGTGCCCGCATCTTGACCGCTCTGGAGGACGATCAGAAGTTCATCCATGTCCTTTCCGGCGGAAATGCTGGAGAACGGCGCGTCGGAAAGGCCGACCCATTTGCCGTCTTCGCGCGTGAGCATCAGCATGTACGGCTGCTCCATACCGTCAATACCGGAGACAGTCAGTGTCCCATGAAACAGGCTCTTGTGGAGCATGCTTTTTGTCAGCGTCCCGGTGAGCGTGAGCGTGTGCGTCTGCGCAAACGCTTCGTCGTCCAGCGCATATTCGGTAACGGTCTGAGAAAGTTCGACCGGCGTCTGCGTCGGTACGACAACCAGCACCACAAGATTTAAAATCAGCACCGCGATTGCGATGCCGAGCACGGCCGTGCGGTGGCGGGCAAACCAGTTTTTATTTTCTTCTCCCATAGGGACGGCACTCCATTCTTCACAGATTCTTCAGATTTGAAGCCTTGAAATAGTTACAATTTTGTGTATAATAAATTACAGATTGATATCAAATCAACGAACCAAAACTGAAAGGGGCGGGTGCGATGGCAATATGACTGCCTGCTTTTGACACAAACGACCGATCACAACAACCATCTTTCATACAAAAGGAGCCGCAGCGCCCTTTTTGATTATACAGGAATCAGCCGAAATCTGCAAGCACCTTATCCGGCATACGGGACGAGTTCAAAGTATTCCAGTTCCGGCTTGCCGTCGATATACCACTGCCAGTCGCCGGCAGGCTGTTCGACCGCGATGCGGCCGGTCACGCCGTCGTTTGTGATCACATCAACGAAGCTTTTTCCGTCGGTGCCCGTGACCTGAAGGACGGTGCCGGGGCCGAAGACGGACTGCGTGCCGTCGTCCAGCGTGACAGGGATGTCCATGACAACTGTCATGCGGGAATAGCTTGTGTTTGCAGGAACAATCTGCCACGCGTCGCCCAGCGGTGTCAGCACATCGTCGTGCAGGGCATAGGCGCGGATGGCGCTGTACGAGCCGAGCACGTTCTGGGTGCTCTCAAGCTGGAGACTGTTATCGGAGACACCGATGATCGCGGCCTCCATGAAGGTCTGATCTTCAAACGGGATCAGCTGCGGCGTTCCGGTCTTCAGCGACCAGACGTTCAGCACATATTGATCTCCGTTCATATTGCCGTTGAAGTAGACCTCCGGATAGCCGTCCGTATCCAGATCGGCCAGCCAGATATGGGCGTTAAAGCTGGCAGGATAGGAGGCGTCGGCCTCTTCAAAGCCGGTGTCGAAGACGTCCGAACCCTTCTGGATGCGAAGCACGAACGACTGCTGATCGTATTGATCCCAGATGCGCAGCAGCTGAACCGACTCAGGCGTACCGCAGCCGTCCAGATCGGCCTCGCCGCTGCGGACGATCTCCGTGCGGATGCTCTGGAAGCCGTAGAGCGTGATGCCGTCGTAGGGAATCTCTGCCGGGACGGGATCCTGCGCGGGAAGTTCAACCGGGGCAAACGGTTCCGCTTCGGGTTCTTCCGGGACGGGCGCGACAGGCTGCGGGTCAGCAGGCGTAACAATGTCCTCAGCCGGCTCTTCGGACGGGACGACGCGGATGGCAACAGCCAGCACCTGCGGCGGGTCAGACTCGGAAACGTCGCCAAGGTAGGTAATGTCCACCTGAAGCGCCTGCGTCAATTCAGACACGGAGATGGGCCAGCCGTCCGCGCCGGTGGGAACAAGCCCGTCGGCCAGCGTGACCGTGACTGCTTCCGCAGCGCCGAACGCAGGATCTTCATCCGCGGGGCGGACGGATAGCGTATCGCTGTCAGACGAAAGAATATCGGCAGTAAAGGTTGTGACATGCACGGCGGCGGGCGCCTCGGGCTCCGGGTCAGCCTGCACAGGCTCTTCCGGGAGCGGCTTTGCGCAGCTGCACAGCAGCGTGAGCGCCAGCGCCGCGGCCAGCACGAGAATCAGCTTTTTCATAGTTCCTCCTTCTGGGAAATACACGACTTATATCCCAGTGTCACAATCATAGCGGATTCCTTTGCTTTCGTCAATGGACACTTTTGCTTATTTTGAACATATTTTCACCGTTTCCTCCATCAAAATGCAGCATCTTTGTGATTATGTGAACTTGCGGAAACAATTTGTAATGTTTCCAGCGCCCAGCCGTGCAGACGCGCCATATAGGCCGGAACAGCCTCCCCGATTTGCCGGGGAGGCTGTTCCGGTACGTCCCGCCTGGCGGGATATTTTTTATGCAGTTACCGGCACGCCGCTCCGCCCCATTCGACAGCGGTGAAGCCTGTGCGTGCCGGGGCTGTAAGCGTCTGCGGCGCGATTTCGACCGGGGCGGACAGCGGCTTGAAGGCCATGAAAACGCGAATGAGCGTGTCCGGCTCAGGCGTGATGGTCAGGCGGGCACTTTCGGTGTAGGCCTCATGCTGAAACGCAATCAGATTATAGGCGTTTTCCTGCATCAGCGGCAGCCAGTAGACGATAAACTCGTTGGCCTCCGTGCGGTTCAGGCCGAGTTTCCCCAGCGCATCCTCCAGAAATCCCGCTGTGCCGCTTCCCGGCACACAGAAGCCGGATGTGAAATCATATTCCGTTTCCGATATGCCTTCCCAGTATAAATACCGGTAGGTCTGGCCGTCTTTGTCCGTCAGCGTCCCGTCCGGGCGGGCCGAAACCGTCCAGCCGCCCATATAGGCAGGATAGGTGCATGTCAGCTCTCCGTCATAGTCCAGCCGGACCGTTACCTCTGTTTCCGTCTGTGGATACAGATACGCGACCGGCTTGGCGTCGCAGACCTCGTCCTGTTCCTCCTCCGGATAGAGATAGATGACTGGCTTTGCAGAACACTGCGCATTCTCATCCTCCTGCTCGTCGCGCGGCGCACAGGCGGTCAGACTGAGCGTCAGCGCAAGGGGCAGCAAAAAAGCAAGCAGTTTTTTCATGTCGGTTCCTCCTGCGTAAAATATGTTCTATCCATACAGACAGGAAATGAAGAAGCTGGTTGCATAGGTTTATATTATTTATTATTTTTTCCGGCCATCAGCCGCGCAAGCGTCGCGCGGACCACAGGCAGGCAGTCCTCCGGCCTTTCCAGCTCCAGAACGGCCTGCTCAAACGGGCACAGGCCCATTCCCTGCCGGTTCAGAAGCTTTTCGGTCTTCGTCTCACAGGCGCAGTCCACGCCGTTCGCGGTCAGGAAGTCCGCTGCAGCTGCGCTCATCGTCTCGGCATAAACGCCCGCTGCACCGCCCAAAATATAGATCGCGGCGGCAGCCTTGCCGACGATGGTGTCGCAGACAAGTGCACCCTTTAAAAGTTCCGGCTGTGCGTCAAATACCCGCAGCGCCGGGCCGACGCCCCGGCCAAAGTCCTTGTGAACGGTCACGCCGTTCTTTTGCACGACAAGCGTATATGCGCCGTTTTCAAACAGCGCGGACAAATTTTCCGTGTTCATTTTGGACGCATCTCCTTCGGCAATTCTTTTTCGATCTGAATCATGATCAGCGACAGCAGCAGCGCCAGCACCATCACGCCCACGGCGATCAGATAATACGGCTGGTTGGCAATGTCGGCGATGGAATAGCCAGTCGTACCGTCAGAGACAGCGTAGCCGATCACCAGCAGCACCAGCGCAGCGGCGAAGCAGAGGTTCCGGATCGTGCCGAGCAGTTTGTCCCGGCCAAGCAGGAAGCTATAAAACGCTTCGGGTGCGTCAAACTGCGATCCTGCCTTCCACGGCGTAAACAGGCGGCAGAAAAAATCCTTCACAGGGAATCCCCCTTTTTCCTTGATAGAGCAAGTATAGCAGGCTTTTGCAAAAAAAGCAACGCACCGGGCATCCGGCACGCCGCCGGGCGTTGACTTTTTTGCGCGGGACTCGTATACTTTTGGAAAACAGGCATTTCAGGAGAAGCGGATCATGATCTACACGGTTACGACGAATCCCAATATCGATTATTATATGAATCTGCGTGCGCCGCTGCGCGTGGGCGGCATCAACCGCTCCGGGCACGAACTGCTTGCGCCGGGCGGAAAGGGGATCAATGTTTCGCTGATGCTGCAAACGCTCGGAAAGCCATCGTGCGTGCTGGGGTATCTGGCCGGGCCGACGGGACGGCTTCTTGAATCGCTCATGGCGGACACCGGCTGCAGCTGCCATTGGTTCTGGCTGCAAAGCGGCCAGACGCGCATCAACACGAAGATCAATACCAGTCCTGAGACGGCCTTCAACGCCTCCGGCCCCGCGCTTGCGCAGGCCGACATTGATGCGTTGTGCGCGTTCCTGCGCGGATTAACCCCGGACGATCAGCTTGTCATCAGCGGTAATCTGCAAAAAAGTCCGCAGGGCGCGTTTTCAGCACTTCTTTCCGCTGCACGGGAGGCCGGCGTGAGCGCCGTCGTGGACACGAGCGGCGCGGCACTGCGCGAAGCGCTTGCGTTTCGGCCGCTGCTGATCAAGCCCAACGGCGAGGAAC
>ERZ791923.1660-NODE-1660-length-23219-cov-3.684726_pt1 | contig 23219 bp, 19 predicted proteins | sample MGYA00510133_ERZ791923 | MGnify/ENA primary metagenome ERZ791923 (study PRJEB30046, sample SAMN00792106) | human gut metagenome | study: EMG produced TPA metagenomics assembly of the A metagenome-wide association study of gut microbiota in type 2... | reverse complement strand
CCTTTCACGATAGCCGAAAAGGATTGCCGGGTTGCGGCTTTTGGTTCCCCTTACGTAAAAAAATGGCACCCGTCACTCACAGACGGGTGCCACACGGTTGTCACTTTTAAATTGTTCTAAATGTCGTATTTCAGCTAAGCGGAGTTAGATATTTGAGGCAGTTGGCTCGGAAGCTGGGGGCTTCGGCGAAGCGGCTTCAGCCGCTGGCGGGGCGCCGTTTTTGTTACCGGGCAGGCGGAACATGCGGGAGAGGTATTTCTCGTTGAAGTGCTGCATCAGAGCCCAGAAGCAGGGGACGAACAAGGTGCCCAGTAAGGCGTTGACCGACATGCCGAAGACTATGGCCGAGCCGATTTCCTTGCGGCTGCCGGCACCGGCGCCCGTTGCGAAGAGCATCGGCATCACACCGAAGATGAAGGCCAGCGCCGTCATCATAATCGGGCGGAAACGTATGGTCCCGGCATCGTGCGCCGCCTTGCGTACAGGGACGCCGGCCTTACGGAAGTCCATGGCATATTCCACAATCAGGATGGCGTTCTTCGCCGCCATGCCGAGCAGCAGGATGAGGCCTATCTGTGTGTAGATGTCCACGTCGAGCCCGAGGAAGAAGCAGCCGAGCAGACAGCCCAGGACAGCCACCGGCATTGCCATGACCACGGCCAGCGGGTCCGTCCAGCTTTCATACTGCGCCGCCAGCACCAGGATAGTCATGATGATGGCGAAGATGAACACCGTGGAAATGGTTGTGGAGGCGGTGGTCTGCTGATACGCGATTCCGGTCCAGGCGTAGGAGAAATTGGTTCCTACCGATTCCTGCAACAGTTTTTGCATCTCGCCGATAGCCAACGAGGTGGAATACCCGTCCGCCGGCATGGCGGTGACGGAGGCCGTTTCATACATATTGTAACGCGAGACGGTGCTCTCTCCCAGTTCTCGCTCCACGGAAGCGAATGCCCCGAAGGGCACCATCTGTCCGTCGGAATTGCGAACCGATATATTCTGCAGGTCCTCTACGTTGCGTCGCGCATCGCCGTCGGCGCGGGCTGTCACCTGGAAGGTGCGGCCGAACTCCACGAAGTCGCCCGCGTAAGCCCCTCCCGTATAGGCCGAAATGGCGGAATAAATGTCCTGTACGGCCAGTTTATGTATCGATGCGCGGTCTCGGTCCACCTTGATGCGGTATTGCGACACACCGCCGGTGAAGGTGCTGTTCACGCTCTTGAAGTGGCCCGAATCCTGCATCTTCTGCTCGAAGTCTTTCACGGCATTCTGCAACGCGCTTACCCCCAGCGAGTTGATGTCGAGAATCTGCATCGAGAGGCCGGACGTCATGCCGAGTCCCGGGATGGAGGGCGGGTTCGCCGCGAAGAAGATACCTTCCTGCTGCTCGCGGTTGGCGATGGCCATAAGTTTGTCTATGACGTCTTCCACACTTTCGCCGCGCCCGCGTTCCTTCCACGGCTTCAGAATTACGAAGAAGGACCCGCCGTTGGTGCCGTCGCCGACCCCCATGAAAGATACCCCCGAAATAGTCATTATATCCTTGATAGCGGGAATCTCTTCCTTGAATTTCTTTTCGAGGCTGTTGACAATCTTTTCGGTGCGTTCAAGCGACGCTCCGTCGGGGAGCTGTATGGAGGCCATGCAGTAGCCCATGTCCTCCTCCGGCAGATAACCCGAGGGGTACTTCACATAGAAGAGGAAAGATACGAGCACTATGGCAATGAAGGCGCCGGTCCACCACGCGGGATGCCGCAGCATCGCCGTGGTGCACTTGTCGTAGACCTTGGTGACCCGGTTCCAGAACTTGTTGAACCATCTGTAGATAAAGAAGTTCGAGGGTTTCTTGGGGCTGAGGAAGAGGGCGCACAGGGCAGGCGTGAGCGTCAGGGCGTTGAAGCCGGAGAAGGCCGTGGAAACGGCAATGGTGAGGGCGAACTTTTTGTATAAAGCGCCTGTAATACCGCTGATGAAGGCCGTGGGGATAAACACCGAGAGCAGGACGAGCACCTCGCCGACGACGGGACCGGTAAGCTCCTTCATCGCCTTTTCGGCTGCCTGTACACGGTTGAGAACCCCTTTCGACACAAGCCGCGCACAGTCCTCCACCACCACGATGGCGTCATCCACCACGATGGCGATGGCCAGTACGAGACCGAAAAGTGTCAGCGTGTTGAGCGAGAAGCCCATTATCTTCATAACGGCAAACGTGCCGATGAGCGACACCGGGATGGTAAGCATCGGGATGATGACCGCCCTCCAGTTCTGGAGGAAGATAAGGATGACTATCATCACTATGAGTGTGGTCTCGCAGAAGGTCATCACCACTTCGTCTATGGACTCGTGTACATAGTCTGTAGCATTGAGCACGACGTTGTATTTCACCCCTTCGGGAAAGTATTGCGACAGTCGGTCGAGTTCCGCGAGGGCGCCCTTGGCAACCTCCAGGGCATTCGCTCCCGGCAACTGGTTAATGCCCATGAGGGCCGTCTGCTTGCCGTTGACGCGCGCCACCTGCGAGTAGGAGGAACGCCCAGCTCTATACGAGCTATATCACTTAGCCTCAGCACGCTGCCGTTCTGCGCATCGCGCCTCAGTATTATGTTTCCGAACTGCTCGGGGGTCGAGAGGGCGCCGTCGGCCGTGAGTGTGTATTCGAACTGTGCGCCGCCTCCGGAAGCGTGGCGTCGGCCTGCGCGATGCGGTTCTGCACCTCTACGGCGGCCTCGTCTATGTCTGTGCCGTCCTCGAAGGTGATGGTCAGATGGTAAGAGCCTTCCGAACAGTTGGAACTCATGTAGAGCATTCCCTCAACGCCGTTTACCTGCTCCTCGATGGGAGTGGCTACGGTGCGTGCCACGGTAGCCGCGTCAGCGCCGGGATACGATGCCATCACCATCACCGTAGGCGGCGTGATATTGGGGAACTGGGCCACCGGAAGCGTGGTGACCGTTATCAGGCCCGCGAGCACGATTATCACCGCCAGTACAGTGGCGAAGATGGGCCGCTTTATGAAGAACGATGAGAACATAAGCCACTCAGTTTTTAAGTAAGTGGTCAAATTAAACACATATCAGAAACGCCGGCATTTTTGAGCGCTTTCAGCCAAGTTTATGATATGTGAGATTAATCCTTTCACTTACTATCGGTTTAATTTGAACACTTACTTAGCCATTACAGGATGCACTTTCTCTCCGGGACGCACCGTCAGCAACGCTTTGGTGACGTACCTTTCGCCCGGTTTCAGTCCCGAAGTCACTATCCTCAGCGAGTCCCGGTATAGCTGTCCCTGTTCTATGTGGCGGTACACCACCTTGTCGGAGTCGTTGAGCACATAGAGGTAAGAGCCGAGCTGGTCGGTGCCGATGGAGGCGTCCTTGACGAGGACGGCCTGCGGCAGGGTGCCGGTCGGCAGGTCGACCACGGCATACATTCCCTCCTTGAGGCGGTGCGACGGGTCGTTGACGCGACCTTCGAGGGTAATGGCACCGGTTGATGTGTCCACCGACGGGGCGCTGTAGAAGAGCGATGTCGTGAAGGTGACGCCGGGAATGTCTGAGAATTTTATAGGCACATTGGAGAAGAGGGCGTTGCCCATCCCCTGCTGCGAGCCCCCCAGAATGTTCTGGTACTGCGCGTCGTCGATATTGAAGACCACGCGCAGGTCGCCGTTGTTGACTATGTGGCACAACACCGTGGCGTTGACGCCTCCGGCTATATATGAACCTACGTCATACTCGGCCGTAGATATCTGTCCCGATATGGGCGCCGCCACCGTGCAGTATCCGAGTTGTGTCCTGGCGTCGCTGAGGCGTGCCTGCGCATCCTTGATGGAGGCTTCGGCCTGCCGCAGGTTAGACTCCGCCTGGATTACGTTGATTTTTGCCACGGCGTCGGCCTGGAGGGCCTTCTGCATGGCGGCGTGCTGGTTGCGGTAATATTCCGCCTGGCTGCGTGCGGTGTTGAGCGCCGCCTCTGCCTCCTGCACGGCATTGGCATACTGGGTGCTTTCGAGGCGGAAGAGCACCTGCCCTTTGCTCACATAGTCCCCCTCGCGGAAACAGCGTTCCTTAAGCGTGCCGCTGGTGCTCGCCACGACGTCCACCGAACCGCCGCTCTGTACCACCCCCGGGAAACTCTTGTGGAGCACCACGGAGTCTACCGACGGTACGGCCACCTCAATGCCGGCGTCCCCCCGAGGGGCGCCTTGTTGTCTTTCTTGTGGCACGCGGCCATCAGCAGCGCCATGCCTATTATGCCGAGTAAGTATATGTTTTTCATCTTATTAAATTGTTACATAATCCGTAAGGTTTTTATCGCTGTTGCATCCAGCCGCCGCCGAGGGCCTGGTACAGGGCCACGAGGGCGGTGAGTTTGCCGGCCTTCTGGCTCAGGACCGCATTCTGCGCGTCAAGGGTGGAAACCTGCGCGTCGGCCACATCGGAGAAGCTCGCCAACCCCTGTTTGTAGAGGTCTATCGAAAGGGAGAGTGATTTCTCGGTCTGCACCAGCAGCAGGCGGTCCGCGTCGAGGGCTCGAAGGGCGGAGACGTATTGCGACATGGCGTCTTCCACCTCCTGGTAGGCCGTGAGGATGGTCATATTGTAATTGTCCATGGCATATTCGAACTGGAGCTTCGCGGCCGCAACGTTGTATTTCCTCGCGAAACCGTCGAATACGGTCCACGTGAGTTGCGGCGCAACGCTCCAGCCGAAACTGTGTGCCGTGAAGAGATTGTCGAAACGGTGTGCTTCCGTCCCGGCCGAGGCGGTCAGCGAGAGTGTGGGGAGGAAATCCTTCTTGGCTATTCCCACCTGCGCGGCGTAGAGTGCCAGCTGACGCTCGGCGCCGACCACGTCGGGGCGGCGGAGCAAGTCGGCCGGGATTCCTACCGGAATAACATCGTAACCGTCAGGGAGTTGAGCCGCCGTACCCAGGTCTGCTTCCAACTGTTGGGGATACCTGCCCGTGAGCGTGGCCAGCGAATAAAGCGCAGAATTTACCATCGCCTCAAGGGCGGGGACACTGGCCTTGGTGGTCAGCACCACCTGCTCAGCCTGCGAGACGTCAAGGCCCGAAGCCAACCCAGCCTCGCGCCGCGCTTTGGTAATGGCCACGAGCTTCTCCTGGCTTTCAAGTTGGCTGTTCACTACGGCGAGGCGCTGTTGGTAAAGCCGCAGGTTGAAGTACGCGCGGGCAATAGCGGCGGCCATCGAGACCTGCGCAGCATCGTAGTCGGCACGCGCCACGTCCATCGATAGGCGGTCCGCCTTCCGCTGCGCCGCGATGCGCCCGAAGACGTCGATTTCCCAATTCATGTCCTACCCCAAGGAGAAGTAGTCTACAGTTCCCGTTTCGCGGAACTGCGCTGTGGTCTTGGCGCTCTGGCGGGTGGCCGACCATCCCGCCGAAGCGTTGATGACGGGGTAATAGCGCGAGTTGGCCGACTCCCACGTGTTGCGGCTTATTTCCATGCGCTTGACGGCCATCGACAGGTTGTAGTTGTTCTTCTGTCCCTGTTCTATCAGGCGCGTCAGCACCGGGTCACGGAAAAGCCGCCACCAGGCATCATCGACCGGAAGCGTCTGGCTGAACTCCGAAGTGTAGCTCCTCGCCGCCGGGATAGAGTCGGCGCACTCCGGCGCCTCTGCAACGCCCTGAGCCACAACGGCCGCGCCGGAAAACAGCAATGCGGAAACAAACAATAAAGCAACCTTGATTTTACCTGTTTTCATAACCTTGAATTGATGTGTGTTTTCGTTTTTAACATTTTTTACTCAAAAAAATGTTCTACCGGACGGGTTATGCCGCGAACCGGCGCCCCACCCCAAAGCACATCAAAATGTAAAGGCTGAAGGACAGCGGCTATGCCCGTGTTTTCTTGATAAACCGACCACCGCTCAGCAAATCGATGAAACGAGGCGAAACAGCTTTTGCAACCAGGAAGATTATGTAGGAAAGTATCAGATTAGTAAGTAACGACAGAATAAAGCAAGCCAGCGTAACGAGCACATTGTCAGGAGTCAGGATTTTTATGAACACCTTGTCGATGGCAGGACAATACATCCCATGTATGGCATAAATGAAGAAGAAAACGTTTGAGTTCTCGCTGATAAGCCGCGCCATACGTGGCCATAATGAGTCGAACTTTGCCACCAGGCAAATGGAGAGCATGAAACCCGCATACCTCAGGGCAAAGACCGCTTCGGGAAAATAAAGTGTAGCCGCCACCAATGCCACTCCCCACAACAGGAACCACAGGCCAACATGCTTATTTACAATGGAAGACAGTTCAACCTTATGCAATCCTAATGTAGCACCGAGCACGAAATACTCAATACCGTAAAGATTAACATCGAGCAACGGCAGGCAGAGGAACAAGGCTGCCGTCCACCAGCGGCGCGCCACGAAGTAAACGGCCGGCGCCAGGGCCACGAAGACGATGAGGTTCCTCACAAACCAAAGCGCGAATCCCATGGGATAACCGTCGCCGGTATCCCAATATCCGCGGAGAAACCCGAGCATCGAGACATGGCCGTCCACCACTATTCCGTCGCCGTCATATCCCAGATACAATCCCTTTACTATCCTGAGCAGACCGTAGAGGGTGCACCACAGGAGGTATGGAACCACCAGCGAGCGTACCCGCGTTTTCCATTTGCGAAGTATAATTCGGAAATCGAAACTGTCGAAATTGAAAAAGAGGAATCCGGAAAGGACGAAAAAGAACGGTACGCACAGTGCAAGAAACGCCGAAATAACGTCGAAAGTCATCACAGCGTTCTCCCCCGCGCTGTTGCCGAGAAATATCATAGGGTTGCAATGAATCATTATCACCCCTATTAAGCAGATGAATTTCAATGTATTTATCGCGCTTGAAGTACGGCCGTTCATGTTGCAAATCGCTTAGTTTTGCACAAAGTTACAATAAAATAAAATTATGCCCAAGTATTCGAGCCCGTAAATTTGCGAGATCGGAAATGTTTCATTACTTTTGCACACCCAAACTGAATTACCATGGAACATCCCGAAAACGAGACTCAATATAAAGGGCTGCAGGTGAACGACGGCGTCCACAGCCAGCCGACAATCAACCCCTACCGCAAGGCGATGCGCGCCGCACGCCGCGAACTCACCGTCGACGAATACGTGGACGGCATCCTGAAAGGGAACAGTGCCGTGCTCGGCCGAGCCGTAACGCTCATCGAGAGCACCGCCGAACGGCACCACGCCCTGGCGCAGGAGGTGATAGAGAAATGCCTGCCGCACGCAGGACGCTCGCGCCGCATAGGCATCACCGGAGTCCCCGGTGCAGGGAAGTCGACCTCCATCGATGTCTTCGGCATGCACGTGCTGGGGCAGGGAGGGCGCCTCGCCGTCCTGGCCATCGACCCTTCCAGCGAACGCAGCAACGGCTCTATCCTCGGCGACAAGACGCGTATGGAGAAGCTCTCGCAGCAGGACCACGTCTTCATCCGTCCCTCCCCCTCGGCGGGCTCCCTGGGGGGCGTGGCACGAAAGACGCGCGAAACCATCGTGCTCTGTGAGGCAGCAGGTTACGACAACATCTTCGTAGAGACCGTGGGCGTGGGCCAGAGCGAAACCGCAGTCCATTCGATGGTAGACTTTTTCCTCCTCATACAGGTGGCCGGTACGGGCGACGAACTGCAAGGCATAAAGCGCGGCATCATGGAGATGTGTGACGGCATAGCCATCAACAAGGCCGACGGCGACAACATAGACCGCGCAAACCTGGCCGCCGCCCAACTGCGCAACGCCCTGCATCTCTTCCCGCCCACACCCTCCAAGTGGGTGCCCGAAGTCACCACTTACAGCGGTTACTATGAGCTCGGCATCGACAAGGTGTGGGACATGATAGACCGCTATTTCGAGTATGTGAAGGGCACCGGCTACTTCGAGGAGCTGCGCAATCGCCAGGCCAAGTACTGGATGATAGAGACCATCGACGAGCAACTGCGCAACGACTTCTACCGCCGCGCCGACGTAGCCGCGCTCCTCGAGCAGAAGGAGCAACGCGTGCTCAACAACATGCAGTCTCCGTTCACCGCCGCCAAGGACGTACTCGACTTCTATTACGGACACCGCAAATGAAACTTCTCACCGCCACAATAGCGGCACGTGAATATATGGAAAACTATCGCGACACGCAGCGCTTCGAGGCTGCTTGCCGCGATTGTAACAATTACGGCCGGCTGTGGACCTGTCCTCCCCTTTCTCAGGAGATGCTCGCGCGGCTTGCGGGGTATCGCGACGTGCTTATTGTGGGCGCACGAATCGAAGTCGCCGCCAGGACACCTTTTTCCGATTACCGCCGCATCATTGCTCCTGTCCGCAACGAATTGGAAACCCGGATACTGCAACTTGAAAAGGAGACCGGCGGACTGGCTTTCGGTTTTTCGGGATGGTGTTCGCTCTGCCTGCAGTGCGCACGGCCTGAGGGAAAGGATTGCCGGCATCCGGAGCGCGTAAGGCCGTCGCTTGAGGCTTACGGTTTCGACGTGATGCGCACCATGACCGACCTTCTCGGCGTAACCCCGGAATGGGGAAAAGAGGGTGTGTTACCACCGCATCTCACCCTTGTCGGCGCGCTGATGCACAGCAGCGCCGAATTACCGGAACTCTAAACGTAAAAAATCCCCGGCTGCGTCGGGGAACGGCGGCCGGGGATGATTCCATAGTTCAACTTGAGTGTTCTGTTGCTCTCAGATGGTGCATTGGAGCGGCGGCACGGCCATTCCGCGGGCGGCGAAGAGGCGGGAGCGCTGCTCTTCGAGAGCCGCGATGAACCGGCGCTTAACGCCCGGCGAGAGCGATACTTTCAGCTTCGTGCCATTGGCGAAATGGATTGCCATCCATGCCATGAATACCTTGCTGTAACCGGTGATTTCGCTGATGGGATACTGTTGCTGCGTATAAGCTTTCTTGCCTATAGCCAGGGTGGCACCGGTCATCAGCGCGTCGGGGACAAGCGTGAAAACATCTTGACCGACCTCGATGGCGCCGTTCGAGAGGTTAAAAATAGAGCCCCATGTTGCGGGGAAAGTATTATTCATATTATTTGTACATTTTAAGTTCGTAAGATGGGAAAGTCATATCCACTGCCCGGCCGTTTTTACCATCCTTATAGCGGTATATCAGGCCTTTGTCAAGTGTATCCATGATGCCGAGTAATATCCTGGTGGCAGGGTCCTGAGAAAAACCGGTCAGAATGTTTTTACGCATTTCCGGACTTTTCATATTTGTCTGCACGATTTTGAAATTCTCTTCATTTAACTGAAATTCAAAAACCATATAGCCCATTTCGTCATAAATGTCTGTCATCGTTATGCCATTTGCAGCATTTATCGGCAGGGACCTTTTTAAGATACCAATCTGGGCATCATAGTTTTGTTGTGCCTTAACCTTCGGGTCGCGGGTATCCAACATCGCAAGCCGCATTTCGTGAGGGGTGATGGACTGTACGGCCGTTTCGCCGCTGTTCCTTCCCTGGTAACGCATTTGCAATGTCACGCCTTCATCCACTAATTTGCGGAACATGGGGGCTGAATTTTCATTTATCATAGTGCCGAGAAGGCTACTGCCGTTTACCTTTAGATTTTCCTTTACTTGGGAAATCGTTATCATGCTGTCGTCATAATCCAGAAAGTAGATAAACAGCTTGTTGGCTTTGTCATACTCTATTTTTTCAAGGATTCCAACGGAGCCCATATCTACCGGTGCCGCCATGTTGAAATACGTGGCGAAGTCATCGAGACTGAGACTGTCAAGGATGCTGTTTTGGGCTCGTCCCGGAGCCATTCCCACGAAGAGCAGGATGAGCGCCAATGCCATACGATTGATAGTTTTCATAACTGTGAGATTTTAAGTTTTTTGGTTAGTTCACAGGCAATATGCCACCGCAAAATTACAAAAATTAATTTATCCTGCAAAATAATTGAGAACAGGAGGGAGCTGTTTATGCTGAAAAACACAAAAAATTTATATGAATTAATGCAAATATTTCAGGAAAAAGTATTAACTTTGCGATTGACAGTCGCAAGCAACACTTAGCGGTGCAAATTACGCTCTCCTGTTCCCGCTTTTTCCACACTTCCGACACCGGCCAAAAGCTCAGTTAACCTATGATTTTGAAACAATTATAAAACTCACCATACAAATGGCACAGACACAGACAAGATCACGCTCCCGCGCGCCACAGAACCGCAGGCAAAACCACCCGCAGCAACGCAACCGCCGACACGGACAAGGCGGAGGCGGCGGTAACAGCGGAAAGAAAGCCCTTTTCATTATCTTAGGAGTGGTAGTAATAGCAGCCATTGTCGGAGTCGTGATCTGGTTCTTTCCACCCGAAAGCGACTTCAGCCGCAAGACACTCGACGACTATGTGGCACAGCAGGGAGGGAGACCGGCCCTCAATCCCGGCGGCGCCGTGTACGTCGACTTCTCCGACGGCATGAACAACGCCTACGCTTCGGAGGAAACGCGCGCAGCCCTCCAGACCGCGGTAAACGCCCTCAACGGCTCGAGCAAACAGAATACCTTCTACTCCGTTATCGACGGCAAGATAGAACCTATGGCCGACATGGGCGTCACCGACATCTACAACAAAATCCTGAGCCCGGCAAGCTACACGCAGCAGCAGGCCCCGATTCAGAAAACCCTCGCACAAATCGTTAGCAAGAAACAACCCGCCGTCTTCATCACCGACTTCGAGGAATACAAGGGCGCCGGCATAGAACAGGCAGCTTACGCCACAGACGACTTCATCCAGTGGCTCGCCGAAGGTTTCAACATATATTTCTTCAAATGGGATTTCGTTGAAAACGGTAAGCCGAAGCATCTCTTTTTCGCCGTTTTCGACGACAACAGCGAGGCCCTTTACAACAAGCTTTACAACGCCATAAAATCCGTAAGCCCAAACTTCGAGACATTCGTACTTCCCGGCCGAGGATATGCCTACTCCGAATTTGTGAACTATCTGTCCGAGTGTAAAGGTGGCACCTACCACAACTCGAAAGGTGTCGATGTAGTGAGCGGTACCATAGAAGACTGTAGCCAAGCGGCTTTTTACAAATATACCAAACGTGTGGCAGGTTCCACAGGTAAAGGGGCTTTTCTTCCCAGAGATACTTATGCCGGTCATCTGGCACAGTATTATCCTCTCACCGTGACCTGGGCTGAAATCATCAAGACGGCCAAAGCGCAGGCTGACCCCGGCGTTCCCGAGGCGGACCGATACACCCACTTCCTCTCCAAACTTTACGTGAATTTCACTACACAGAATGCCTATGACATCAAGGGCATCGAGGCACGCGTCTTCGACGTAGAAGAGATTGTGAAGGCTTCGCAGCCGCTCACCGACGAACAAAAAGCCGAAATGAAAAAGAAGGGCGAGAACCCCGACACCATAGCCACACCGAAGGACAAGGAACTCCCCGACTTCTTCACCGCCAAAGTGGAGCCGGCAATGCTCAACGAACCTGACCTGTGGCCTAAAAACGGCTGGCAGGAGATTCTCGTCGATTTCGACGAGCGATTCAACGGAACACTCCCCGGGTGGACAATGCCGGGAAATCTTATCCGCATCAACATCGTCATCAGCCGCGTTTCCCCCGTGGATAAATCTATAATCGAAAACTTCTTCGGCTGGCCAGGCAACGCTTCACTCTCGGAGTCGGTCTACAACGCCATCTCCTCCGCCCGGGTCATACCCATGGGACAGATACTGATGTCTTACTTCATCAAGAATACCGCAGAGAAATAACCTCACCCCTTTACTCTTTCCCCCTCCCCCTCACAAAAATAACGTCACAAAAAAATCACACAACAATATGGAAATAAGCATAGTAACAGCCTACACATGGTCAGCTATAATGATGATTGTCTTCTTCCTTCTGGCAGTGGCAGTAGCCTACCTCACCCCTAACCAGAAGGGTGGTTTTGACGTAACGAAACGCAAACTATGGTTCTGGATTTTCGCTGCCCTGACGCCGGTGGTAGCTTTCATCATCAACTATTACCAGTCGCAGGACATCCAGGTGGTAGCCCACAAGAACAAGTTCCTGATGCACTCGGGCATCGCTGCCGGTTTGACTTTCGTGCTTTTCATCATCATCGGCATCATCGTAAGCAAGGCTGCCCCGCGCACCAAGCTCGGCAGCTGGTTCTGACTTACGGCTGCGGCCGCCGACAACACAGTTTCTCTCCCCAAAAAAATCACCACACCGGCTCACCGTCTCTGACTGCGGTGAGACTTTGTGCATTAATAAGATTTTTCAAAAGCACCCTCCGCAGCTCTGTCCGAAAGGCCTCAGCAACGGTGCCTAACCATCTAATAACAGATTCTTATGAACGACAAACTGTTTCTAATCGCCATCGGCGGCACCGGCATGCGCTGTCTGGAAGCCTTCGTGCACCTCTGCGCCGCAGGTCTCTTCGATAACAAGACGATAGAAATCCTAACGCTCGACACCGACCAGACCAACGGCAACAAAGGGCGTGTGGAACAGCTCATCGAATTATATAATAAGGTCAAGACCAACGACAGCTCGAACATCGGCGGCGAAGCGCGCGCCAACACTTTCTTCTCCGCCAAGCTGAACCTCTACCGCTTCTATACCGACTATTCCAAGCCGGAACGCAAGACACTGCGAGGCCTTTCGAGCACCCCCGGCCTCACCAACGAGCAGCGCGACGACAACACGGACCTTGCGGACCTGATGTTCGACCCCGACTCCGTGCAAGGCTTCGAGCTTGACCACGGCTACCGCGCGCAGACACACCTCGGTTCCATGCTCATGTACCATGGAATTGTGGAAGCCGCCCTCAACTCAAAGCGCGGCTCCGACAAGATTACAGAAGCGGAACGCGACTTAAAGAACTTCCTCAAACTGCTGAACGACAATGCCTCCAGCGCCCGCGTATTCGTCTTCGGCAGCGTCTTCGGTGGCACCGGAGCATCCTCCATTCCCGTCATCCCCATAGCCCTGCGCGAAGCCATTCGCATTATCTCCGGCGGCAACAATGTCCTAAACCTCTCGAAAGTGAAATTCGGCTCCACGCTGCTGACCGACTACTTCACCTTCGACTCCCCCGACAACGCACAGCGCAAAAAAGAGAAGGTGATAGCCGACGCCGGCAACTTCGCCTTCAACTCGCAGGCCGCGCTCAACTTCTACAACAACGACAGCACCGTGAAACGCTCGTACAAAAAACTTTACCACATAGGCTGGCCCCAGGGATTGAAAATAAACTACTCCGAAGGGAAGACCGGTCCCGTCATTACCGGCGGCAAAGAACAGGAAAATGACTGCCATTTGGCCGAAATGATGTGCGCGAGCGCCGCATACGACTTCTTCAACACCGAGTCGTTCCCGCAGCAGGAGGCCGAATATGTCTACCGCACCGTGGAGGAATCCATGCCCGGCCAATTGCGCCTCACAGGTGCCAGCTTCGTAGGGGCACAAGACGGGGAGTACTTCGAAAACAAACTCGGCGCCCTGCTTTCCCTTTCCCACCTGCTGTTGGGCACTTACGGCGGTGCATTCCCCAACACTTGCGGCACCATCGGATTCCTCAACGACATGAACACACGTAAAATCTACAGCTATGAGAGCCTCACCGACGAGCAGGCCCGCGAGATAGACGATTATCTCAAGGAGTTCGCCTACAGCGTGGGTCCCTTCGGGTTCCGGCCCGGCTGGCTGTTCCAGATTTTCCGTTCCGCAAAGGGGGGCCAGTTCATCTTCGCTCCCGAAGCCTTCAACACGGACATCAACCGGATTCAGAACAACGACCCGGGTGGCATCTTCCTCGACGGAATGCACAACTGGGAGACAAAAGGGGTCTTCGGTTCTACGCGCAACCGCCGATTCGACAAGTTCATCGACATACTGAAACAGGCCGATTCGGAACCCTACGAGGAACAGGGTCAGACCGTCAAAGAACTCTTCCTCGCTCACCTTTATAATGCAATAACATCAGCCCAGAACTTCTTCAACTAACCGATTATGGCAAACAAACCTCTTGTAATAGACGTCGAAGCACGTTCAGTTCCCAACGGCTCGTTGAACGAATGGAAAGCGCTTGACAACAAAGACGTCTTCATCAACGACATACAGACGCCGATGCTGAGCGACAAGACCGACCTCGGCTCGATAGTCTCCGGCATCCCGACTGCCTTCGCCCGCGTGGACCTCTTCACTTCCGCCATCGAAAACATGGCCTCGCATGCCCACTCCGGCGCCGGCAAAAGCCTCATTACCTACTATCAGGAACTCCTCAACGAATGGAAGGGACTGATAGCGGCCATGGCGCTGGACTACAGCAACATAGACGTGCGCCGCATCAACCTCGCATACAGCGACGGCAAGGACCTCTCGCACACCGCCAATATCTACGAGACCAAAGGCGCCTTCGGCAACATGCTGCTGGAGCGCACCGACCGCTGGTGCGACCTCGGTCTCACCGAAAACGAGACCAAGGTGCCGTATATCAACCTGATAAAGTACCTCAACAAAGTTGTGGGCGCCACCGCCCCGGAGTCGCTGCTCTTCACCTCGACGGCCTATAAGCTGGAGCCTTCCCCCGAACGCCCCTGGATAGACATCAACAAAAGGAAGTTCACCGACCCGCTCCGTTCGGAGATGAACTCGGAACAGACATCGCAACTCTACGCATACGTCGGCCACCTGCTCGACAACCTCGACAAGGTGGAGCAATACTATGCGCAACTCCCCTCCGACCTGCAGGTGAAGTACACCTCGGCACGCACCATCCTCACCAAGTGGCGCGAGGAGATAGCCTCCTACGCCTCGGCACGCGGCCATGACCTCTCCAAAGCCGCCATCCCGCCGGTCAACGGCAACTTCTCGGGACCCTTCCGCGACCTCTTCAACTTCCGCGACGTGCTATACACAAACGGCGAAGGGCAGATCATGGAAAGCGCCACGGGCAACCTCCCACGTGCTTTCGACCCCAAGGAACTGCTCCTCCCCAACACCTCCAAGATAGCACGCATACACCTGGGCAGTAACTATACCCGCAACCTCGAAGCCCTAAAGACCCTCCCCGTGGTGGTGTTGAAAGCCGAGAAAAAAGGGATGCCGGGAGAGTACGCCTTCTTCGCCATACCGCTGAGCGCCCTGGGCCTCAACGTCTATGGCAAGACCGTGGGCGCCCTCACCGGAATGGCCGCAGAAGGGACACAGGTCAACTCCACGCTTACCGCTGTCTTCGACCCCAACATCTCAGACAAGAACCTGGCCGTGAAGCTCACCATCCGGACCGAAACCGGACGCTGCCGCACTTTCGAGGAGAAGTACACCGTGGGCAACGAGAACGGCATCCGCAACCAGGACATCCTCATCTGGCCCAACTTCATCTCGCGCCAGTGGAACACATATTACCTCTACTCCGAGTTGCCCCACAACGGCACGTCGCAGAGCTATACCGCTTTCCCGGTGGTCGGCGACAGCGAAGACCCGAAGTTCCCCATCATGACCGACGGGGACATGCGCCCGCTGCTCCTGGCCGAACGCGGCGAAATCATAGCGCCCAAGGAGCGCGTCAACGCCTCGCTGGAAGTGAAGTACACCAACGCCGTGGCCGACAACGGCTACCGATACGAAATCTACCGCAGCGACCGCCCCTTCAAGGGCGTCCGCCTCGTCTCCCCTACCGGAACTGAGGGCGGTTTCCTGATGATAAACTACAGTTCCAACCCCGCTTCGGAGCTGCCGCTCAACCTGCTCGAACTCCCCAAGAGCCTCAACGAGGTTAAGCTCGGCGTAGACTTCGGAAGCACCAACACCTCGATAGCCTATTCGTCGAACCTCGGCGAAAAAGGGTTTGAAATCAAGAACCGCCGCGTCTCGCTGATGGGGATTGACAAACGCGAGACCATGCGTGAAAACCAGGTGCTCTTCTTCCCCGGCGGCAACCGCCCCGTGCGTTCCAACGCCATCAAGAGCACGCTCACGCTACACGACCAGCGGCGACTCGGCGCCATGGCCAATCCCAACGAAATAGAGACAACCCTGGGACGCGAAGTGACCGGCGGTTTCCCCTGCTTCGAGGAGAACCTTCCAGTCACCGACGTCAAGCCCGAGAAGATTACTCTCGAATATCCACTCGGCGGAGTCATAACGCAGGTCTACAACATGAAGTGGACCGACCCGAAGAGGGACCAGATGCACAAGCAGGCCTTCCTGCGCACGCTCATGCTCCAGGTATATGCCGAACTCTTTGCCGACGACAAGGTGCCTCGCCACCTCATCTGGTCTTATCCCTCGTCGATGAACACGCCACTGCTCACCAAGTACCAGATGATATGGAGCTCACTCGGCAACCTCGCGCCTGTGCTCGACGGGCAGGGGCACCCCTATCCCCTCGAAATCAGCAAAGGGCCGTCGGGTCTCACATTCAGCACTACACCGGAAGGCTTCGGTGACGGCAATGCCGGGGGCGGATTCGGTGCCACTGCCGACAACGGATTCTGTGGAGCGTTCGGCGGCGGTTTCGGTGATACAGGAGGAGGATTCGGCGCGTTTGACAGCTCATTCGGCGAACAACCCGCACAAGAGGCTCCCGCGGCTTCCGGTTTCGGAAACAATGCCGACGGCTTCGGAGGTAGCTTCGACGGCGGTTTCGGCGGAGGTGGCTTCGACAGCCCCTTCGGAGACGGCGGTTTCGGTGGCGGCGGTTTCGGCGACCCCAGAAGCAGGGAGCCGGAATTTCCCGACCTCAAACCCGATGACCCGAACCGTACCGTCAAATATGAGCCCAAACCACTGCTCGAAGGGGAGGACAACCCGAGCCTCACGGAAGCTACCGCCGTGGCAAACTTCATCTCCACTGAATATGCCGACGGAGCCGACACGCTGACCCTCTGTTTCGACATCGGCGGTTCCACCACCGACATCTCGGCGCTCTACCGTCTGCGTTCCGGACTCACCATGGTGAAGCAGAACTCCATGCGTTTCGCCGCACAACTGGTGTCCGGAGCCGTGCGAAAGCTGCCGCGTTTCCAGAATGCCCTGCTAAAGGTCTGCGCAAGATACAAAATACCGATGGTCGGACTCAACGTCGGTGCAGGAGGCTCACGTTACTCAGCTGATACCGCGCCATACTTCTTCGACAAGATAGTGGACCGCCTGACACCGGAGCAACTCGCCGACTTCTACCAGATTATAGAGGTGGAATGTCCCGAACTGATGTACGTGAACATGTACGTCACCGGCCTGCTGATGTACTACGCCGGCCAGATTTCGCGCAAGCTGGTGGAGGACATAGCCCGCACCGACCCGGCAGAGAAAATCTCGCAGAACCCGCACACGCTGGTGCGCGTCACCTTCGCCGGAAAGGGCTCGCAACTCTTCTCGTGGCTGGCCACCACACACGCAAGGGCGGCTCAGACTTATTACGTGCAGCTCTTCACGCAGGGATTCGGCGGACAGACGGTGCTCCGGCAGATGCTCAGCAACTGGCCGCAGATTATGCTGCCGCAGAGCCTCTCGGCCGACACCAAGTTTGAAGTCTCCAAAGGTCTGGCAAAGGGCGACACCCGCCTCTTCCGCCCAAAAAATGACACCATCTCCGAAATAGTGGGCGAAGAAGGCTTCTCCGTTACCACCCAATGTGGGAAAGGGGAACAGGTGCCGCTCCCGGCCTTCAACACCTTCACGCCCGAGATGATGTCGATGATGGGCGTACTCTTCAATCCCCCCACAGGACCCAACCAGGCCCCGCGCTTCTTCGACTTTGCCGGAACGTTCTACAACGCCGGCGCTAAGATACTCGGTATCAACGACACGATGAACGCCATAATCGACGGCATCAAACGCATCAACATAGTGCAGTATGCGCAGAACCAGCCCGAGTTCCGCGAAGCCAAACAGGCCGCCGAGGCTAACAACGCCAAATTTGACTACGTGGTGCCCGTAATCATCCTCGAAGGGATGAAGTTCTACGATACACTTCTTGATATATTGTCCCATAGATGAGCCCATACCGTGTTGTCATAACCCTGTCCCACAGGACCATAGCGTTCGAGTACAACCAGAACGGCGCCGACGGGCTGCTCCTCCCCTTCCCGGAAACGAGCAACCCCGAGGCCCTCTCTTTCTACTGCGAGGCAGACCGTGTGGTGGTCGGCAACGGAGGTCGCGTGGCTCTTGAAGCCGGGAAAAGCGGCGCTTTCTCCGACTATTTCGAACTGATAAAACAGGGGCAGACCTTCAAGTATGCCGGAGCCGATCTCAGCCACCAGTACCTGCTGCTCCACGCCCTGGAAGACCGTTTCCGCGTATTCTTCCGCTCCATCCTCATCAACAAGGGTACGCTCGACGACAACCGCTCCACCATGCCGCTGTTATTCGTGCTGGAAAACGACATTCAGCCCAATGAACGGCGCGTGGTGGAAGACCTCTTCCGCAACGCCGGGTACGGCTGCATGGCCTTCACTCCGGCCGACGACTATGTACAGCGCCTCGCCGCCGAGCGACGCCCCGGACAGCGCGTGCTCTCGGCATGGAGCGACGGCACAGACCTCATCCTCTCGCTGATGTTCCCCGACGGATCCCGCAAGATGCTCTCCCTCCCCGGACTCGGAACCGACCCCCGCATACGCCACGTGGTGGAGAAACTTTACGATGACCTGAAGTCCGAACTCTGGACCACCCTCGAAGATGAACAGGAATACCTCACCCGCGTGGGGCGCGAGTTCATAATGTCGAAGGCGCCGGAACTCGACGGCACCGTAATCCTCAGCGACGGGATGGAACATAGCATCTATCTCAGCAAAATATGGCTCAACTCCATCCCCATGCCGGAATCAGACCGGTTGCAGCGCGCCCTCGCCTCCTTCCTGGAAGAGAACGGCTGCACCGACCGCACCCCGGTGGTGCTCTTGCTGCGCGGTGCCCTCACCGGCAACGACTACTTCAAGCAGCAGCTCAGCAACGGCTTCGGCGAAGTGGTGGAAATCGACGACGCCCTTCAGGCGCAGCTCAACAAGCTGATGGTGACACAACCCATCACGCCCAGTGAAATCTCTACAATACCTCCACCTCCTCTTCCCCCTCCTACTGATGAGGAGGAAGAGAAGAAACGGAAAGCGCAAGAGTGGCTCGAACGTGCCGAAAACGCTTTCCTGAACGGCCAGAACGAGCAGGGCGACACATACATAAATAAGGCCGACCGCCTGATGCGCGACCTCAAGGGAGAATGCCAGGAACTCAAGCGACTGCGTGCGCGCGCCTTCTCGCACCGCAAGGACAAGCCGAAACCGCCGGAGCCTCCGCGTCCCGCCCGTCTTACCGGTGACGAGATAGCCCGGGTAAAGCAATTGCTGCGCGAGGCCAAAGGTAAATTCGTGAGCCGCGACAATGCCGCGGGCGACCGCCTCGTGGCGCAAGCCGACAGGATGATGGCCGGCCGTGCCGACGACGCCACGCTGCTCTCCATACGCGCAAACACGCTCAGTAGGCGCGTAGCCGAAGCGCCGCAGCCCAAGCCTGCGCCACGGTCGGCGTCAAAACCCGCTTCCTCACGCTCCGCCACGCAAAAACCTTCGATGATGGAGACACAACAACTCCACCCGCAGGGTGTCAAGATAAAAGCGCAGGATTTGGGACCGGCACAGCGGCCGCTGCATCCCGGAATGCCGGAAGCTATGCCCGGCGCCGTTCCTTCGGGCATACCGCCACTCCCGCCCCAGGCCCGAAAGAAAGCCGCTCCCTCAGTGAAAATCAGCAATCCCGAGGCACTCGCGTTTATGAAAGCGGGACAGTACACCAAAGCCAAGACTGTCTTCATGAACGAGGGCAACTCCGAAATGGCCTCCGCCTGCTCGCTGCTTAACCGCGCCTCCAAAAACGCTAAAGTGGCCGAGGCGCAACTCGCTTCGCCGCTCACCGCCGCAAAAAAAGCCGAATACCTGAAAACCGTGGCCGAATATAAAGCGTTACGCAAAAAGTTCGGCCTCGACTGAAAAAGAATATATAACATTAAAAAGATATAGAAAATGGACTTCAATTTCAACCTTGACAAAGGCCAGAGCTTCAACCTGAGCAAAGATGCCGGCCTTGACAACATCCGTGTGGAACTGCGCTGGAACGGCGACGCCGACCTCGACGTGGAGGCTTTCCTGCTCGACGACGGGGGCACCATCACGCGCCCCGAAGACTTCGTGTTCTACAACTCCGAGTGCCGCGAAGTGCCCTTCGACAAAGCCGTGCACGGCAACAAACGCAGATGGATGGCCGCGGTGCCCCCGATGTCGGCCGACGGCGCCGTGAAAGGCTCGCTCGACGTGCGCGAAGGTGGCCTCGAAGTCATGCACCTGAACCTCATGAAGGTGGACCCCAAAATCTCCGAAATTGATATTACGGCCTCAATTCATGAAGGCGGTACTTTCAAGGACGTTGCCAACGCCTCGATTGCCATCATCGACGAAGACGCCAACAAAGAGCTCTGCCGCTATGAGCTCAACGAAGACTTCACCAACGAGACAGCCCTCGTGGCCGGGGCCTTCATCGTCAACGAAGACGGCGACTGGTCGTTCAAGGCCGTCGGCAACGCCTACGAAGGCGGCCTCCAGGCTCTCGTAAACCTCTTCACCTAAGAACTACACACAACCTAAAACCCTTATATTATGGCACGTTTCAATCTTGACAAAGGTGAGCGCTTCAACCTCACCAAAGATAACGAAAGCCTCAACTTCCTGCGCGTAGACCTCTCGTGGGAAGGCGAGGGAGACCTCGACGCCGAGGCCTTTATGCTCACCGAAGACGGTATCATCGACGACAACGCCGACTTCGTCTTCTACAACTCGGAGCGGCGCACCCTGCTCTTCGACGGCACTGGCAGCGAGCTCGACTATATGAAAAACGTGAAGGAAGCGCCATACGACCGCAACCAGTTCGGCAGCAAGAAGAACTGGAAAAACCAGACCGCTCCCCTCTCCACCGACGATGCCCTCGTGGGCTCGTTCGATGACCTCGGCAGCGACGACGAAGACGGCGAGGAAAGCGGCGAGACCATGCGCCTCGACCTCAACCGCGTGCGTCCCGCCATCACCGAAATAGACTTCACCGTCACTATCCACAACGCTCCCGGCGCACGACCGATCACTTTCCGCGACGTCAAGAATCCCAGAATCGTGATTACAAACATCGAGAGCGGCGAAGAAATCTGCTCCTACAACCTCAAGGAGAAATTCTCCAGCGAAACTGCCGTTATTGCCGGTGCAGTGAAACTCAACGACGACGGCGACTGGGAGTTCGAAGCCGTCGGCAAAGGTTTCGACGGCGGTCTCCAGACTCTTGTTGACCTTTTCACCTGATAACACCCTCCTACCATGGCAAACGACAAAAAGAAACGTACTTTCAACCTTGACAAGGCTGAAAAACGCACCTTCAACCTCGCCAAAGAGGATGATGAAGAAATAGACGTTGTTGTCCCCGAACCGACGGAACCAGAAGCACCTGAATCTCTCACCGAACCGATTAAAGACGGTAGTGACGGTGGCGGTAAGCCTCCCAAGAAGGGCGTTATCGCCATCCTTGCCGTCTGCGTGCTTGCCGCCATCGGACTGCTGATATGGTGGCTCGTTCCGGGCAACCAGGAAGAGACCGTGGCTCCAGACAGCGAAGGCATAGCCGACACCGCTTCGGCTCCGGCCGACTCGGCACAGGCGCCAGAAAACACTCTGCCGCAAGACGCCGCTCCCGCTGACGAAGCCTCCCCTTCCGCTTCTGAAAATGCTCCCGCTTCTGAAAATGCCCCCGCTACTCCGGCGAAGGAAGCTGCTCCCGCGACCCCGGCCTCTGCCGAAACTCCCGCGGAAGCTCCCTCCGGAAGCATCGACGAGCAGGCTCAGAAAGCCATCCAAGGCGTTTACGGCAACGGCCTCGCACGCCGCGACAACCTCGGCTCCAGCTACCGCGAAGTGCAAGACCGCGTAAACGAACTGCTGAAAAAGTAAACTGATATGGAGCGCAGATAAATATGGAGCGCAGGCCTCCCGGCCTGCGTAAAACGACATCGCATTCCGGTTTTTTATCGGCGTTTTTACGCAGGCCTCCCGGTCTGCGTTCCATATTTGCCTGCGCTTCTTTTTGTTAAAACGTTTAAAAACCGGGGCACTTTATCTCTTTTTTCAACAATTTTTCCTATCTTTGCAGTCTGAAACCAAATTAGAAATTTGAAGATCTGTATGAAAAAGATTCGTGCCGCCATAGTAGGCTATGGCAATATCGGCCGTTTTGCGCTCGAAGCGCTCCAGGCTGCCGATGATTTTGAAGTGGCCGGCATAGTTCGCCGTGATCCCGCTAAAACCGTTCCCGAACTCCGCGACATTCCCGTCGTAGCAAACATCCGCGACCTCAAGGACGTTGACGTCGCCATCCTCGCGACTCCCACCCGCAAAGTCGAGGAATATGCCAAAGACATCCTCTCATTGGGCATAAACACAGTCGACAGCTTCGACATCCACACCAACATTCCTGCACTCCGCAAGTCGCTGGGCGAAACGGCCCGCGAACACGGCAAAGTCTCCGTCATCTCCGCCGGCTGGGATCCGGGCTCCGACTCCGTTGTCCGCACCCTGATGGAAGCCATCGCACCCAAAGGGGTAACTTACACTAACTTCGGTCCCGGCATGAGCATGGGACACACCGTGGCCGTGAAAGCCATAGAAGGTGTCAAAGACGCCCTGTCGATGACCATCCCCACAGGCACCGGCATACACCGCCGCATGGTTTACGTGGAGCTGCTCCCCGGCTATGATATAGAGAAAGTGGCCGCCGCCATCAAAGCCGACCCCTATTTCGCCTCCGACGAAACGCACGTCCGCGCAGTAGAAAGCGTAGACGCCCTCAAGGACATGGGGCACGGCGTCAACCTCGTGCGCAAAGGCGTTTCAGGCCGCACTCAGAACCAGCTCCTCGAATTCGACATGAAGATAAACAACCCTGCCCTGACCGGCCAGATACTGGTTTGCTGCGCCCGTGCCGCCATGAGGCTGCAACCCGGTTGCTACACCATGGTCGAAATCCCCGTCATCGACCTGCTCCCCGGCGACCGCGACCGCTGGATCGCCTCCTTGGTATAAAATCCGGAGCGCAAATAAATAAGGAGCGCACACGAATAAGGAGCGCAGGCCTCCCGGCCTGCGAAAAATAGGTTTCGGCTTGCTT